>Ga0180009_10008061_pt1 | contig 10557 bp, 11 predicted proteins | sample OS_PC_MetaG_FD_123537 | JGI IMG/M metagenome (GOLD analysis project Ga0180009, IMG submission 123537) | Groundwater microbial communities from the Aspo Hard Rock Laboratory (HRL) deep subsurface site, Sweden - OS_PC_MetaG | ecosystem: Environmental > Aquatic > Deep subsurface > Groundwater... | reverse complement strand
GGATGCGCATCATCATCTGTGGGATCTCAGTCATCCCATGCTCAGGTATCCGTCCCTGCAGGGGCCTCCCAACACGGAATTCTTCCTCGGCGACAATGCGCTGATCCGCAAGACTTACCTGCCACCCGACTACAAGGCGGACGCAGCGCGGCACAACGTCGTTGCGACAGTGCATTGCGAAGCCGAATGCCACCGCGATTTCCAGGTCCAGGAAAGCGAATGGATCATGGAAATGAACGCACAATACGGCTTTCCCAACGCGATCGTCGGTCATGCCTGGTTCGACCGTGACAACACGGAGGAAATCCTCGCCAAGCAGGCGTCGGTCCCGCTGGTACGCGGCATCCGCTCGAAACCGGTGGTCGCTGCGTCAGCGGAGACGATGACGCCGGGCGCGCCAGGCACGATGCAGGATCCGAAGTGGCTCGAAGGGTTCGCGCTGCTCGAAAAGTACGACCTGTCGTGGGACCTGCGCGTGCCGACCTGGCACCTCGAGGAGGCCGCCGAAGTGGCACGAGTGTTTCCCGCAACGCGGATCAACCTCAATCACACGGGCTTCCCGTGGGACCGTAGCGCCGCGGGCCTCGAAATGTGGCGGCGGGGCATGCATGCGCTTGCGGCCTGCCCGAACGTGGTGACGAAGATCTCGTGCCTGTGCTTGCTGGACGGGCCGTGGGTGATGGAAGAGAACCGCCCAATCGTGCTTGAGACGATCGACATTTTCGGCATCGACCGCTGCATGTTCGCGAGTAATTATCCGGTGGACCGGCTGCGCGCGAGCTACGATCAGATCTACGACTCGTTCAAGACCATCGTCGCCCACCTGCCGCGCGCCGATCAGGAAAAGCTGTTCTCCAAGAACGCCGCGGCATTCTACCGGATCAAACTGTGAGATCTCAGTAGAGCAGGTATTTCGCGCGGTGCTGGCGGAAGCGTGCAACCTCCCCGGACCAGCTCTCGATGATCGCGGCAGCGCTCTTGCCGGCCTTCAGGTCATTGTGGAAGCGCCTGGTGCCGGCAATGAGATGGAACATCCGCAGGTTCTTGAAGAACTGCCTGCCGCCTTTGGTGCGCGCATGGTCGCGCATCAGGGCCATGGCGTACATGCCAACTTCCAGCGGAAGATAGCGTGCGACATCCGTCACTTCGATCTCGATGCCATTGACCTTCTTGCCGCGATAGGCAGGGTCGAGGGCCACGTTCGGGATCGAGCGCGGGACATAAGTGACCGGCTTGAAGGTGACACCTGGCAACCCGGCATCGTTCAGCTGGCGTGCGATGACTTCGTGATCGACCCAGGGCGCACCGAAACGGGAAAACGGTACCGCCGTGCCGCGTCCTTCGTTGAGGGTCGTCATGCCGACGACGCCGATGCCGGGGTAGACGAGCGCGGAGATGAAAGTCGGGATGTTGGGGCTGGGTGAGATCCATTCGAGATCAACCTCGTCCCAGCGCATGGTCCGCTGCCAGCCCTGCAACCTCACAACCTTCAGATCGATGCCCGCCAGGCCCGGCAAATAATTTTCGCCGACGATCATCTGCGCCAGTTCGCCGACGGTAAGGCCGTGAACGATCGGTATCGGGTACTGGCCGACGAACGACTTGTGGCGCTTTTCGAGGACGTATCCGGAGACGTAGTCACCGCCGAGCGGGTTGGGGCGATCAAGGACGACGAACGGAATGCCGGCCTCAGCGGCGGCCTGCATGGCGAGCCCCATCGTCGAGATGTATGTGTAGAAGCGGGCGCCGACATCCTGGATGTCGAACACCATGACGTCGATGCCCTGCAGCATGGCGCGTGTCGGTTTGCGGGTCTTGCCGTAGAGCGAAAAAATCTGGACGCCAGTCTTCCCATCGACAGTGTTGTCGAATTTCACGCCGGCTTCGGCGCCGCCGCGAAAGCCGTGTTCCGGCGCGTAGATGCCAGCGAGCTTGATGTTCGAAGAGGCGGCCATCAGATCGGCGAGGTGGGTGTCACCGACAACTCCGGTCTGGTTGGTGATCAGCCCGACGCGCTTGCCGGCGAATACGGAAAAATCCGAGGCGACGACCTGCGCGGCGCCGGTCAGCACCCGTTTCCCGGCGGTTCGCGCGGCGGATGGGCTCATCGGAACGATCGCCATGGCAAAGGCAAGGACCAGAAACATGAGAACACGGATGGCCGCCTGAGGCATCAGTCGGTCTCGTTCGGCACGCCCGTCGATATTGGACGGCGGTGGGACAGTCGTGAGCAAGCGGATCATCATAGTCATCCGGTCCGCTTGCCACCCCATCATGGTTGATCTAAGGCAGCGCCGCTTCGCCTCCGTCGTTGCAATCAGCGCTTGGCCATTTCGGCTCGGATCTGTTCACCATGCTCGTTGAGCGCGGGCGGATTGGAGCGCATCGGCGTCGTTTTCAGATCGAAGCGGACAGGGCTCAGGAACGTCTTCGTTTCGACGCCGTTCGGCAGTTTCATCGGTTGCACCCAACCGCAATGCTCGACCTGTGGATGAGACAATGCCTCTTTGTAGTCATTGATCAATCCACAGGGCACACCGGCCGGCCCGAAGATGTCGATCCACTCCTGGGCCGACTTTCCTGCGAAGTGCACCTCGAGGATATCGGCCAGTTCATATTGGTTGGCGGCGCGCCGTTCGGTCGTGCGGAATTCGTCGCGCTCGAGAAGGTCCTCACGGCCAACGATCTTGCATACGTCGCGATAGAGCTTGTCGTTGCCGGCAGCAAGGGCGAAGTAGCCGTCGCTTGCCTTGAAAGCCTGATAGGGCGCGTTACGCGGATGACGCGAGCCCATGCGCGGCGAGTTACTGCCTCTACCGAAGAACTCACTCGTCTGGAGGGCGGCAATGCCGATGGATGCACCGAGCATCGATGCCTCGATGTGGGCACCCTTGCCGGACTTTTCGACTTCACGCAGGGCTGCGGCAATGGCAAAGGCGCCGTAGAGGCCGGTCGCGACATCGCTGATCGGCACGCCGCACTTCACCGGGTCATCCTCGCCGGTGACGCTCATGATGCCGCTTTCGGCCTGCACCACGAGATCGAAGCCGCCACGGTGTGCATAGGGGCCGTCGGAACCGAAGGCGCTGATCGAGCAGTAGAGCAGCTTGGGGTTGCGTTCCTTCAGGTCCTTGTAGCCCAGGCCGAGGCGATCCATGGCACCGGGGCGGTTGTTTTCGACGAGCACGTCGGCACGCTGGCAAAGATCACGCGCCAGTTGCAGGTCATCCTTGTCTTTCAGGTCGAGTGCGATCGACCGTTTGTTGCGGTTCACCGAGGCAAAATTTTCGCTGTAGCCATCAGTGATCGGCGGCCAATAGCGCATGTCGTCGCCGGTCGGCTTCTCGATCTTGATAACGTCCGCGCCCATGTCCGACAACAGCATGCCGCAGAACGGTCCTGACAGAATGTTGGTGAATTCGACCACCCGGATTCCTTGCAACGGCAGCATGTGAGCCCCTTTTCGACATTGTCACGCGACGCACGTTTTCCGGCGACCGCACGAATTTCAGGAGAAGCATTGATGTTCTCCAGCCTGGATGAGGATTTAACGCATGGCGGCGCTGGGAAGCAATCACAAGCGGCGATTGAGCCGTAGGATGATGGGCGGCAAGTCCCGGGACAGGCCGCCGCAGAGCACTCGTGCCGAACTGCTAGAGGGTCCAAAGAATAACATCGAGAAACAGGGAAGCTAGGACGAACAAGATCGCGATGAGTGACATTCCGGTCTTGGAGACCGGATTTGTCGACTGGCTTTCAAGGCGGGACAACACGTATCGGGCGGACCGGAAGGCGAACATGAAAACGACGATGCCGATGATGACAAACAGGGTCGCGCCCAACTTGGCAAGCCAGGTCGGCTGGGACTCGTAAAAGATCGCTTGTACAGCGAGGCCCACGGCAACCGAACTCAGTCCGGTCCTCATCCACGCAGCGAAGGTCCTCTCGCTGGCCAGTATCGTACGGTCCTCCGCCCAGTAGGTGCGCTCGCGGGCCAGTTCCGTTTTGGAGAGATGCTCGTCCTGCACCGGCCAGCCACCTCGTTCTTCAAGACAACCTACTTCGGGGGCAGAAGGTCTACTTGGTTTCAATCTCGACAGTGGGCAGGCCGGAGTCGCCGCCGCCGATTGATACCGTGTTTCGCTCTTCCCAGTAGAAATAGGCAAGGGCGATGACGGCGACCAACAAGGCGCCGAGGAGAAATGATTTCATTCTCTCACTCCCTCCTGTCTGAAGCATCCGTCACGCCGACACGCACCGGCAACTAATTGTAGTATGCCCAGAAGGCGATGCCGGCGAGGACTGCGAGCAAAAGGGATGCGAAGAGGATTGCGCGGACGTGACCAGAGGTCCGGCCCTGGCGCGCCTCTTCCGTCGTCAGGACGGTACGGTTCGTCTCTTCGTCCGTTTGGGGCATAGTGTCCTCCCTTGTTACCACCAGCATAGGACGGGAACAGGTCAGCAACCCCATTGTTCCAACTGGATTGCAAGGCTTTTTTGGATTTCGAGCCTATGCCGTTCGGGCATCATCCTGATACCGACGCGGCAAAAAACTTCCGCCTCATCGTCATCGGTCGGAACGATATTGCCGATATACTCTTCCCGAACCTGCGGAGCACGGCACCATGGACACAACCCTCGCGATTGACCTGGCACGTCTGCAATTCGCGTTCACGGTGTCGTTTCACATCATATTTCCGGCGTTCACGATCGGTCTCGCCTCGTATCTCGCGGTCCTCGAGGGGATGTGGCTCCTGACGGGGCGGCAGGTTTTCATCGACACGTTCCGCTACTGGGTGAAGATTTTTGCGATCAGCTTCGCGATGGGGGTCGTCTCGGGGATCGTCATGAGCTACCAGTTCGGCACGAACTGGAGTGTCTTTTCGGACAAGACCGGCCCGATCCTCGGCCCGCTGATGGGCTATGAGGTCCTGTCGGCGTTTTTCCTCGAGGCAGGTTTCCTGGGCGTCATGCTGTTTGGCATGGAGCGGGTCGGCAAGCGGCTGCATTTCTTTGCGACATTGATGGTCGCGTTCGGCACGTTCTTTTCCGCGTTCTGGATCCTGTCGGTGAACAGTTGGATGCAAACGCCAGCCGGCTACGCAATCAACGAGGTGGGCCAGTTCGTGCCGGACGATTGGTTCGAGATCATCTTCAATCCGTCGTTTCCCTACCGCCTCGTGCACATGGTGCTTGCTGCTTACCTCACCACTGCGCTGGTGGTCGGCGGGGTTGGCGCGTGGCATCTGCTGCGCAACAAGAACAACGACAGCGCTCGGCTTATGTTCTCGATGGCGATGTGGATGGCCGCGGTCGTCGCTCCACTCCAGATCGTCGCCGGTGACCTGCACGGGCTCAACACCTTCGAGCATCAACCGGCGAAGGTCGCTGCGATGGAAGGGCATTTCGAGACCCAGCGCGGTGCACCGCTGATCCTGTTTGGACTGCCCGACATGGCGGCCGAAACCACGAAATACGCGATCGAGATTCCGAAGCTCGGCAGCTATATCCTGACGCACGAGTGGGATGGGTTGGTCAGAGGGCTCAAGGACTGGCCGCCGGACGAGCGTCCCAACGCCGAGATCGTCTTCTGGTCGTTCCGGATCATGGTCGGGATCGGTTTCCTGATGCTCGGCCTCGGCGCCTGGTCGCTGTGGCTGCGCTGGCGGGGGCGGCTGTATGATTCCCGCGCAGCGCAGTGGGCAAGCGTTTGGATGGCGCCATCAGGCTTCGTCGCGGTGCTGGCGGGCTGGGTGACGACCGAGGTCGGGCGGCAGCCTTATACGGTTTACGGGCTGCTTCGTACGGCAGACTCGGCATCTCCAATCGCGACGCCAGCTATCGCAACATCGCTCGTGGCATTTGTCGTCGTTTATTTCATCCTGTTCGGTGCCGGCACGTTCTATCTGCTGCGATTGATGGCGCATGAGCCAGAGCCCGGCGAAAGCGGCATGCCGGAGGACGCGCCCGTGCGTTCGGCCGGCGTCACGCCCGGCCCGGCGATGGGTTCCGCACATCGCGGCAAGGCAGACACCGGCCAGACTGGACCATGATTTGCCGGGAACATGATAACCGCTCGCCGATACTTTGAAGAGGTTCTGAAATGGCTGTTGAACCGGGTGCCTTCGATCTCGCATTCATCTGGGCAATGCTGATCGCTTTCGCGGTGCTTGCCTATGTCGTGCTCGATGGGTTCGACCTTGGCATCGGCATGTTGTTTCCGCTGCTTCAATCGGATGTGCAGCGCGATACGGCGATGAACACCGTCGCTCCCGTCTGGGACGGCAACGAAACCTGGCTCGTACTCGGCGGCGGCGGACTGCTCGCGGTTTTTCCACTCTCCTATGCCATCATCATGCCGGCGCTCTATGCCCCGGTGATCGTCATGCTGCTCGGATTGCTGTTCCGCGGCGTCGCATTCGAGTACCGCTGGCGGACCCAGCGCTGGCGGCCAATGTGGGACTGGTCGTTCACGATCGGGTCGCTGGCGGCGGCGCTGTCGCAGGGCATCATTCTCGGGACGATGCTGCAAGGCATCGAGGTCGAAAACCGGCAGTACGCCGGCGGCTGGTGGGATTGGCTGACACCGTTCAGCCTTGCCTGCGGCGTCGGCGTCGTGGTTGGTTTCTCGCTGCTCGGCGCGACCTGGATCGTCATGAAAACGGAGGGCGCGCTGCAGGAGCGCGCGCGGCGCCTCGCCTGGTTCACGGGCTTCGGCACGCTTGGCATGATCGGCGTTGTCAGCCTTTGGACACCGTTCCTCGATCCAATTTTTATGCAGCGCTGGTTCGCCTATCCGGCCATCATCTACGTCGCGCCGGTGCCCTTGTTGGTGCTGGCGGCAGCCTGGAGCCTCGCCGTTGGCTTGCGTTCGGATCGCGACTGGCAGCCGTTCCTGTCGGCACTTGCGCTCTTCATCCTGTGCTTCATTGGCCTCGGGATCAGCTTCTATCCCTATATCGTGCCGCCCACGGTCACCATCTGGGACGCCGCGGCGCCCGATTCCAGCCTGATGTTCCTGCTGGTTGGCGCAGCGGTTCTGATCCCGCTCATCCTGCTTTACACCGCCTATGCGTACTGGGTTTTCCGCGGCAAGGTGCGGGAGGGTGAGGGTTACCATTGATGGCGTCGGAAGATCGCGGTCTCGCTCGCAAACTCGGCTGGTTCGTCCTGCTCTGGCTGGTCGGCGTCGGCGTCGTGGGCGCCGTAGCGTTCATCATCAAGTCGGTGCTTTAGTTTTCGCCTTCGCGCCCAGGAATTCAACTCGCCACCCTCCCTGCGCGGGCCGACTTCACGACTTCTAGGTCATCGCGAAGTTTCAGGCCCGTTGAAGCGCGGGCAAATGAAAGGTCCGCATGGCGCTTTGCCTCCTCACGAAACTCGTCCGGGCCCATCTTTGCGAGCGCGGCCAAGGTCTTTTGCAGGCGGATGCTGACTTCGACCATACCGGCGGAATCGCGGGCAATCGACGTAAAGGCATCGTCGAACAGGTCTGCCATGCGCAATTTCGGAGCGTAGACGAGGGGATAGCGAACCTCGTGGGCATCTTCGGCAGCAGCACCTTCCGACCAACGATGAAGTATCCGGAAAAGCCGCGTGATGACGCTGATCGCCGTGCCTGGATCGTTGATCGCCGGCGAGAGTGCGCGTGATGCGATTTCGGCAAGGACGATCACACCGAAGCGCGGATCCTGTTCAAAGGTCCGGTTCTTTCCGAAGGTGCAGCAGGACGTGACACGCCCGATCTCGTCCGACGACAAATCACGCTCCGATTCGATCAGCGGCCGTGTCGGCTCGATGAACGTGCCGGGCAGGGCACGGATTGCAAAACGAGTGTCGAGGTCGCCCGCAACCTCGTTGAGCGCGGCAACGTCGATGTGCTGCAGATAGCCGATCGTCGTGGCGAAGATCTCGTGGTTGCCGCGCGGCAGGCGGTAGCCATCGGGAAGCGGCTGGCAACTGAGAAAGGGCGCTCGCAGCCGCGCATCGACCGAACGAAGGCTGGCTTCCTCGACGCGATCCAGCATATCACCCATGCGTCCGATCTGGGTGAGATGGGCGATCCAGCGCAATAACGTGGCAACGATCACGATGACGACGATAACCGTGACGAGAAACAGGACGACGCGCCCGTCTTCGCCGTACGCACCGGTACGCAGGACGACAAGGGCGATCAGACTGTAGAGAAAGGCGCCGAGGAACGTGGACAGCACGTTTTGGGTCGTTGCATCCTCGACCAGCAGGGTGGTTGCCCGTGGCGTTGCACTCGACGCCGCCCAATTAAAAGCCGAGACAGCAATGCCGAGGGAGAACGTCGTAACCGTCAGCATGCTCGAGGCAATGATGGTCAGGATGTCGTCGACAGCGTTCACGCTCATGGACGTGGAGATGCCGTACGGAATGTAGGGCTCCAAGAAAATCGACGCGAAGGCGGCTGCAACCGCCAGCAATGAGAAGGCCGACGCGCGCACCCACATGCTGCGGCCCAATCGGCGAATATAAAGGCTCAGGCTTGAATACATTGGCGTTCCCTGATGCTGCCGCAAGCTTGATGAAAGCCTTTTCGCCGGCGCTCACACATAGATTTAACCTCAGCCGTTCGACTCAACCGCGGCCCGCGCCCGGCTCATTGAATACAGCCTTGCGGATCACGCGGCCGGCGCCGATCGCCTGACGCCAAAGGCTCTTGGTTATCGGCGTGCGCACGCCGTCGGACAATCGGCGCAGCAATTGCACGTTGCGGGCGTCTTCGAAAAGATCCATGAGCCGGGCCCAGACCAGATCCACATTATAAGGTTCACGATCGCTCGGCACGGCAACCGGGATGATTTCGTCAGCGGGGACGTTGATATCCTCCGATACGGCGGCCAACGCTTCGTTGATCGAACGGCTCTTGAGGTCGGTCGCATCGTTGAGATCGTAGGGCGGGGTCCAGGCGTTGAAGGGACGCAGGCGATCGACGTTGCTCAGAAGAAAGAGGACCGGTGGCGGGCGGCGGTCAATGCGGATCGACAGGCTGTCCCGCAGCAGCTTCAGCGTCGCCACGTCGGCGGCCCGGTCAGGGCGCGTGGCGGAGATGATCCAGATGACGGCATCTGAGGCTGCCGCCTTGGCGACAACCTCGCCGGTGCGTTCGTCATCGGCACCGATTGCGGGACTCTCGATCAGGTAGGTCAGAGGAACATCGCCCCGCGACAGCGCATGAGTCGTAAAGGTGTCGGTGGTCGGCACGACGTCGACGGCGGCGCGGACCTCATTGCTGAGGGCATTGACGAGGCTGGACTTGCCGACGCCGGATTGACCGATGACGAGGATCTGCAGTGGCGCCGCCGGCAGGGGCTCGGTCGCTTCGCTCTCATCACGCTCGAGATTGGTGCGCAGGTCCGGACGCAGACGTCCGCTGTAGAGATCGATGGCAGCCTTGCCCACTTCGCGCACGTATGCGCGTGCGAGACGCCTCGTGAGTTCCGTGCGCATGCCTTCGAGGAGTTCGCTCGAGACTTTCTCGCGCAATTCACCGGCAATCGCCGTCGCCGGGTTTACGAAACGCAGGATGCGCCACAGGTCATAGGCCTTCTGAGCAACCGTCGCGAGCGACCGCCACCGATAGACGGCCATCAATTGGCCGATGGTCAGCCGATCCCCGAGAGGGACCGCGTCGATCACGAAGTGATTGAGTTCCTTGCTGACGCGCGAGACCAGCGTGAGCGCCTCCGGCACCGTGAATTTCCAGAGCGCGTCCTTCTCGTCCGGATGCATTCGGCGCGCGACCGTCTCGACGGTCCGGGTACCAAGTTCGAAGATGGCATCTCGTGATGTCAGCTTGTCCGGCTGGACGGTCATCGCCAGGCGCTCGACGGCCTGCCAGGCATCATCCTCGCGCGGCGCCCGAAATGACGCGGCACCGCCTGGTTCGTCGCCCTCTTCCTTCTCGACGCTCTCGACAATCTTTTCGAGTTCGCTTTCCTTGCTGCTGATGAGCCAGACTTCGGCGGTATAGATCAGCAGCGCGACGGTGGCGGCGGCGACGCTCCAGATGATGAGGGCATTGTTCTGCCACAGCCAGAACGTGCCAAACGCAGCCAGCGATAAGACCGGAAGCAGCATGGCCAGCGCGACCATGACGCCGCGCAGATAACTCGAAGACGATTTCGACTGCTTGCCAGCCATCGGATCTACTGCCCCTCGTCATTGGCGGGCTGGTCCTTCGCAAGGCCACGAACCTTGGCGAGGTCGAAGGCCTCGCGCAGTGCCTCCGCCCAGACTTTGCGCACAGCCGCCGTGTCCGTCTTGCCGCGATTTCGTTCGGTAAGGAAGTGGTTGGCCGCCTTGCCGAGCGCGTAGGTGGTCGCAAAGCTCGTCGCAGCAGCAGCAGCAGCGCCCGCCGTCTGGCCGTAAACCGGGATCAGCTTGGACAACTGGCGGATGCCGAAACCTGCCGCATAGCGCGCGATGAAACCGGCACCGAGTGCGCCGGCAAATTCCCAGGCGGTACGGCGATTCCAAACCGCGTCATGACGCTTGCCGAGGACCTGAAGTAGGCGTGCCTGCACGGCG
>Ga0180009_10008060_pt1 | contig 10558 bp, 12 predicted proteins | sample OS_PC_MetaG_FD_123537 | JGI IMG/M metagenome (GOLD analysis project Ga0180009, IMG submission 123537) | Groundwater microbial communities from the Aspo Hard Rock Laboratory (HRL) deep subsurface site, Sweden - OS_PC_MetaG | ecosystem: Environmental > Aquatic > Deep subsurface > Groundwater... | reverse complement strand
GTTCGTCAGCCGTGATACCAAGGACATGGCCACCGGTCAGCCCGTTGGCAGCGCCTTCACGAACCCCGACAACCTGGCAATCGATGCCGATGGCAACATGTACATCGTGGAAGACCAGCCGGGCGGTATTGAGGACATCTGGTTCGTCAAGGACGAGAACAATGACGGCGTGGCCGAAGCCATCGGCAAGTGGGCCAGCCTGTCGACCGTCGGCGCAGAAAGCACCGGTCTCTACTTTGACCCATTCAAGCCCAACGTCGCCTACGTCAACGTGCAGCATCCCACCAGCAAGGTCGATCGCACCATCATGATCACCGCGCCGTGCCCGAAGGATAAGCATGACCGCGATGACGACCGTCATGAAGGCCGCGACAAGGACTGAATGATCTGGTCCTGATCGAGCACGCTGCTCGCCGTCGGCAGGTTTGATGAGCGAGCGGATCAAGCCCCGCAGGTGAAAGCCTGCGGGGCTTTTTCATGGACGTCGATTTCGCCTGTATTACCATGGCTGCAGCACACTCATCACCAAGCCCACCTTTACGGGTTGAGCGAGGTGCTAACAAAAAAACGCTGACCGCTTTAGCCAGAACGGTCCTTCATATTCTGCCGGAAACCGCGGCCCCTCCCTGATGGTCTTGTTTTTCGGGCTATCCTGAACGACAGGCAAACATACCGCAGTGTCTACACAAGGGGATCAGGCCAGATGGAGTTCAAGGACTACTACAAGATCATGGAGGTCAAGCGTGACGCGACCCAGGACGAAATCAAACGTTCCTACCGCAAGCTGGCCCGCAAATATCATCCTGACGTCAGCAAGGAGGCCGACGCCGAGGCACGCTTCAAGGAACTGGGCGAGGCCTATGAGGTTCTGGGCGATGCGGAAAAGCGAGTCGCTTACGACCAGCTGGGAGCCGACTTCAAAGGCGGGCAGGAGTTTCGTCCGCCACCGGACTGGAACACCGGCTTCGAATTCAGCGGTGGCGGTTTCTCCGGTGGCGATGCGGCAGACAACAGCGATTTCTTTTCATCCCTGTTCGGCAAGGGTTTCCGCACCGGCGGCGCAGGACGTGCCGCCCCTCATGCAGAAGGCGAGGACCACCACGCAAAAGTGCGCATTAATCTGGAAGACACTTTCCAGGGCGCAACCCGCACCATCACGCTGCGGGTTCCGGGGGTGGACGCGCACGGACATGTCGTTGCCAGAGAACGCGTACTCAACGTAACGATCCCCAAGGGCATCCGCGAAGGACAGCACATCCGGCTCAGTGGTCAGGGCAGTGCCGGCGTCGCAGGCAAAGCGGGTGACCTGTATCTGCAGGTTGAATTCCAGCCGCACCCACTTTATCGGGCCGAGGGTCGTGACATCTATCTCGATTTGCCGGTGACACCCTGGGAGGCCGCGCTAGGCGCAACCATCAAGGTGCCCACACTCGGCGGCATCGTCGAACTCAAAATACCGGAGGGCTCGAGCGCCGGGCGCAAACTGCGGCTCAAGGGTCGCGGCATACCGGGCACCCCGCCCGGGGATTGCTACGTGATATTGGCCATTGCGCTACCGCCAGCCGATACTGAAGCGGCCCAGGCGTTTTACCGGAAAATGGCTCAGGAATTGAATTTCAATCCACGCGCCAAAATGGGGGTGTGAAAGATGAATACTGAAAATGGCGTACCGCAATTTTCCATCTGCATATTGGAAGAGCAAACCCAGTTGACGCTGGCCGATCTATGTCGTGCCTGTGCCGTCCATGAAGAACGGATAATCGAGTTGGTGGATATGGGCGTTCTGGAACCGCAAGGCCGTGAACCCGCCCGCTGGGTATTCGGCGGCGCCAGCCTGCATCGCGCCCGAGTGGCCATGCGCCTGCAGCGGGATCTTGAGATTGATCTCGCGGGAGCGGCATTGGCGCTGGAATTGCTCGATGAGATCGCCACGCTGAGGGCGCGACTGCGGGCGATGGGTGAAGAGTGACCAGGCGCGGGACATGCTGAGCCCTTTAATTCTGTTCACCACCCAGAAAGGCCCGCCCTACGGCGAACTGGGCCGCTATTGGTGGGAACGCTACGCCGGCTATCCGGCTATCCCGGCCGATCTCGACAAGATGAAGCAACGCTCGCCCTACTATCACGTCGACGCCATCCAGCGCCCCGTGCTGATCGTCTACGGCGCCCACGATGCACGCGTCCAGCGCGCGCAGTCAGAAAAGATGATCGACGCGCTCGCAGCCGCTCACAAAGACGTGCAGTCACTCAAGCTCAACGACGAAGGCCACCTCATCACGCGCTGGCCGAGCAATCTCAAGATGTACCGCCAGATCGAGGATTTTCTGGCAGGGTGTCTGGGTGGGCGCAGTTCGGGGTTCGACTACTATGAGCTGGGCGCTTGGGCTTTTTAGGGTTAAGTTTTGCTGCAGTCTTCTTGATTTGGAAAACAATCCGAAGCTGAGCTAACCCCTTTAGTTTTTCGTGTCCCTTATTGTTTAAATAGCGTACTGCTGACTTTTTTCGGAAGGAGAGGGCATTATGTCTGGTTCACTGACAGTAACTGAGTATCTGGCGAAGTCGGTAGCACTAACGGATCAGTGTGTGTCAGTGGTGAAAAAGATGCAATCGGCCACGCCGCCACTACGCGATGGCGACCCTGAGTTCAAGCGACTTCAGGCAGAGCACAAGGAGATTGCACTCCAGTTGGTTGAACTCAATGACCGATACGACCGCTGCAAGAACAAGTAGGCAGTCTCCCCACCATGTTTGGTCTAACAAACAAAATGGTATCTAACCCCGGTATTCGTCCAGAAAACAACCCGAAGCTGGCCCCTTGTATTAAGTTGCCAAGTTGAGTCTTGTTATCCATATCGAGGGCGGGTCTCTATAGAAGTAATTGGGTTATCCTTGCCGACATGGCAACGATTCAGGTCAATCCAGAAATCCTCCGATGGGCACGCGAGACCGCTGGCCTCTCGTTAGATGAGGCTGCCCAGAAGCTGCAACTTGGTCAGGCCCATAATCTTTCGCCCGCACAAAAGTTAAAGGCACTCGAAGAAGGGTTGGTGCATCCTACGAGGCCCATGTTGCTGAAGCTGTCTAAGCAATATCGGAGGCCTCTGCTCACCTTTTATTTAGAATCCCCACCCTTGAAGGGTGACCGGGGGGAGGATTTCAGACTTTTACCTGATGACTACGCTAAATCGGATGAGGGTTTGGTGGACGCATTGGTCCGCGACGTTCGTGCTCGACAGAGCATAATTCGCGCAGCGCTGGAAGATGAAGACGAGGCAACCTCTTTGCCATTCGTGGGATCTGTAACTTTGGATGATGGCGTCGAGCATGTTTCCGAATCTATCAGAGAAGTTATTGGGTTCGATCTTGAAGCGTTTAGAGCTCAGCGCACGGTCACGGAGGCATTTGCTTATCTGCGCGCCCAAGCAGAATCAGTCGGGCTTTTTGTCTTAATCATCGGTGACTTGGGTAGTCACCACTCCAAAATACCAGTCGAAGCTTTTCGTGGATTTGCGCTCGCAGATGTTGCTGCGCCATTTGTAATTATCAACGATCAAGACTCGCGGGCTGCCTGGTCGTTCACCCTGCTCCACGAGCTTGCGCATATATGGTTAGGTCAGACCGGCATTAGTGGTGCAATTGTTGAGTCAACTCTAGAACGGTTTTGTAATGATGTGGCAGGAGCGATTTTGATGCCCGTAGCGGAGCTCAGCATGCTCGACGTTTCTGATATCACTGAGTTCAAGGCAGCGATGGATCGAATCGATGTCTTTGCGAAGGATCGAAACGTAAGCAGGGCCATGGTGGCTTATAAACTCTATAGATATGGAGCCATCAGCCATGAAATGTGGAATGCCTTGAGGAAGGAGTTTCGGCAGCAGTGGTTTGACCATCGCGCCGAGCAGCGACGGCAAGCTCAGAATCAAAAAGGTGGTCCAACGTACTATTTGGTCAAACGCCACCGAGTAGGGAAGGCTTTGATTGAAGTGGTTTCGCGCATGACGGCATCTGGTGCAATCACGTCGACAAAAGCAGGCAAAGTTCTTGGGGTCAAACCGCGCAACGTGTACGAATTTCTTCAACCATCGGCATAGGGGTGACTTTGCTCTATTTGCTCGATGCCAACGTATTAATTACTGCAAACAGGCAGTATTACCCAATTGATCGTGTCCCGGAGTTTTGGGATTGGCTCGTCCACATGGGTGAAACAGGGCAAATCAAGATCGCACAAGAGGTCTACGAAGAATTTAATGACGGAGAGGACATGCTGGCCATCTGGGCAAATCAACATGAGATCAAATTGGCACTGCTTTTTGATGAGGTTGTAGATATTGATCATGTTCGGCTTGTAACAACATCTGGTTATGCACCTGATCTGGCTGATGACGAGTTGGAGCAGCTTGGTCGCGATCCTTTCCTGATTGCTTATGCGTTATCCGATTTAGGAAACCGCACCATCGTAACGACCGAAGTCTCAAAGCCAAAACGAATGAGAGCAAACCGCCACATACCGGATGTATGTGCCAATTTTGGAGTGCCGTGCCGCAATACGTTCGACCTCACTACTGCTCTCGACTTTAAGACAAGCTGGAAAAAATAGCCCGAGCATCATACTTGCTGCAGTTGGTTGGAGGAGGTGGCGTCGCTTACCCTTCATCAAGGATTACTGTGGTCTTCTTGATTCGGAAAAACCCGAAGCTGACACCTTTAGATTCGTGTCTATATTGATAAACGTCAGAATATTTAGGTCTCTTAATAAAATATTCTTTATAAAAAATGGGGGGTGAGAAATGACTGCAGAATGGGTATCGGCATGGGCCACTGTTGCGGCTGCAGTTGGAGTATTGTTTGTGGGATGGCAGGCATTTTCAGCTGCGCAACAATTAAGATATCAAAAAGAACAGCTAGAAAAAACCACTGATCAACTCACACTTGCATACCAAGAAATGCAGAATGATCATGAGCGGTCTAGGAGAGAATTCACAATCAGCCTGATGAAAGATTGGACATTAAATCTTAGCCACTCGTCGACAATAGCAAGAAAGCTGGTTGAAGGGTTTTCATTTGAACAGTGCAAGGCGATAAATAGCCATGGACTGTTAAAGGTGGAAAAGTCTAAGAAGGAAAAAATAACTGCTGTGTTACAAGATGTCTTGGGTGGGCGAACGATATCAGAAGAAAATGATTTTCTTGTGATAGAGGAAAGGGATGTCTCACACTTGAAATATCTTCTGATAACTTACTTAAATACGCTGGAAACAATTCTCATGTCATGGAAGCTGGCAGTAGCAGACAAAGAAATCCTAGAGCAGGAGTTTTCTTATCTGGTAAAGCCTGAGGATGGGCATGAAGCATTAGCAACTTTTCGACAAGTCGTTGGTGGCACTAATGCTTATCCCGCGATTCATTCGTTTGTGGAAAAAATTAAGCTGAATCGCGAAAAAACGTTGCCAAGCAATAGGGGGGAAGTCGCATAACAATGCGCACCAGCAGATACACAACTAAAAAGGAGGTCAAAGGGGTCAGCATCGCTTTCAATTAATCAAAAAGACAGCAGCAAACCCTGATAAATGGAAAGCGATGATCACCCCTGTAATGCCTATTTGAACTCGAGCACCATGCGCTCCAGTTCGTCCGCATCAATGACCTGGTTTTTGTTCTTGTCCATCCAGGTGGCCAGATAGAGTTCACCCTTGACGTTAGCGAGCGGGATCGCCGGCTTGCCTTTGCCTTCCTGTTCCAGATGCGTGACGCGGTAGGTGGCGCGTTTTTCGGATAGCGTTTTGGCGCCATGCTCGGCCGTTAGTGAAAATGCGCTGTCTTTGCTCAGGAACAGATAGCTGGCGTCTGCCGGCATGGCGATGAATTTGTAGACCAGCATGCAGGAGGTGAAATCCTGCATGGTGTCGGTGCCGACCTTGGCTTTGCCGTAGACGGAATCATCGGTCCAGGCGCACACCGCCAGCAAGCCTTGGGGATAGTTCAGGTCAAATGCCGCTTTGGCCAGCGTTACGCGCACTACGCCGTTATCCTCGGCCTGCATGGCCAGCTGTTTGCCATCCTGATAAACCCGCAGCGCCAACTGCGGGCTTTGCCGCAGGGTTTCCGCCTGAACCACGCTGGCGCCCAGCAGGGCCAGCGCCATTAGTAATGGTTTCATTGTCATTGTCTGCTCTCCTGATTGGGCGCCATGTGGTTGTGCTTACTTGGCACCGTGTGATTGCAACACCTGCAACACGTCTGGCTTGTTGCGCGTTTGCGCTTCCTTGATCGGTGTGATGCCGGTCATGTCCGCCAGATTCGGGTTCGCGCCATGCTTGAGCAACAGGCTGACCATGTCTGCGCCGGCATTTGTTGTAGCCAGCCACAAGGCAGTTTCGCCGCGGCGTCCGCGCACGTCCACCAGCGCGCCGCTCACAAGCAGGCGTTCGGCGCACGAGGCCTGGCCCTTGAAGGCCGCCCACATCAAGGCGGTGCCGCCCAGCTTGTCCTGCTCATCAATTTTGGCGCCGGACTGCAGCAGCAGCGTGAGCATCGCCTCGTGGCCGTTGGAGGCTGCGCGCATCAGCGGCGTGGCCGCATCCTTGCCGCCGGTGCCATTCACATCGGCCCCCTTGGCGATCAGCGCGGCGCCCACCTGCGGGTAACCCGCCTCGGTCGGCGATGTCTGGGAAAGTTAGGGCTGTCTAGCAATCCGTAATCAAATTGATTGGACTAACGCGTGCAGACACGCAGGAGATTCTTCCTGATTTTTCCATCTGGCCTTTATCTTTTGGCTGATAGACAAAATTTAAACATTAACTATAAATGAGCACGCGAGTTCAAATTACTTGATCCCGCAAAGACAGGATGAACCGCTTTTATTCCTGCGTAGTAAGGGATTTCTAGAGGGCAGTACACGACAAAAAACTGGACTTGGCACCCTATAAACCCAATCGCGTATTTTCGATTGCTTCGAGGAGGTCTGCTGGCACCCAGATTTGAGAGCTTGTTTAATTGCGGAAGGGAATGCTCGATTTGAGTCGGGCGTTGAATCGGAAAACAACCTGGAAACCAATAGAGAAGGAGTCGTTATGAGCACGACCAGACGTCAACAAGCTTTTGAGACCCGGATCAGCTGTGCCGAAACCGCCCGAAACCGAGTTTATCCGAACCATGTCAATAATGGAGAGGAACTGCGTTATCGGCGCATTACCAAATGCAAAAACAAAGCGCCGGATTGCGAAAAACCAAAGCCCTGCAAGAACAACGACGAGCCCAGCTACATTGCCAGCTATACAAAGGGCCTTCCCCACGATCCTGAAACGGGTTTGTTGCTTAACCCACCGGATTTCCACCAATTCGTACTTGGCATTCAGTCAGGCGATACCAGCGATTTCGCCAAAACCCCACTGGGACCGGGATTACCACCACCTCGCCCCGGCGGACTCAGCAAACAGCGGATCACCCCAGAAATAACCAACCGAAAACCTATCTGGCAATCTCAAATTGCACAGGGAACGAACAGCAGCGATAACACTTGCGGTGCCGACCTGCGTGCCTGGGAGAGCGCCGCGGCCGGATTGACATTTGAGCTGGAAGGCCCGGACCCACAGTCAGTCACGATGCCGCCTGCGCCCCGTATCGACTCGGCTGAACTGGCTGCCGAGATGGCCGAAGACTATCTGATGGCCTTGATGCGAGACGTCCATTTCTCGCAGTTGCGCTCTCGGGTACTGGGAACGCAGCATGACCGACCTGAGGTTCCCGGCTGCAAGTGTGAATGCCCCAAACCCAAGGCACCGAATCCGGATGAGGCGGCCGAAATACTTCACAAGGTCAAGGTGCATGTTCCCGATCAGTATGCTTGCCATGACCGTCGCCCCCCTGACCCCTGCAAAATGGGAAAGAACTGGTTCGAGCTTGAATGCTGCGATCTGAATGATGTCGAGCGTGCCCGTCATCGCGACAAACTGGACCGGCAGCACCTGTTTCGGGGTATCGCGCCGGGCGACAATATTGGCCCTTATCTGTCCCAGTTTCTGTTAATCGGAAATGATTCGCGCGGCGGCGGCGGCGTGTTGAGCCCCGCGGACGGCCAGATATCCTATGGTGCCATTCGGATAGATCAGAGAGTTCGTGTCGCTACCCCATGCAAGGATTACATGACTACCTTCGAGGCTTGGGTAGACGTACAGAATGCAGCTTCTGTGCGTGATAACCAAACTTATTGTAGTGCGCAGAAAGGTGAATGCCGAGAGTTTCCCGCTTACCGGTTCATGACGACGCCACGCGACCTGGCGACCTATGTTCACTTCGACGCTCTCTATGAGGCCTACCTCAATGCCTGTCTGATTTTGATGGACATGGGTGCACCCTTCGACCCGGGTGTTCCCTTCGGTGCACCGGACGTGGTGGATCACCAGCAGGGGTTCGCACATTTTGGCGGGCCCCATATTTTGTCACTCGTCACCGAAGTGGCAACCCGCGCCCTGAAAGCGGTGCGCTATCAAAAATTCAATATTCATCGGCGGCCTCGTCCGGAAGCACTAGGCGGACTTATCGACAGCTACAAGTCCGGCAATAACCCCAATGGTGAACTGGATCCTGTCAAACCCCTGGTCGATGCGCTGGATTGTGCGGGCATCCTCAAACTGGTATCCGAGCACAACACCTGCCAGAACAAGACCTACCCTGATCGCAAAAACGATGCATCGGGCAGGCGGCTACGTCACCTGTTACCCATGGCCTTCCCAGAGGGCTCTCCCATGCACCCCGCGTACGGGGCCGGCCACGCAACTGTGGCAGGAGCTTGTGTAACCATACTCAAGGCTTTTTTTGACCATGGGTGGCAGTTGCGTAAGGCTGATTGCACACCTCTGTGTTATGAACCCAACGCAGATGGCTCCCAGCTGGTCGATCTTGGCGGCAAACTTTGCCAACCGCTGACCGTGGAGGGCGAACTCAACAAGCTCGCTGCCAACATTGCCATCGGCCGCGACTGGGCCGGCGTGCACTATTTCACCGATTACATCGAATCGTTGCGCATGGGCGAACAAATAGCCCTAGGCATTCTGGAGGAGCAGCGTCTTACATTCAACGAAAACTTCACCATGACCATCCCATTATTCGACGGGACGACCATAAAAATTTAAAGCGTGTGCGGGTGGCATCGTTGCTTGCCACCCCCTTTTTCAGCCACATGGCAAAACCTCATGTGCAGGCTGCTTATGTAATTGACTACTATTCCTTACCCAATCTGAGTCAAAGGGGTCAGCATGAGCTAACCCGGGTTTCACGGACACTTTTGAAAGTAGACAATACTACTGGAGGTGTCAGATGGGTAAAGAAGTCCAGAAGGTCAATACGGAACGTAAACGTCAGCGTTACAGCAAGGAATTCAAGCTTGCGGCGATCAAGCTGCTGCAATCCGGGACGAAGCCCGGAACGTTGATTGCGATGGAGTTGGGCATACAACGCAACTTGCTCTACAAATGGGCTGAGACACTCAAGCGGCATAACGGCAACACAGAAACGGCCTTCCAGGGTTCGGGACGCAACAAGCTTGGCAAGCACCACGACCCGCTTAAAGCCGAGATCACCCGACTCAAACGCGAATTGGCCCATGTCACCGAAGAGCGAGACATCCTAAAAAAGGCCGAGGCGTACTTTGCGAAAGCGCGCAAGTGAAGTACGCCTTCATCCAGCGGCATCGATCGCGGTACAGCCTGCAATCGTTGGGACGTGTACTCCACGTCTCGCGCAGCGGCTATTACGATTGGCTCGGGCGTGCCCCCAGTCCACGCACGCAAGCGAATGACATGTTGCTTGGACACATTCGCACCGTCCATAGGCAACATCGACAAGCCTACGGTGCAAAGAAGACCTGGCGTCACCTGAATGCGATCGACATCCCGTGTGGCAAACACCGGGTAGCCCGGCTACGCAAACAGGCGGGGATCGAGGCTCAGCGCAAGCGCCGCTTCAGACTGACCGTAGAACATCACCACACACCCAAGGCAGCGCCTGATTTGTTGCAGCGTCAATTCACTGCGATTGCCCCAAATCGAGTCTGGGTGGGCGACATGACCTTTGTCCGTACTCGGCAAGGCTGGCTGCATCTGGTGGTGTTGCTGGACTTGTTCTCGCGCAAAGTGGTGGGCTGGTCGATGGGCGAGCGTGCGACAGCGGCATTGCATCGGTCAGCACTGGCGATGGCGATTGAGCAACGCAATCCAGAAGCAGGTTTGATACACCATACCGACAGGGGTGCGGTGTATAGCGCACCGATCTATCGAGCGCTACTGGCACAAACCGGAATGCAGCCGAGCATGAATGGCAGGAAGACGGCTTACGACAATGCTGTGGCTGAGAGTTTCTTCTCCAACCTGAAGAATGAGTGGGTGCATCATCATGACTTCAGCACCCGGGATGAGGCCAAGGTGGCGATCTTCGATTACATCGAGTGTTTCTATAATCGAAATCGCATCCACCAAACACTCGGTTACCGTACGCCGGACGAGGTGGAGCGGTTGTACCATGGTGCTTAATTTAATCGTCCGTGAAACCCGGGTTAGCTCAG
>Ga0180009_10008059_pt1 | contig 10558 bp, 10 predicted proteins | sample OS_PC_MetaG_FD_123537 | JGI IMG/M metagenome (GOLD analysis project Ga0180009, IMG submission 123537) | Groundwater microbial communities from the Aspo Hard Rock Laboratory (HRL) deep subsurface site, Sweden - OS_PC_MetaG | ecosystem: Environmental > Aquatic > Deep subsurface > Groundwater... | reverse complement strand
TTATTGTAAAGGGAGATGAGATTTTTGTGCTTGAGTTAAATTCTATTCCAGGGCTTACTTCGGAAAGTCTTTTTCCAAAAGCAGCAAAGGCGATTAGAATAAGTTTTGATCAACTAATAGATAAATTGATCAAGTTTAACCTTTGATATACTACATCTATGATTTCTAAGGTTCATGTTCCGAATGAGATTTCTGTTCTTTTAAATAAAATAGAAAAAGAAACAAAACCAGTTTCTGTTTTTATTTATGGCTCAAGAGTAAGATCTGACTATTTAAAACACAGTGATTACGAAATCGGAGTATTGTTCAGAAAAGATAAAAAATGGGAGCGGGAAAAACTTGCAAACTTTCATAGTCATCCTCATGTAAGTTTATTTCCATTTATAATTGAGGACCTTCAGGAGTATAAAATTGATACTCCGTTTCCCAAAAATGTTTATTTAAGGGAATTAATTGAAAGCGCAAGAACAGTCAGGGAAGAGAAAATAATTGAGAAAATGGATCCGCCACAAATTTAAGTTATAGATTTATTAGAAGTTGTAAGTTTTGAATTAGGTTATGCAATAAGCTCTATTCTATCCAATAGGCAAAAAGATCTTCTTACTTCATCTACTGAATTTTCAAAAGGAGCATTGTTTGGAGTAAGAGCATTAATAATTTTAAAAAAACATATTTTTCCGTTAGGTTATAACGAGATATATAAAGAGGCTATGAAAATAAATCTTGACAATTTATCAAAAACTGTAATAGACCATGCAATTCATGTAAGAAGTGGTGGACCAATAGAGGAAAAATTGTTATATAAAAACATCACATTTTTAAATCAAGTAATTTATCCGGAAATAAAACAGGAATTAAAAACAGGAATTATTAAAAGGGGATAGAGTCGTACTTCCGAGTTAAATTTAATTCCGGGATATACATCGGAAAGTCTTTTTCCAAAAGCAGCAAGGGCAGCAGGGTTAAATTTTGAGAAAATGATCCTTCGGTTGGAAAAATGACTTCTATTTAATCCTTGGGAAAAGGGGTGGACAAGGTTTTAATTTTGTCCTGGGTTTAATATTGGTCCAGGAGTCTTTATTGCTTGGATTTTCTTTTAATAATCCTTCAATATTTAAAGTTTCTGCAATCTTTGCAGAAGTTTCCGGTAAAAATGGGTTAATAAGCCAAGCTATTTGATGAATGGAATCCAGAAGTCCATAAATCACCCAATTAAATTCATCTTTATTTTTTTCTGCTAGTTCCCAGGGTTTATTTTCGTTAACATATTTATTTGCTGTGTCTATAAATTTCCAAATTGATTTTAAGACTTCGTTAAATTTATAATTTGGCATATATTCGGAAAAAACTTGCCAGGAATCTTTCCAAGTGTAAATATCTTTGCTTACCCTTAGTGGATGAGAATCTAAATCTCTATTTTTAACTTCTGGAATTTTTCCATCGCAATATTTATTAACAAGCGCAATAACCCTGGAAACTAAATTTCCAAGGCTGTTTGCAAGTTCGGAGTTATATATTTCGATTAGTCTTTTTTCGGAAAAGTCGCCGTCGCTTGCAGAGGAGACCTCTCTTGCAAAATAGTATCTAAGAGTTTCTGCTCCATATTTTTTAATCATTTCTAGGGGATCGACAACATTGCCAATAGTCTTGGACATTTTTTGTCCCTCGATGGTTAGATATCCATGCACAAAAAGACTTTTAGGAAGCTGTAATCCTGCCGAAAGTAAAAACGCAGGCCAATAGATTGCATGAAATCTAATTATTCCTTTGCCTAAAACATGAACATCTGCTGGCCACCACTTTTTATATTCCTCTTCGTTTGCCCCAAATCCAATTCCACTTTGATAAATGTTTAAAGCATCAAACCAAACATACATTTTTTGACTTTCATCTCCGGGGACTGTAACACCCCAGTTTTTTGCCCGTTCATTTGTTCTGGAAATACTTATATCTTTTAAGCCTTGTTTTAAAAAGGACAGGATTTCGTTTTTTCGAATGTCAGGAAAAATTTTTAACTCTCCTGATTCAATTAAATCTTTTATCTCATCGCCATATTTTGACAAAGAAAAAAAATAATTTTCCTCGGAAACTTCTTCCAGCTTTTTCCCAGGGTGCTCAAAGCATTCTCCATTTTCGTCAAGCTCGTCTTGTTCGTAAAATTGTTCGCACCCGACACAATATAGCCCAGTGTAGGCTTTTTTATAAATATCGTGTTTGCAAAGTTCCCAAAGTTTTTGCGATGCCTCTTTGTGATCTTTGGCGCTTCCTTTTTGAAAAACATTAAAGTTAACATTAAGTTTTTTTGCCAAATTTAAAAAGAGTTGACTATTTTTATCTACAAATCCTTGAATTGGAACACCTTCTTTTTCGGCAGCTTGAACATTTTTTAAAGCATTTTCATCTCCGCCGCATAAAAGCAGGGTTTGGTCGCCTTTTAATTTGTGATGTCTTGCGATAATATCCGACAACACAAATTCGTAAGCATGGCCAATATGAGGCTTGGCATTTACATATGGAATTGCATTGGTTGCATAAAACTTGCTCATAGTTTCTAAATTTTATCAGAGGAGTTAGCCTAAAGCTAGCGGCGGGAAAAAAAGCGGTCTAAAACAATAAGAAAAGAAGCAATTAGAATAATAAAAAACGGATGTTTTAAGCCAAAAATAGCCAGTAATAAATAAGAGGTAATAAGAAAAGCAGCAAAAAAAGCCCTTCTTTTGTTTTTGAAAAAAAACATGGTAAGAAAAAAGATAAAAAAAGAAATACTAATAATAAAAATAGGAATAGGAGAAACATTAACAATATCAATTGGTAGGAAGCTATTTGGATCGAAAGTATTTATTAAATAGGTAATTCCTAAAAGCAGAGTAACCGCTAGTATAAGGAAAAAGAAATTGCCTTTTTTTCTTCTCATAATATAAGTTTAACAAAAAACAGAGAGTTTTAGGTATTGACAAAAATTGGCAGTCGTGGTATATTACTGCTAACGACGCACCGTAGGGTGCATCATTTATCTTTATAAGACAAAATGAATGATTTAACACAAAGACAAGTAGAAATTCTTCGCAATTTAATAGAAGAATACATTAATACCGCAGAGCCTGTTGGTTCGGAAACTTTAGAAAAAAAACATAATTTATCTGCATCTCCAGCAACAATTAGAAATGAAATGGTAAAGCTAACGCAAATGGGATATTTAAAAAAACTTCATGTTTCTGCTGGAAGAATTCCAACGTCTCTGGCTATGAAGTTTTACGTAAAGCAATTAATGAAGGAAAAAGAACTTTCCGTTGCAGAAGAAATTGGAGTTAAGGAAAAAGTTTGGGATGTAAGAGATCACGAAGAGAATTTTTTAAGAAAAATGACAAAAATGTTAGCTGAAAAGACAAAAACATTGGCAGTCGTATCCACAGATGAAGGAGAGTTTTTCTGCTCTGGTTATGCAAATGTTTTTGATATGCCAGAATTTTTTGACATCGATATTACAAGATCTCTTTTTTCTATTTTAGACGAAGATGATTATTTTAAAGATTTACTTGCGGGACATATTTTAGAAGACGAAGATATTCATGTTTTACTGGGAGAAGAATTAGGTCCGAAATTAATAGGCCCCTATGGTTTTGTATTTCGTAAATTTCATACTTCTAATAATCTAAACGGGGAAATAGGAGTTTTGGGACCGAGTAGATTAAATTACACTACGGTTGTTCCGACGGTTAGGTATTTTGGAAATTTAATAGAAGAGATAGCAAAGGGTTGGTGATTTAGCTAAGAACTAAAATAGTAATTAAGATGAAGAAGAAAAATGAAAAAAAACATGAAAAGAATAAGGAAGTTGAAGGTTCAGAAAACAAACTGGAAGAATTGGAAAACCAGTTAAAACGCACCTTAGCAGATTATCAAAATTTGGAAAAGAGAGTAGTAGAAGATAGGGCTCAGTGGATTAAGTTGGCAAATAAACAACTCTTGCTAAAAATTTTACCAGCTTTGGATAATTTAACAAGAGCACAAGAGCATGTTAATGACACTGGGCTTAATATGAGTGTTGGTCAGATTTTTAACGCACTTAAAGAAGAGGGAGTGGAAAGAATGGAAACGATTGGAAAAGAGTTTGATCCAAATGCAATGGAGTGCATTCAGGTAATAGACGGAGAAGATGGAATAGTTATAGAAGAGACTAGACCAGGATACAAACTTTATGATAAATTAATAAGACCTGCTCAGGTAAAGGTTGGAAAAAAAGATTTGTAGTTTATAATTTTGAGTATTGAAATTTAGCATTGAAAATTGTAAATTATAGATTGTAAATTTTAAATAAATTAAATATGGGAAAAATAATAGGCATCGATTTAGGAACAACAAATTCTGCAGTAGCAATAATGGAAGGTGGAAGACCAAAAGTAATTCATTCTACGGAGGGTAGAAATGTAATTCCATCTGTTGTAGATCCAATTTCAAATGTGGTTGGAGATGTTGCCAAGAGGCAGCTAGTTCTAAAACCAAAGAAAACAATTTATTCAGTTAAAAGATTGGTTGGAAAAAAATTTAAAGATGAATCTGTCCAATACGACACAAAGTGGTTGCCCTATACAGTAAGCGGAGGAAGAGATGGAATGGCCATAGTCGAAGTAGAAGGAAAATCTTTTACCCCTCAGGAAATATCAGCTAAAATTTTGCAAAAAATTAAAAAGGACGCGGAGGAATATCTTGGAGAAAAGGTAACACAAGCTGTTATTACAGTTCCTGCTTATTTTGATGACAGTCAAAGACAAGCAACGAAACAAGCAGGTGAAATTGCTGGACTAGAAGTTCTTCGAATAATCAACGAACCAACAGCAGCTGCACTTGCCTATGGCCTAGATAAAAAGAATGCTCACACAATAGCAGTATATGATTTGGGAGGTGGAACTTTTGATATTTCAATTTTAGAATTAGGAGATGGTGTTTATGAAGTTAAGTCTACAAATGGAGATACTCATTTAGGGGGAGATGATTTTGACCAAGTAATCATTAACTATTTTGCTGAAGAATTTAAAAAAGAGAATGGAATAGATTTAAGAAAAGATTCTCAAGCTCTTCAAAGACTTAGGGAATCTGCTGAAAAAGCAAAAATAGAATTATCTTCTTCGCAGGAAGCACAAATTAATCAACCATTTATAACTCAGGGAAAAGATGGACCTTTGCATTTAACAATGACACTAACAAGGGCCAAGCTAGAGCAATTAATAGACCCATTAGTAGAAAAAACCTTAGAGCCGGTAAAAAAAGCCATAAAAGATGCAAAAATAAAAGTTTCGGATGTGGATGAGGTAATTTTAGTGGGTGGAATGACAAGAATGCCAAAAGTTGTGCAAGCAGTTGAGAAGTTTTTTGGTAAAGAGCCTAATAAATCCGTAAATCCCGATGAGGTTGTTGCAATTGGCGCTGCAATACAGGGAGGAGTCTTAGGAGGAGAAGTAAAAGACGTTTTGCTTTTAGACGTAACTCCTTTAACCTTAGGAATAGAAACATTAGGTGGTGTTTCTACCCCTCTTATATCCAGAAACACAACGATTCCAGCAGCTAAGTCACAGGTCTTTTCAACAGCAGGCGATAATCAAACCCAAGTAGAGATTAATATTTTACAGGGAGAGAGACCAATGGCTACGGACAATAAATCCCTAGGACGTTTTATCTTAGATGGAATCCCGCCAGCTCCTAGAGGAATGCCTCAGATAGAAGTAACTTTTGACATAGATGCAAGTGGTCTCTTGCATGTTAAGGCACAAGATAAGGCAACTGGAAAAGAGCAAGGTATTAAAATTACAGGCTCAACAGGCTTAACAGACGAAGAAATCGAAAAGATGACTAAAGAAGCAGAAGCTCATGCGGCAGAAGACGCAGCCAAAAAAGAACAAGTAGAGACAAAGAATACTGCAGATGCAACTATATTTAATGCAGAAAAAACTCTAAAAGATGCGGGAGATAAAGTAAGTGAAGATCTTAAAAAAGAAGTAGAAGAAAAAACAACCGAACTTAAAAATATTTTAGAAACAGGAACAAAAGAAGACTTAGAAGCCAAAACAAAAGATCTTTCTGATTCTTTGCAGAAAATTGGACAAGCAATGTATTCCCAAGAACAATCTCAAGATCAAGATAAGAAAGAGACAGAACAACCCGACCAGAAAGAAGAAGATGGTAAAGATACCAAAAGCTCCGAAGAGCCAGTCGAAGGCGAAGTTGTGGAAGAGTAAGAGTAAAATAAAATATTAGAATAACGGCGCGGAAACGCGCTTTTATAATATAATAAACCGTTATGGCACAAGAAAAAGACCTTTATGAATTATTAGGAGTAAGTAAAAATGCTAGCTCCATCGAAATTAAAAAAGCTTACAGGAAGTTGGCTTTAGAGCACCACCCAGATAGAAACAAGGGTAAAGATACGGCAGGAAAATTTAAAGAATTAAGTAAGGCGTACGAAATTCTGTCTGATCCGCAAAAAAGACAGACTTATGATCAATTTGGATCCTCGGCGTTTGAAGGTGGAAGTCCTTTTGGCGGAGGAGCTCAGGGTGGACCGTTTGGTGGACAGGGTGGACCTTTTACTTATACATATAATAGTTCTGGCGGTGGAGGAGGAGGTTTTGATCCTGGTGGATTTTCTGATCCATTTGAAATATTTAGACAATTTTTTGGCGGGGAATCCCCCTTTGGTGGTCAGAGAAGACAAGCTTATTCTCTTTCTATTTCTTTTATAGATGCAATAAAAGGAGTAGAAAAAAAAGTTACCATAGATGGCAAAACTCAAGCAATTAAAATTCCAGCAGGGGTAAATGATGGATCTAGAATAAGATTTGGAAATTACGATATAGTCGTAAAAGTGGAAGCAGATAAACACTTTCAAAGACAAGGATACGATATTGTATCGGAAGAAGAGATTACCTTTTCTCAAGCTGCTTTGGGCATTCTTTTGGAAGCAGAAACAGTTTCGGGAAAAGTTAAGCTAAGAATTCCTTCTGGAACTCAACCAAATACTGTTTTTAGGCTGGCGCAAAAAGGCGTGCCACATTTAAGAGGTTCTGGAAAAGGAGATCATTACGTAAAAATTAAAATTGTAGTGCCTAAAAACTTAAGCGGTAAGCAGAGGGAATTATTCAAGCAATTAGACGAAGAACAGGGTAAGAAAAAAAGTTGGTTTTAAAACTTTTTATATATTTTACCTTAGCAGAGTTAATCCTTTTTTAAAAAACACACATCGTGATTTAATAAATGTATTTTAATCTTACACTTTTAAGGGCGTTTTTAAATAAGTTTGAAATTTAATTTAAAAATAAACTAAACTAGTACTAATGAGCTATTATTTAACCCTACCTTTTGTTTTTCTAAAATTTTGGTTTTTAGAAGCCCCAGTGTCCCTTGTTAGATTTTTATATTCCTTAAATGGTGCTTTTTTGGATTTAGTTTCTCTTCCATTTTTAATTAAGAGCTTTTTTAAGCCGTGGAAAAATGAATATCGCAAAGGGTTGGTGGGTTTTTCTATAGGCATGGGAATGTTTGTAAAAAGCATATTCATAATAGTAGATTTAATTTTGTTTATATTTTTAATTACTTTTGAAGTTTTTGTTTTTATTTTATTTTTACTTTGGCCGATTTTAACTTTACTAGTTTTATTTAAATGAAAGAAATAGGAATAATTTATAGAATTTATAATTCTGAATTAATTAAGATTTTAAGAATCTTATTTTTGCTTTTGGTTTTTTCCGCCATTTCCCTACCTGTTTTTGGAATATCCATAATCGATTTCTATCTTCTTGTTTTTTTGTTTTCCACTTTTCTTATTTGGCAAATATTTTTTTATTTTAAATTTTCTCGTTATAACCCAAAAATACAAATAGAAACAACAGACGAGAGAAATTTAATAAATTCCTTAACTTTAAATGCTTTATTTATTTACACTTTTGATAATTCAAAACTTTTCCTAAAACATCTTGGTGAGTCTCCTGTTAATAGATTTATTTTTAAGAAAACTGGAATAGAAAAAAGCGAGTTAAAGATTCTAGATTTTGTAAAAGAAGATGTGTTAAGTAATGCATTGGAAATAGTTAAGTTAAGAAAAGGAAATTTTATAACCTCAGGAGATATTCTTTGCTCTTACTTAGTTATGACAGAAGAAAAAACAAAACTTCTTTTTCTTAAAAAAATAAAAAAAGAAGAATTAATAAAAATTCTAATGTGGAGCAGTTCAGAAGAGCAGGAAATTCATAAGCCCATTAAGGCTTCTTTTTGGGGAGAGGGAGTTTTTGAAGAATGGGCTTACGGATGGACAATAGAAACTAAAAAATACATGTTAAATTTAAGCAAAAACATTGGTAAAAAAAGAGCGATTGTGTTGGGCAGGGAAAAAGAATTAGGCATAATGATTCGCTCTCTAGCTGTAAATAAAAGTGTTCTTTTGGTTGGAAGTTCTGGAAGCGGAAGAGATTCTTTAATTTCGTTTTTGGCAAGCGAAAGCATGGCCGGAAATTTAAAAGGAAATCTTTATCATCAGAAGATTTTTCAGTTTATGACAGATTCGTTTTTAGCTGGTGCGCAAAATCAAGGAGAATTAGAATCGCGATTTATTTTCCTTATCGAAGAGCTTTTACACAGTGGAAATATTTTAATTTACATTCCGGATTTGAAAAATATCTTAGGAGCGTCCTCTTTTAATTTAGATTTATCTGCTGCGCTGATGCCTTATTTAAAGGAAGGAGCAATAAGAATAATTTCTACTACAACAGAGGAAGAATTTAAGAATACAATAGAGCAAAAACATGAACTTTTAGAAAACTTCGAAGTTATAAAGTTAGATGAGGTTGACGATAAATTAGGTTTAGATATGGTTTTGGAAAAAGTAAAAGATATGGATAAAAAAGGAATAAACATAACCTTTAAAGCAGCAAGAGTAGCAGTTAAATATTCGGACGAATATCAAAGGGATACAGTGTTGCCAGGATCGGCCATAAGGCTTTTAGAAGATACAATTTCTTCAAGCCCTAAACAACAAATAACAGAGGAAGACGTAATAAGAAAAGTAGAGCAGAAAACAAAAATGGCAATTTCTGCACCTGGGGAGGCAGAAAAAGAATTGCTTTTAGGACTAGAGGAGGAAATTCACAAAAGAGTAATTGGGCAAGACGAAGCAGTAACGGCAGTTTCCGAGGCAATGCGAAGATTAAGAACAGGACTGGTGTCGGATACAAGGCCTGTTTCCTTTTTATTCTTAGGCCCAACAGGAGTTGGAAAAACAGAAACAGCAAAAGCACTTGCGGAAAACTACTTTGGTTCTGAGGATAAGATTGTAAGATTGGATATGAGTGAATATTCAACCGCAGAAAGTGCAAAAAGATTACTCGGATCTCTTCCTGGAGAGCAAGAATCAGGAGGAGAATTAACCTATAAAGTTTTTGAAAATCCATTTTCGCTAATCCTTTTAGACGAATTCGAAAAAGCACATGCAAATATCGAAGATTTATTCTTACAAATATTGGAGGATGGAAGATTAACGGACAATAAAGGAAAAACTGTAAATTTTGGAAATTGCATTATTATTGCAACATCTAATGCAGGAGCGGAAACGATTAGGCAGGAGATAAAAACAAAAACAATTATTGGAGATGGATTTAAGAAAGAACTTCTGGATAAATTACAAAAAGATGTTATTTTTAAACCCGAACTCTTAAACAGGTTTGACGAAATTGTTGTTTTTAAATCACTTAATCAAGAAGAAATTAAAAAAATAACCAAACTGCTTCTTTCTGATGTTTCTTTAAAGCTTAAAGAAAAAGATATCGATATAGATTTTGGAGAAGATGTTGTCTTAAAAATTGTGGCAGAAGGATTTGACGATGAATTCGGAGCAAGGCCACTAAGGCGATTTATTCAGGATAATATAGAAGATGTTATTGCCAAAAAAATCTTATTGGGAGAGTTAGTAAGGGGAGACAAGGCATTGGTTTTAGTAGACCCCTCTTCGTCCGAAATAGCAATAGATAAAAGAGAATAAAATTGTAAATGCAAAGGACGTTGGTTATTTAAGTTTAAAAACAGATAAAGAAATACTTACCCTTATGACTTGTTGGCCATCGGGAACTACTTTAAAAAGAATATTAGTTATTGCAGAAAAAATAAAATAAAAACTCCTTAAGTAGGCAGCGCTTAAAGAGTCAGTTTCTTATTATAAAAATAAAACCCCATTTTGTGTCAAGGCTTCAAAGTGTATAAAAAGTAAACAAAAGACCCTAATTTTACTATATTCAAAAAGATATTATAAAAATATTTCTTTCAGATAGAAAAATTATTTTTAATAAAATAGGTCCTTATCCCTTAATCTCCCAAGACATTTGCGACAACTTCATAAGGTGTTTTTAGATTAATACCAAGATGAATACGTTTGTAGTTATACCAATATAACCATTCAGCAAACATAGTTCTTAGCTCATCATAATGCTCAGGTATTTGCTTCATGCGAAAGAAAAACTCTTCCTCGTCTGTTCTAAAAGTTCTTTCAATTAAAGCGTTTTCATTGGGAGTTTTTTTG
>Ga0180009_10008058_pt1 | contig 10558 bp, 11 predicted proteins | sample OS_PC_MetaG_FD_123537 | JGI IMG/M metagenome (GOLD analysis project Ga0180009, IMG submission 123537) | Groundwater microbial communities from the Aspo Hard Rock Laboratory (HRL) deep subsurface site, Sweden - OS_PC_MetaG | ecosystem: Environmental > Aquatic > Deep subsurface > Groundwater... | reverse complement strand
TTATCTGGCCGGGGTAACCTTTACCATCGGCGCATCCGCCGCAGTATGCAGTCTGATCGGCGCGACCCTTTACTATGGTAAAAGTCGCGGCGGCCTTTATGGCCAGATCATTTACAAACAGGTTGGGGGCTGGGCAGTGGGAATCTTTATTTTTGGCTTCCTGGTCAGAGGAATCAACAACTGGGGGCACGGCGGCGGCATGTTGGCCGGCATCTTGCTTGGAATCCTGCTGGGCTACCGCGAAAAAAAAGCGGAAACGTATATCCATCGAGCCCTCGCAACGGCCTTCCTGGTGGTGACGGTATTGACCCTCATATGGGCACTTTTTTCCGGAATTTATTACCGTGTGACAGGATAGGCTTTGTAGGGATCGACGCCCCCGTCAATCCGCGAACGGGGCAACGCCCTTTTGTAGGGATCGAGCTCCGTCACGATCCGGGAACGGGGTGGAACCCGTTCCCGACAGGTCCTAAATATGGACGACCAACAGTTTCACCAACTTCTGGACCGATTCGAACTCTCCCGGTCGGGGTATCGCAAAGTCCGCAAGGGGGTAATAAAACGAATCGGCCGCCATATGCTGGAGATTGGTTGCCGTGACATCAGCGCATACCTCTCGGTCATAGCGGACAATGTTGAAGCCAAAGATCAGTGCCGTCAACTGCTGACCGTCTCCATCAGCCGGTTTTTCCGCGACCGGCAGCTCTGGCAGGATCTGGAACAAAAAATCTTTCCGGAGCTGATTCAAAACGAAAATAAAAGCCTCCGTATCTGGTCGGCCGGCTGCGCCTGCGGTGAAGAAGTTTACACCATCAAGATCATCTGGGACCGCATGCAAAAAGGCCGTATCCCTCAGCCGTTACTCCATATCACCGCCACGGATCTTAATCCACTTTACCTTGAAAAAGCGCAAGCCGGATTATATTCCTCAAGCAGCCTGAGAGACGTTCCGGATTCCTTACGTTCGATTTATTTCACACCGGTGAAAGGCGCCCGGGGATATGGCGTTCAATCTTTTTTAAAAGAAAATATTATCTGGCAGACAACTGATATCTTCTCAGGTGTGCCCGGCAGCGGCTATCATGTCATCTTTTTACGAAACAACCTCCTGACCTATTACCGGGAACATTTGCAGAAAAACGCTTTTATAAATATTTTAGACAGCCTGGCGAATAACGGATTTTTAATCATCGGCGCCCATGAATCGCTTCCCGTTCAGACACCGCTGTTGGCCCCGTTCGGTTCATGTTGGTATGTATTCAGGAAGGTTATTCCCCTCCCGTCTATGGAGATGAAATTACCGTCCCTCTTTTAGGTAAACAAAAGCGAGCAAATATGAAAAAATATATCAGCCTGTTCTTAACAATTTTCCTGGTCATCCTTTTCCTGAAAGGCAACGCCAACCCCTTTCGGTATTCAGATGCCGACGGCGTAGTGATATCTTCGCCGGACGGCAACAAAATGTCGGTTATCATCAGCAGCCACGGCAAACCTGTCGAAGTCGTTCCGCTGGAACTCATTGATGCCGTTACCATCGAATGCACACAAAAAAGTCTCTGATTCCTTTTATTGCGCATGTGTAAAAATTAACCGGTACTTAAAAATTAATTTGCATTCATAATATCAATAGCTTAATAATTATATGAACCAAATACATCAAAACGAATGAACCCCCACTGCAGTTAAATGAATTAATCATCAGGAGGGATATGAAACAGGCGGCAACTTTAAAAACAATATACAACCGCGGTTTTACTTTAATTGAATTAATGGTTGTGATCGTTATACTGGGCATCCTGGCAGGACTGATCGTACCCAGGATCATGGGCCGCCCGGATGAGGCCCGACTGCTGAAAGCCAAAATCCAGATTGAAAGCATCGAGACCGCTCTGAAACTTTATAAGCTCGACAACGGATCTTATCCCGGCACGGAACAGGGGCTGCAGGCATTGGTGGAGCAGCCTGCCAGCGGTAATATCCCTGCCAAATGGCGCGAAGGGGGATATCTTGAAAAGGGCAAACTGCCCAAAGACCCCTGGGGAAACGATTTTGTGTACCTTTCCCCCGGCGTTCACGGTGAGTATGATATCATTTCTTACGGTGCCGACGGCGTCCCCGGCGGCGAAGGCAAGAATATGGACATCAACAGCTGGGAAATTGAATAGCCTTTCATCTACATGGTTCATTACCCAAACCCAAATGCCTCTAAAAAAAAACAGCGGCTATACGCTGATTGAACTGGTGGTGGTCATCACCCTCATCAGCATCATGTTGTTTTTTGCCATCCCCCGGTTTCAGGACACGGTCTTAACCGACCATACCAAAAAATTTTCACGCTGGATCATTACCACAATCCGCAGTTTAAAAGCAGCAGCGGTCCGCGATCAGAAACGTTACATATTAAACGTCAACCTCGATACAGGTAAATTCTGGGTAACTAGCGATAGCATGTCGGAAGAAGAACTCCAAAATGCCGAAAAGGACGAATATAGTCTCCCGGAGGATGTCCGTATTATCGACATGGAATTTCCCCTTAAGGGAAAAATCACCGGCGGGCAGGTTGAAATCAGCTTTTACAAGGCCGATTATTCCGACAAGGTCATGATCCATATCGAAAACAACAACCGTAAGCAAATGTCATTTTTAATCGAACCTTTCCTGCCCGGAGTCAAACTCTATGAAAAATACATCGGATTTGATATCTGAAAGCATAGTCCCGCGACGGACCGGTTACTTTCGGTCCTGCCGGGGGTTTACCCTGCTTGAGATTATGGTGGCGGTGGCCATCATGGCGATCGTGCTAATTAGCGTTTACAAACTGCATGCCCAGACCATTTCCATGAACGGCAACGCCCGCTTTTACACGACTGCGCCGCTGCTGGCACAACGCACGGTCGCTGAAATTCAAGCGTTTCCCGACCGCCGGCAGTCAATCGCCGACGGTGATTTTGGGGATGAATTTCCCGGGTACAGCCGGCAGGTCTTAACCGACGATGTTAGTGCTGAAATATTCGGTAGCGCCGCCCAAGATTTAAAAAAAATAGAGGTGACAATATCGTTTAACCATAACGAATTTGTCTACAATTTAAGAACCTATTCAATATTGCAGGAACCATAGAGGTCGGAAATGAAGATAAAGACACCCCGGTTTTTTAATCCGTATTCCGGCCACGGTAAAAAGAGTCTGTCAGAGGGGTTCACGCTTCTTGAAATTTTAATTGCACTGTTCATCTTTAGCGTGGTGGTAACGACGATTTTTGGTTCCTATAATTTTATATTTTCTACGACCGACGCTGCCGACAACGACAGTGTTGCATACGAATCAGCCCGCAATTGTCTCAACCGGATGACCACAGATCTGCAGGCTGTCCACGTCGCCTTTCCTCCGGCGTACACCCCGCCGGGGTTTGACGCCTCCCCCGACCCCTATCGCTTTTCCGGCGAAACGGACACCGTCGGAAATAAGGTCTTTTCCAGGCTTCGATTCTCTTCACTGGCACATATCGCTTTTGAAAAAAACCAGCAGGAAGGGATTGCCGAAATCGTTTATTACGTGCAGCCCGGCGATAACGGGACTTTTATCCTGCGCCGCTCCGACACCCTCTATCCTTATAACCCGTTTCAGGAAAAAGGGACCGATCCGGTTTTATGTGAAAACCTCAAATCCTTGAAATTCACCTATTACGACGCTGAAGGAGCCGACGCTGACCACTGGGACTCCGATTCCGACGAGTTTAAATACGCCACCCCACGAGCGGTCGGCATTCAGCTTGAACTCGGCAACGGATCATTTTCACAGAAGTTTACGACCATGGTGGCCCTGTCGGCATACCGGTTGAAATCGGAATAAGATTTGAAAATGCTGAAAACCGTATTAACGAATAATCGCGGCATCGCCCTTTTGATTACCATCAGCATCATGACAGTGCTCATTGCGGGGGTGCTGGAGTGGCACCGCAAGGTGCGCTCATCCGTGGTGGTGTCGGCCACCGCCCGCGACCGGGTGACCCTATCCTACATGGCAGCTTCAGGGGTCCATGCCGCCATGACCTTGCTGATAAAAGATAAAATGGATTCGGATTCGGATTCACTGCAGGAAGACTGGGCCAATCCTGAAAAAATTGATGAGGCGCTCCGTCAAATTCCATTTGAAAATGGCGCCGTTACGTTTAAAATCACCGATGAACTCTCTAAAATCCAGATCAACGCCCTGGTCCGATATCCGGAGGGGCAACAGTTTAATGAAGCCCAAAGGGAGCTGTGGGACCGGTTTCTAAGGCTGCTCCCCACTCCGGAAAATTACCAGGAAGATACGGATCCCAACGCGATTATCAATTCCATCAAGGACTGGCTCGATTCGGGTGATGATGAGGCCATTACGGGCCTGAGCGGCGCCGAATCAGGATATTATCAGGGACTCCATCCACCTTATACTTGCCGAAACGGACCGTTTTATCATCTGGGAGAGCTTGCGCTTGTCAAGGGGGTGACAGCAGACCTTTTAAACGGTGCCGGGGGGATACCCGGAATTTCCCAGCACGTCACGGTTCATGGCATCACAAACACGGAAGAGAAAAAAATCAACTTTGAAGGCAAGATCAATATCAATACTGCAGAACTTCCGGTCTTGACGGCCCTGCTGCCGTCCGACCGCCAGGACATTGCCCAGGCTATTTATGACTATCGCCTGGATACCAATGATCTGGTATATATTCACGATCTTTCAAAACCCAGCTGGTATCAGAATGTTCCCGGTGCCGGCGACATACAAATTGACCAGGACCTTATAACCACCCAAAGCGATATCTTCAGTATTGATGCCGACGCCAGCCTGCATGACATGAAAATCAGGGTGACCGCAGTCGTGCAGAGGGAAAAAGACAATAAATCCGGACGCTGGATATGTAGAGTCTTGAATTGGGAAACAAAATAATATATATATGGAATTATAGGAAATTTTAGATTTGCTGGCCCCTCTTGCTTAACGCCGCTGCCGGGGGACTGATTCATGTTGTCTGACAAGCGCAAAGGCGGCTGTTGATAATCATAATGGCCCTGCCGCCCAAAATGGCTGCCGGGTTCCGGGAAATATTATGAGCAGAAAAATTCTGGGGCTCGATATCCGTAACGATGCGGTGACCGCTGTTTTACTGCAAAGCAAAATAAAGGGGATGTCCATCGAAGCCCATGCTTACAGCCCCATATCGGAACCGAATGGAATAAAACACGGAGTTTCCGATTGCATCAGCAGCCTGATGAAACAGGCGGATATATCCGGCGCCACCTGTATTGCCGCCTATCCTTCCGAAAAAGTATTTTACCGGAACATTCGCGTCCCTTTTAAAGAACAAAAAAAAATAAAACAGATCCTTCCCTATGAGCTTGAACCCACCTTGCCGCTCCCTGTGGAAGACCTGATTATCGACTTTTACATTCCCGGTCTGAACAATCAAAACAACCATACAGACCTGCTGGCCGCGGCTGCAGAGATATCCGAACTGAAAGCATTCATGGCAACACTGGCCGAGTTTAAACTGGTTCCGGCTGCATTGACTGCGGGCGGCTATGCCACTGCGTTTCACGTTGCCAGAACCAAAGGCATTCCGGATGTCTGTTTTTTTATAGATGCTGGGCTAAAAACTTGCGGGTTGTTTGTGATCATCTCCGGCCGGATATGCTACGCCCGCTCATTTTCATTGCACACCGGCAGTTCAGCCAGGGCCACGGTTATTTGCAATCACGTCAAGCAGACCATTGCCGCTGTAAAAGACGTTTTACAAATTGAAATTAATGCCGGCGGTGTTTTGATAACAGGTTGCGGGGTGGAAGATAAATCTATTTTAAGTGATATTGCTCAAAAACTGGAAATCCCCGTGACGGATACGAACCTGGTAAAGGGGTCGGAAGTGACCATAAGAAATCTTGCTGTCAATGATTGGAAGCCGCTTCGGATGGACAATGCGTTGGCGCTGGCCCTCAATGAACTCGAAGGTCTTCCGGTTTTAAATTTTCGCAAGGGCCCTTTTGCTCCCAGGAAACATTGGGTTGAGCACAAAAAATATTTCATTCGAACCGGGATACTGGCCGGTGTAATTGTATCGTTTGCTTTTATGGATATCGTTATTGACAACTATTTCATGGGGAAAAAGGCGGACAGGCTGAATGCGCAGATAACTCATATCTTTAAAACGACTTTCCCGGATATCCAAAAAATTGTAGACCCGTTGCAGCAAATGCGGGTGGAAATCCTGAACACGAAAAAACAATCTATTTCCCCTGAATCTCCACAAAAAAGCATCCGCAATATTGACATACTTCATGATATCAGTATGTTGATTCCCGACAATGTGGATATTGAATTGAATCGGATTGTCATTGGACCAGGCAGTGTCCAAGTTTCAGGTTATACGGACACGTTTAATTCGGTTAACAATTTTCAGCGGAAGCTGCAAAGCGGCAAACTTTTTAAAGTGGTCACTATCAATTCAGCCAATATTGAAAAATCTGAAAACCGGGTAAACTTTAAATTGAACCTCCAGCTTTAGGGCTCTCCCCTTTTGCGAGTCGGGGTGGTGACAGCAGGAAACCTTTGGAAAATGCACAATTTCGTTCAAGTTCAAGGAAGGCGAAAATTTTAACCACAGGAATACAACGAGTATTTCGAGGATTAAAATTTGAGCCTGACACAGAAATTGAGCGAAAGGGGGTGTTATGCAAAGGTTTCCTGGGATGATGCTGCGCAGCCTGTTGGATAACCTGATGGGGTAACGGCAACATAACATGAAGACAACACTTAATAAACGCGAAAAATATGCAATCGGCGCAGCCGCCGCTTTTATATGCCTGTTTATTATCATACAGTTTGTTCTTTTCCCTATGATCGACAAACGCGACCGCCTCCGCAGGCTGATTGATGTAAAAACAAAGACCATAGAAGAAATGCTGGCCCTCAAATCCGAATACGATACCGTCGTTACCCACATCAATTTTTCAAAAAGTCGACTGGCGAAAAGACAAAAAGGATTTGCCCTTTTTTCTTTTTTGGATGAACTTGCCGGTGAAACCGGCATCAAAAATAAGATAAAATACATGAAACCGTCCAGTACCTCCCAGAAGGACGGTTCCATTAAACTGTCACTGGTTGAAATGAAGCTCGAAGCGGTCACCTTAAAACAGCTGACCGCCTATTTGTATCGCGTTGAAACTTCGGAAAATACCGTGTTTGTCAAGAGAATTAGCATATCAAAAGCAGACAAGCCGCCGGGAGCGATCGACGCCGTCTTGCAGGTTGAAACCTACGAGATTTAAATTTTTTAATTTGAGGCCGTTGAGCCGTCTTTTCCGGTCTCAAGGGACATCAGTAGGATCATGACACCGAACAAAACTCGTTTTTTATATATCCTTTATATCGTGGCCGTCACGATTTTTTTTATTTACTGGCTGTTTCCCGATGTAGCCGTCAGGAGCTATTTGAGTTTCAGATTAAAAACCATCAATCCGGACTTTAACCTGACAGTTGGTCAGGTAAAACCGACTTTTCCGCCGGGCCTGAAGTTAGAAAAGATGAATATTTTCCATAAAAACCTGCCGATTGTCGATGTTGCCGAAATCAAAATCGGGCCTGCCTTAAGATCCTTATTCAGTCCGGGGAATACCTTCCTTTTCAATGGCAACCTTTACGGCGGAACGATCAAGGGCCGACTCGATTTGGTTCCGGAAGCGTCGAATCATACGGTTGTGATGAATTCTACCTTAACCGGCATTCAGATCGGCAGCAGTTCCGGTTTAGAGCGTCTGGTCAGGCATAAAATATCCGGCATACTCGGGGGATCCGTTCAATTTGAAAGCCGCAAAGGAGAAGCCGGAGTTGTATCGGTCGGGTTGAACCTTTCAGATTGTAAAGTTGAGACTTTGGCGTCGGTTTTTGGTATGGACCATTTGTCATTTAAAGATATTTCCGCCGATATCACGGCCGAGGGAAATAATGTCCGGGTTAAAACATGCACCATCCGGGGAAACCAAATTGACGGGAACTTTAACGGAACAGTTGAATTAAAGGAGCCCGTCAGCAAAAGTATTTTTAACCTGTCCGGATCCATCAAACCTCATCATAAGTTTCTGGCGGATCTGAGGAAAAGTCTCCCTGTTAATTTTTTGTCTCAGAAAAGAACCGATAATAACGAATTCCTGATTCAGTTTGCCGGGACTATCGACAGCCCTGTGTTTTCCCTGAATTAGAACATCATTCTTTCGGCTGTCTTGACGACAACAAATGAAGCGATATATCATCATCATAAATCTTATCTTAATCGCAATTGTGATCCATTATGGCGTAAACAGCTTCTATAAGATCGCTGTTTCAAAATTGGATGTCACCGACGTTGCCACAGCAACCGGAAAAAAGACATCTCCGCTTGAAAATGAAGCCTACCGGCCCCTGGCCTACTTTCAACCAATTTTTGAACGCCATCTTTTCGGCAAAGAGCCTGAAACGAACCTCAAGCCGGAACAGATTCAAATCGACTCTTTGAAACAAACGGAGCTAAAGCTTAAGCTCTGGGGCACCGTCATCGGTGGCGTAAACCAGACGTATGCGGTAATTGAGTCCGACCGGGAAGGTCAGAATCTTTACCGTATGGGCGATACGATTCAGAATGCCACCGTAAAAATGATTTTAAGAGAAAAAGTTGTTTTAAACGTAAACGGTCGAGACGAAATCCTGGAAATGGAAAAGCTGCTGGCCGCCACCGGTGCCAAACCGAATCAAATCCGAACGGCGGTTTCAGAGCCTCAGAACATCGCCATCAAACGTTCCCAGATTGAAGGTGCGGTGCAAAACCCGAATCAACTTTTACAGGAAATCAAAATACGCCCCCATTTTGAAAAAGGAAAATTAGACGGTTTAACCATTACCGCTATCAAGCCCAACTCTATCTTCAGAAAAATGGGGTTGGTCAGTGGCGATATTCTGACTAATGTCGATGGAGAAAAAATAGAATCGATGAACGATGCCCTGAAATTATACGAAACCATCAAATCCGCCTCGGCCGTAAAACTGGATATCAAGCGAAGAGGCCAGATGCAAACCATTAATTATAATATCGAGCCGTAATAATGATTCCAGGGGTCAAGGAGCCACGCCGGGGCGTGGTCAAGGGTTCCAGTGAAATGCTGAGAAATGTTTAACTTTTAATATCATTTAATATAATATAAAAAGTTTCAGGAAACTTTTTAAACACAGGACTGAAAAATGAACCCATACTGCCGCCGCTTAAAAACAGCATTATGCCTGTTTATCTTATGCGCAATGCTGCTGACCTTGGCATTGCCGTCACCTACAGGGGCTCAGACTACTGTTCCCTCGACACCGCCGGCGCCTACAGGGGCTCAGGCTGCTGTTCCGCCAACACCGCCGTCGCCGCAACCTCCGGTTGCGCCCAATAAAAACAGCGCGGATCGATTTGTCACCATTGATTTCAACAATGTCGATATCTCGGTTTTTATTAAATTTATCAGCGAACTGACCGATAAAAATTTTGTCGTTGACAATCGCGTAAAGGGGAATGTAACCATTATTTCTCCTGCCAAAATTTCTCTTCAGGAAGCATACAAAGTCTTTGAATCTGTTCTGGAAGTTCACGGTTTTGCCGCCGTACCGGCCGGTGAAGTGACTAAAATCATACCTTCTCCGGATGCCCGTACCAAAAACATCGAAACCAAGTTGCGCGAAGAAGCCGCTTCACCGGATGATAAAGTTGTAACGCAGCTGATCCTTTTAAAATATGCCGACCCCGAGGATATCAAGCGATTATTTGCCCCTTTAATATCAAAAAACAGCGTCATCCTGGCGTATCCCCCCACCAACATGCTTATCGTAACGGATGTTTATTCCAACATTCAGCGACTGATTCATATCTTGAAAGCGATCGACATTACCGGCATCGGTCAGGAAATTTCCGTCATCCCCCTGGAATATGCCGACGCTGTTAAACTTGAAAAGACGCTCGCCTCCATTTTTAAAACCCCGCAGAAAACCCAAAAAGGCGCACCGGAAAAGACCATCCTATTCGTGGCCGATGAGCGTACCAACACCCTGGTGCTGCTTGCCAGCGAAGATGACACCATTCGGATTAAACAACTCATAAAACTTCTCGATAAGGAAATCCCGAAGGGAAAAGAAAACATCCGCGTCGTATACCTGGAGCATGCCACGGCTGAAGAACTGGTCAAGGTCCTGCAGGAACTACCCAAAAAAAAGGATGCCCCGGCCCAGGGAAAACAGGAATCCCCGGTAATTTCGGAAAAAGTGAAAATGACGGCGGACAAGGCCACCAACAGCTTGATCATCATGGCTGAAAAGGATGATTTTGCGATCATCGAAGAGGTCATCAAAAAACTAGATATCCCCCGGGCAATGGTTTATATTGAATCGCTCATTATGGAAGTCAATATGAACAAGGATTTTAATCTGGGGACTGAATGGGCGGCGGGGGGAGAGGTCTCCTACGACGGTCGCCCCGGCGTGGTGGGGGGCGGTTTCACCATTCCGGATTCAACA
>Ga0180009_10008057_pt1 | contig 10558 bp, 6 predicted proteins | sample OS_PC_MetaG_FD_123537 | JGI IMG/M metagenome (GOLD analysis project Ga0180009, IMG submission 123537) | Groundwater microbial communities from the Aspo Hard Rock Laboratory (HRL) deep subsurface site, Sweden - OS_PC_MetaG | ecosystem: Environmental > Aquatic > Deep subsurface > Groundwater... | reverse complement strand
GAAGAATATAATCCTACACTAAGAATTAGAACTAAATATAAAAATAGAATTATACTGTCAATTAATTGAAAACTAATACTCACCAGTGTATCTGTCTTTATTTATATTAAAGCACAAATAATGCCAGGAATGACTGTAAAGAATAGATTTTTTTGAGTTGATTTTATTGAAATTTTACATCAAACAGATATTCAATTATTATCTTAATAAAAACCGATTATTAAATTGATAATGATGGTCAGGTTATTTCAAAACGATCATCTTCCTCATATCTCGAAATGATCCAGCTTTTAATTCGTAGAAATAAACGCCGCTCGCTAATTCGGAATTCGGAATGCGGAATGCGGAGTTATGAATTCCAGCTTCTTTAACTTCATCAACAAGTGTTGTCACTTCTCTACCTAAAATATCATAAACTTTCAGTGTTACATGACTTTGGATTGGTAACTGCCAACTGATAACGGTTGTAGGATTGAATGGATTAGGATAATTTTGATAAAGCTTATTTGGGAAGAATGTATCTTCCTCACCTGAAACACCCACAGTTTTAGTAACAAACTCAAAGTAATTGATATTGAATCCCCCGAAAAAAAACACTAATTGCAGTTTATGTTCGCCTTGAGGCAAATAAACATTTTCTATAAAAATATCATGCCAATTTTGCCAACCGCCAGTTGAAGGAATATCTATAACAGGTGTAATATTGATTGAATTTAATCTAAAGAGAACTTTACCACCACTTTGATTTGCTGCCGCTCTTAAAACAATATCGTAAGTGCCAGAGTGATTAACAGTTACTGTATAGTTCAACCATTCGCCACTTTCAATCCAACCAACATTATAACCATTGCTTATACCATCGCTGCATTTTTCAATATCAACTCCATCGTTCCGATATGACCATCCGCTGTTCCAGGTAGAATTACTTCCGCCAGTATTCTGATATGTATTATCTTTATAAGCATAGTTAATCTTTCCCAAATCATAATCGGTTGCGAATATTAATCCGGGAATATTATGTTTCATCCAAATTTTGGTTTGGTCGGTATATGGCTGACGCATCAGTGCATCGATAACGTCAGATTGAATTATACAATTATTTATTGCTAATTTTTTTGCCTGATTTACCAAAGCATTGGTTGCATAAGCCGCAGTTGGTTTTGGACCTTGTCCATTCCAATAATTTAGCAATACTTGGTATTCGGGGGTTTTCACTGCGGAAAGTGGTCCCGAAATGGATTCAATTTTCTTGTGAGGCCACCATGCCCATCCTATTTTGTTACTATTCATTAATTGAATGCATTCTGTAAACCACACATTTGAATTCTCCCCGGATTCGCCCAACCAAAGGGGTACATTCGTTGTCTCCCGCAAATTGAGCAAATACTGAATCGCCCCAGTAGTATTTGAATTCCAATATTTGTGAAAGCTATACACCAGCTTACTATCCCATGGAGGTGTAAGTCCGCTGAAATCTGTTGCAAACCAATTTCCCTCAATAAAGATTATATGATTTGTATCGACTGATCTTATTGCATTTGTAATTTGAATATACAAGTTCCTTAATGGAACGTTGTTCGGACCCAGATCCCATTTAGGTTCATTCAACAAATCGTATCCAGCGATCCATGTTTTATTGGAATATCGTTCCGCAATTTTTTTCCAAATGTTGACAGTCCTTTGTTGATTTGCCACACTCTCCCACAAAGATGGATACAACGGATTATAATCACTGATTGGTTCATCGCTTTGCCCACCGGGTGCGGCATGCATATCCAATATGAGATAAAGTTGATTACTTCCGCACCAACTTAAAACTGAATCGATTATACCAAAACCATAATCGGAATAAACATCTGGAGAATCCGGATGCGTTAATATCGCATAATGAAATGGGAGTCTAATAGAATTAAATCCCCATTCAGCGATTTTATCGATATCCCCTTTTGTTACATAGTTTTTATAATATTCGGTATAAAATAGTTTGCTATTTTCAACTCCGATTAATGATTCAATTTTGTTTCTAATTTCAGTTTGGGAATTTGCAAATCCCGACATTTGCAACATATAACCCTCATGCAGTAACCAACCTCCCAGTCCGATTCCTTTAAGAAGTATCTCCTCCCCGGAAGATTTTACAATTTTTTTTCCATCGATTCTTAAATAACCTTGAGAATAACTATTATAGTTACAGATGAATAATTGAATAAGAATTAAGGTAAATAAGATAACTTTTTTCATAAAAGCGTTTGTAAATTTTACAATCTTCTGCAAAAATTACGCCAAGTTTGAAAGTATTTTTTTCTGAATATATTACTTATTTTTGGATAGGGAAATTCCAAAAGGAACAGTTATTCCAGTAAATTTATTAATATGATAATTCAAATCATTTGAGGCCTAATTCTTTAGCCATCCGATAATAATTCGGAGGAGCTAATCCAAGCTTTTTAGCGGCTTCGGTATCAGATTCAGAATTATTTCTGACAAATGTAAAATATTTCGCGCGAAATTCTTTTTCGATCTCCCTTAAGGGGATTATTCGTCCATCATTTTGTAGAGAAAAAACTTCTTTACTTTCTATGATAAGAGGCGAATCAAAAAGACTCACAGCCATTTTCACGTGTGCTTCGGTAATTATTTCTTCATCAATAAAAAGAATTCTTTGGACAATGTTTTTAAGTTCGCGCACGTTCCCGGGCCAGCCATAATGAATCAAGAAACTCATTGCTTCACTATTTATTAACGGCTTATCTTTTCCCATCTCGCGGCTTTCCTGAGTTAAAAAGTAATCGACAAACAATGGGATATCCAATTTACGCTGTTTAAGTTCTGGCACGAAGATTGGCAAAACGTTTAATCTATAGTAAAGGTCTTCCCTAAAATTTTTGTGTCTTACTTCTTCTTCTATGTTACGATTTGTTGCAGCAATTATTCTCACATCAACTCTGATTTTTTCAGTACGTCCAATTTTTTCAATTTCACCATCCTGAATAACGCGAAGCAGTTTCACCTGAGCGGAAAATGGTAGTTCTGTAACTTCATCAAGAAAAATTGTCCCTTTATTCGCAACTTCAAAAAGTCCTGGTTTCCTTTTATCTGCACCTGTGAACGAACCTTTTTCATATCCAAACAGTTCACTCTCAACCAATTCGTTTGGGATACTTCCACAGTTGATCACAATAAAATTTTCGAATTTCCTCTCGCTCTTATAATGAATATTATAGGCAACCAATTCCTTCCCCGTACCGGAAGCACCTCTTACTAAAGTTGTTACGTTATTTTGCGAATATTTTAGTATCGCCTCTTTCAATTTTAACATTACCGGAGATTCGCCAATGATTTCCCTTTGCTTTAGAATATTCTCAACACTAATACGTAGTTTATGATGAGATTTAGAACTTTCCCGCTCCAGAAGGCGCTTTTGATATGCATTAAAAATCGAAATCACAAAATCTGTTGGCTGGTAAATAAATTCTTCAATATCACCGGGATATTTGGTACAATACCAGTATGCACCGGCTTTCAATAAATTACTTGCAAAATCATAGTCAGATAAATTGATCGTCATTTTTGTTATAACAATAATTTGAAGCGAAGAATCTATTTCTTTAATCTTTACAATTAATTCTTCGCCCATTAATCCGCCAGCGATCTGAAAATCCATAATTACAAGGTCGAACTCTCCCCTTCGATTATTTAGAATTTCCAATGCAGCTTTACCATTGGAAACTACTTCGTTGATTTTAATCTTGTCTTCAAAGGGGCGGATAGTATTTTTTACTCTGCGGACATCATATTCCTCATCTTCAATTAGTAGAATTTTAATTTGACCATCTATGTTTAGCACGTTTATTGCCTTTTAATTTTATATTTAATTTTAAAAAAGCATCCGCCTTCATCAAAATTTCCAGCATCAATATTCCAACCGCATCTTCTGCTCATTTGATATGCGATGTAACAGCCATAACCGGAATTTTTTAAATCCGATGCCTTTGTGGTAATATTTTCCAGAAATATTTTTTTTATCCCTTCCGACGAATTTTCTAATAAAGATTCAGCCATACCTTTACCGTTATCGCTAATTGTGATCGTACTAGTATTATTAGCTGAATTAAACTCTGTTTTAATTTTTATGTTCAGCGCCTGATCTCCGCCATGTTCTATACTATTTTGTATTAACGGTTCAATTATTTCCCAAACTACAAATTCATTGATCGGCACTTTTGGAAGTTTTTCATCGAGTTCGACTTGAAAATTAAATGCATTAGATTTACTTGAAGTCCGTAAAAAAATGTTATCGATTATAAATTTGATTACTTTATTTAAATCAGTACTGAATAATTGACTTCGAATCGTTTGAACCGGCGGATCATACCATTTCATATCATAAATCACTCTTGAGACAAAGCTTGAGTAATGGGTTATTCTCTCCTTAACTTCGTTAATATTTTCGGGCGAAAGCTGGCGCAAATCCTCTTTAATAAACCCCATCACCTTTTCTGCTTTGTGATGAGTATGATAAATTCTATTTGTAAAAGTAAGTTCTTTTTCGAAGTTGATTTGCTGTTTAATATTCTCTTCATGTTCTTTAAGAAGTTGTTTTTGTGCTTCATCCCTTTCCTTTACTGTATAAGATGAAATAAAGTACATCGCGAGCAAACCCAACAGGATGAGGGATAAATATATTGCAGATGTTTCATCATAGCTTGATCTGATTTCGTTAGTGATGAACGAAAAATCCGGAGTGTTCTTGATGTACAAAGCACCGATGTATTCTCCTCGTAAAACAAACGGGACAAAAGTATTAAAGGTCTGTTTTTCCTCAATTAAGCTGTATATAAGTTCAGTCTTAGATATTTCAGATTTAATATTTTCATAAAGCGAAATTGCGTTTTTATGATCGGTTTTTGTATCAGGCGGTGTGAACTTTGAATTAAATAAATATTCAAAAAGAATTTCGCCCTCATCAATTGCAAAGACCTTTCCCTTTTTAGTAATGAGAATACAAATCTCAGTTATGTTATGCTGAAGGATCTGTTGACTAAAAATAATATCAAACGATTGAATAATTTTATTCGCTACATCATCATTTTCGATCATTTCAGGAGTAATTGATTCCAATAATAGTTCAAAAGAAGTAGTTGTTAAATTTGCCAACCTTTCTGCTGAATCTTTTTGATACCATTCTTGAGTGGCTTCCAGAAAATTTTTAATTGAGTTTTTGTTAATAAACGAAATGATAATCTGAAAGATTAAAAGAATTAAAAACAGAACGGTAAGATGTTTAAATTCAAAATGATACTTTTTAATCTTTTCGAAAAATCGTTTTCTGTTCATTACTTAGACAATTATTTAATTACAATAGATTTTGAAAAAATGATTTCAGATGCAGTTTCAAGTGCCTCATCGACTCCAATCTTCTGTTTGATCGCAAGGTTTATATAGTACGATAACACATCTGAAATATATGTGTAGTTTTTTAAAAATGGTCTGTGAACACCACGCTCAAATAAATTTTTATAAAATACCAAATCACTATTTTGAGCGATGTAAAATGAATCTTTATAAATGCTTTCCCTTGTCGGTAAATAGCTTCCTTCTTCGTACATAATTTTTTGGGCTTCTTCACTCATTAAGAATTCAATGAGCTTTATCGTCTCAGGGATTTTCGTCGAATATTTTGAGACCATTAGATTCCATCCCCCAAAGACCGAACTCGGAATTTTACCATCGAAATACGGAGTTGCTGCTTTATCGATATATTTCAAAAGCTCGCGTTTTTTTTCAATCGCTTTATTATCAAGACTCAGAAAACTCGGCCAACCTCTTACAAATATTCCATTATTATTTAAGAAATATCCGTAACTATGATTTTCTTTGAAATTGATAACCTCTTTTGGAGAAATATGATACAAATTCACTAAATCGACTAAGAACTTTAAAGCCTTTTTGGCTTCTTTAGTGTGCAGCTGAAGGGAATCATTCACGACTAAAGGTTTTCCAAGACTCGACATTATTTCAACAAAAATACATATCAATCCTTCGTAGTCATCAGCCTGGAATGTAAAAAAAGGATTCGTTGTTGATTTTGTTTGCTTATGTAACTCTATGAATTCTTCCCAAGTAATTGAAGAGTTTAATTTCTCTTTAATTTTAGTATAGTTAGGTAATTTTTTCAATTCATCGCTTCGATAAAACATCAAAGCCACATCGATATAGAGAGGCAACGCCATCAAACTGTCATCATAATAACAAGAACTGAGTGCGGGTTTGATAAATTCTTCTTGCTGTTTTTTTGAAAAATATCTATCAAGCGGAATACACCATTTCGCAAATCGAGGAACCCAAATTAAGTCAACTGCAAAAAGATCAATTCGATCACTTTTATTTCTTAAGTATCGCGCAAGTAACTCTTTTCTTTCATTAGTGCTGAATTTTTCAAACGGTAAGTTTATAGCTTTAACTTCAATTTGTCCGAAATATTTTTTATTGAAACTATCTATGACCCTTTGATGAGCTTTAGAAATGTTATCCGCATAATATATTTTTGTTACAGATTTGCCTTTATCGGTACTCGACGACGAAATGGGTAAAAAGTTGCTAATCAAAATAAGCAATGAAATTATTACGGTGCTCATTAGGACGTAAATGATTTTTTCAAATTTCATTTTTCGTCTTTTAGAATATTTCGTATCATTTATAAGATAATGTATTTAAATCTCTACTCGATTTGTTATCAATTTAATAAAGCTTCCTTATCAAAATAATAAATTTATAAATAACAAATCATTTTTATGCACCAATTTTGTTCCAATATTGTAAAATTTGGATAATATCAATCTGAATACAAGGCATAATTATTGTTCAACTCATAATCTCAGATTAAAGAAAAAAATCTTGAACCAAACAGCATCAAGTAATATAAATTACTTTCCATATAACTTATTTTTGCATAAGACTAATTTAAATTTCAAATCATATTTAACAACTTAACACTAGAAGAAATATGTCAGTATTAGATTATTCCATCGTTATAGTTTATTTCCTAATCGTATTGGGAATTGGTTTTTCATTTAGAAAAAAAGGGGAAACCAGTACCGACTATTTTCTTGCCGGTAGGAATGTAGGCTGGTTGGCTATAGGTGCTTCACTTTTTGCCACAAATATATCCAGCGAGCACTTTCTTGGTCTTGCCGGGACAGGTTCGAAATCCGGATTAGCTGTCGGACATTTCGAGTGGTTGGCAGTTATAATAGTCTTAATGCTTGGTTGGATATTCACTCCCTTTTATCTTAAGTCAAATGTATTCACGATGCCCGAATTCCTCGAACGCCGTTATAATTCTGCAACAAGATATTATCTTTCTTTTGTATCGATCATCGCATACATTCTCACTAAAGTTTCAATTGCACTTTATGCTGGGGGAATTCTATTAAATTTTGTTGTTGGATGGGATATGTATACTTCAGCGGTTGTAATAGTTCTTGTAACAGGACTGTATACAATTGTTGGTGGTCTTGCCGCAGTTATTTACACAGATTTGGTCCAGATGTTTATCTTAATAATAGGTTCAATTGCTTTAACTCTGATCGGTCTCAATCAAGCTGGAGGTTGGGACGCTCTAGTTGCCTCAACGCCGGTAGATTTTTGGCATATGTTTAAACCCATGAGCGATCCAGATTTCCCGTGGACAGGAATTCTCTTCGGTGCACCAATTTTAGGAATTTGGTATTGGTGTACTGATCAATACATAGTTCAAAGAGTTTTAAGTGCAAAAAATTTAGATCACGCTCAGGCAGGAACAATCTTTGCCGGGTTCTTAAAAATATTACCGGTCTTTATTCTTGTACTACCAGGAATCATAGCATATAGTTTATCAAACGGAGAAGTAACCGGAGACAAAGCTTATGCATGGATGGTAACAACTCTACTTCCTTCCGGATTAAAAGGGCTTGTAGTCGCGGGGCTCTTAGCTGCTCTGATGTCTTCATTGAGTGGAATGTTCAATTCTACTTCAACATTACTTACAATTGATATTTATAAAAAATGGAAACCTGATGCTGATGAAACAACTGTTGTAAGATTCGGACGAATAACAACGGGTGCAATTGTTTTTCTTGGTCTGCTATGGATTCCTTTTATAAGTTTACTAAGCGACGAGCGAATGTACGTTTATTTGCAAAGTGTTCAAGCTTATATATCTCCACCGATTGCAGCAGTATTTCTATTCGGAATCTTTTGGAACAGAGTTAATGCAAAAGGTGCCTTTGCTTCATTACTAACTGGACTAGTACTCGGCGCATTTCGTTTTATTATCGAGATTCAGCATAAAATTTCTCCATTTGGTGAAGGATTTTACAAATATGTTGCAAGCGTGAATTTTCTTCATTATGCTGTGTTTTTATTCATTGTTTGTTCCAGTGTTTTAGTTTTTGTGAGCTTATTTACTGAAGCACCTGATAGAAAGAGATTGATGAATTTAACCTTCTCGGAAGTCGATGTTGATTTCCATCAAAAAACAAAGTATAGAAAATTAAATATTGTGCTCTCTACTCTTCTGGTTGGAATAGTACTTTTACTTTGGTGGATATTCAGATAATTATTTTAAAGTAAAAAAATATAGAATTGAAAAATGGATTTGAGTGATGAAGATCTTTCTTGTTGTAATTTTTTTCGTCGTTATTTTTTCGCAATCTTGTAAAAATCAAACCACAGATCCGTCATCACCGAATACACTTAGTCTTGACCAAAAAGTCGATAGTGTATTAGCTTTGATGACGCTCGATGAAAAAATCGGGCAAATGACTCAAGTCGATCGGTCATTTCTTGAAAAAGAAGAAGACATAAAAAATTATTTTTTAGGATCGTTGCTTTCCGGCGGAGGCTCTTCGCCTTCAAATAATTCACCTGCAGGTTGGGCAGATATGTATGATAGATATCAAAGCTTTGCTCTGCAAACTCGCTTGAAAATACCATTGTTGTATGGAATTGATGCAGTACACGGACACAACAATGTTAAAGGAGCTGTTATTTTCCCTCACAATATCGGAATGGGAGCTACGAACAATCCTTCATTAGTAGAGGAAGCAGCACGGATAACTGCCGCTGAAGTTTATGGCACAGGAATTCGTTGGACATTTTCTCCATGCATTGCTGTTCCGCGTGATGAAAGATGGGGAAGAACTTACGAAGGATTTGGAGAAATTCCGGAAATCACCGAAGCAATGTCAGAAGCAATGGTGAAAGGTTATCAGGGAAACAAATTAGATTTACCCGGTTCCATTCTTGCTTGTGCAAAACATTTTGTTGGTGATGGTGGTACAGAGGGAGGCAAGGATCAAGGCGATACAAAAATTAATGAAGCAACTTTGAGATCAATTCATATGAAGGGATACATTTCAGCAATTAAAGCCAGAGTTAAGTCAATAATGGCATCATACAACAGCTGGAATGGTTCTAAAATTCACGGAAATAAATATTTACTTACAGAGGTCTTAAAAAACGAATTAGGTTTTAAAGGATTTTTAGTTTCTGATTGGGAAGCAATTGATCAACTTCCGGGTGACTATAAAAGCGATATCGAAACATCGATAAATGCTGGCATTGATATGGTGATGGTGCCAAGAAAATACAAAGAGTTTTTAGCCAATTTGAAGTCATTAGTTAATGATAACAAAGTGCCGATATCACGTATAAATGATGCCGTTAAAAGAATATTAAAAGTAAAATTTGAATTAGGACTTTTTGAAAAACCATATACCGATCGAACTTTCACACCATTGATTGGTTCATCTTCCCATAGAGAAGTCGCGAGAGATTGTGTGAGACAATCATTAGTTTTATTAAAGAATGAGAATAATTCATTACCAATCTCAAAGAGCTTAAAACGAATTCACGTTGCTGGAAAAAATGCAAATAATTTAGGTTATCAATGCGGTGGATGGACAATTTCCTGGCAGGGCGGAAGTGGTGACATTACAACCGGGACGACAATTTTACAAGCAATTAAAAACACTGTTTCACTAGCTACTAATGTAACTTATTCCATTGATGGCTTAGGTGCAGAAGGCGCGGATTTTGGAATAGTTGTGATTGGAGAAACACCTTATGCTGAAGGTAACGGCGATCGTTCTGATTTGAATATTTCACAGGAAGATCTTTTGGCGATTGTTAAAATGAAAGGTGCAGGTATTCCTGTTTTAACTATTCTTATTTCCGGCAGACCGATGATTTTAGGTCAAGCTCTTTCGATTAGTGATGCTCTGATCTCTGCTTGGTTACCCGGCACAGAAGGACAAGGTGTTGCAGATGTAATTTTCGGTGATTATAATCCAACAGGCAGGTTAACTCATTCCTGGCCAAGAACAATGGGTCAAATTCCAATCAATTATGGTGATTCGAATTATGATCCATTATTCCCTTATGGTTTTGGATTGAGTTACTAAAAAATTAAAATGTAAAACTTATAGTTATCAATGTGAATGAATGAAAATCTTTATCATAGTTTTAAAGTTTTGTCTCTGTCTTCTCTTAGTTTCAATTAGTGTAAATTGTAATT
>Ga0180009_10008056_pt1 | contig 10559 bp, 21 predicted proteins | sample OS_PC_MetaG_FD_123537 | JGI IMG/M metagenome (GOLD analysis project Ga0180009, IMG submission 123537) | Groundwater microbial communities from the Aspo Hard Rock Laboratory (HRL) deep subsurface site, Sweden - OS_PC_MetaG | ecosystem: Environmental > Aquatic > Deep subsurface > Groundwater... | reverse complement strand
GGAGCCGGTGAGGAGGAACCTGCCGGGCCGCCGGTCGCGGTCCACATCCGCCTTGATGGCAAGCAGCAGGCCGGGAGCGCGCTGCACTTCGTCGAGCACAGCCGAACCCCCGAGGCCGGCGACGAACCCCTCTGGATCGGCGGTGGCGGCCGCCAGGACGCCGGCCTGATCGAGCGTGAGGTAGCGCGCAGACAGGCCCTCCTGGAGCATCATCCGCGCGAGGGTGGTCTTCCCGCACTGGCGCGCTCCGTGTATCAGGACAACGGGCGTGTCCGTGAGAGCCGTTCCGATCACAGGTGCCAGACTGCGCGCGTACATGCCGGTATCCTAGCTTCTAGAACTCCAAGAATCAACCACGTCGTGGACGATATTCGGCCACTGTGTGGACTAACGTGCGCCTCCCGGGACCGTTCCGTCGGTAGGCGCTCGGTCAAGCCAACCCAGCGACCTCAGGGCACGGTGCTGCCCCCGGGGTAGGCCCAGGCCGAGCCGAGGTCTCCCACGGGAACCACCCAGATATTCTCCGCCAACCGATAGGCCGTGCGGCCGGGATACACGACCCACAGGCCGGCCAACTCAAGGTCTTCCATCGCGGCCTTCATGGAGCGGGTGAGTCGCGGCGCATCCTGGTACTTACACTCCACTCCCCACGCGCGGCCACCCCACTGCCAGTAGAGGTCGAGCTCAGCCCCGGCGTGGGTGCGCCAGAAGTAGAACTCGTGGTCCTCGCGATCCAGCAGGCGGCCGACCACCTCCAGGGCAAACCCCTCCCAGGAGGCGCCCAACACGGGGGAGGACTGCAGCTGCCCGAGCGATTCCAAGGAGAGGAGGGTGTGCAAGAGGCCGCTGTCGCGCAGGTAGAGCTTGGGCCTGCGCACGACACGCTTGCCGATGTTCGCCGCCCAGGGCTGAAGGAGACGGATCATGAAGGCACCCTCGAGGATCTCGCAATACCGGCGCACCGTCATGTCGGACACGCCGAACGACCGCGCCAGCTCGGAGTAGTTGAGCACCTGACCGTGGTAGTGGCTCAGCATGGTCCAGAAGCGACGCATGGTGCGCGCCGGGATGCTGATGCCGAGCTGTGGGATGTCCCGCTCGAGGAAGGTCGAGATGTACTGCCGGCGCCAGATGAGGCTTTCTTCTTCAGCGGATGCCAAGAACGAACGCGGCAGTCCACCTCTCAGCCAGAGCGCGGTGACGCTTTCTGGCCCCACGTCGCTCACGCGGAAGCCGCCCAGCTGATGGAAGGCGACCCGGCCCGCGAGCGTCTCCGAGCTCTGTCGCAGGAGGTCGCGAGAAGCGCTTCCTAGGATGAGATACCTCTGATCCGCATCGCGGTCGACCAGGTAGCGAAGCAGAGGGAAGAGTTCGGGCAGGCGCTGGATCTCGTCGATGAGGATCAAACCCCTCAGGTCTTCTAGAGCCAACTGCGGTTGCTCCAGCCTGGCGAGGTCGCGCGGGTTCTCGAGGTCGAAACAGTGATCCGCTTTGAATAGTCGGGCCAGCGTTGTCTTCCCGCACTGGCGTGGCCCCAAGATGGCCGTGACGGGAAAGGTGGCCAACAACTTGGAGACGGCCTGGAAGTCCTGCGTCCGCGGGATGAGGTCCATTGCCCCAGGGTACGCCTAGTACCTTGAAAACTCAAGCTTCTGGTTTGATATTTCGATGAGGATGCCTGGAGATCAAGTCCGCACGTCGACGGTTCTGGTCGGCTTCCTTACGGCCTCGTGCTGGTCACGCGCAATGTGAGAGCCCGCGCCCGGGCCTGCCTGCGCTGGACGTTCATGAAAGAGCATGTACAATGAATGAACACACTCGGAGGTGGGTGATGGCGATTCTTCAGATCAAGGGAATAGACGACGCGTTCTACCTGCGTCTCAAGCAGATGGCGGCGGCCGATAGCCGCTCTGTGAGTCAAGAAGTCCTGCACCTGACCAAGGAGTATATGGTCCGCAGGGAGGCCCAGGCGGTGGACACCACCTCAGCGAAAGCACTCCTGCAGTTGGCGGGCTCCTGGGAGGATGACCGAGACGCTGCCGAGATCGCTCGGGAGATCAGAGCTGCCCGGCGGAACTCAGACCGATCGTCGCTCCTGTAGATTCCTGTAGATGTATCTCCTCGATACGGACACTATCGTCTACCTGCTGAAGGGCCACCCGGAGGTAGAACGGAACCTGGCCCTCCACGCCGATGACGTGGTCGGCACAAGCGCCGTCACGCTCATGGAATTGTACTACGGCACCTTCAAGTCCAGGCCGCTAGCCGGAAACCTGGCCAGGATCCGGGCGCTGGAGAGGGGAGTCAAGATCTGGGAGCTGGGCCGCGAGACGGCCGAGGTGTTCGGCGTGCTGAAGGCTCAGTTGGAGAACGAGGGGAACCGGCTGGATGACTTCGACCTGGCCATCGCCGCGTGTGCGCTGAGTTACGGCCTCGTCCTCGTCACGAACAACGAGGCACATTTCGGTCGCGTGCACGGCTTGCGGATTGAGAACTGGGCGGCGTTTGCCCCGGCCTGAGCCGCAGGCAGAACCAGAAACCCTTCAATGTCCGTGGCCGATAGTCGGCCGGCCGGCCTGGTCCGGATGTCCGAAAGACGAAGCGGATCTGCCGCGCTTGGTCCGCAGGTCGTCCGCGCGGGGCTTCAAAGGACCGCGGGCAGAACCAGAAACCCTTCAATGACCGCCGCGGTTCGAAGGCGCTCATCCAGGCACACGAAATCCTTGCCGTGGGGGCGGTCCCGGATCCACAGAAGAGCGGCCGCGAGCTGGAGGGCGTCCGCGGCCCGGAGGGGGTGAACGCCGAGCAGGCGGAGGGCCTTGGCGCACATCTCGTCACCGGGTTCGACGGCATTGGCGGCGTCCAGCACCGAGGTGAGCCCCGCGAGCACCTGGGCGGCCTCGGCCGGGGCGAAGACTCCCTCACGACGTAGGCGGTGTACGGCGCTCCCGCACTCCACCAGACTAGCCCACCACACCATCATGTCGGGATCGTCGGCCACCAAAGCCTCCACGAGGGGAGAGCGGCGCTCCCGAACAACCAGGGGGATCAAGGCCGAAGAGTCCCAGAACCTCACCGCCAGAACCTCACCGGGTCGTCTCGCGCTCCTCGAGTAGTGCCTCGAGCAGGCGTCCGCCCGGGTCGGCGGGCCTCGGTGCGGTCCAGAAATCAGGCGGCAGGTGGCTCCGGGATCGGCGCACCTGGCCCGTGCGGACCAGATCGTCCAGTTCTGCGCCGCCCGGCTCGTAGGGCACGATGCGCGCCACAGGCCGACCGCGTTCGGTCACGATCACTTCCCCACCGGCCTTCACGCCTGCGAGGAACTCACTGAGGGACGCCTTGAGGAGGGCAACGCTGGTCTGAATCATATGACCATGATAGTCATCGGCGGGGTAGCTGTCAAGCGCTCTCCGACTTTCGTTGGAGCTCAACCGCATACAGTTGTAAGCATTCATACGTCATTGTAAGATGTACTACAATTTCCGGTGAAAGGAATCGCCGTGAGAGAGACTACCCAGGTGTCCGCCGTCATAGCCAGATCCACCAAAGACCTGCTCGATAGGTACGTTGAAGAAAGCGGCATGAAGAAGACGCGCGTGATAGAGGACGCCCTCAGCTACCATCTCCGGGCACTCGATGAGATCCCCGCGGAATTCATGATCCCGCCCCGAGTCGTACTCACGCAGGAATCCGCGGAGCGAGTGCTACGTGAGCTCGAGTCCACCGCCGAGCCTACTCCGGCGCTCCGCGCGTTGCTGGGTGTCGATGACCAGTAGGCCTCTCGAGAGGTCGGACATCAGGGACGACTTCGATTGCGGAGACCCTTCGTTCAACGACTTCCTGCGTCGGTACGCCGGACAGAACCAGTTCAGGAACTACGTGGGGGTCACCTATGTGGCCATTGACGAGCGGCACGCGGTGCGCGCGTACGCCACGGTCAGCGCCTCGTCGCTTGATCTGAGCGGGCTTCCGGAAGAAGACCGGCGCGGACTGCCGGACTACCCGCTCCCGGTTCTTCGCTTGGCGCGCTTGGCGGTCGACCTTCGCCACCAGGGCCTGGGGCTCGGGCGCGCCCTTGTGCGGGACCTGATGCTGCTGGCGCTGGAGCAGCGGAGGCGGGTAGGGTGCGTGGGGCTTCTCGTGGATGCCCTGGCCACCCGCGTGTCGTTCTACGAACAACTCGGCTTTGTCGCCCTGGATACGGTCAGCGGCGGACCCAACTCCCGCACCAGATACCGGGCCCTGTTCCTTTCGACCCGGAAGATCGAGCGCGCGACGGGGGCATAGTGGCGGATGCGTTCCGCCACGAGCCGGCCGCGTTCTCCGGCCACCCGCTTGGACCTATCTCTGACCGCCGGTGCACCAGACGCGCTACAATGGCTATACAGTTAGCCATCACGAAAGGGGCGATCGTGGGCCGCGAGTACTCCATAGCCGAAGCGCGCAACCATCTCTCCCAGGTAGTGAGACTGGCCGAGGACGAAGGGGCGGTGGAACTCACCCGCCGGGGAAAGCCGGTGGCGGTGGTGGTCTCTCGTGACGAGTTCCTGCGCCTGCAGACACCCGCGGGCGAGCCCTTCGGCTTCCTGGAAAGGTTCCGCGCCCAGCACAACGTCGATCGCTACGGCCTGGAACCCGATGATCTTGCCGGACTCAGGGACCCCCACCCGGGCCGCATCGTCCGGCTATGAGACTGCGTTTCCTCCTCGACACCTGCATCCTCTCGGAGCCCGTCATGCGCCGCCCGAACCCGGATGTCATGACCCGTATCCTCCGACACGGGCACGAAGTGGCGACAGCGGCGCCCGCCTGGCATGAGATCACGTACGGATGCCGCCGCCTCGCCCCGTCGCGCAAACGGACCCTCATCGAGGACTACCTGGCCGAGATCGTGGCATCGGGACTCCCCGTACTGGCCTACGACATCGCCGCGGCAGCCTGGCACGCGGCAGAACGCGCCCGTCTCGAGCGGGCCGGGGCAGTGCCCTCGTTCGTCGATGGCCAGATCGCAGCCGTGGCCCACAGCCAGGGCCTCGTGCTGGTCACGCGCAATGTGACCGACTTCCAGAACTTCGCCGGTCTGCGGGTGGAGAACTGGTTCGAACGCGCATGAAGCGACCGACGCGCCTCCCGGCGGGCAGTCTCCTTCGAGGTGGTCACCGGCGCTTCGTTCGCGATCATGACGCCGTGGAGTTTCGCCTGCGACCCCCCACGCCGTACGCTTATCTGGTATCATGTACGGCATGAATGAGACGAAGCTTACCGTACGCATCCCACGGGAGACGCTCGACGAGGCCAAGCGCTACGCGCGCGAGCACGGCACCACGCTGAGTCGGCTGGTGGTCACGCACCTCGAGCACCTACGCCGAGAGGATGACGTGCTTGCCAACGCGCCCATCACACGGCGATTGGCGGGTGCGCTGGCTCCCGAAGCCTCCATCCAGGAGTACCGAGACCACCTGGAGCGCAAGTATGGCTGAGGGCCCGCGGGTCCTGCTCGATGTCAACGTCGTCCTCGACGTACTTCAACGTCGGGAGCCCTTTTTCGAAGACTCCGCCTCTGTGATGGCCGCCGTGGAATCCGGCCGCTGCGAGGGTCTGCTGGCCGCGCACACCGTCACCACCCTGTTCTACCTCATGACCAAGCACGCCTCGGCCGCGGTTGCGCGTGTGCGGGTGGTCGAGTTGCTCCGGCTGCTCACAGTAGCCCCCGTAGACCAAGGGGTGCTGGAAGAGGCTCTGGCTCTCCCGTACGCCGATCTCGAAGACGGCGTGCAGATGGCAGCCGCTGATCGCGCCGGGGCCGACTACCTGGTGACACGCGACCGTGGGGGCTATGCGCCCGGCCCCCTGCCCGCACTCACGCCCGGCGAGCTGCTGGCGCTGGTGGGCGAGGCCTCTGGGGGGACGAAGCCGAGCTTCTCGTAGAAGGAGGCCCGCTGCGGCAGCGCGGCGCGGAGACGGGTCGGCCCTACTACCCCCACAAGGCCCCCAGCGGTACGGCGTGCAGGTCATGCTATGCTCAAGTGGACATGGAGGACTCACACCACACTCCGGTATTTCACCTCGATCAGCTGACTCTCGACGCCATCGTGTCCGCCTTCGGCGCGGTGTTGGATGAAGATGAGCGGGTGCTCTTCGCCTACCTCTACGGCTCGGCGATCGAGAGGCCCGACATCCACGACCTCGATGTTGGCCTGTACCTCACGCCTGAGGCATACGGGCGCGCGTGGGAGGCGGAGGGTCAATTGGAGGAGGCGCTCGAAGCGCGGGCACAGTCACCCGCCGGTCACCGCATCCCTGTGGACGTCCGCGCCTTCAACGAAGCGCCCCTCCATGCGACGTTCCGCATCATCACGGGCCGCCTCCTCAGCCTCCGCAACCGAGAAGTCCACGCCGCCGTACTCGAGTACGTCCTGCCCCGCTACTTCGACATGCAGCCGCTGCGCGAGCAGGCCGTGAGAGATCTGGTCGCCCACGCGGGCCATAGGTGAATCGTGGTCGGGATCGACGGACCCAAGGTGATCGCCGCATGAGCGTGAACGCCGAGCGCCTCGCCGGGTTCATCAGCGACATCGAGCGGGCCAGAGATCGCCTGCGGCCGCTGGGGGCAATGCCGCTCGACGAGTTCATGGCCGGCGAGGACAACCAGGACATCGCGCGATCACGCCTGCTCATCGCCATCCAGGCCGACTTGCGGAACGCCTCGCCTCGATGGCCAAGCTCCGCAACCTCTTGATCCACGTCTACTGGGAGACAGACTTCCGCCTGGTGCATCGGTTCATCCGGGAGGGCTTCGACGATCTTGACGCCTTCGTCCATGAGGTGGCCCGGCTGGTGTGAGGCGCCCGCACGTGGGAGCCGCCCGCACTCGCGGCACCGTCTGGAAGAGGCTCTGGCTCTACCGTACGCCGATCTCCAAGACGGCGAGATGGCGAGCGTACTGACACCCGAGCAGGTCAAGATCTACGCCGCGACCTTGCGCGCTCGCACCGCTGAGACGGCCCGTCGACGGCGCGAGCGACGCGAGCGGGCGTGGGCGGTGTCCCGCCAGGCGGCGCAGGTCCTTCGTTCGCAGTTCGGCGTCGCCGGCGTCTGGGTCTTCGGCTCGCTGGCGGAGGGCGACCATTTCACTGAGCGGTCGGACATCGACCTTGCGGCAACCGGCCTCACCCCCGCGGTGCACATCGAGGCCCTGGGTAGGCTGCTGGGGTTCTCCCCCGACTTCGAGTTCGACCTCGTCGACCTCGACCACTGCCCCGAGGAGCTGCACCGGGCGGTCGAACGCTCCGGTGTGGAACTGTGACAGCCCGCGACTACCGATCCGTCGCCGCCCGCATCCGTCGGGAGCTACCCGAGCTCGACCGGGTCGCGCACCGAGCCTCCCGTGCATGGGCCTCAGCCTCGCGCGACTCCGAAGACCTATATGTCGATGCAGCGGCGCTGAATATCCATGGTTTCTACGCAGGGTTGGAGCGCATCTTCGTCTTGATCGCGGAGCGCATCGACGGCTCCCTGCCCAGCGGCCCAAACTGGCGCCAGGATCTGCTTCGCCAATTGACGGCCGAGATGCCCGGCATTCGCCCCGCCGCCCTCACGCCGGACCTTGTCCCCGCCCCCTCGACCGGTATCGTGGCTTCCGCCACGTGGTACGCACTGTGTACGCCCACGTGCTCGATCCGCGACTGGTTGCGGTCCTCGTTGAGGACTTGCCGGAGACCAACCAGCGTCTGCACACGCAGCTCACCGTCTTTGCGGATGCGCTGGAGGCTATCGCCGAGGCCGCAGACGACTGAAGCCCGCGGCAGCACGCATATGCCGCCCAGAAGGTAGGCGGCGTTCCCTTGGCACCGCCGACGGCCGTCTTGTAGGGCAGCGCCTCCAAGGTGGCCGCCCACCAACGCCCCATCGGCGCGCTCCAGCACCAGATCCACCTCAGCTTCCTCAGACGTACGGAAGTGGAACGCTGGGAGGGCGGGAGTAGTCGGAATCCGGCCGACGAGCCGTCCCTGGGAGGGACTCTGCCGCCGGAACTGCCCGAAGCCGAACCCGAACTCACCGGGGCGCGTGGCGCCCGAGTCGCTCAAGAGCCCCAACAGAGTCGGCAAGAGTCGAGCAGGGACGACTCCTCAGTGATGGTGTCCGAGCCGGACACGGTGGCGCTTGTGCAGCTGCAGGTGCTGTCGCTGTAGCCGTGTCAGATTCGACGAGTGAGCAAGACGGCGCACATGTGCCTGATAGAATGGGAGGTGGTTTCTGCTGCTACCTCCTCCGGGACGCTTCGTATGCCTACTCTTGCGGCACCTGGGTTTTGAAGAGCGGGTGCGTGGCAGCCACCATGTCTTTCGCAAGGCGGGTGTCGAGGAGAAGCTCAACCTCCGGGAGCCCGGCGGCGGGAAAGCCAAGCCATACCAGGTGCGACAGATCCGGGCGATGTTGTCCCGGTATGCGCTGAGGGGGATGACTGATGCACAGATACGAGACCATCATCTACTGGAGCAACGAGGATCAGCTCTTCATCGCCGATGTGCCCGAGCTGCCGGGTTGCATGGCGCACGGGGACACGCCGCAGGATGCACTCGCTCAGGCGCAGGAAGCCATGGCTCTGTGGATCGAAACCGCCACTGAATTCGGCGACCCTGTGCCGGAGCCAAGAGGTCGCCGCCTGATGTACGCCTGAGCCCTCCATGGACATCGACACCTACGAGGTGATCGAAGCCGCCAAGACCAAGCCCTTCGGCTACCAGGCCTTCTACCCCGGGCCCGGGCTCGGGGGTCACTGCATCCCCCTCGACCCCTTCTACCTCTCCTGGAAGGCGGCCGAGTATGGGGAGTGGACCCGCTTCATCGACCTGTCCCCCGGCACCACCGAGGAGGAGGTCAGGCCCCTGCTGGAGGCGACGGACCTCCGCACGGGCGACGGGGCGGCTGCGGACGCCCCCCCTCCAGAGCGACTTCTTCCTCACCGAAGGTACCAACCGCCTGGTGGACCCGGAGGGCGAAGCCGCCGTCCACCGAGCGGTGGACCAGGCGCTGGCCGGTCCGGCCGGGACCACCCCCGGCCCCTCCCCACGTCGCCCCGAGTTCTGGGACGGCCGGGGAGAGGCGGTGTTCGGCCTTGAGCCGCGCCGCGGTGAGCAGGGTCGACTCGTCCATATCCCACAGGATCTCGCCCTTCAAGTGCCTGACCAGGGCGGTGCGACGAAACGCCTCCGCCTCGCCCCCGCTTCGTCCTCGATGAAGGACAAGAGTGCGGAGGTGTCGAGCAGGTAGGGCCGTGATCCCCGGTCCGTGGCTGCGGTCGTCCGGCTTCTCTCAGGAACGGTTTTCGCGATCACGATCGCGGGACCGTTCCGCCGGTAGGCGCTCGGTCAGGCCGTCTCCGCGGCCGCAGCCCCGCAGAGCAGCGGGCGGATCATCCGGAGGGTCGCAAAGCTCACGAAAGGTCTGGCGACCTCAAGAAGTCGCCCACAGTTTGAATGACCAGCCCGTCCACCAGCTCCGGCCGGTTCATGTACGGGCCGAAGTGCGCTATGTCACCAGTCAGAAGGTGCGTGGCCCGGCAGTCAAGGGCGGCCTGGAGGATGGGGCGGTCTTTGGCCGGGAGTTCTACCGGGCAGGCGCGTGGCGCTCGGTGGGGCAGGACCCTGACCGTGGCGAGGAGCGGATCAAGGCGAGGAAGGACCTCGGGGTACTTGAGCCGGAGATTGTGGGTGGCCTCGTCTACCGCGAGCCGGCTGGTGACGAGGGCCCAGCGCCCGTGGATGCCCTCCTCGATGACCAGAGCGGCCTTACCCTTGGGGTTGTGCGCCGCCGTGAACAACACGTTCGCATCGAGGAAGAGCCGCTTCACGACACGAGGCCCAACCGGCGGATGAGTTCTGCCCGCTCTTCCGGGGTCAGGCGGTCTTCCTCGTCCCAGAGGGCGATGGCTTCGTCGGAGTAGGTCTCGACCTCGACCACGGCGACCGGTCGCAAGACGACCTCTCCCTTGATCTCCTCCAACACCAACACACCTCCTGGTTCGATTCCCAGGCGCTTGCGCACGGCGGCCGGCAGCGTGATCTGCCCTCGGGCGGAGACGATGATCGTGCTTCGCATGGACCCTCCCTTCGACTCTGCTGATATGCAGTTTATCAGCATTTCCGCAAGTAGGTCGTCCTCCGCCGGGGTCGGGGTCGAAGACCTCGTTGGCCCAGAAGAGCGTCACCAGGTACGTGGTGCGCCGATAGGTTACCTACAACTCAAACAGAACCGGATTCAACCATCCACAGCCTTGAGCAACCGCTGCACGAGCGCTGCGAGCGAGGCGGTAATCACACCCGGGTCATCGCGACCGGCGGCCGCATGACCGGCGATTGCACGTGTGTCCCCGGCCGTTCAGCCCATTGATACGAGTGACATTGATGTATACAATGGAGACACGATTGGAGGTAGACCATGAGATTCGTGAGTGTCCGCGACCTGCGTGGCAAGTCCGCCGAGATATGGAGGGATCTGCCGGACGAGCGTGAGCTGGTCATCACCAGTAACGGCCGGCCGGTGGCCATCCTCGCCGC
>Ga0180009_10008055_pt1 | contig 10560 bp, 10 predicted proteins | sample OS_PC_MetaG_FD_123537 | JGI IMG/M metagenome (GOLD analysis project Ga0180009, IMG submission 123537) | Groundwater microbial communities from the Aspo Hard Rock Laboratory (HRL) deep subsurface site, Sweden - OS_PC_MetaG | ecosystem: Environmental > Aquatic > Deep subsurface > Groundwater... | reverse complement strand
GTATAGTCTGCTCCAAAATTCCGGGCAATTTCTAATCTCTCTTCCGAAAGGTCCGTTGATATTACTCTGGCACCTTTAAGCTTTGCCAGAGCTATCCAAAAAAGCCCAATAGGACCAGCACCGTTTACAACTACCATATCTCCCTCTGTGATGTTAGACAGATCTATACCATGTACTACACAGGCTAGTGGTTCAGTTAGTGTTGCCTCCTTATAGCTTATATTATCCGGTATTTTTAGGGTATTTACCTTAAGAATATTTTCCGGTATCTTAATGAATTCTGCATATGCCCCATTATTGTATATGAGATTTTCACACAAGGAATAGCGCTCCAGTTTACAATAGTAACATTGAAAACAGGGAGCAGTATTCATAGCCACTACCCGGTCACCTAACTTAAAGTTATCTACATCCTCTCCAATCTCTACAATATCACCAGCTCATTCATGGCCAAAAACCGAACCCTTTTCTATCATAGTAGGATGACCGCGTCGGTAAGTTTTAAGGTCTGACCCACAGGTTAAAGCACTTTTTATTCTTACTAGGGCTTCTCCTGAATTTATTTGGGGTATATCAGTATCCTCATATCTTACATCCTTGGGACGTAAAAAAGCTGTGCTTTCATCTTGCCTTTCATAAAGAATTCTCCAATTAAATAAAATTAATAAATCAGCCATTAGTATTTTTCAATAATCTCTCGGATTTCCTTTGCAATTCTTTCAGGCTGTGGTATATAAAATTTCTCCATCACTGGAGAAAAAGGAGCAGGGGTATTAGGTGCAGCAATCCGGATTATAGGAGAGATTAAGTAATCTGGGATTTTCTCGGAAACCTGTGCACTAACCTCAGCCCCTATTCCTCCCTGTTTGGGTGATTCTTCAACTATAACTAATCTTCCTGTCTTCTTTACAGACTTAATTATTAAATCAATATCTAAAGGCCATAAGGTCCTTAGATCTATAACTTCGCAAGAAACACCTTCATCTTCTAATATCCTGGCAGCCTGCAGGCTATGATAGACCATAAGAAGATGGGAGACTATAGTTACATCTTTCCCTTCTCTTCTTTTAATTCCTTCTCCTATTGGTACTGTATAGTCTTCTTCTGGTATCTCTGAAGAGCCGTCAATAGCTCCTTCCTCTTTACGGGCACCTTTTGCTCCATATAGAAGTTTATGTTCAAAGATTAATACTGGATCGTCATCTCTAACTGCAGCTTTTAATAGGCCGTAAGCATCATAGGCAGTAGAAGGTGCTACTATTTTTATACCAGGACAGCTTAAAAAATAAGGTTCTAGATTCTGAGCGTGTTGAGCTCCTCTTCCTGTTACTCCCACCGGAGCCCTCATCACCACTGGAACTTTGAGTTTGCCTCCAGACATATACCTAAGTTTTGCAATCTGATTTACAACCTGGTCCATGGCACAAAAGAGGAAGTCTCCATACTGGACATCTGCAATAGGACGCATTCCCATTATAGCTGCCCCACAAGCAGCTCCAAATATTCCAATTTCAGATATGGGGGTATCAATAACTCTATCTCTAAAGTCCTTTTCCAAACCTAGGGTTACGGTAAATGCTCCACCGAATCCTCCAGGAATACCAATGTCCTCACCAATAAGAAAGACTGAAGAATCTCTTTCCATCTCATCATGAATTGCTTTTCTAAGTGCTTCTGCAATACTTAACTTCACCTGGGTACCTCCATAGAAATATATAAATCATTAAAGGTATCTTCAGGTTTTGGGTCCGGGCTATTTTGGGCATAATCAATTGCTTCATCTAATCGGCCCTCTATATCTTTTTCCATTTTTTCCAATTCTTTACCAGAGAAAACACTTTCATTTATAAGTAACCTCTTATAACTTTTTATAGGATCTTTTTTAGCCCAGAATCCCTTTTCCTCTTTGGGTATATAGTTACTAGGATCTCTTCTAGAATGACCACAGTATCTGAAAGTTTTAAGCTCTAGAAGGGCAGGCCCTTTACCTTCTCTAGCATCATCTATTGCTTTTTTTGCTTTAAGGTACACATCCAAAACATCCATACCATCAGCAATAATACCCTTCATTCCGTAACTTTTTGCCCTATCGGCAATATTTTTTATTTTCAAAACCTTTTTAATATTAGTTGATGCACCATACTGGTTATTCTCACAAACAAATACAGCTGGGACATTATATACTGCTGCCATATTCAGTGATTCATGAAATGACCCTTCATTTGAGGCCCCGTCACCAAAAAAGCTAACTGCTACTCTCTTTTCACTTTTTAACTTGAAAGCTAAAGCCATACCAACAACAATGGGCAAGTTTCCCCCGACTATAGCAATAGCTGGAAGCATTCCTTTATTGATATTTCCCATATGCATAGAACCGCCTTTTCCCTTGCAACAACCAGTGGTCTTACCATAGAGCTCTGCCATTATTTCTTTAAAAGTTAAACCCTTAGCTATAGCATGACCATGTGGCCTGTGAGTGGAGGCAATTACATCATCATCTTCAAGGGCTAAGCATACTCCAACAGCACATGCCTCCATTCCTATATACTGATGAATGGTTCCTGGCATTTTACCTTCCAGAAACAAGAATCTAATCCTTTCTTCAAAACTTCTAATTTCTACCATCTTTCGATATAAATTTAGAGCCTTATCTTTTCCTATATTTTTTAATATTTTCTTATAGTCCATGCTATAGTTATTCCTCCTCTAACAATTTCTTTATTTCCGTTAAAAAGGATGCAGCTAGAGCTCCATTGGCAATCCTGTGATCAAAACTTCCAGTTATATTAAAAACATTTCTTACAGTCATGTTATTATCATCAGTAATACTTAACGTCTTTTTTATTCGGCCTGTAGCCAGAAGCACTGCTTGTGGATAATTTATAATTCCATAGAATTCATCTATAGGATAAATCCCCAGGTTACTGATGGTAAAAGTTCCTCCAGAAATATCTTCTGGCTCAAGCTTTTTATTTTGAGCTTTGGAGACAAGCCACTTTACTTCCTCATCGATTTTGTACAAATTTTTACTATTAGCTTCTTTAATTACTGGTACATATAGTTCATCTTCAGATGCAACCGCAAAACCAACATTGATTTGGGAGTTTTTATAAATTCTACTGTCTTTAAAATACCCATTTAATTTAGGGAATCTCTCTAGAGCCTTAGCAGAATAGAAAACAAAATAGGAATACATTGATATTATTCTACCAGCTTTTTTGTCATTGATTCTTTTTTTAATTAAATTATCCGCAAAAATCTCTGCTTTTAAATAGTAATGGGGAATATTTTCTTTACTCTTTACCAGATTACTTGATACCGCTTGCTGATTGGGTGTAAGGTTATAATATTTTTGGTTCTTATCTATGATTTCTTTACTTTCAACAATTCCTTTTTTCTTTGACTCAATATAGTCTTCCAAATCTTTTTTAGTTATAGTTTTTCTGGGACCAGTACCTTTAACTTCCGACAAGTCAACGCTCTTTTTGGCAGCAAGACTCTGTACAAGTTTAGTGGCTCTAACTTTGGGTGGAGATTTTTTAATTCTTTTATATTTATCTACATTTAAATCATTCTTTAATTCTTTTTTTTCTTCACTTGTTTTTATATCAACATCTGGTTTTTCAGTGAGTTCTTCACCTTCTTTTCCTATAACCGCAATTACTGATCCAGCTTTAATTTGGTTTTCAGGTTCACCAATCAATTTTAATACCATTCCATCTGTAAAACTCTCTACTTCCATATTTACCTTATCAGTCTCAACTTCGCACAAGATATCACCTTTCTTTACCTTTTCTCCTTCTTTTACCAACCATCTGAGTAGTTTAACTTCATCCGTTGTCTGACTAAGATTAGGCATTTTTACTTCTATTGGCATGATTCTAATCCTTTATTCCTCTCTATAATCCCTTAAGCTTTCCCAGCACTTCTATATAATTTCATAAACCTTTCAACTATTTTCTGCACTTCAAATCTGGCTTTTACCAAAATATCGTTTTTAAAGCCTGAACCCATTATTTCATATATACTGTAACCCTCTTTGACATTTTCAATTTCACTTCGCAATTTATCAAAATAAGCCTGCTTTAGGGTTCTTCCTAAATTGAATTTACGAACTCCCAAATCTATAGACCTATCAATATCCACTATCTTTAAATTACTTACTCCATGCAGCACTAATGAGATATTAGTTTTTTCTTTTATCTTTTTTAACCTTTCAAAATCCAACTTTATTTCTTTTCCTTGCTTATGTGATTGCCCAATATTTACCGAGAGGGCATCAATTCCTGTAAGTGAAACAAATCTTTCCGCATCCTCTGGATTAGTTAAACTTGAATTCCTCCTTAATCCAGTTAATGATTCAAGACCTGGCAACTCATCTAACTCTGCTTCCACTGCTACTGAATTTTCATGTGCTTTTTTTACAATCTCAGATACCTTTTCAACTAAATCATTAAAAGATAGACTAGAATCAACAAACATAACTATATTGTACCCATGATCTATTGAGGTTAATACAGATTCAAAATTATTTGATTCATTGAATAAAGTACAAGCAGGAACACAAATACTCCTGCAAACCTCTTTGGCTAATTTGGCAAAAATACTTAAAGAGTCTTTTACTACTCTGTTTTTGTTAGTTAGAAATAAACCACCAAATCCAATAATTACTGGCGATCTTAATTTTTCTGCTGCATCTCCTACTGCAAGCATGGAATCCATATTCCAACTTTCAAAATAACCTACTGCATAATTTTTACTTTCAGCATGCTTCATTAATTCCTGGAATGATACCTCTGCCATTTTAACTTTCTTTCTAGTTCTTAAACAATAAATTCTTTTACATTATTTTAATTTATAAAATTTTTAATCTTTCTTAATATTAAATATGTTTTATATAATCAAGCTATCCTACAATTATCCGATTTTTTTCAATTCCTTACTTGAACTAAAAACAATAATTTTTACCCACGAATTTAGCACTGTCCTAGTAAATAAAACTCTTATAATCGTTTTATTTTTAATTGCATTTTTTTATATTTCTTCTAAATTAGATAATCTTTTATAAATCTCCTCCAAAGCTTGAAACAAATCCTTATAAACCTCTATATACTTAATATATTTTTTATCCTCTCCAGGAATTGGTGATATTTTTATATTACTTTTTACAAACCTTTTTAAAATATCTTCTAAATTATTAAATAGGCCTATAGAGTATCCAGCAATTATCGCTGAGCCTAGTGTAGATAAATCACTTCTAAATAAATTTTGATAAGGAATCTGTAGGATGTCAGCCTTAATTTGCATCCAAAATCTACTCTTTGCTCCACTTCCAATTGCAGTTACCGATTCCAAATCTAATTCAGGTACTAGTTCTTGAATAATTTCCCTGGTTAAATAATGGTCATAAGCTATCGATTCAAGTATAGACCTGTAAAAGTGTAATTTTTTATGCGCCCACGTATGTCCAATAAAAAGACCTCTTACATTTGGGCCCGGAGGGAAGAATCTACCTTGCAGATAATCTATAGCAATAAGCCCATCAGATCCTGGTGCAATATCTTTTGCCTTTTCATCAAGGTAACTATAAATATTTTCATCATTTTTTTCTATCCTTTCCTTATCCTCTGAAAAAAACTCATCAATAAACCATTTATGAGTCCTACCACCTAAAACAACGGACATTAAATAGTAATTATCTCCAACTGCTGATTTCATACATGCCAAAGTTTTATTTTTTATATCATACTTATAATCATCTATGCATACACCTAATATACAAGCAGTACCAGATACATCAACCATCTTACCGGTATTGATTATTCCAGCTCCAACAAATCCAGCCGCTTGATCCCCACAACCAGCACTTATAGGCACTCCAACAGGAATACCTGTGTCTCCTGAGGTTTCTCTACTAATCTCACCAATTATTTCGTTGGATTTAATAATTTTCGGTAACTTTTTTATATCAACTTCTAATTTATCACATAATTCTTGAGACCACTCTGACTTCTCTAAATCCGCAAGTCCAGAAAAGCAGATAAAACTCTCATCAATATATGCATCATCTCCAGATAGGCCTGCTAGCTTACCCGCTACAAAAGCTGAGGGCTGTATAAATTTATAAATATCTTTCCACTGGCTTTTTTTCTTCCAATATAAAATTTTATTTCCATATGTAGAAAAGGAACCATTTTTTTTAATTATTAAATCTCCGTAACTGCTATGCATATATTCATTTTCAGCAGCACTTCTACTATCTAATGGTGTATCATAATAGGTTACAGGATTGTAATTTCTATCAACAGTCATTATTCCACCCATTTGACTGTCAATAGAAATTCCAGCTATTTTTTTTATATCAATTTTAGAATTTTTAATACATTTTTTTATAAGATTACATGTTACTATGTAAAACTGATTTGCATCCTGTTCGGCCTGACCAGGTTTTGGATAAATAATTTTCATTTCCTCTTGAGCTTCGGAAATAGCATTTCCCTGTTCATCGTATATTACACATTTTGCCAATGTTGTCCCTAGATCAATACCTATTAAATACTTCATAGATTTTATCCTCTAAAAAATTAAATCTTTAGAAGATACTCCAACATCTCTATCATCTTCAAAAGTTATAATTGCTATCTTCGGTATATCATTTATTATCTTCATTTTAATTATTTCCTTTTAAATAAATAAAATAAACTATTAAGTTACTAAACAATTCTCATCTATACTATCTACTCTGCTATCTCTCTTAAAAACCACAACTTTTAACCATGAATTTATAACTTCACCAGGAGATATTTTTAAGCTTGTCTTATTCTTTATTGCCTCAATTAATCCTAAACCCGGATAGGAAGACCATGGTTCAATTGCTAAACTGTATGTACTACTAAACCATGGATAATTGTTGCCACCGCCATAAACTAACCAGAGATACAAATATCTAAAAACATCCTTATTAAAAACAAAACCAATTCCCAATTTCTTTTTTAAATTAGTAATTGAAAACCAATTCTTAAGTAGTTTAGTTACATATAATAAATCAGCTACTTTTTCTTCTTTGCCAAGTACTTTTGATAAATTGATGTAACTTCCATTTACATCTGGAAATGATTCTAATGTGCCACTTGCATTAGGCTTTACTAGAGGAAAATTTGAAATTGATATACTGTTTGATATAATCTCTCGAGATTTAAAATCAATTATACAATCGCTAGACAAAAATGAATTACCAAAGCAAGGGTGATGGCCCCACATAAAATCAATTTCCTCATTGCAGATATTTTTAATACTTTCGCTTATATAAATGATTGGAGAATTTGAGGTAAGTGAAATAGTTTTTTCAATAAATAATGGTATTTTCTTTAATCTTACATAAAAATTAATAGATATCTTCCTATAACAATCTTCTACTATATTATAGTCCCAAGATAATAATGGTGTTTCATCGTGCAAACCAAGCGATACTTCTTTATAAATACATGGGGAACCTCCATTAGGTATAATTTCCTGCCAGCCCCCAATATAGCTTTCCAGAAAATCATACCTATTTATTTCCCCTTCTTTAAAATCTTTTGGTGAAATCCACATAAAATCTATATCTTTTGGCTTATATAATAGTTCAATAATATCAGTACCTTTACCAACTAAAATAGTTAATCTTAATAGCTCATTCTCCATTACGATAGTCCTTAGACCTTTAAATCTTAACTCATCATTTATTCTGCACCCTTTATTTCTTCTAATTAAGCTCATATTAATTATCTACCGGAACCCTTTCTATATCTTTATCATAAAAAATATCTCCAGCATCATAGCTATTGGTCGAAAATTCAGATACCACTGCTCCCTCGGGTCCGCTCTGGAACCAATGCCATGTATTCGGCTGTAGAGTATACTGATCTCCGGGTTTCAATAATATTTCATAAAAAACATTGAACCTATCTGAATATTTCTTTGGTATGGTAGCTTTTATGTTTACAGACCTATCTCCTTCAACATACAAATAAACTGTCCCCCACCTGCATCTAAAAGTTTCCTCTTTTCCTGGTTTATTAGCTATATTTGGGTGTTTATGCTGAGGGCAGATTTGGAAGGGGAGCAAAGCCAGTTCTTTTGCACAAACCCTGTCTGTATTTACATAGATGATTATGCTAAGACCAATATTTAAAAAATCTTCAAGCCCGAAATCTGTTATCTCCATTTTACAGAATTCGTCTTGCCTGAAAAAAATCCCAGAGTTTTTAAATATCTTTATAATTCTATTTCTTACATTCATTATTTCACACTCCCAATAATATATATTGTCCCTCAATTATTACATCTGCAACGCCAAGAGTAATCCAACTATTAATCTGTTTCCTATCTGGTTTTTCATGATTTGGAGTTGTAAATTTTCTTTACTTATCCTTTCTTCCAACGCTGCCTCATAAGAGAACATGGTTTTTTACCTATACTTATACACTCATATTTTCCAAAACTAGCAGGAATAACTGTGCATTGGATATATTTCAACTCAATTTTTCTTTCTGGGTTTTCTATGGATTTAATTAAAACTCTTTCACCTTTAGTCAAGCATAGGAAATGAAAAAATTTAGCATGAGTATCAGTCTCAATTCTATTTTCAAAATTCAATCTTTCAATGCAATATGGGTACCCACTTAATGATATAAACTGCTCTTCTGACCAACCTTTTCCACTCCTTATAACATTAGTCTTTGGGAAAAGATTTTTCTTAACCCAATTCTCTCTTTTATTCCACCTAATTTGCTTAAATCCGTGTTTTAAATGAAGCTTCAATGGTTTACCACTCATACTCTTTTTATCATCATTCCAAGTATTCCTTAAATAATCATATAAAAAAAATGAATATTCAGTAGCTTGTTTACCAGGATGGGTATCCATTTCTAACTCTAAAAGATTTCCACAGGATCCATGTACTGTACCAGGAGGAATTAAAACTAGATCACCCTCTTTAACTGGCCATGTCTTTATATATTTAGACCAATCAAATTCAACTTTATTCTCTTCTGATTCTATTATCTCCTCTTTAAATTCTTCTAAGTCTGCATTTTCTCTAAAACCAAGCATGACACTAGCACCTTCATATGCTTCAACAATATAATAAACTTCATAACGACCTATCTGCTCATTAAATTTCCTTTTTATATAATTAGTATTAGGGTGAAGATGAATAGGCATAGCACTCCTCTTATGTGGAACTGGTATCTCAAAATATCCATCTTCAAGTGCTACTTGGATAGGAAAACTCCCAGGATATTTTTTATGACAATATGGTCCCACTACTTCAATTGGAAACTGCGAATATAAATTCCAGAAGCTTATCTCTATTATGGTATCTGTACCAACATCGATAACTAAACTTGAATCCATATTACTTACCTCAAGATCCCAAGCACAATTACTTAATTCTGGTACATTAAAATATTTTCCAAGTTTATAACCACCCCATGGACCGGGCATTAAAACCCTCACAAATTTTAGAGGATACTTAGTTAAAGTAGACATTATGTTCTTATATGTCTTACTAGGCATAAGCTTCAATTCATTAATATCATTACAATCCAAATACCAGTCCATACAACTTAAAACATAGTTCTTTTGTTTACTTAGAATTGGAAAATAAAAATAATAAAGAAGCTTCCAAGAAAAATAAGTTGGCTTTACAGCACCTAAAGGAATTAGTTTATTTTTATTCTTTTTATCCATTATTGTTATCCTAGTCACATCAAAGTAGAAAATTAAATCGTATAATGATTTAAGGTTGACTATCGCTGCACCAATACCATAGCATATAACTACAGATAACCTAGGATTCATTTTTTTATTTCTTTTTATGCTATTTATTTTTTTCTTTAGCTCTCTTATTTTTATATAGTCAAACAAATTTTTTAATCTACCCTTTTCACATACATACCCAAAACTTGGATCATTAGTTATATAAGGTTTTGCAAAATCATTAATCCAATTTATGGGTTTAAATAGAAAACTCGTATCTATTGTTTCAACCTCAAGATTTCTCTTATTTAAAATTTCTTTCACATTATTAACTATGCTTTTCCACTCAACACCAATAAAACCATCTAGTGCTATTACACATACTTTTTTACTATCTTGATTATGCTGTTCAATTAAATCACAAATTTTTTCATAAACTTTATCATTCCCTTTTAAGATAGAATTACTCATGCTTTTTTCAATTAATGGTTGATTAACCGAATCTTTTTTATTAATGTACCAACCCATTTTAAATTACTATCCTTCCATAAAATTTAATTATTTTTTTACAATACCTATTTCCTTAACAAATCTCACTATAAAAACTTTTTTATCAATAAAAAACAACTCCTTTAAAAATTAGAGAAAATTACAATAATGTTACTTTGTGCGATATTTCCTCAACTCTGCCTAGACCAATTTCTATATAAAATTTAGACATATCACCACAGATTTTACTTAAACTATATTCATTGTGATGAGTTGTAAACACAACTTTTAAATAGTTCACATTATAGATAATAGTGTAAAATCCTTTTT
>Ga0180009_10008054_pt1 | contig 10561 bp, 8 predicted proteins | sample OS_PC_MetaG_FD_123537 | JGI IMG/M metagenome (GOLD analysis project Ga0180009, IMG submission 123537) | Groundwater microbial communities from the Aspo Hard Rock Laboratory (HRL) deep subsurface site, Sweden - OS_PC_MetaG | ecosystem: Environmental > Aquatic > Deep subsurface > Groundwater... | reverse complement strand
CCGTTGATTTCTTCTGGCCGATGGCAACATAAACGCAATGCACATCGGTGTATTTCTGGGCGATGATCGCATCAACGCAAAGGGCGGTCTTGCCGATCTGACGATCGCCGATAACCAATTCGCGCTGACCACGGCCAACCGGAGTCATGGCGTCAACCGCCTTGGCGCCGGTGTAGCAGGGCTCATGTACAGACTTTCTGGCGATAACGCCGGGAGCAAGAACCTCAATCTTGGAACTGTGCTTGGCATTCAGGGGACCCTGGCCATCGATGGGGCTGCCCACGCCGTCTACGACGCGGCCTTCCATCTCGGGGCCAACGGGAACCTCGGCAATACGACCGGTCCGTTTTACGGTGTCGCCTTCCTTAATCTTTCGCACGTCACCAAGAAGCGCACAACCAACGTTGTCCGCTTCAAGGTTCAAGGCGATGCCCAGTACGCCGCCGGGAAACTCCAGCAGCTCCATGGCCATGCACTTTTCAACCCCGTACACACGAGCAATACCGTCACCAACGGAGATTACGGTGCCGGTTTCACTCAGATCAACTTTACTTTCGTAATCCTTGATCTGCCCCTTGATGATTTGACTGATCTCTTCGGCTTTGATCTGCATTTGTCTTATACACTCCCCTTAATGGATTCTTTTAAACCAGCCAGCTGTGATCGGATGCTTCCATCGAGCACCAAATCACCGACCTTGGCCACGATCCCACCGATAATGGACGGATCGACCTGGGCCGTAAGGACGACCTGCTTGCCGGTTATTTTTTCCAATGTTGCCTTAACTTTAGCGCTGAGTTCGGGGGTCAGCTCCATGGCCGAAACCACCGTCCCCTGACACATATTGTTATCCGCATCGACCATCGCCTGAAATACGGCAGCGACGTCGGGCAGGATATTCGCACGTTTTTTCTGAACCAGCAGCTTGAAAAAATTACCCAGAACCTGGGAAACCTGCATGGAGGCGAGAAGATGCTCCATTACCTTCTCCCGCGCCTCAACCGGATAGAGCGGGTTGGTCAGGGCATCGGCCACCTCGGGCATGCCGACAAAGAGCTCAGACATGGAATTGAGGGTTTTGGTGAATTCCGCGAAGGTATTCCCCTCCTTGCCAACGGCAAACAGCGCCTTGGCGTATCGCTTTGCTAATACTGTATTCTTCACTGGATACCCCCCACCTTATCAAGAGCCAGCTCAACCATCCTGCTCTGATCCGCAGGCTGAATATTCTTTTTGATCAATTCTTCGGCCAGCAGCACGGCTTGCTCGGCAACTTCACTTTTCAAACGGGTTTTGGCCTCGGCAATCTCATGAGCCACGGCCATCTCTGCCTGCCGTTTGATATCGCCGGCATTGCGCTCGGCATCGGCAATGATCTTTTCCTTTTCTACTTCACCCTGTTTGACCGCTTCGGTGATGATAGCGTTCACCTCATCATCGAGCCTGGCAAGCTTGGCCTCCGCCTCGGTGTACAGCTGTTCTGCTTCCGCCTTGCGGGATTCAAGCGCATCAAGCTGATCCTTGATGCCGTCCCGGCGACTGCTCAACCCAACGGAAAAGGGTTTTTTCAGAAAAAACACCAAAATGAACGCCAAACCGGCAAAGTTCGTGGTACGCCACAAAAGATCCAGCCACTTCTCTCTGGGGATCGCGCCATCGCCCGAAGCATATGCCGCAGCGGCACAGCTCAGAACCAGAAGCACCGACAAGGCTGCCGTTGCATTTTTTTTCCAATTTGTATTCTTCATTTACAGAGCCCTCCCCAAAACCTTGCCGGCCATCTCGCCGGCAAACCCGGTAACCTGTCCCTGCAGCTCAGAGCGGGCCGAAGCAAACTCTTTTTCTATTTCGGCAAGTTGACCGGTCTTCTCTGCGTCAACTCCCTTGCGGATTCCAGCCAATTTTTCCGCACTTTCGGCAAGAGCCGCACTGCGGGCTGTTTCATACTCTTTTTTGGCCTTGATCCTGGCATCCTTCATCTTCTGACCAAACTCATCGAGACGCAAAACGGCATTTTTCTTGAATTGATCAATGCCTTCGTCCAGGCCGTCGATCTTTTTCTGCCGCTCTTCGATAATTGAGCGAATCGGTTTGTACAACACTGCATTCAGAACGACAATAAGCAAGAGCATATTGACAATCTGAATGAGCATGGTCAGGTCGATGGTAATCATTACTGGCCCCCATTTTTCTTTACAATTGATATATGAAAAATTCTTAGAATGTGCGCGTGAAATGAATGCCTGTTCATTAACAATTGAACGGTTCTAATCGAATTTATTTTGCATGTCAATACATTTTCCCCCTGCTTTTCCCCCTCTTTTTCCACTGGGTATTTCTACCGAAACACAACCCAACCTAATTGTTTTTCCGTGGGTAATTGACTTAAGAGGAAGCTTTTGCGCCCAGCCCGGCGATGATACCGCCCACCGCCGAAAGCGCTTCCGGCAATTTATCAGCCATGGTCCCCCCGGCCTGGGCCATATCCGGACGCCCGCCGCCGCTGCCCCCCACCATGGCCGCCACCTCTTTCACAATCTGACCGGCATGGAACCGGGAGGTCATATCCTTGGTGACCATGGCCAGTAGGCTCACTTTTCCTTCAAAGACGCCGCCCAAAACAGCGATGCCGCTGCTCAACCCGTCCCGGACCTTATCGCCGACCTCCCGCATGGTTTTCGGCGAATCAATGGCGATCTGCGCGACAACCACCTTCACTCCGGAAATCTCCCGGGCATTGCCAAGCATGTCGTCAAGGTCATTCACGGAAAGATCCGCAGTCAACCGACTCACCTCCCGTTCCAGCTCTTTCTGGCGGGCCAGCATTTTTTCCAGCTTTCCGGCAAGTTCCTCCGGAGAGGTCTTGAGCTTGGCGGACAACATTGCCAACTGCTCCTCAACCTGCTGGAACCGCTCCATGGCACCGGGGCCGGTTACCGCCTCGATCCGCCGCACTCCGGCGGCGATGCCGCTTTCGCTCAGAATCTTAAAAAGGCCAATCTCGCCGGTCGCGCCCACATGGGTGCCGCCGCACAGCTCCTTGCTTATTTCCCCCACCGCCACAACCCGGACACTGGCTTCATATTTCTCGCCGAACAGAGCCGTGGCCCCGCCCCGGATCGCCTCCTCCCGGTCAAGCACATCGGTGGACACCTGGGCATTTGCCCGGATACCCTCATTGACGATCTTTTCCACCCGGGCAAGCTCCTCGCGGGTGAGAGGGGAAAAATGGGTAAAATCGAATCGAAGCCTATCCGGATTGACCAAAGAGCCGGACTGCTTCACATGTTCCCCAAGCACCTCGCGCAGAGCGGCCTGCAATAGATGGGTGGCGGTATGATTGTTGGCCGTGCGCTGGCGCCGCCCTTCCGCCACCTTGAGTTCGACGGTCTCGCCAAGGGCCAGGCACCCTTCCACAACCTCGGCCTGATGGAGGATGAGCCCATCCCCCACAGCCACGGTATTTTCCACCCGACCCTTGCCGTGCGGCCCGATGATCATGCCCCGGTCGCCGCTCTGTCCGCCGGATTCCGCGTAAAACGGGGTTTCCGGGCAGACCAGGGATATTTGCTCTCCGGTACCGGCCTGTTCAATAGCGTCCCCGGTTGCGCTCACCAGTCCGATGATAGGGGCGCGGTGATGCCTCGTTTCGTAGCCGACAAACCGCGGACGCACTCCCTTGTCGATCAGGCCACGAACACCGGGCCCCATTTCCGCAAGCGAGGTGGCTTTCCATGATTTTTTGGACTGGCTGCGCTGCACCTCCATGGCCGAATTGAATCCCGCTTCATCCGCGAGCATGCCTCTTTCAATGGCGATGTCCTTGACGATATCCACAGGAAAACCGTAGGTGTCGTAGAGCTTGAAGATAAAGTCCCCGGCCACCGTCTTCTCACCTGCCTCCCGCAACCGTTTCAGTTCCTGGCTCAACATGGCCAACCCGTGATCCAGGGTTTCCAGAAAACGTACCTCTTCGTTGTACACTACTTTGGCCAGGAGTTCCCGTGCCTCATGGAGATGGGGATACGCCTCGCCCATCTCTCCGATGACCGCCTCAATCACCTCGGAAAGAAATGGTTTTTTCAGCCCGAGAGTCCGACCAAAACGAATGGCCCTCCGCATGATGCGGCGGAGCACGTAGCCCCTGCCCTCGTTGGAGGGCAGCACTCCATCGGCCACCAGAAAGGTGGTGGCGCGGCTGTGATCGGCGATAACCCGCAAGGCCGTATTGACCGCAGCATCCTCTCCGTATCGCACTCCGGCGGCTTGCGCGATGGCCGCGATAATTCCGGCAAACAGATCGGAATCGTAGTTGGTGAACTTCCCCTGGGTAACGGCGGCAATGCGCTCAAGGCCCATACCGGTGTCTATGCTCGGCTTGGGCAGCGGCGTCAGAGTGCCGTCCTCGCTCCGATTGAACTGCATGAACACCAGATTCCAGACCTCAAGAAACCGGTCGCAATCACAGCCGAGCTTGCAATCGGGTCTGCCGCAGCCGGCCTCCGCCCCCTGGTCGATATGAATTTCCGAACAGGGACCGCATGGACCGGTATCCCCCATGGCCCAGAAATTATCTTTTTCTCCCATCCGGACAATACGGCCCTGGGGCAGATCTTTGACCTTTTCCCAGAGGCCGAAAGCCTCGTCATCATCTTCAAACACCGAGACCCAGAGTGTTTCAGGATCAAGGCCAATTTCTTTGGTGAGAAAATGCCAGGCGTATTGGATAGCGTCTTTTTTGAAATAATCGCCAAAGGAAAAATTGCCGAGCATCTCGAAAAAGGTATGATGCCGCGCAGTGTAGCCCACATTCTCCAGGTCATTGTGCTTGCCGCCCGCCCGTACGCAGCGCTGGCAGGTTGCAGCCCGAACATAGTCCCGCTTGTCCTCGCCCATGAAAACCCGCTTGAACTGAACCATCCCGGCATTGGTGAACAGCAGGGTCGGGTCGTCGTGGGGCACCAGGGGTGAGCTTTCCACCACAGTATGGCCTTTATCGGCAAAGTAGGTCAAAAATCGCTTGCGTATGTCGTTTCCGGTCATTGGTGCATTCCTTCAAATTACAGAAGCGGGACGCATCCGCATCCCGCTTCTCACAAAAAATATTTTTTATCCGGTGAATCAGCCGGCTGCAACAGCCGGTGTTTTTTCCCCGGCCACAGGAAGACCATAGCCCAGGCGCACCTTTCTTTCAAGTTCAACGCACATCTCCGGATGCTCCTTCAGGAAGACCTTGGAGTTCTCGCGGCCCTGGCCAATGCGTTCGCCGTTATAGGAGTACCAGGCGCCACTTTTCTCGACAATATCCTGGGCCGTGGCCAGATCAAGCAGGTCTCCAACCTTGGAGACACCTTCTCCATAGATAATGTCGAACTCAGCCTCCTTGAAGGGCGGAGCCATCTTGTTTTTCACCACCTTGACCTTGGTCCGGTTACCGATCACCTCCTGTCCGTCTTTAATGGCTTCCTTCCGCCGAATATCGAGGCGAAGCGAGCTGTAAAACTTAAGGGCGTTGCCGCCGGTCGTGGTTTCCGGGCTCCCGAACATGACCCCTATTTTCATCCGGATCTGGTTGATAAAAATGATCGCGGTATTGGTGCGCTTGAGCACCCCGGTGAGCTTGCGCATGGCCTGGGACATGAGCCTGGCCTGAAGGCCGACATGCGAATCCCCCGCGTTGCCGTCAATCTCCGCCTTGGGCACCAGAGCCGCCACCGAGTCCACGACGATGACATCCACCGCCCCGCTGCGAATAAGAATCTCAGCGATCTCCAAGGCCTGCTCACCATAATCGGGCTGGGAAACCAGAAGATCATCAACCTTGACCCCGAGGCGCTCGGCATAGCTGATGTCCAGGGCATGCTCGGCATCGATGAATGCGGCGCTGCCCCCGGCCTTTTGGGCCTCGGCGATAATATGCAGGGCCAGGGTTGTCTTGCCGGAAGATTCCGGACCGTAGATTTCCGTGATCCTCCCTCGGGCCACGCCGCCGACCCCGGTGGCAATATCGATACTCAGGCTGCCGGTGGGGATGACCGCCACCGCCTCACGCTCGTCGGTGCCAAGCCGCATGATTGATCCCTTGCCGAACTGCTTCTGTATCTGAAAAATAGCGGTATCAAGGGTTTTGTTCTTTTCGTCGGCAACGGCCATGTGTAATATCTCCCTCAGTAGGATGGTTTATAATTGGTTCTTTTTACTCTGTCCTTCATTCATTATCAAGACCAAGCTATTAAGCCCAAGCAGGTGCCGGCGCAAAAGATCAAGCGCCGTCTGACTGGCCCGGGCCTGAATCTGCCAGCGATCCCCGGAAAAATGAAAAAGAAAGGTCTGGGTTTTATCCGGGCTAGCCAAGCCGAAATAGACCGTGCCCACCGGCTTGTCTTCCGTGCCGCCGCCCGGTCCGGCAATTCCCGTTACGGCAAGCCCATAATCAACGGCTGTCACCCGCCGCATCCCCTCGGCCATGCTCCTGGCAGTTTCCGCACTGACCGCGCCGCAACGCAAGATGATTTCCCGGTTAACTCCGAGCAACCGCTCCTTTAAAGCGTCACTGTACGCCACCACCCCCCCAATAAAATAGGAGGAACTCCCGGAGACCCTGGTCAGGGTATGACCGATAAGCCCGCCGGTGCAGGATTCCGCCACGGCCACCGTTTGGCCGCGTTCGGCCAGCAACCCGCCGACCACGCTCTCCAGAGTGTCGGTGCCGGACCCGTAACAACAATCACCGAGCAAGGGTGTCACCTGCCCATCGTATTTTTGCAAAACCGCCTTGGCCTCCTGGCTTGAAGCCCCGGTAACGGTCAGACTGACATGCACCTCAGGGAAAACCGGATAGTAGCCGATCCGGACCCGGGGATCACGCCCCTCCAGGTGGGCAAGCTTCCGGTTGATCTCCGATTCACCCAACCCTACCACCTTGTAGACTTTCTGGCGTACCTGCCGGACCTCATCTCCTTCCCAGACAGCCAACCGGGTGATCACCGTATCAAGAAGCAGAGCCTTCATTTCCTGCGGTACCCCCGGCAGAAAAAATATAGGCTTGCCGTCCTGCACCAGAAAATATCCAGCCATCTTTGCTTCCGTGTGCAGCGCATGGGCCCCTTCCGGCAACCAGGCCAATTTTTCAAGGGATATCTGCTGACCGGTTGGCAGATTCTTGCCATCGTCCTGGATTTTTTTGAATATTTCCGGATAAAAGGTGGCAGGACGAGAAAGGGCCGAGGAAACGGCGGCATTGGTCAAATCGTCGGTGGTCGGACCTAAGCCCCCTGTGACGATGACAAAATCCGCCCGTTGCAGGGCACGCTGCAAAGTCCGGCCAATGAGTTCAGGATCATCCCCGACAGTGGTCATGGCCAGAATTTCATGACCCGCGGCAAAAAGATGGCTGGCCGCGAAATAGCTGGTGGTGTTCAGCACGCTCCCGGAGGTGAGTTCATCGCCGATGGCTATTATTTCCCCAATCATGACAATCTCGTAAATAAAGAAATTTTTTAGCCACGAACCCCGCGAAACCACAAAAAAAGGGAAACACATCGGGTCGCGATGGCCTGTGTTCCGAAAAAATAATCACCAGATTTCTTGTCTTTCTCGGTCTCGTGGCAAAGCATCATCTGACAATTCTGCCCAGCACCCCATCTTCGGTGAGTTCTTCAAGACGCACCGTAACCAACTGATTCACCAGAGAACTGTCCCCCTCGCAGGAGACCGGGATATAATTTCCGGTATACCCTCGCAACAGGCGACCCTGCTTACGTCCTTCCACCAGAATCTGCCGGACGCTGCCCAGGTGATTGCGGTAAAAAGCGGTCCGTTTTTTATTATCCAAATCCCTCAGGAGCGCAACCCTTTCGTCCTTTTCGGCCTTAGAAACCTGATCAGTCATGGTGGCGGCCGGGGTCCCCGGTCGTTTCGAATAGGGGAACACATGCAGATAGCTCACCGGCAGCGACTCAATGAGGGCATAGGTGTTGCGAAAAGCCGCCTCGTCCTCGCCGGGAAACCCGACCAGCACATCCACGCCGATGGCCACATCGGGCAACCGCGCCACACTCTGCTCCACGACCTTAGCGAAGGTGGCGGCGGGATAGCGACGGTTCATCTTCTGCAAAATCCGGTCATCTCCGCTCTGCAGGGGAATATGCAGATAGGGCATGATTGATGGCGATTCCGCCATAAGGGTCAGGAGTTTCTCGGTTATTTCGGTTGGCTCCAGAGAACTCAAGCGGTATCGCACCGGCAGGTTCCGGTCCAGAAGCAGGGTCAATAATTCGCGCAAATCCGTTTCAGGCGTGAGGTCATGGCCGTAATGACCGAGATGGATGCCGGTCAGCACCTGCTCCTTGTAGCCATGGTCAGCAAAAATTTCGGCCTGGGCTACGACCCTGTCCGGAGCAAGGCTTCGGCTGCGCCCCCGGGCATAGGGCACGATGCAATACGAACAGAAGCTGTTACAGCCGTCCTGCACCTTGAGATATGCCCTGGTCCGCTCCCCAAAGCTGGTGGCGGTGAGCGGGCATATCTCCTTTTGCCCGGCAATATTGCCCAGGTGCATTTCCAGATCGCAGTGGCGACCTGCCAGGGCCACTTCCACCAGGCGGTGCTTGCAGCCGTTGCCGACAATGCAGATGGGAGAGTCGGCGATATCAAGGATATCCTGGGTGGCGATCTGCGCATAGCAGCCGGTCACGATCAGCCTGGCCTCCGGGTTGGCGCGCAGGGCTCGCCGGATCAGCTGACGCGACTGGGCTCCAGCCCTGGCCGTAACCGCACAGGTATTGATGATATACACTTCCGCGGGATGGGAAAAAGGGACCAACTCCACTTCCCGTTGGGCCAGCTCCGACAAAAAGGCCGCCGACTCAAACTGGTTGACCTTGCAGCCAAGGGTGGCAATGGCGATTTTTTTTTTACTCGAGCCCGTGATGTTCATGTCTGTGGCATACTGTTTTCAGTCAGAATTTGCAATACACCCGATTCCAAATACTCAGAAAACATCGATAATCTTCAGGCTGTTGGTGGTGCCCGCCACCCCCAGCAAAGAGCCGGCGGTGATCACCAGCCGCCGCGTCCCTGGCCGGAGCAGACCGGCGTCCTTGATCCGTTTGGCCAATTCGAAATCCGAAAGGGCCACGGAGGGAACGCCCAGAGGAAAAACCCCGGAGGAAAGGGTGAGGATGTTGCGGACCGTCGGATTATCGGTGATTGCCACAATCCAGGGCCGCGGCCGCAGCCGGGCGATACGCCGGGCCGTGGTTCCGGTGGCGGTCGGGGTTACGGCCAGGTCCACGGTCCGGTTCTCCAGAACATCACAGGTGGCACTGCTGATCAAGTCATCGATGCTGTCTTCGGAACGGATCGCAGCCCGAACCTCCAGGGCGACGCCGCCGCTCTTGACCAACCGCCGTTCAGTCTGGCGGGCGATTTTCTTGGCGATCCGGACCACCGCCACCGGGTCATGGCCGATAGCGGTCTCCTCGGAAAACATGATGGCGTCGGCGCCATCAAGGATGGCGTTGGCCACGTCGGTAACCTCCGCTCTGGTGGGCCGGGCATTATCGACCATGGAGAGCATCATCTGGGTAGCGACGATCACCGGCTTAGCCGTCACATTGGCCCGGTGAATAATATCCTTCTGCAGCCCCGGAATCTCCTCGATGGGCAGTTCGATGCCGAGATCGCCCCGGGCCACCATCACCGCGTCGGCCTCGGCCAGAATATCGTCGAGATGCGCCACCGCCTGCCGCCGTTCGATCTTGGCCAGCAGACAGGGACGGTAATTCCCGCTCTGCGGCAATAGCGCACGGGCAGCCAGCATGTCGTCGGCGTTGCCGACAAAAGAGATGCAGATCACATCGGCCTTGTGCTTGACGGCAAAGGCTATGCCGCGTTTGTCCTGCGCGGTGAGCACTCCGGCAGGCGCATTGTAGCCGGGGATATTGACCCCTTTATTGGAGCGCACAACCCCGGCCACCAGGGCTTCGGTTTCGACAATCTCCCCCTGTATGGCCTTGACCCTGAACTGCATCATGCCGTCGCCGACAAAAATAATGGAGCCCGGCCGCAGCCCCTGGGCCAAACCGGAGATTTCGTGGGGCAAAAATATGCCTGGCCCCGGACGGGAAACCCCTTCCGGTAAAAAGCGAACCTTGGCGCCGCGCCGCACGGTAATCGGCTTGGCAATTTTGCCCAGACGCATTTTCGGTCCGGGCAGATCAACGACAATGGCCACCGGGCGACCCGTTTCCGCACTGATTTTACGCAGGCTAACGATCACCCCGGCATGCTCCTCAAAATCTCCATGGGAAAGATTCAACCGGAAGCCATCGACCCCGGCAGCCATCAACCGCCGCTGCACGGGGACTGAAAAAGACGCCGGCCCCAGAGTGGCCACAATCTTGGTTTTGGAGATGAGTGCGTTCATATTGCTCCTTGGCGGGTTCAAGGCGATCGGAAATGTCTGCCAGGCAAAAAGAAATGGATTCGGCAAACGCGGTATCCCGATCAGTGTATCGTTTTTCCGGCGCGTCTGACAAACACAAATTTCGGGTTATTT
>Ga0180009_10008053_pt1 | contig 10561 bp, 13 predicted proteins | sample OS_PC_MetaG_FD_123537 | JGI IMG/M metagenome (GOLD analysis project Ga0180009, IMG submission 123537) | Groundwater microbial communities from the Aspo Hard Rock Laboratory (HRL) deep subsurface site, Sweden - OS_PC_MetaG | ecosystem: Environmental > Aquatic > Deep subsurface > Groundwater... | reverse complement strand
CAATGGCACCCAGACTCTTTATGCCCACTTGAACAGCGTTATTGTTTCAGCTGGGTGGCATGTGGTAAAAGGGCAGGTCATCGGCTACATTGGCACCACTGGACGCTCAACCGGCTGCCATGTCCACTTTGAAATCCGCGGCGCCAGGAATCCTTTCTAATTTTTTAATTCTGTTTTTATAGTTTAACTATATAAGTCTCTAAAAATTTCTCAATTGCTTTTATTGTTTCCTTTCTTATTTTAGGATTGCTTTCAGCCACCCATTTTGCAAAATTATATAGCTCTTTATCATCAACTCGTATCCATTTTTTGTTCTTGGATAAAAAATACAAAAGAGTAGTCATAGCGATCCTTTTATTGCCGTTTTGAAAAGGGTGATTTTTTATCATTAAATAAAACAAAACAGCGACTTTCTCATTAAAACTTTTATATAATCCTTTTTTTCTAAAAGCCTGAAAAGGCGTAGCCAAACAACTTTCTAAAATATTAGGAAAACGAGAACCAAAATCAGGAATCGGCTCGTCCCATTCCAAAAAATTCTTAGCCAAAAAATAAGCCGTGTATTCAACTTCTTTAATTGTTAATTTTTCTATTTTCATTCTTTGCCTAATAATCTTAGGGTTTCTCCGTATTCTTTAATTGTTTTTTTAACAGATTCTTCTATTGCTTTTTTATTTTTTTCAGATAAAGTTTTCCCGAGTATTTCCATTAAGTTTTTCTCATCAATAACAAAATTCCGCCCGATTTTTTCGGCTCTGATCTGACCAGCTTTAATTTTTTTAAAAACAGCCACTCGGCTAATACCTAATATTTTTGCCACCTCATTTGAAGTTAAAAACTTTTTAGTCATATAAAATAAGTATATTTCTTGTTAACCTAAAAGTCAATGGTTAACATAGGTTTATTCAGGCCAACATAAAATTGGCTCATTTGTCATATTCTTTAAACATTTATCTCCTGAACAATATGTTTTATCAAAAAAATTATTTCCTTCTATGGATATTTGTTTATTGCTATACCCACCATTATCGGTACAATAAAAATAATTAGAATTATTAATTCTGGCTTTGACGACAAGATTTCTTTCGTGTGTATAAATAATATATTCCACATTATTTCCAGTTTCGTCTTTAATTCTTTTCCTGATATTATTAATTTTCATTTGGTTTTCATTTGATTCCATAAATCCGGCAGGAACACCCTTCTCTCTCATCCAATCTCCCAAAAGATACATTATAGGATTCAATATATTAGAATTATCCTTGCATATGCCAGTAAAACGACAATAACAATATTCGTGTTCCTCGGAATTTTTAATAGTATCACAAATACTTTCATCAAAATGCCCAAAATTATAAACCCAATAATAACAAGTATTGGGATCTTCAAGATGATCACAAAGACCAGCATCTTTTTTCTTTTGTATTAAATTTGTTACACAATCTAAATCATTGTAAGAAGAACATATTCCCAGTGGCGGAACTCCTGGGAGCGGAATTATTACAACAAATAAATAGATACACAATAAGACAACGGGGCTAATAGAAATTTTAACTATTGAGTTGTTTGTTTTTTTTATAACAAACAAGACACAAAATACCAATATGAAAACAAAGATTGAGGCTAAAAATACAAGAAACGCACTGTATAGGTAAATAAAAATACCGAGTGGAAATAATAAAGACAAAAACGCCAGTAGTGCTAAATATAAAAGAAGAGATGTAAAAAAATTTACCGAAATTAAAAATTTTTTCTCTCTATATTTCAAAATATAATGAGATAAAAAAAGAGACGGAAAAATTGTCAAAAGTAAAAAACCGTTTAATGAATCTGGTGTAAAACCAAATTTATTCAATAATCCGCTAAATTTAGAAAAAATAGCGTTTAAAATAAAAAAATTAATAAAAATAATTATTGCAATGATTATTTTTCTTTTAAAATCTGTTTTTATGCTGAGATGTCGCTGATTTTGATTATCTATTTTATTATTTAAATTTAATTCCATATGCATTATTTTAATTTACTTCGGCCGGTATTGCAACGCTTCCAAAATGTGGCCCTCTCTAATATCTCCCGCGCCTTCTAAGTCTGCGATGGTGCGGGATAACTTTATTACCCTGTGATATGCGCGGCCGGAGAGGTCCAGACGCTGTGCTGCCTGGTTTAAAATATTTTTTACATTTTCTGAAAGCATGGCAAATTTTTTTAATTCTCTTACTGACATTTCGCTGTTTGTTAAAAGTTTTGTTCCCTTGAGTCTGTTCTTTTGGATTTCTCTTGCTTTCACCACTCTTTTTTGAATCTCTTTTGAAGATTCTCCGGAATCCTGCATGTCAGAAAGTTTTTCATGTTCAATTTGCGGAACTTCCAGCCATAAATCAATCCTGTCCACAATGGGCCCGGAAATTTTTCTCTGATAGCGCATAATAGCCGACTGCGAGCAAACGCATTGTTTTGTTTTGGAACCAATGTTGCCGCACGGACAGGGATTCATGGTGCAAATCATAATAAATCTGGCTGGGAATCTTAAAGATCCTTTGGCCCGGGCCACAGTAATCACTCCATCTTCCAGGGGCTGACGCAAGGATTCAATCACCCTTCTTTCAAATTCAGGAAACTCATCAAGAAAAAGCACTCCCCGATGGCTTAAAGTAATTTCGCCCGGCCTAGGATAAGCGCCCCCGCCCACAATGGCCACATAAGAAGAAGTATGATGCGGGCTGCGCAATGGCCTGAAAGTTAAAAAATCTCCATCCAAGATGCCAGCCACGCTATGAATGGCTGTGACTTCTAAAATTTCCTCAAAAGAAAGTGGGGGAAGAATAGAAGCAAAAGCTTTGGCTAGCATGGTCTTGCCAGTGCCAGGCGGGCCGACCATTAGAATATTGTGTCCGCCTGCAGCAGCAATTTCCAAACCGCGCTTGGCAGTTTCCTGGCCCTTAATATCATTAAGATCAAGAGGAATTTCCATTTGAAATTTCTCAAAATCTATTTTGGTTTCCGGGTGTTCATTAAGAAAAAAGTCCATTCTTTTGTCTAAATGATCTGTAACTTCTTTTAAGTTTTTGCAGGAAAAAATCTTAATGCCCTTTATTAATCCTGCTTCCTTACTATTTTCTTCGGGCACATAAACTTCTTTAAATCCTGCTTTTTGCGCGGCTTTTACTAAAATTAAAGTTCCTTTTATCCGTCTGATAGTTCCATCTAAAGCAAGCTCTCCAAGAAAAAGTTTTTCAGAAGGATCAAAATTAATTTGTTTGGAAGCCAGAACATAAGCCAGAGCAATGGCTAAATCAAAAACCGGCCCCTCTTTTTTCAAGTCAGCCGGCGCCAGAGAAACAGTGATCCTTTGATTTTGCTTTTGCGGAGAATTATAACCGGAATTTTTTATGGCAGCGGAAATTCTTTCCCTGCTTTCCTCAACCGCCTTGTCCGGCAAACCCACCACAGTAAAATGATGCAGAGAACTACCAGTCACATCCACTTCCACATCAATGACAACTCCTTTTAATCCAATAACCTGCGCCGAATGCACTTTAACGGACATAAATATTTAATCTTTAAGTTTATTAAACTCGTCAATTGACAGCTCTATATCCCTCAATATTTTTCTAAGAAGCGATCTATCTATAGTGCTGTAATTGGGCACAGTTACAGATTTCTTGTTGGTACATTCTAAACGAATATGGCTACCGCGCTGACGAACTTCGCGATAGCCTAATTTCTCAAGAATTCTGATTATTTCTTTCCCAGAAAAAAGTGGTAATTTTGACATAACTAAACAGTAATAGTATGAAGGCTAATTTCTGTTGGTTTATAATTTCTGAGAATTTGCTTAGTCTCTCTTTCTTGAAGAATCAACTCTATTACTTCCTTAATATTCTTTAGGGCTTCATCAATAGTTTTACCCTGCGTATAGCATCCTTCAAAAAGCGGGCACTCTGCCACATAAAAACCGTCTTCTCCTTTTTCTACTAAAAGAGGCAAGTTTCTGCCTTGAAATAAATGTTTTTGTTTTAATATAGTCATTAATTTTATAATATATCCTTAAGAAAAAAAGTCAATTTTCAAATCCAAACTTATGCAATGCTGTAATTTTACATTCCCATTTTTTTAAAATATTCTGGATCACCAATTTTTTCTCCAAATTTAATTGAATTATGGTCTATTGTATAACCGTGTTTTTTAAGAAAGTCGAGACCCATCAAAACAGCAGTCGCTGGGTCGGCGGCGCGAGTACTGAAAGATTTCCATGATTTATTCCACCAATGTTTTTTCTGTTTTTTTACTTTTACTAAAAGCATATAGCCGACCCTAATGATCAACATGAGAGTGGCAAGAACTTTATCCGGAATTTCCCACTCAATCGTATTTTTATTAGGGGCTCTACTTTCTACCCTTGGAATTACTGTTAAGTTTTCTGACATATTGATAACTTTAAGAATAAATTTTTTGTTATTTCCGCCAACTCGTTTTTGTGCGGCTTAATACCGATTTCTCCTTATTTATAATTTTTAGCGTGAGCGATGCAATTTTTGGCGCAGGGATAAACCTCAAGCCGTCTTTCGTCAATTAATTCTCCGCCCTCCTCGCAAATCCCGTAAGTTCCTTTTTTGATTCTTTCCATGGCCTCTTTTACTAGTGTTAATTTTTCTTCCAGTTTATCCTCAATAGCCGCCCTGTTTTCCATTTCTTCAAAAAAATCAGCTACTTCATTCTTGTCAGAAAGCATGGCATTCATATCCGGCACTACTGTTTCCCAGTCCTCAGGATTGGCCGGATTCTTTTGGGCAACATAAGAAAGGGCCTTTTCCAGCTCTTTTTTTCTGGCCTCAAGTTTCTTTTTAAAATATTCCAGTTTTTCTTTTGAAAGTTTCTTCTTCATAATAATCAGATGATAATCAATTTTATATAAAAAATCAATCGTTTTTATCCCGCCTAGCGGGACAAATATTGGGACAGGGAAAAGCGGCGAAAAATTTCTTTCAGGGCATCCTCGCTTGTTGTTATAATCAAATAGTTTCTGTTAAAAAAAGAATACATAAGAACGGGTTCGCCTGCTTCATCATATAATACTCTGGCATCTTGGTTTTTTATTTCCTTGTCCGCAAAAGACAAGTCTTTGAATGACTGGGTTTCTATAGGAAAAATTTTCTTAAAATCCGCTGGCATGTCTCTTTCCCACCTAATCATTCCAGCAAATGTCCTGTCATATGATTTTACCTTAAAAATTAAAATTGGCCAATTTTGAGTGGAGCGAAAAACAGAAAGCATAAAATTATTTTCAAAATCGCCAACCAGGCCAGAGGCTGGGGTTATTCCGAAATTATTAAAAAACTCGCGAACTGTTACTAATCTTTTCGGCTCTTCAGACTGTTTTATTATTGGCAGATAAATGAGCCGATTTGTTTTTACCGGACCCTCAATAAGTTTTTGAAATCCGCTCAGGGTTGTTTCAATTTCTTCGTCAGCAATAATGGGTGGTTTAGGCAAAACATATACTGGAGTTTCTGGCTTCTGAAGATTCTTAAAAATAAAAAACCCACCAACTCCTGCCCCGGCAAGAACAAGGACAGCAACTATGGGGAGAATAATAGTTTTAAAGTTTATCTTTCTAGATCCTCCATTTTTTTCGTCCCTTAAAAGAGTTCTCTGTTTGGACTGGGAAGCCGCCACATCAATCAAAGAAATCCCTTTCTCTTTTACATATTTCGCACTATCTGACCTAAAGGTCCTCAAAACCGGCAAATCATCATTACCTCCTTCTTCCTGCTTCTCTTCTTCCGCCCCTGTTTGTAAATTTTTTTCCTCTTCCTGCATCATTATTGTTCCTGTTATTATTCCTTAAATCTTTTGATGGATCATAGTCTGGATTAACTCTTTTTATTGATAAGTTAATTCTACCACGTTCATCAATGCTGATAACCTGCGCTGTCACTTCATCGCCCGCATTTACCACATCAGTAACTTTTTCCACTCTTTCTGGAGAAAGTTCGGAAATATGCACCAATCCTTCCTGGTCTCCGCCAACCCCTACCATCGCGCCAAAATCAAATAATCTGGTCACTTTGCCGGTCACTATTTCTCCTATTTTAAATTCGTGCGTTAACCCTTCAATAATATCCCGTGCTTTGGCAATTTCTTTCAAATCTTTGCCAGTTATAAAAACCGTGCCGTCTTGATCAATATCTATTTCCGTATTGGTTTTTTCAATAATGCTGTTTATCATTTTCCCGCCAGGACCGATTACTGCCCCTATTTTATCAGGATCAATATAAATTTTGACTATCTTAGGAGCATTAGTTGGCAAATCCTGCCTAGGTGCTGGCATTGCCTTTTTTATAACTTCCAAAATTTCTTCTCTGGCTTTTCTTGCCTGCCTTAAAGCTTTTTTGAGAATTTCAACAGTCACGCCTTCCACTTTTACATCCATCTGAATGGCGGTCACGCCTTCTTTGGTGCCAGCGCATTTAAAATCCATATCGCCATGGTGATCTTCGGGTCCTTGGATGTCTGTCAAAACTTTATAATTCTTTTCATCTCTCATCATTAAACCCATTGCAATGCCAGCCACGGGATTTTTTATGGGCACGCCCGCATCCATTAAAGCCAAGGTTGAAGCGCAAACAGAACCCATGGAAGTAGAGCCGTTAGAAGCCATTGATTCTGAAACAACCCGGATAGTGTAGGGAAATTCCTCGCGCGAAGGAATTACAGCAGACAAAGCACGCTCTGCCAAAGCGCCATGCCCTATTTCCCTTCTGCCCGTACCGCCAATCCTGCCAGTTTCGCCAGTGGAAAAAGGCGGGAAATTGTAATGATGGAGAAAATGTTTTGTTGTTTGGATCTCCATGCCTTCTATAAGCTGGCCCTCTTTTGGTCCGCCCAAAGTTACTGCTGAAAAAATATGGGTTCCGCCCCTAAAAAATATTCCTGATCCGTGAATGAGGGGAAGAATTCTCACGTTGGCGTAAAGAGACCTTAGTTCATCGATTTTTCTAGCGTCCGGCCTTTTTTCTTTGCCAGCCGGCGAATCTAGAATCTCATTATGAATTATTTCATTAATATTTTCTTCATAAAGGTCTGCGGCCAAATCAGAATTTTCTTCTCCGAATTTTTCTTTTGCCAAATCCATCCATTCATGTTTTAAGTCATTCAAAGCATGCTTTTCTCCTGAATAAATGGCTTGGTGAAGTTTTTTAAGAATTTCTTTTTTAAAAAAATCTTTCATTTCAGACATTTCCTCTTTAATTTCTATCTCTGCTTTTTCCTTGCCGATTTCTTTTATTATTTTTTCTTGGAATTCCTGAATATTGGCAATTTCTTCTAAACCGCGTTCCATGGCTTCTCCAATGATATCCTCATGAGCCTCTTTGGCACCTGCTTCAGTCATATTAATCTTTCTGTCTTTTCCGCAAATAACTATGTCTATTAAAGATTTTTCCCTTTCTTCATAAATAGGGTTGGCTATAAAATTGTTATCAACATATCCCATTCTTACTGCTCCTATAGGCCCTCCCCAAGGTATATCCGAGATTCCCAAGGCAAGAGAAGCGGCAATAATAGCAGGAATATCCGGGTCGTTTTTGTTGTCTACTGAAAGAGCCAAGACAATGACTTGGACCTCGTTTCGTATTTTTATGTTGAATAACGGCCTGATAGTGCGGTCTATTAAACGCGAGGTTAGAATTGCCTCTTCTGTGGGCCGGCCTTCGCGCCTGATAAATCTGCTACCCAAAATCATGCCAGCGGCATAAAATCTTTCTTCGTAATCAACGGTTAAGGGAAAATAGTCCAGGCCTTCGCGCCTGTTATGCGACATAACCGCTGTGGCAAAAACAGCCGTGTCTCCATAACGGACAAGGACAGAGCCGTTGGCCTGGTCAGCTAAATCAGAAATTTCCACCTTTAATGGTTTTCCGCAAAAATCTATAGAATATTCTTTTGTTTGCATATTTTTTGCATTCTACTCTCTACTTTGATATTAAGCTTTTAATAAAAATTTCTTGGTGTTCTCATCTAAATCAACAAATTCATCAGCGCTTTCCCTGAGCTTGGAAGAAGTTGACCTGCCAAAAGCCATTACTTCCACTCTTCTGCCCTGATTTTTCAAATATTCAACCAAGGGAATGTAATCCCCGTCTCCGCTGGCAAGAATAATGGTGTCAACAATTTCAGCAGTTTTTATGGCATCAACTGCAATGCCAACATCCCAGTCCGCCTTTTTCATGCCTCCGTAATATTCCTGTAAATCTTTCACTCTGATTTCAATACCCAGTTTTGTTAAGGCATCAAAAAAAGGCCTTTCCTCGCCTGTTTTTGTGCGCACCACATAGGCAAAGGCGCGGATAAGCTGCCTATCACCCACTGCTGTTTCTAAGAGCTCTTTGAAATTGACGCGTTTTTGATAGAGAGCGCGGGCGGAATGATAAAGATTTTGAACATCAATAAACATTGCCACTCTTTGGTTTTTATATTTTGTTGAGTTTGAAATAATTGAAAACATTGATAAATCTTATTGTTTTTTACTCTTTTTTAGCTCCAGTTTTTTAACTAGGGAGTTATATCTTTTTTCGTCCTTGCGAGAAAGGTAGGTCATTAAAGACCTTCTGTCTGACACCATTTTTAAAAGCCCCCTTCTGGAATGGTCGTCCTTGGAGTGCTTTTTCAGGTGTTTTGCCAATTCCTCAATTTGTTTGGTTAGAATAGCAATCTGCACCTCTGGAGAACCGGTGTCTTTTTCATGAACTCTATGTTCCTTAATAATTTTCTGCTTTTTCTTAGTCGCTAAAGCCATAAATTTAATAAACTCAGTATACCAAATCTCTCTAATCTTTGCAAGTTTTTTAAAAATTACTATACTTAAAATTAATGTCGGACAATATTAAAGAACTTCATAAACAATTTTTAGAATATTTAGAGATAGAGCGAGGACGGTCACTAAAGACTGTTGAAAATTATGACCGATATCTCCGCGCTTTTTTGAAATTCTCCCAAATAAATGACCCTAAAGATATTGACGACGAAATTATAAGAAAATTCCGGCTATGGTTAAACAGAAAAGACCTTAAAAAGAAAACGCAAAACTATTATTTGATTGCCCTGCGCGTTTTTCTTAAATACTTATCCAAAAGAGGCATTAAATCTTTGGCTTCAGAAAGAATTGAACTAGCCAAGGTTCCCCAAAGAGAGCTTGACCTTATTACAGAAGAGGAATTGGAGCGCCTATTGGACAGTCCTAAGGGTCCGCCAGCTGGCGGATTAAGAATTCTAAGAGACAAAGCTATTTTAGAACTGCTTTTTTCCACTGGCTTGCGGGTTTCTGAATTGTGCTCTTTGAACCGCGAACACATTGAAAACGCCAAAACCGGCGAATTTTCCGTGCGCGGAAAAGGGGAAAAAATAAGAGTAGTATTCATCTCTGACAGGGCTAAACAAGCAATAAAAAACTATTTAGATAAAAGAGGAGATACGGAAGAAGCGCTGTTTATTAGAATCTCAAATCTCAAATCTCAAATCTCAAATCTACGCCTTACTCCCCGTTCCATAGAAAGAATCGTAAAATATTATGCTATCAAAGCAGGAATTTCTAAAAAAGTAACCCCTCATATTCTCCGCCACTGCTTTGCCACAGACCTTTTAAGCGCTGGCGCTGATCTCCGCTCTGTTCAAGCGCTTTTAGGCCATTCCAATATAACCACCACTCAAATCTACACCCATGTCACAGATAAACAACTCCGCGAAATCCACCACGCGTTTCACGGGAAACGTAGAAAATAGTTATTTTACCCACCATTTCTTTCTTATCTCCTCTATTTCTTTTTTCTCGATTTGCTCTTTAGTTTCTTTGGCTTTTTTGCCTATTTTTTCCAGCTCTTTTTCAGATAATTTACCTAACTCTAGCACTCTTTTCTGCAAATATTTTGCAGTATTTTTCTTTGGTTCATCCAGCACCTCTTCTAAAAGAATGTGTAAAATAAAGCCAATTTTAGGACCTGGCTTAATTTTTAGTAATTCCATCACCTTATTGCCATCCATTTTTAGCATACCAACAGAAAGAGGCGCTCTCATTGCCTCATCAATCATTGATTCATACTTGCGCAACCTATATGGCGTTTCTTTTGGCCTGCCCATTCCTACCCTGTCGCAAAATCTCACCTTCATTAAATCCCAAACATTTTCCGGACCTACATTACGGACAGTCCTACGGACAGCTGAAAGAGTGATCTTTTCCGTGTCCGAAAAGAAAAGATGATAACGGACAAATCTAACAATCAAATCAGTTGTCCTTTTGGAAAATTTTAAGCGGGATAAAATTCTAACGGACATTTTTGCTCCAATAATCTCATGTCCGTAAAAAGTCCAGTTATTTTTCTCTTTGTTCCATTGTCTTGAAGCTGGTTTTCCAACATCATGTAAAAGCGAAGCTAAACGAATTTCTATGGGAAATTTTTTAAAAGCTGCATGATCCAAACTTCTTAAATTATGCTCCCAAACAGTGAATTTATGGGCTTTGTTTTGTTCAATCCCTATTCCTTGTTCTAGTTCTGGCACAACATAT
>Ga0180009_10008052_pt1 | contig 10562 bp, 14 predicted proteins | sample OS_PC_MetaG_FD_123537 | JGI IMG/M metagenome (GOLD analysis project Ga0180009, IMG submission 123537) | Groundwater microbial communities from the Aspo Hard Rock Laboratory (HRL) deep subsurface site, Sweden - OS_PC_MetaG | ecosystem: Environmental > Aquatic > Deep subsurface > Groundwater... | reverse complement strand
TCCATATTCACCCCCATCATTATTTATTAATCACGTGTCCGGTTTTGACACATCAGTCGAGATGTAAGTCAGTGCATACTTTCAGCAGAGTTCTCCTATACTCTCTTCCTTGGTGATACTATTTTTGGTTTTCTCTGCCTTCTTTCCGCTGCCCTCGGCCTTCTTTTTACAACTATGCGCGCTAAAAACCTGGGTACCGGTAGTCTTGGAAACCTTACCACGCTAAACCTCTAGGGTTTGCTGCTACGAATACCATTGTCTTGCAACCGCTGAGCCAGTTTCTGCAGGTCGCATCCCAGTGCTAAAAGCAGGTTACCCACAACATACTCCCGCTCCATACGGTGTCGCATCGGCAGTTCGGGGTGGATTGTATAACGATTACCTCTGCCCTCTCGATGCCGCACAATGTACCCATCCCTCTCCAGCTCAAAAATCACTTTCTGAATCGCCCGCTCGGTGACACCGGCCTCCTGGGCAATCTCCCGGGTCGTAGCCCGAGGCTGCTTTGCCAGGTAAGCAAGCACCCGTCCGTGGTTGGTGAGAAATGTCCATTCTCGTTTTTTCAATTGCCTCTACTCCCCTCCCAAAAATCCTTGACACTGCACAGACTTCTAATTTATAATACGAATATCTATTCGTATGTTGTTGTTCGTATTCTAGCACAGCTTGGCAGCGGTGTCAATACGTACGTATACAGTAGCTAAGCTGATCTGACACCATAAAAGTGAGCTGGGGTCGCCTTTGAATTTCGCGGCAAGCGCCTCATTACTGATATTTGAAAAGATGAAAGGGCAAAATGGAAAAGATGTTCGAGATTCGCTGGCACGGCAGGGGTGGGCAGGGGGCAGTAACCGCTGCCAGGATTCTGGCTGAGGCAGCAGTGACCAAAGGTCATTACGCTCAAGCCTTCCCTGAATTTGGACCAGAGCGGAGGGGAGCCCCGGTACAGGCCTTCACCCGGCTCAATGCTTCTGTTATTCGTGCTTATTACGGGGTTGCCAATCCAGACGCGGTGATAGTGTTGGATGCCACTCTGCTTGACAGCGTGGATGTAACCCAGGGTCTGGTTTCGGGTGGTATTCTGCTTATCAATACCGCCCTCTCCCCTGCTGAGTTCAGGGGGAAATTGAGGCTGGAGAATGCAAAATTGTGCACAGTGAATGCCAGCATCATCGCTCAAGATTGCATCGGTGTTGCCATTCCCAATACCGCCATGATAGGAGCACTGGTTAAAGCGACAGATATTTTGAGCGTAGAGGATGTAATGGACTATATCAAAAGAGCCTTTGCCTCCAGGTTTTCAGGTAAAGCGCTTGAGGGTAACCTTATGGCGATAAGGAGAGCCTATGAGGAGGTGAAAGCTGAATGAGAGGGTGGAAGGAAGATGACTATCTTCCCGGGGCGACCATTCCCCTTGGCGGAACTGCCAGAGAGAATAAGACCGGAAGCTGGAGAACAGCGAGCCTGCCCTACTTTCGACGCTGGGTGTGTCAGGCTTGTCCACCTCCCGGGCAGGGATGCCCCTCTATGTCTGAGGATTGCTCAGTTGCCTGCCAGAGAGACTGCCTGCTCTGCTGGATTAGTTGCCCTGATGGCTGCATGGTGATGAAGGATGATGAAATATGGGGAATTGACCTTGACTACTGCAAGGGCTGCGGCATCTGTGCTTCCGTGTGTCCCCGAGGTGCCATCACCATGGTGAACCATAACGAAAACCGATAACGATATAGCACGGGTTGGGTAGGGAGCTAAGCCCCACTCCCTGAAGCTAGAGCCAACGAAAACAGGAGAGGTTTATGACAACAGAAACAGAACGTAAGGTCACAATCATCACTGGCAATCAAGCCATTGCTGAAGCAATGCGGCAGATAAATCCTGATGTGGCGGCGGTATACCCCATTACTCCGCAGACAGATGTGGCTGAAAGGCTCTCCACTTTTGTTGCTGATGGATTGCTGGATACAGTCTACGTGCCCGTGGAAAGTGAGCATTCTGCTATGAGTGCTTGCGTGGGGGCAGCGGCTGCCGGAGCCAGAGCCGTAACCGCAACCTCTTCCCAGGGCTTGGCCTACATGCAGGAGGTATTGTATATCGCCTCAGGGCTACGGCTGCCAATAGTGATGGCTAATGTTAACCGGGCTTTGAGTGCCCCCATCAATATCCACTGTGACCACAGTGACAGTATGGGAGCCAGAGATTCAGGCTGGATTCAGTTGTACTCGGAAAATGCCCAGGAGGCTTATGACAACGTCCTTCAGGCGGTTCGCATTGCCGAGCACCCCGATGTCAGTCTGCCAGTAATGGTAAATATGGATGGCTTTATCATCAGTCACGGGTCAGAGGTCGTAGAGCTTCTTGATGACAAAGTGGTCAGGGAATTTGTCGGCGAGTATCAGCCTGCTTTCAGCCTGCTCGATGTTGACCACCCGGTAACTATAGGACCGTTTGATGGACTCCACGGCCACTTCTTTGAGCATAAAAAGGCACAAATTGAGGCTATGGATAGAGCCCGAAAGGTAATCCTGGACATTGGCAGGGAATTTGCCTCTCTTTCTGGGAGAAGCTACGGGTTCTTTGAAGAATACCGGCTGGCTGATGCCGAAGTGGCAGTGGTGGTTCTGAACTCGGCGGCTGGAACTGGCAAGATAGTGGTTGACGAATTAAGGGAGCAGGGCTTGCCCGTGGGTCTGCTGAAGCTGAGAGTGTTTAGACCCTTCCCCTCTGCGGAACTGGCTGACGCCCTGAGAAAGCTTAAAGCTGTGGGGGTTCTGGAACGGGCAGTCTCACCGGGGCTGGAGGGAGGACCTGTTTTTGCCGAACTAAGGTCAGCCTTGTTTGATATTGGCATTTCACCAAAGGTAGTCAGCTTTATCTATGGATTGGGCGGAAGAGAGTTCAGGCCGGAACACGCCAAGGAGGCTTTCTCTTCTTTGCTCAGCACTGGCAAGATCGGTCATGCGAGTAATCTCGTCAACTACCTTGGGCTGAGAAGGAGGTAATCTTTATGCGGTTAAAGGAGTTCTCTGTCGAGGAGTGGGAAGGTTTGTCCCATAATGGTGACAGATTTACCCCCGGGCACAGGCTTTGTGCCGGCTGCGGAGCTTCCATTGTGGTGCAGCAGGTTCTCTTGGGCACGGATAAACCAGTGGTAGCCTGCTGCCCTACCGGCTGCCTCCAAGTATCCAGCACACTCTATCCTTTTACCAGCTGGAACGTTCCATATATACACAGCGGTTTTGTTAATGCAGCCTCTACCATCAGCGGGGTGGAGGCTGCTTATCGGGCACTGTCTGCAAGAGGAAAGATAAATCGTGAAATCAAGTTTGTTGTCTTTGCTGGCGACGGTGGCACTTATGACATCGGCTTTCAAGCCCTTTCCGGTGCCCTGGAGCGGGGACATGACATGGTCTATGTCTGCTACGATAACCAGGCCTACATGAACACTGGAATCCAGCGGTCTTCGGCTACGCCAGCCGGGGCTTGGACAACGACTACCGCGATAGGAACGCAAAGCTCTGGTAAGAGGGAGTACGAAAAGGACATCTGCCTTTGCGTGGCAGCACACCGTATACCTTACGTGGCTCAGGCATCACCGAGCCACCCTAAGGATTTAATCACCAAAGCGCAAAAGGCTTTCAACACCAAGGGTCCAGCCTATCTGAATATCCTCTCTCCCTGCCCTCCGGGCTGGCGCTATGACGATACCGGGCAAGGCATTAAGCTGGCTCAACTTGCTGTTGAAACCGGCTACTGGCCTTTATATGAGGTAGAAGATGGTATATGGAGGCTTACCTATAAGCCAGACAGCAAAAGACCCGCAACAGACTGGCTTAAGCCTCAGGGAAGGTTCAGCCACCTGTTCCGGGAAGAGAACCAAAGTGTGCTGGCAGCATTTCAGCAGGAAGTAGACAAGAGATGGGAAGAGCTATTGGCAAGATGCGCAGGTGCCATTTGAGCCGGGGACGCTTCCCTCGCCACGCTTCATGTCGGATGATTATGGGGAAAAGTGGGAATTACCGATAGAGTAATCAGGCTACGGGTTGGTTTGGAAAACATTGATGATTTGATTGAGGATTTATCCCAGGCACTTGGGCGCGCCTAAGGAGTGAGATATGTCTTATGCCAGAGCTTTACGCTGCCGAAAATGCGGACGGGAGTATCCCCTAGGGCCCCTCAGCCTGTGTGATTTTTGCCTTAGCCCACTAGAGGTGAGCTATGACTATCAATCCATGGCTAAAGCCCTAAATCGAGAGAAGATTGCCAAAGGACCGCCAAGTATGTGGCGCTATAGCGACCTGCTATCGGTGGAAAGCGAGGCAGTGGATCTTGGCACCAGTTTTACCCCTCTTATCAAAGCTGATAACCTAGGGCGAGAACTAGGGCTAGACCAACTGTATATTAAGAATGACTGCCTTAATCCAACATACTCGTTCAAGGATAGACCGGTCTCAGTTGCAGTCACTAAGGCACGGGAGTTTGGGTTTGACACCGTGGCTTGTGCCTCAACCGGCAACTTAGCGGCCAGTGTGGCAGCTCACGCCGCCAAGGCAAATATGAAGGCGTATGTTTTTGTTCCTTCTAATGTGGAACCGGGCAAGCTGGTGGGGGCGGCAATCTATAACCCGGTTCTGGTTACCGTTGATGGAAGCTATGATGATGTCAACCGTCTCTGTAACAAGCTAGTAGAAAGATATAACTGGGGTTTCATCAACGTTAACCTCAGACCCTACTATGCTGAGGGAAGCAAGACGCTGGCCTACGAGGTGGCTGAACAACTGGGGTGGCGTGCCCCTGACTGTGTGGTATCTCCTGCTGCCTCAGGACTTTCCTTTACCCGGATATGGAAGGGTCTAGACGAGCTAGCCATGCTGGGTTTAATTGAACCGGTTAATACCCATATGTATGTCACCCAGGCCGCTGGCAGTTCACCCATCGTCAATGCTTTTCAGACGGGTACTCTGCACGTACACCCGGTAGAGCCAAACACCATTGCCAAGTCCATAGCCATCGGGAACCCGGCTGATGGCTATTATGCGTTGATGATCGCTAGACAGTCAGGGGGTGGGGCTTGTGCTGTCACCGATGAGGAAGTCATTGCCGGAATGAAGTTGCTTGCTGAGACTGAGGGTATCTTTGCCGAGGCAGCGGCTGGAGTGGTAATAGGTGCATTGAAGAAGCTGGCAGGTTCGGGGGTAATTAAAAGAAATGAGCTTACCGTTGCTTTTATTACTGGGGCTGGGCCCAGAACGCAGGAGATTCTGTCAGACATTGTTCAACCGCTTGCTGTCCGGCCCGTCATAGAGTCAGTTGAGGAGGTGCTTGGCATATCAGCTTAAAACCTTTGATATTCCACATGGGCTATGCTTAATCAGAAAAAAAGAGGGAGGATGAGATGGCTAAGAGACAGGTAATGTTTACCTTCCCCCAAGAACTAATCAAGGAACCGGTCATTTATAACCTTGGTCAACAATTCAAGGTGGTGACCAATATTCGCCGCGCCGATATATCTGAAGATAGGGGCTGGGTGGTGCTTGAGCTGGAGGGTGAAGAGAACGATATCGAGCAAGGCATTGCCTGGATGACCAGCAAGGGGATAAGAGTCGACCCGGTCATCGGAGATATTGTCGAGGGTTGAAAAGGTCCAGATAGAAAGAACAACGATTTGGCGATCTGTCAGAGTCTGGCTGATTGGTAGCAAGTAGCAAAGGAGGAAAAGTGATAGAAGGAATCCCTTCATCAATGATGACACAACACCCGGATGCTGCCTCTAGATGCGTCTCTGTGCAGGAAGAAGTCGATGAGGCAGTTTACGGCTTATTGCCTAGCCCAAAGGGGTTGGGCATCGAGGAGATCATGATCGATTTCGAAGGAAAACTTACTCCCTATCATCAAACGGGTCAGATTGTTCTCGAGCTACTGAATAAGGGGATTACGCCGGGGAAGGATGTCCATATTACTCCTAGAGTTGCTAGTGCCAGTAAAGAGACGGTTTTCCGACAACTTATGGCGCTGATGTCGATCGTGGAGGCGAATGTACGGGCCATTGAACAGACAAAAACACAAGCTGTGAAAGAAGTGATCATCCCCATGTGCGAGACGGCAATGGATATCGTTGAGGCCAGGAAGCGTATCGGCGATGTCATTCAATTAGGCCATCGAGAATTTGGCATTGAGGAAGACATTAATTCGATCCAGCCCATACCCCTTGTTGAGGAAGTCCCTGAATTATTAAGCATCGATTCCATGCTGTCTGAATATATTGAGAAATGCCAAGCTCTAGGCTTCCATACGGAGAGAATCCGCTTCATGGTAGGACGTTCCGATCCAGCCCTCTCCTACGGGATGGTGCCTGCTGTGTTGGCGGCCAAGGTGGCTGTAGCCAAAGCCTTTGAGATTGGGGCTGGGTATGGAATCGAGACCATTCCTATCCTTGGTGCCGGATCGCTTCCTTTTAGAGGTCACGTAACTCTCGAAAACATCGACAACGTCCTTGCCACCTACCCCGGCGTTAGAACCATAACCATCCAATCGGCTATGAGGTATGACCACGGTTTCGACAAAACCAGGAAACTCGCGGCGCTCCTGAGAGAAAGGCTGACTGAAAAGAGTGCGCTTCGTTTGGCGAAGGAAGAAATAGAAGTAATCTGCGAACTTGTTGCTATCTTCACCAAACACTACTTATCTACTTTCTTTAAGATCCATGACCTCATTTGCAAAATCTCCGACATAGTGCCCCAACAGCGGGACCGCCTGACCAGATACGGGGCTTTGGGCTACGCCAGGGACATAGCGAGACCGGAAAGGTTAGCCGCTTTTATCAATGATGACGAATTGCGTCAGGAGCTTCAAGCGTTGCGTCCTCATTTGGGGCTACCTCTACCCCGTGTAATTGCCTATGTGGCATCAATGTATTCCATGGGGGTCCCGCCCGAGTTCGTCGGGACAGGGAGAGGACTCAACGAGGTTCGTGATAAGTATGGGGAAGAAGGTGTCAGGAGGCTTATTGAGTACTATCCCAGCATCAAAAGCGATATGCAGTTTGCGGGACGTTTCCTGGGGTTAGGCGTGGCCAAGGACTATCTTCCAGAAGAGGTCTTGCTAGAAATCAAACGCGATGTGGAAGGGGTTGAAAAGATTTTGGGGGTCAGCGTTGGCCCCCAAAATCCTGACGACGAATTCCACCTCACCCTACTGGAGACCGCAAAACCGATGCTTAAACATCTCCTAGGTTTTAATACAGAGGTTGTGCGGAACAAAACAGAGGAGACCCAGCTTGTCCGTGATTGGATTATTCGTCAGGGCAAAATACGGGGCAGCCTTGGCTAGCTGATGAGGGCTCATATATAGAGGAGGAATGAATATGACAGATGGAGCGCCTTACGGTAGCGAAAGCGAATGGAGCAAGCCGATGAAGGGGAAAAACACAAACAACAAGAATGTAGTCTTTACCCCCCCCACACTAGCTGCAGGTTATGTAGCTACGCAGGCTATTCAAATATATGCAACTTCTCCAAAAATGATGAATGCCCTTACCTGGCATTCAAGAAAGACGTTGGCAGGAATAAAAGAACGGAATCAAACGGGAAATAAGATGAATAGGATTCTAGTGGCAAATTGTGGTGAAATAGCTATCCCCATAATACGTGCCTGCCGGGAACTGGAAATCTGGCATAACCCTGATGCATCATTACGGCAGGCAAGGCAATAGCAGCCTCGGTTAGCTGATGAGGACTGAGATATAGAGGAGGAACAAATATGACAGATGGAGCTCCCTTCAAGAAGATCCTGATTGCCAACCGGGGTGAGATTGCTGTACGTATCATCCGAGCCTGTCGGGAGATGGGGATTGGCACTGTCGCCGTATATAGCGAGGCGGACCGCGATGCCCTGCATGTTCGTTGTGCTGACGAAGCACATCCCATTGGTGGTTCACCCCCCAGCGAAAGCTACCTCAACATTGAGAGAATTCTGGCCGTCGCTCGACAGACAAAGGCAGAGGCGATACATCCCGGGTACGGATTCCTTTCTGAGAATCCCGCTTTCGCTGAGGCCTGTCAAGACCAGGAACTTGTCTTTATCGGCCCCACGGCGGCGGCGCTTCGTGCCGTAGGCAACAAGACCTCAGCACGTCAAGCTGCGCAGGCTAGTGGGGTGCCTATTGTCCCAGGTTCCATAGCCAGCTTGAATGGCCACGCTGAAGCGGCAGCCGTTGCCAAAACCGTAGGTTACCCCGTTTTGCTGAAAGCAGCCGCCGGTGGTGGAGGCAAAGGGATGCGAACCGCCTATAGCGAGGATGAACTCAAGCAGGCTGTAGGTGTGGCTGCCAGAGAGGCAAACCGCGCCTTTGGTGACCCCAGCCTCTATATCGAGAAACTAGTGGATCCAGCGTGCCACGTCGAAGTTCAATTGCTTGCCGACAACTTTGGAAACATAGTTCACTTGGGAGAACGGGACTGCAGCATTCAGCGCCGGTTCCAGAAGATCATCGAGGAATCGCCATCACCGGCGGTAGATGATAACCTGAGAGAGCGTATAACCAAGGCAGCAATTAAGGTGGCACAGGCTGTTGGTTACCGCAACGCGGGCACGGTGGAGTTTCTTGTAGATGGTAAGAACTTCTACTTCATGGAGGTGAACGCTCGGCTACAGGTAGAGCATCCGGTAACGGAGATGGTTACCGGCATCGATATTGTCAAGGAGCAAATACTTATCGCGGCAGGAAAGCCTTTGCGTTTCCGACAGGAGGATGTCGCCTTCAGAGGCGCTGCTCTTCAATGCCGCATCTATGCAGAGAATCCGGCATACAATTTCATGCCTTCGCCCGGTACAATTCACGCCATAAGAGAGCCAGTCGGCTCCGGTATTCGGATAGATAGCGGTATCGTACCCGGCAGCACCGTTCCCATGGAGTACGACGGGCTGCTTGCCAAGCTGATTGTCTGGGGCAATACCCGTGCCGAAGCAATAAGTAGGATGAAGCGAGCACTTGACGAATATGAAATTGTCGGGGTCCACACCACCATCCCCTTTAAGAGATACGTAATGGATACCGAACTGTTTCGCTCTGGGCAATTTGATACGAGCTTTATTGGCCATGTACTCCAGGATTGGAAGGACTCTCGTCGTAAAACCTGAGGAAAGGGGTAGCACCCAAGGGAAAAGAACAATCTAGAGCGGTGAGGTGAGGTATGAGTAAGGTAGTAATAATTATGGGCTCAAAAAGTGACCTGCCATGGTCGGAAAAAATTGTAGAGGCTTTAGACAAATTAGGAGTTGAAAGCGTATTGAGGGTTGCCTCAGCACACAAGGTTCCACTGAAATGCTATGAACTCATCAAGGAATATGAAAGAGAGGATGTGGTGTTTATCACAGTTGCCGGTAGAAGCAACGCCTTAAGTGGATTCGCCGATGCTCAAACCTATTGCCCGGTAATCGCCTGTCCTCCGTATAGTGATAAATTTGGTGGGGGTGATATTTATTCTAGCCTCAGAATGCCCTCCGGCGTAGCGCCGATGGTAGTTTTAGAACCGGACGGTGCCGCCTTAGCCGCCGCCAAGATTTTAGGCCTGACTGACAAGCGCATTCAGGAAAAGGTTAAGGAATATCAAAATATAGCAAGAGAGACGTTGGAAAAAGACGATCAGGAAGTAGGTCATGCATGAGTGACAAAATATTCGCCACCGCTATTAACTGCATGGATGGAAGGGTACAGCTACCTGTAATCGAATGGTTGAAAAGGCAATATCGCGTAGATTATGTAGATATGATTACCGAGCCCGGTCCAGAGCGATTGCTGGCGGAAGGTAAAGACCAGACCGTTATCGAGTCAATGCATAAGAAGATTGAAATTTCCATAACTCGCCACAATTCAAATCTTGTTGCTATTGCGGGGCATCATGACTGTGCCGGAAATCCGGCGGATAAAGAAACTCAACTGGAACAGATACTTACTGCAATTAAGACTCTCAAGTCGTGGAATTTTGAGGTTCAGGTTATGGGATTATGGGTTAATGAGAATTGGGAAGTACATGAAGTTAAATGAATTTGGATTTATGTCTAGTACTGCCTATAAGAAACTGAAATCTCTAGGAAGCAAAGAGGAGGAGGGGGAACTACTATGAGCATCAAAGATTGTCCTAGTTGTAACGGAACTGGCTGGCTCCCCAAGGGCTACAAGGACAAGAACTGGCATCCAGAGCCGCATGTTCTTGAAGGCCCACTCCCTGCTGAACAGTGGGAGCCCTGCTGGTGCAACTGCGGGAAGGTCGCCGAAGGACAACCCGCCTTCTGGAAGGATAGGGAGAGAGTTCAGCAAGTCTTTTTCTGCTCGTATGAGGACTTAGAGAAGGCTGTATCGAACTTCCTCAAGCAGATTGAGTCTCATCCTGAGCAGGTCAAACTACTGAAGTTCTACATCGCACAGTGGGTTACCCAATACCCTCAACCGCCACAAGGATGGCTGGAGAGACTGGCCAGGTGCAATGATTGGAAATCCCTGAACGAGTACACTGCCTGGCTGGAAGCACAGTTGATAACACCATTCTAGGGTGCCAGCAAAGCTG
>Ga0180009_10008051_pt1 | contig 10562 bp, 11 predicted proteins | sample OS_PC_MetaG_FD_123537 | JGI IMG/M metagenome (GOLD analysis project Ga0180009, IMG submission 123537) | Groundwater microbial communities from the Aspo Hard Rock Laboratory (HRL) deep subsurface site, Sweden - OS_PC_MetaG | ecosystem: Environmental > Aquatic > Deep subsurface > Groundwater... | reverse complement strand
TTTCCTCTCCTTAAACCTATTCTTAAGATATTCCCTTTCTAATCTTAAAGATTTTATTCCTCTTGGTCTCATTCTCTTTATTCTCTTCTGAACTACTTTTTTAGTTGATCGGACAGATATAATTATTTTTTGGATTTATTTTTCTTTAAAATCTTTTTAACTTCTCGGTCAAAATCAGAAATATAGTTTTTGTCTCGTCTTTTTCTATATTTTTCATATTCTTGATTAGCTTTTTGTATTGCTTTTTTGTGACTAACTTTCCCAACATTATCAAGAATTTTCTTTTCGCTGATTCTTAAAAAATCATCCAATTTATTTATCCAATCAGCCATTTTCATCGATCGTCCTACCACGACTTGCAATTCCGCGAAATCAAGATAAAGCGACACAATTAAATTTAGCTGTTTTATTTCCTTTTTAGAAAGATAATTTTTAGCAATCGTAATATCATTGACAGTTATATTATCACCCTTAAAACTTGTTAGCCCCATCAGTGGTTTTTTACTGTCCACTCTTTTTGCTATCATCTCTGCCGCAGTTTGCTCATGCACAGCATAATGCATTTTATTTTGTACGGTCGCGAAAAATTGTTTGGTCATTTTCGCATCTTTTTTATAGTCAACACTAGTCGCGTAAATATCCGTCACCTTTTGATAAAAGTTTCTTTCACTGCTCCGAATATCTCTAATTCTTTGCAGTAATTCTTCAAAATATCTGACTCTATCGCCTCCTTGTTTTAATCTTTCGTCATCCAGAGTAAAACCTTTAATAATATACTCTTTTAATCTTTGCGTTGCCCAAATTCTAAACTGCGTGCCACGTAAAGAATTCACACGATAGCCAACAGAGATAATTACATCTAAATTATAATAATTTGTAGGTTTGGTAGAAAATTCGGAATTTCCGAATTTTCTCATGGTTTTGTCTAAAATAAGCTCTTTTCCTTCATAAATATTCTGTATATGTTCATTGATTGTCGATTTTGCTTTATCAAAAAGTTCTGCCATTTGATCTTGCGTAATCCAAACAGTTTTATCTCGAAAATTAACAGTTATCTTGGTTTGTCCATCTTCAGTTTGATAAATTATAATTTGTGATTTTGTATTATTCTTCATGTTTAAATTATACCAAAAAACCGCCATTTAGGCGATATAAAAACATTGTCTTAGAAAGATGGATAGTCAGATTTCTTAAAGACACTTTTTCCCCTTAAAATCTCTTATTTATTATTTCCCTTCCCAATATTTATCCGCCTCATTTTCCATTTTTTTCAATTGCGTATAATAATCTGGAAATTCATTAAGATGAGCCAGAGTGATCTTGCCAGTTATTATCTCATCATCATTAGTAACATTAGTTTTAGAATCAACCAAACCATGTTCTAATTCAACATCCAGCCCAATTCTGAATTACTCCACATTAAACTTACTCCAATCAATACCTATTGCTTCTCCAATCCTTTTAGCATCTTCATTAGTAAAATTCTTTTTAATAGACATATTATTATTTTTAAATTAATTTATTTTTAAATCCCCTCCAAATCCTTTATTTATTTAATTATACTATAAAAACTTAAAATTTATAATAAAAATAGGGAGAACGCGATGTCTCCCCTTTTTTGGATAACTAATAATTAAGCCTCCTCTTTTGATTCCAATTTAGATCCCCGACCCTTGAACGGATATATAACTGTTCTTCTCTTCTCAATCTTCTCCGTCTTCGGATCAATATAGAGAGTGGTTATTGTTGTCCTCTCTCCAAAAATACGACCGTGTTGATCTGTATAGTAAGTTTTTCTTATCATTTTATCACCTCCTTTTATGCTCAAAATGTAATTTAAACATATTTTCCTTTTATTCTATTTTTAAAGATTCTTTTTATAACAATCTACAACATAAATAATATTTCGTCAAATTTATTATAAAACCTCTATTTCCTCTCCTTAAACCTATTCTTAAGATATTCCTTTTCTAATTTCAAAGATTTTATCTTAATCTCATATAATTATTTTTCTTTCTACCTCTGCTTCTTTATAACAACTCACAATAATTAGAGTAATTATTTTTTACTATTTGTTTCCATTTTGCGGTTTCATTGCCTCCACCTAAGTTATTTTTATGATAAATTAAAAGGACATTAACTAAACTAACATCCTTATGAACCGCCACAATACATCGATTGCCAGAACCATGCCGCGATTGATTGGTACCAGCAATTTTGAATTCAACCTTACAAATTTTAATATTTGATGTCTCTGTAATCATTTCGGCAATTGATTGATCTAGTAATATATCAAAACTTTGAAATTCCCTAATTAAAGTATCAATAGTAATGTCCCAAGCTCGATGATATTTCTTCTCAAAGCTTTTAATAAAATGCCTTTCAGCATATTTTTCAATATTAACAGAATATTTAATAGACATGATCTGGATTTTCTTGAGTAATCAATCCATAAGGAATAATTTCGTTATCATCACAGATCAAAAATGGCAATTGATCATGTGTAAATTTAACTATTTCTTGAGTTCTTTTACCCTTCCATTTTATTGAAATTTCTTTAATTAATTTCTTTTCCCCTGCTTTTAATTTAGATAAATCTCCTCGTTGACCAGATCTAGTTTGAAAAACTAAAAACGCACCATTTTTGGTTTTATTATCTATATTAATTAAACCTTCTTCAAATAATTCCTCAATAGCGCGAAAGTAATTATCAGGCACCGGGCCATACTGAATCTTACGGTATGACATACCACTCATACTTTCTAAATGCTTATAGAACCAAGCAAAGTCAGATAAATAAAGTAGCTTAGCTAATTTAGTTTTTGTTATTTTCCCATCTACAGCCACATCTGAACGTAAAAAAGCCAGAATCATCTGTTTGTATTTTATATAGTTCGGCTTTAATCCAGTTTTCATCTCTTCTAAAGAGATACCAAACATATCGGCTAATTTGGCTGCTTCTGATAAACTTAATTCTGTTTTGCCTTGCTCAAACTTAATATATGATGAACGAGAAATCCCTATTTTCCCAGCAACCTCAACCTGAGACAAACCTTTCTTAATCCTTAGTTCTTTTATGAATTTGTAATAATCTTTAATCATACTTAAAGTATATATTAAATATGTCTATAATGTCAACACCCATAGTTTGATTTATAGACATAGCGTCATTGCCATTTCTCTCAAGTGTCATTCCCAACTTGATTGGGAATCCAATTGTGTAGTAAGAAATCTGCATATGAAGTCTGACCTCTGGGGAATATAGCAAAACAAAGTCCAATTATAGTTGAAGAGGCTTGTCCTTCAAAATGATGTCCCTTGAGCACAAGGGCGTCATTTTAAAGACGACGCCTCGAGATTAATCTCTCTCTCCCTTCCAAATCTTCTATTTAATCACAAATCTAACTTATTAAAAATAGTGACATCTCCTTTATCGTATTCACCCATTTCAAAACCATCATAATTAAAACTATCTCCGTTCTGATAAAAATACAAAGATAATTTTCTATCCAAAGTAATAATAAATCCGCGACTACCTCTACCAGATAAAGGATGAATATCAATCCGCTTAACTCCTTTAAAAAGATCCATTGCAGAATCAATTCTTTTAGAACCAATACCTTGCTCTTCAGCCATATAGCGAAAAAACATCTTAGGCGCAAATCTGATCAAAAACTTCTTAAATAAACTTATTTTAATTTTCTTTTTTGATTGGTTTAGATTTTGGCATGGTTTTTGTTTTTTAAATTAAACAAAGATTTTTAAAATCTCCTCCAAAACCACAGGCAATTCACGAATTCCATCCTCTTCTGTAAAATGACCCTTATCTTTTTGAATAATTATCTCAGCCTTTAATTCCCCTTCCAAATCTTTTATTTATTTTCAAAAAGGTTCTTAATGCCTTTTTTTTCTAAGATAGGCTCTGACTTTCTACATTAAGATAAATCTTTTTCTCTCAATCCAAGCTTTTTTTTACAATAGCTTTTCCATTCCTGCAGTTCTTCAGGAAATTTTGTCGCATTTTCTTTAAACCACTTCATCATATGTTCCGCAGGCACAGTTGATTCTGGCCAGACCTGTCGCATATATTCTTTATGTGTAAGTCCGAGACGAAGAGCAATAATTGCATATCTGGCCCCAATATTATCATTAAGATTTAAATGGAATAATTTACGATAAATATTAAGTGCTTCATCTTTCTTATTATCTTTCCAAAAATTATCTGCGCCAGCTATAAGAGCGCGAACAATATGCCTATTTTCAAGCCAGCCCCACGGCATTTTATCAGGCCAATTCCCTTTTTTATCTTCAATTCTGGCGCAGGCGCGTTTAAATGCATTATTTTCCAGTTGTCGTGCTTGTGATTTCTGCCCTAACTTACGTAAATTATCCGCTACATATAAATATGGATCGTAAAAATCCGGATCCTGTTTAATAAGCGCACGAATATCTTTTATACTGTGGTCTGATTCCAAAATATCATAATATTCATTCACTACCTTCCGTTGCTTATCCATAAATTCTCGTGATTTTTTATTTGTATTGTTTGTGTTTTTTATAGACATATTTTTTACTTATTATTTTTATCCCCAAATCCCCTCCAAATCTTTTATTAATTTTAAAAAATGATATTACTATTTGTCACATTAAAGATATTCTTTATAAGCTCTTGAAGTTATATTAATTTTAATTCCTTTAATATAATTTTTAATTGTTTGTTTTACTCCTTTGGTAATTTTTAATTTTAACGCATTCTCTGGCTTAACCCAAATGAATTCTTTCAATTCTCTTTCATCTAATCTAACTTTATTTGTTAAAGCTTCACAAATAAAATGGAAAAAGACTAAATGAGCTCTACGATTAAAAGTCGGCTCATTAATAAGTTCTCCAATGTTTACGCAATATAATGGTTTTAATTTTAATCCTGTTTCTTCTTCGCCTTCCCTTTTAGCTGCTTCTTCTACTGTTTCTATTAGCTCAACGTGTCCTCCAGGAACTAAATAATTATCACCCCACTTATGTGATTTAATTAAAAGAATTTCTTTATTACTATTAACTATTAAGGCAGAGGCAACGACCTCAATTCCTCTTGGATATTTTTTCATATTTTTATTTCCTAACCCCCTCCAAATCTTTTATTTATTTTTAAAATTATTTTGATGGCACATCTAAAATAAAATAGAAAATATTATATTCTAAAATGGTATATCAGCTACATTAACTCCTGGCTTTTCAATCACATATCTCTGATCTTTTTTAATCTTATATTTATTAATATAAGTATTTTTAATTTTTTCCCAATCTTCAGAAAAAATAAAATCATCTTTTAGTGCTAAAATAATCATTTCGATAAAAGTAATATTTTTTTCCGCAACTACTTTATATAAAATTTCTTGACAATTCTTTTTTAAATGAATAGTTGATTTTTCCGTATGTCTAATATTATAGATCTTATTATTGAAATTCTTAATATTAGATAAAACACTATCTAATTCATCATACAAAGCATCTTGATCCTTTTTATTTAATCCTAAGAATATAGCTGTTTTTTTAAGAATTTTATTAATTTCTGTTTTTTTCTTTTTTTGAATCTGATTGCTAAAAATTATATTTACAATTTCAGCAGATACTTTTGCCATATTTATATAATCTTCCCTATCGCTATAATATTCATAATCTTCAATTTTTATCTTCAAATTTTGATCTTCCAATAAATTCTTAATAGTATATATATCTTCTCCGTATTTTTTTGTAATCATTCCATTAATAATTTCGTATTTTGAGTTTTCTTCAAGATAAATATTATTAAATCTTTCTATTACTTCTTTTCTTTTTGATTTCTTTGAAAATAAAATAACAAATTCAATTAAATCAAAAAGTTTAAAATCATCAAAATAGTTTAAACCCTCATTTTGTCTTTTTATTCTATCCGTCTCATTCCTTGTTGGAATTTGTTGCGAATATTCAAGCTCTTTAACGGCAAAGTCTTCGAATTGAAAAAAATCAGTCATTTTATAACCTAATTCAGAAAGAGAAAATCCATTAATTTTATTTTCATCTAAAAAAATGCTTTCTTTTTTTTGATTTTCAAATAGGATAAAAAATTCTAAGAAATCATCCATAGATGTTAAGAATGATATTTCTGCGGCTAATCTAGTTCTAAGCTCATTAGAAATAAAAGAATTACTTCTTCGTGAATATTCCGAAATAAATCTTTGGTGAATTTTATTTTGATTTCTTTTAGAGAATAATTGCATACGTAATTATATTAAGAAGTTAAATAAATTTATTTATCCCCTCCAAATCTTTTATTTAGCTTTTATCGATCAGGTGCTGCTTCATACGACTCTTTAATTATTTCAAGCATATAATCTAATTCTTTATCTTTTAAGATATAACCCCACCAAAGAGGCGTTATTCCATATCCATAACTATTCGGGTATTTTTTAAATCTTTTTTCTTTATCATTTTTTAATTTTTGTTTCCTAACTTCAATTTTTAATTTTCCCATCTGCACATGAACTGAAACAAAATTATACCAGTCAAGTTTATAACCGATATAATTTTTAACAGGTTTTTCCTTAATGTTTTCATCAAGAGAAAGAATTTTTTCTCTTAATTTACTAAGTAATGGCTTTATTAATGGTGAGGCTTTTTGATAATGATCTTCAAATGTAGGAGTCTTCACTTCTTGACTTACTTTTTCAATGGTAGAACTTTTTGTTACTTTTGTAATTGATTCTTGAACTTCAGCTGGCTTTATTTGAGAAAAAGAGATTATATCTTTTTCCATAAGTTGAACTTCCCATAGTCCAATCGGTAAATCCCTAAAACTAATTGCACCTTTTTGATGAGGTGTAAATTCTTTAGCTATAAAAAGAACTCTTGATTGAGACCAGTCAATATCATCTTTTTTTAGATTTTTATCCTTTTTATCATTATAATGAAGGATAAATTCAGCCTTATTATTTAAAAGCAAAGCTAAATAAGCATAACCCTGATCAATAATACTAAAACTCTTATTCTTCTTATACTCTATTATCACAAAAGTTTTTGTTTCTGGATCAAAAGCTAAGGTGTCAATTTCTAAATTCTTCAGATAAAATTGTTTGTCTAAGGCACCACTGACAAACTCCAACCCGAAAACCTCCTTTAAATTCTGTTCAACTAATTTCTGTAAATCTTTTTCATAATCAAAACTTTTTTCTTTAATCTTAGTAAATTTATTATTTTTTATTTGAAATGTAGACATAGTTTTATTTGCCTTTACAAAATAAAAAAGCACTAAATAGCGCTCTTTAAATAAGAATCCCTCCAGTGTTTAATTTAATAACACTGTAATCCATAAATTTTATATTAACTTTACTTAATTATATTTTATATCAATTATATTAATTTATCAAGGTTATTTTATTAAATTTCTTATTTTAAAGTTATCCACAGTTGACAGCATTTTCGGTTTTCTTTCGGTATGGTATAATTATACTATGTTAACTAAAAGGCAAAAAGAAATATTTAATTACATTACTAAATACATTAAAGAAAATGATTATGCTCCTTCTTTAGAAGAAATAAAGAAATATTTTAAGTTATCTTCTGTCTCAACTATTCATCAACACATAGAAGCAATTAGAGAAAAAGGATATCTTAAAAAAATAGAGAATCAGCCAAGATCAATTGAATTAAACAATAAAAACAAAACATCAGATTTAATAGAGATTCCCCTATTGGGAACAATCGCCGCTGGGTCTCCAATTGAAGCGATAGAATTTCCTGAAATGATTAAAGTACCTAAATCGCAATTATCTCAATCAAGCAAACATTTTGCCCTAAAGGTTCAAGGAGACAGTATGATTGATGAAGGAATTTTTAATGGAGATACAGTAATAATTAAAAAGCAAGAAACAGCAGAAAATGGAGAAACAGTTGTTGCTTTAATAAATAATAATGAAGTAACTTTAAAGAAAATATATAAAGAAAAAAATGGATTTCGACTTCAACCAGCTAATTCAAAAATAAAACCAATTTTTACTAAAGATTTAACTATTCAAGGAAAAGTTATAAGTGTTATTAGAAATTTTGAAGAATTAAAAAAGAAAATAACACAAAATAAAGAATTTACCGATGCTACTATTCAATATATCGAAAAAACAAATATAAAACATAGAAAATCCTTAGGTCAATATTTTACACCTAAATCTATTAGAGAAATGTTATTGGAAAAGCTACCCAAAACGATAGAAAATCCTAAAATTTTAGACCCAGCTTGTGGTACTGGCGAATTCCTAGTCACAGCGAAAAAATATTTTAAAAATCCGGAATTACATGGCTGGGATATAGATAAAAAATTAGTTGATATTTCCAAAAATCTAATTCCAGAAGCTAATCTTAATAAAACAGATTCACTACTAAACGAAGATTATGGCCAATACGATTTTATTATAGGAAACCCACCTTATTACGAATTTAAGACATCAGATAAAATTAGAAAAAAATTTGGTAGTATAATGAATGGCCGAACAAATATCTTTAGTTTATTTGTATATCAAGGACTTAATTGGCTAAAAGATGGAGGCTATCTTGCTTATGTTATTCCTCCATCTATAAATAATGGTGCTTATTTTTATAAATTAAGAAATTATATTATTCATAACGCAAATATTGAATATATCCATATACTTAGAGATCCAAGGATATTTAACGGAGCATTACAATCAGTAATGTTACTTGTACTTAAAAAAGGTAAAAATAAAGGAGATTATTTGTTCAAGAAGAATGGTATTTTAATTTTTAGTGAGGAAGCAAAATATTTAAAAAAAGTATTTAAAAATAAAATAACATTACATGACCTCAATTATGAAGTAAAAACAGGACGTCTAGTGTGGAATCAAAACAAAGACCTTCTAACAAATAACCCTAAAAAAGGCGTTCCTTTAATTTGGGCTTACAATATAACAGAAAAAGGATTAGATCTTTCTATAACTAAAAAAGGAAAGCCGCAGTATGTAAAAAGAAAAGATTTTAATATTGGTCCAGCTATTGTGGTCAATAGAATTACTGGTACGGTTAGAAAAGCAAAATTAAAATCAGCTATTATCCCCTCTGGAATGAAGTTTATCGCTGAAAATCATGTAAATGTAATTTTTCCACCATCTAAACAGAAACAAATAAAAATGAATCTTGGAAATGATTTACCAAAAAAAAATCTACTTATTAAAAATATTGTTAAGCAGATATCCTCAGTAAAAAACCTAAGAGTTATAAAAAACATTACTGGGAATACTCAAATCTCAAAAAATGAATTAGAAAAACTATTTCCAATTTCTCCTAATTATTAAGTTAGGTCAAAAATATTCAAACAAGGCGTTTTAATTCCTTGAGCTATATTTTTCCAATGTAGAACTATTTGTAATAATGGTTCAGGTTTATTATTTCTTATTCCCACTATTTTACAATGAGTCAATCCTTTAGGAAAAATGATTTTGAAGTTAGAGTATCTACTAAGTATTTTACTAACTTTATTACCAACATCTTCTTTTTTAATAAAAACTTTACCTTTATGACAATTAGCATAATAAACAAAAAGATTTTGAGCTTCTTTTAGGAAGTTTTTTTCTTCCATTAGATCAAATAAAGCATTTTTTCTATGAACTCCTAAAGTGATAAGAATAAAAAATCTTTTAATCATTTCATTGTCTTGTTTTTTAGTACTTAAATAATTAAGATATTCCAGTTTCTCTTTTCTATCTCTTTCTCGAATATTTTCAAGAATAGTTTTAGATTCTATATCCCTTTTTGAGTCTCTTAAGTATCTTGCTTTTTTCTCCTTTTGTATTACCGGATTACTTGTTTTTAAAATCTCACGAGAATATCTATTAAATTCATCTAAATAGTCGCCAACCCATTCTTCATGTCCTCTCTCTTTACGGAAAAAACTCCAACTCTTTACTTTACCAGCAAAAAGATTATTTTTTGTAAGAGCATTTTGACTAATATTTGCTTTGGTACCAACACCCGATTTTGTATCGCTCATTTTAATCTCAATAAAAATATTTTTGCCATTAGAAGAAATTAGTATATCACCCATATTATCATAACGATTACCTAAATGTTTGGCTAATGAAATATTTGGAAAATCCTTACTAATTTGTTTTGCTATTTGAAAAGCATGATCAAACCAAGGGTTTTTCTTATCACCAGACACAAGAAGCTCAGAATTTAAAATCTTTTTAATAATTTTCTCTGCTTCTTCAATTGATTGTCTTTCATGTTTACCCATAATCTTTAATTTTAGATTTTTAAGACATTTTTGTTCTTCTAACTAACCAGACACGGCCTTTTTCGCACAACCTTCCGTCCTCCGAACGTAAGGATGTAGCTCTTTAAGGCCGTGCCTGTTCCATCTTTCTAAGGCAAGCCTCTTATGCTTTATCTGTAGTCAATGCGGATGATTAAAATAACTAATTCTTTCTTCTTAATCTCATAAATAATACGATAAGACCAAACACGATAGGAATAATAGCTTTTTAATTCGCCTTTTAGTCTTTTCCCAAGATAAGGAT
>Ga0180009_10008050_pt1 | contig 10563 bp, 12 predicted proteins | sample OS_PC_MetaG_FD_123537 | JGI IMG/M metagenome (GOLD analysis project Ga0180009, IMG submission 123537) | Groundwater microbial communities from the Aspo Hard Rock Laboratory (HRL) deep subsurface site, Sweden - OS_PC_MetaG | ecosystem: Environmental > Aquatic > Deep subsurface > Groundwater... | reverse complement strand
TGACAAGATTCAAGGCGATATAAATTTTGTGACAGAAAAGTTTATGGGCTATCATCGCTTTGGTTTTGATTTAGGTAAAAATACTACTCTCGGATTAGGTGAAATTATTATCTATTCAAACCGTTCATTGGATTTGTCCTATGTAAATCCGTTCAATTTTTATAAGAGCGCAGAACATGCAAACCAGGATAGAGATAATTCAATGTTATTTGCTGATTTTGCAAATTATTCCATTCCAAATCTAAAACTTTATGCCACTATTTTGATAGACGACATCGATTTTTCAAAGTTGGGTACAGGATGGTTCGGCAACCAAACATACTTAAGTTCCGGGTTTACTTACGCTTCTTCTTTATTTGAGTTCCCAATAAATATACATGGGCAGATTATTAGAATAGACCCATACGTTTTTACACATAGGATTTCAGACAATAATTTCTCTCAGCTTAGTTACAATATTGGACCAGAATTAGAGCCAAATAGTATAACTTATTTCATCGGTTCCGAAATATATTTTCATCACAGAATAAAACTTTTTACCGGCTTTAGATTTGGAATACATGGAGCAAATGTTGAGGATTCCGATGGAAATACTCTTATAAATCATGGCGGGAGCATTTCACAAGGAATAAGATTTGGAGATAACAATGAAGCTTTTTTCCTGGATGGAGCACGCGAGATTTTGAGAGGATACTCCTTGAAATTAACTGTTGAGCCGATTAATAATTATACTCTATATTTTCACTCGGACTACAGTGTGAATTCATTGGATAAATACAATAATATTTATGAAATTAAGTCTGCAATTGGCTTATTCTTAAGGATATAGATGGAGTGATTTATGAGAGATAATATGCTAAAAATTCCGATACTTATTGTAGTTCTTTTGATAGGAATTTTAATTGGAACCTATTATAAGGACTACTTTGGGAATAATAAACTTGATAGAAATTCCGAAAAGATAATGGAGGTCTTATCATATACAAATAAGTATTACCTGGAAGATGTTGATTCTGATAAATTGATTGATGCTGCAATCAAGGGAATGCTCGCAACCCTTGATCCGCACACATCTTATATTCCGGCAATTCAGCAAGAAATTTCGGAGGAAGAATTCCGTGGGAATTTTGAGGGAATTGGAATTGAGTTTCAAGTTGTTAATGATACAATTACGGTTGTTTCGCCCATCACCGGCGGTCCAAGCGAATCACTTGGAATTCAGGCGGGGGATAGAATAATCAAAATTGACGGAGCATCATCAATTGGATTCAATAATCAAGATGTAATTAAATCATTACGCGGTGAGAAGGGAACCAAGGTTGATGTTGTGATTTTCCGTCCTCCCAGCAAAAAGGAGTATAATTTCACCATAGAGCGTGCTGAAATCCCGATTTTTGCAGTCGATGCTTCGTTCATTATTGGAACTGATGTTGGTTATATCAGCGTTTCCAAATTCTCTGAAACCACTACGGATGAAATGCTTAAAGCGCTTGAAAAGCTCAAAAATCAAGGAATGGAAAAATTGATTCTTGATCTGAGGAATAATCCTGGAGGACTTTTATCTCAAGCCTATCAAGTTGCAGATTTTTTTATTCACGGTAATAAAATGATAGTTTATACGGAAGCGCGCGTATCCGACCTAAGTGAAAAATATTATGCGAGCCGAAGCTATCCTTATGAGAACATTCCTCTCATCATCTTAGTAAATAGAGGGAGCGCGTCGGGCAGCGAAATTGTCGCAGGAGCAGTTCAAGATTGGGATAGAGGATTGATAGTTGGCGAGACAACTTTTGGAAAGGGATTAGTGCAAAGACCATTTATTTTGAGTGACAATTCAGCGGTTAGAATCACCGTTTCAAAATATTTTACTCCGTCCGGAAGAGCAATTCAAAGGAATTATGAAAATGGTAATGATCAATACTACCAGGAACTTTATAATAGAAATTTAGATTCCATAAAAACCGTTGATGATTCTGCAAAAACCTATAGAACGGATTCGGGAAGAGTAGTCTATGGCGGTGGAGGAATTACTCCCGATCACAGTGTTCAATTATGTGAACTTACAGATTACACTGCAGAATTACGCAGAAAAAACATTTATTATTTATTTATTAGGAAGTATTTGGATTCTGAGAAAACGAATATTTCTAATAAATTTAAGAATTATAAAGACTTCGAAGCGAACTTCAAATTGGGTAAAAAAGTTTCCGCAGATTTTATTTCATTTGCTGAAAATCACGGTGTTTCTTACTCATCAAAGGAGTTTGAAAAAGATAAGCTTTACATAAGGGCGTTGCTAAAAGCCTATATTGCTAGAGATTTATGGAAGAATGATGGTTGGTATTATGTATTGCTTCAAACGGACAAACAGTTTATTAAAGCCGCTGCTTTATTTGAAGAAGCTGCAAAGTTGGCGAATCTAAATTAGATGAATACGCCAAAAGTTTTTCTGATATTTTTTTTTCTATCCATCTCAATCACGGGGCAGAAGAAAAATATATTTGAGGTTGGAGAAGAACTTACCTATGAAGTCAGTTATCTATTCATAAAAATCGGCGAACTGAAATTTAGAATAGCCGAAAAATATGAAACGCCTGAGGGGATTCAATATAAAGCGGTTGGTCAAATTAATTCCTACTCGCATATCCCTTTCATAACTCTCAATGAAATTGTTGAATCTAAAATGACAGATGATCCCGTAAGTCACTATTTTAGAGCGCTTCATCTGGGTTATAAGCCCCCAAGATTTTCTAAATATGAAATTGATTATGATGAAGCGACTCTTCATGTTACCAGGGGAGTACTGAAGCCGTTCAAAATTAAAGTCGATTCCACGTGTGATTTAAATCAACAAATACAAGATGGATTATCCTTACTTTATTACGCTCGAAATGGGGTTGGAAAAAAAAATTCTGTGCAAGTTCCAAGTTTCATTGGGGAACAGTTCAAAGATGTTAAGCTTAACTTTCATGACGGAACCGAAGGTATCGAAATTTCAGCTGTCGATTACGAAATAGATTGTACTCAACTTGACGGTCAGTTTGATTTTGTTGGATTATACGGGTTAACCGGAAAATTTAAAGGATGGTTTTCGAATGACGAATTCTCCGTTCCTATTGTTGGAACTTTGAATGTGCTGATTGGAGAATTAACTATTGAATTAAAAAGCTGGAGAAAACCAGGATGGATTCCGCCAAAGAAAAAATAGCGGTTGAAAATAAATTATTTCCATATTTAGATTTTTTCCCAAAAATTGATAAGACTGTTTTTCTTGCTTCCGGTGTAAAAATTATTGGCGACGTGGAAATAGGAGAGTTTTCCAGCGTATGGTATAATTCGGTTATTAGAGGCGATGTTCATTATATTAAAATTGGCAGTTACACTAATATTCAGGATTGCTCCATGCTTCATGTTACAAATGGAAAATACCCGCTGAATATCGGAAGCAAAGTAACAATTGGACATAGTGTAACTCTTCATGGCTGTACATTACATGATCTGTCTCTTATTGGAATGGGAGCAGTTTTATTGGACGGCAGCATCGTTGAATCGAATGCGATGGTGGCAGCCGGGACAGTAGTAAAACAAAATTTCATTGTTCCCGCTGGAACTCTTGTTGCCGGCGTTCCTGGAAAAATTATTCGGGATCTCTCAGATGAAGAGATTCTTGAATTTGATATTAGCGCAATAAGATATGTTAAATACACAGAGATTACGAAAGAGTCATTAATTAACAATAATTATTCGGTAGTATGGTAATTAAATTTTGGGGAACGCGCGGTTCAATACCCGTCCCAGGTAAAGATACAATAAAATACGGTGGAAATACCTCGTGCATTCAGGTAATAACCGACAACGGAGAGAATATTATTCTCGATTGCGGAACGGGAATAAGAAGTTTGGGGAATTACCTCGTCCGTACTAATCACAGTTTTGAAAAGAATTTGAAAATATTCATATCTCATACTCATTGGGATCACATCCAAGGACTCCCGTTCTTTCTTCCATTTTTTCAAAAATACAAAATAGATATCTATATAAATTCCAAAGAAAGTATGAATCTTGATGAAGTATTGAATGCTCAAATGCATGAATATTTTTTCCCCGTTAATCCGGATGTTTTTAGCGCAAATATTAATTTTCACAAGCTTGACACTTCAAAGAAAATGACTATTGATTCAGTGGATATTGAGATGATGGATGTGAATCACTCGGCAGGGACCATCTCATTCAAATTATCGAATGAAAGAGGCTCTATAATCTACATGACCGATAATGAAATTTTGTATAATGCCAAAGATGAAGAACCGACCTTTAATAGAATTCAAGAATTAAACGGTAAATTGATTGATTTTTGCAAAGGCACTGATTACTTGATTCACGATAGCATGTACCTTTATGAAGATTTTAAGAATAGAATTGGGTGGGGGCATTCAAATAATAAATCATTATCCCTATTCAGCATTTTAGCGGACGTGAAAAATTTAATTCCTTTCCATTATGAACCTGATTATAATGACGATATTTTGGATAAAATGGTTGACCAGACAAAAGAATATCTACAAAAAGAAAACTCAAAAATTTATGTAATGCCTTCATACGAATCTCTGGAAATTGTTATTTAAGAATAATTAGGAATATAACTTGCTTAATAATCTTTGGGTTAATTCCACAAAGCAAATCAAAATAGAAAAAAAATCTATTCATAGAATTGTATTAAAATTAAAAGAAATATTAAATTTTAACGTTAACTCACTTCAAATTAATTTTGTGGATGATGATTACATTCATGAGATCAATAAAACATATTTAAATCACGATTATTCGACAGATATCATTACTTTTAATTATTCCTCTGTTAAAAATGCACTTGAGGGGGAAATTTATATATGCATAAAAGATGCCATTGATAATTCACAAAAATTTAACGTAAATTTAGACTCAGAGATTGTAAGACTTGTTACGCATGGAATTCTTCATCTTTTGGGATACGACGACATAACAATTCCCAAGAAAAAGAAGATGAAGACTTTGGAAGATGAACTCGTTTTTTCAATCGAAAAGAATTTTAAAAACTTGCTGATAAAATATGACTGCTAAAATCGTTGAAGCTATTGCTAAAATTTTAGATGGAATAAATAAAAACCTTACTCTCGAAGAAGTAAATTCTCGATTAAATAAAGATAAATCATTCGATAAACAAACTGTTTCCGCGGCTTTTAGTCTTGTGTACGATAAAGTATTAAGCGGTAGAATTGAAACGAAGAAAGCAAAAAAAGAAGTTAGAAAACCGTTCCGCTTTCTTACCAATGAAGAAAAGGAAATTCTCGGACAGGAAAACTGTAATTATCTCCTACATTTGTATACAATCGGTTTAATTGATTCTGATGATTTTGAATCGGTGCTTGAGCAAATTATGATTTTCCCTGAGGAAACTATTTCGAAAGAGGATATTAACTGGATTATACTCGTTTCGATAGTTGATATAAATTCAAAATTTTTGCCGGGCAGCAGAGTTTTACTATATTCTTCGGATAACATTAATTAAAACCATTTTTTTCTTGCCTTTTGGAACATTGTTGCTTAATAATTAGTAAACAATTTTGGATTTCAAAAAGCGAATATGGCATATAAAATAGAATCTGCAAAAAATGATTTTTTAACAGAAATTTCCGGCGTTAAGCGGGTTTCTGATAATACGCTTGATTCCTACGAAATCGATTTAAAACAATTCTTAAATTTTTGCCGCGATAAAGAAATATTCGTCATTGAGCATATTAAGGAAAGAATAATTCGGCAGTTTATTCTTTTTCTGAATGATGAGAAAAAACTTTCAAAAAAATCTATTGCTAGAAAATTGGCTTCGCTGAGGGGATTATTCAATTATTGTGTGCTAAATGAAGTGATAAAGATCAATCCTGTAAAGAATTTTCAAAATCCTAAGGTAAAAAGATCAATTCCCAATACATTAAGTGTTGCATCTTACGAAGAAATTATTAAATTACTATCGAACAATATTGAAGAGGATAACGCACTTCTCTATAAATCAATTTTCGAACTATTATATGGATGCGCTTTGCGTGTATCAGAACTGTGCAATTTAAATCTTGGCGATATTGATATGGTCGGAAGAACAGTAAGGGTCAAAGGGAAAGGCTCTAAAGTTAGAATTGTACCTATTGGCAAAGTTTCATGTGATATAGTTCTTGAATATTTACAGCAAAGGGGAGAAGTATCTTCAAATTCTCCATTATTCGTCACATCAAAAGGGAAGCGAATTTATCCTCGACTTGTTCAAATATTTGTAAAAAAATATATCTCAAAAGTATCGGACATCGAAAAGAAAAGTCCTCATGTACTGCGCCATTCTGCAGCAACGCATATGCTTGATAGGGGTGCGGACTTAATGAGCGTTAAAGAAATTTTAGGTCACGAAAATCTTTCAACTACTCAAATTTATACTCATGTTTCAATTGAGAGATTGAAAGAATCATATAAAAAAGCTCACCCAAAATCATAAGGAGTCGTGTATGAATATCCAAATTACATCCCGAAAATTCCGAGCAAAAGAAACACTAAAAGATTTCATCAAATCCGAGGTAACAGCACTCGAAAAATACAATAGCGAAATTCTTGATGCTGAAGTGGTTTTATCATTCATGCATGAGAAGGACAGCATAAAAACTGCTGAAGTGATACTTCAAGTGCCTGGTAGAATATTAAAAGCATCGCAATCTTCAGAAGAATTTGAGAAATCTATCACCGGCGCAAGCAGTAAGCTGGTTCGGCAATTGAAGCAGCTTAAATCCAAAAAAATAGCCGCAAAAAGATAATGCCAAGACAAACGAAAAATATTTTTAGAAAAGAAAATATATCGGTTGGCTATTTTTATAATCATATCAAAGATAGATTCAATTTAACTCTCGCCTCCAAGAATGTGGGATTTGAGAGATTAATTACAGATCAAAATCTTCACAGACCCGGGCTTGCACTTGCCGGGTTTGTTGATTTATTTGCATTTAATCGGGTTCAAGTTCTCGGAAATACTGAGATGCGTTTTTTGCAAAATTTGTCTCGTGAAGAACGGCTTGCCTCTCTAAATCAATTTTTTGAATTCCAAATACCTTGTTTAATAATTACAGACAACAATAAACCGCAGCCGGAAATATTAGAAATGTCGGCAAAATATTGCATTCCGGTTTTCCGATGTAAACATCCCACAACCAAAGCAACATATCTTATAAGCGATTTTTTAGAAGATCAATTCGCTCCAAGAATTTCAATTCATGGTTCTTTTGTTGATGTTTATGGTGTTGGAATGCTGTTTATTGGCAGATCTGGGATTGGTAAAAGTGAAGTAGCTCTTGACTTAGTGGAAAGAGGACATCGCCTAGTTACTGATGATGTAGTTATTTTCACAAAAAAAGGCGAAGGAATAATAATGGGTTCCGGCACCGACCTCGTAAAACATTTTATGGAAATTCGCGGGATTGGAATTATTGACGTAAGAAGTATGTTTGGCGTGCGAGCAATTCGATTTCAAAAAAGATTAGAGATAATAATTGAACTTGAAGTTTGGGATGATAAAACAGAGTATACAAGAACTGGATTAGAGAATAAAACATTATCATATTTGGGTGTAGAAATTCCATATGTTAAAGTTCCAATTATTCCTGGAAAGAACATTACAGTTATTTCTGAAGTAATTGCGCTTAATTATTTGCTGAAGCATTATAATTATGATGCCTCAAAAGAGTTCAAAAAGCGACTTACAAAAAAAATAAAAGATAACACCGATAACGACCACCGAATGGTAGATTATTTTGAGCATGATTTTGAATAAAATTAGAGAATAATTTGCTTGCTTTAGTAACTCTGTTTTTTTAATTTCGCATTCAATAATTATGAAAAACTTTTACTATTTCTCAAAGAGCAAATTAAAATTTGTAGAGGTTAGAAACTTCTACCGCAAGTTTATATTTTTAATAGTATTTACTTCGGTGATTGTTTCTTTTACTTTATTCGGCGCATATTTTGTTGTCAATGAGTTTATAAATCCTGACGCCGAAGTAAAGAGCCTGCAAAATGAAAACCACAGTTTAGCCCAACAGTTGCATAAAGTAATTGACAAGTTAAACGAGTATGACACCAGAATTACAAATCTTTCCAAGCAAAGTAATGATTTAAGATTAGCTACTAATTTGGAACCGTTAAACGAAGATGACCGCACTATCGGCAAAGGCGGCGCAATATTTGAGGATATTTCACCATCCAACAGCAGTGAAATGTCATCGCTGCTTTCTAAAATGGAATCATACTTAGAGAACATTGATCTCAAAATTCAGTTTGAAATAAATAACTACAGTGAAATTGAGAATAAACTTGAGTACAATAAAAAGCTGTTCGATGTTATTCCTGCTATAAAGCCGTCGGAAGGTACTTACGGCGATGACTTTGGCATGAGATATCATCCGATATTAAAAATTAGAAGAATGCACAATGGAATAGATATTCTTTCCAATACCGGCACTAAAGTTTATTCACCCGGTGCGGGAAGAGTTGAGTTTGTTGGAAGAAGGGGCGGTTATGGAAAAACCATTATTATTGACCACGGATTTGGATATAAATCACTATACAGTCATCTTTCGAGAATGAGCGTTAGAGTTGGGCAAACTATTAAAAGAGGTGATTTCATTGCTAATACCGGAAGTTCCGGAACACTTTCTACCGGACCTCATCTGCATTATGAAATTCGTCACAATGGAATTGCGCTTGACCCTCGTAATTTTATTTTTGATGACATAAGTATTTTTGACCTTAAATCAGAACAAAATAACTAGTTAGGAGTAATAATCCATGATTTGGACTGTTGAATTGGCCTCATCTTTAGATGATGCTCCATGGCCAGCAACGAGAGATGAGTTGATTGATTATGCTGATCGAATAGGTGCTCCTTTAGAAGTAATAGAAAATCTAGAAGAAATCGAAGACGGTGAAGAGGTATATGAATCTATCGAGGATATCTGGCCGGATTATCCCACTGATGAAGAATTCTTCTTTTCCGATGAAGATGAATATAATTAAAACACAGAGGGAAATTCATGACGAGTGAATTTCTCAGCCGCGTTCCCGGACAAAATAAATCAATAGAAATACTCGAAAAATTTATTGACTCCGAAAATATTCCTCATTCATTACTTTTTGTGGGACCCTCTGGAATCGGAAAATTTTTTACTGCAGTTCAATTTGCTAAAGAATTGAACTGTGGTGAAAATTCTAAACCTTCGATCAAAAAAAAAATCTCTTCCCTAGAAGAACCTTATGTCAAATACGTTTTTCCTTTGCCAAGAGGGAAGAACGAAACATCCGATGATTCGCCAACCGCAAAGCTGAGTGAAGATGCTTTGGAGCAAATTTTAGGGCAACTAAAATTAAAACGTTCCAATCCTTATCACAAATTGCACATTGATAAAGCAAACAACATCAAAATCAGTAGCATTCGGGATATTAAAAAGTTTCTGTCTCTAAATTATGATGACATAAAATATAGATTAGTTGTAATTGATGATGCTCATTTAATGAATGATGAAGCTCAAAACGCGCTTCTCAAAAGTCTTGAAGAACCTCCGGCAGGGGTGGTTTTTATCTTATGCACAGATAATGAGAATCTTCTTCTGCCTACAATCAAATCTCGAAGTTGGAGAATTCCGTTTTCACCTCAGGATGATTCAACTTTAACTGAAATCTTGACTACGTATTTTTCGTTGAAAAATGATTCAGCTAAGAAAATATCCCTTTTTTCTGATGGAACGGTTGACAATGCCGTTAATTTACTGGAGAATGATTTTGACATTTTAATCGAAAAATCAATAAATATTCTAAGGTATTCACTGGGCAAAAGGTACAATTCAGCGTTCAAAGAAATAGAATCAATTTACTCGGATAATAATCCACGATCTTTGCAATTACTTATCCAAATAATTATCAAATGGTTTAGTGACACCGTTCGAGATAAGGTTGGTCTGGAAAAGGTATATTTTGAAAAATACTCGGATACTATAGAAAAATTCAATAGCAAATTTATTGATACGGACGTTTATGCTATTCAAAACCGACTTGATTCCTTAAAGTCTCTCTTTAATCGTAATATTAACTTGAATCTCATAATAGCTAATATTATATTTGAAATAGGATACACAGGTATTAGGAAATAATAATGTATAATATAGATTTATCATTTCTCAAATCTCACCAAATCGAAGATGAACCAATCGATCCGGAACATAAATACAATCAATTATTCAAAGATAAAATAGCCGGATCGCTATGCGCAAATAATTCTCTGGTTAAAAATTGTGCATATTGTCTTCATCATCACGGTAAGTATACTCCCCTTGATGACAGAAACATTGTTGAGGCAAGATGTCAGGGACTTATTGGATTTTGTTATGGTGAAATAGCTCATGACAGTCATATTACTCTAGAAAAGTTTGATAGAGTTGTTTTTGAGTTGGATGATTATCAAGAAATTGCCGAGATTGAAGAAACAGGCAATATTGTTCG
>Ga0180009_10008049_pt1 | contig 10565 bp, 10 predicted proteins | sample OS_PC_MetaG_FD_123537 | JGI IMG/M metagenome (GOLD analysis project Ga0180009, IMG submission 123537) | Groundwater microbial communities from the Aspo Hard Rock Laboratory (HRL) deep subsurface site, Sweden - OS_PC_MetaG | ecosystem: Environmental > Aquatic > Deep subsurface > Groundwater... | reverse complement strand
GGCTTAACCGGCGCTGGCAGCGAACCGATCTCTTCCGCCGTATCCTGAACCGCTGCGTGCGCTACACCGAGCCGGTTACGTACGCTCAGTTGACTGCTTCCTGAGCGAGTAGGATGGTCGTATTGTAGAGTACGTGGTGGTCGAGCTCGGTGATCGTGCCCTTGCCCTCGGAGGCGAGGTCGATGCCCGACGTAAAGGCGATCACCGGCACCGAGGAGGCGTTGGCTTCGGCCACGCCGGGCACCGTGTAGAGGGCGCCGGCGCCGGAAGGACTCTCGCACACGCCCGGCTTGAAACTGAGGCGCGCGTAGGCGTCGGCGGCGAAGGAGGCCGAGCGCTCGTCACGGCACAGGACATGCGTGATCCGATCGCGGTGCTCGTACAGAGATTCATACAAACTGATGCTTGAGTCTCCCGAGACGCCGAAGACGTGCTCCACGTCGTACTCGATGAGCATCTGTACGATGATATCGCTGCCCCGCACGGACCCCCCCCCGGCGCGTAGCCATCCCCACGATTGTTCACCACCATTGTTCACTACCGTCGTAGTGAACAACCGTAATGCAGTAGTATTACAAGAGCCGGAGCCCCTTGTCAATGGGCGCAGTGGAGGAGAGACGGAGCGTGTGGGACAATACCGGTCCGAACGTCTCCGGGCGCATGGGTCGAAGGCGACCCTTCCTACGCCCCACCAGCGGAGGTCACCTTGACCGATACAGCGAGCACGTACGCGGGCACGAGCGACTACATCGCCTCGCCGGAGCTCATGCAGACGGTGAACGTGGCGGTGGTCCTGGCGCGCCCCCTCCTCATCAAGGGGGAACCGGGCACCGGCAAGACCATGCTCGCCCAGAGCATCGCGCAGGGCTTGGGCATGCCGCTGATCAGCTGGAACGTGAAGTCCACGAGCAAGGCACAGGACGGGCTCTACGTGTACGACACCGTGCAGCGTCTCTACGACAGCCAGTTCGGCGACGGCGACGTGGCCGACATCAGCCGCTACATCCGGTTCGGCCAACTTGGCAGCGCCTTGGCCGCCGAGGAGCGAGTGGTGCTGCTCATCGACGAGATCGACAAGGCCGACCTCGAGTTCCCCAACGACCTCCTGTGGGAGCTCGACCAGATGGACTTCACCGTCGCTGAGACCAGGGAGACCGTAAAGGCCCGGCAGCGGCCCGTCGTGGTGATCACCTCGAACGCCGAGAAGGAGCTGCCCGACGCCTTCCTCCGCCGCTGCGTGTTCCACTACATCGAGTTCCCCAGCGAGGAGCACATGCGGCGCATCGTCCTGGTGCACCACCCCAATCTCGAGGAGCGCCTCCTCGACCTGGCCATGGAGACCTTCTATTGGCTGCGGGAGATCCCGGGTATACAGAAGAAGCCTTCCACCAGCGAGCTCATCGATTGGATCCAGGCGTTGGCGATCGGCGGAATAGACCCCGATGAGATATCCCGGCGCCTCCCCTTCCTGGGCGTACTGCTCAAGAAGGACCGCGACATCGAGGCGGCCGGATTCGCACTGCGCAACAAGGGCGTCACGCGGGCCGGCGGACGCTAGACGGTCAGACCCCCGGCGCGCCGGCAAGGTGCGCGGCGCTCGCCCGGCCGAGCACACAACCTAGACGCGAAGAAACGGCGACCGTGTTCACCCACTTCTTCTTCCTACTGAGAGCCCGCAAGGTGCCCGTGTCGCTCACGGAGTGGCTCGCGCTTACCGAGGCGCTGGCCAAAGGCCTCGCGCTCTCCGATCTCTCGGTGTTCTACGCGCTGGCCCGCGCGGTCCTGGTGAAGTCGGAGGCCTACTACGACCAGTACGACCAGGCTTTCCAGGAAGCCTTCGGCGAGGTGGAGTCGGTCGCCGAGATCACCGACCAAGTGTGGGACTGGCTCAGCGGTGACTTCGACCTGCCCGGACTGACGGCGGCCGAGCGCGCAGCGCTCGCCGCCGGGCTCGACGGCATGGACCTCGACGAACTCCAGCGTCTCTTCGAAGAGCGGCTCCGCGAGCAGAAGGAAGAGCACCACGGGGGGTCCCACTGGATCGGCACCCTCGGCACCTCGCCGCTCGGCCATTCGGGTGCACATCCGGGTGGCATCAGGATAGGCGGTCAGAGCCGCAACTCCACCGCGGTGAAGGTGGCCGCCGAACGCAGGTACAAAGGGTACCGCACGGACGCCACCGTTGGTGTCCGCCAGCTCGAGACCGCACTCCGTCGGCTCCGTCAGCTATCGAGCCGGAACGACGGCCCCTTCGACGAGCTCGACCTCGACGCCACGATCGACTCCACCGCCGACCATGCGGGACTCCTTCACCTGGAGTGGCGCCGGCCGCGACGCAACCAGACCAGGGTGGCGCTGCTCATGGACGCGGGCGGCTCGATGCACCCCCACATCAACGTGTGCAACCGACTCTTCACCGCGCTCGACCGGGCCACCCACCTCAAGGACCTCCGGCGCTACTACTTCCACAACTGCGTCTACGACCACCTCTACCTCGATCCCACCTGCCACCCCCGTAACTCCGTGCCCACGGCCAGGGTGCTGCAGGAGCTCTCCCGCGACTACAAGCTGGTGCTCGTGGGCGACGCCTCGATGGCCCCTTCGGAGCTGTTGGAGCCGAACGGCATCATCTGGTGGAGCATGGCCAACGAGGAACCGGGCATGGAGTGGCTCCGCCGGCTCGACCGGCACTTCCATCGGTGTGCCTGGATGAACCCGGTGCACGAGCGCCACTGGGACACCATCTACGGGCGGGACACCATCGCGCTCGTGCGAACCGTCTTCCCCATGTTCGAGCTCACGGTAGACGGCTTGACCGCCGCGGTGAAGAACCTGATGGTGCGACGGTAGGCGGTCCAACCAGCGTACCGCGCTGGGCGGTCTCACGCGCCGCGCGTTCGTGTTTCTTGCCGGTCGAGGCGCGTCTCCCCCCGCCGCCGACCTCTCAGGCCCCGCAATCGACCGCCCAGCGGGAGCGCCGCCCGCCGCCCACCCCCCGACCTCGACCTTTCATCACTCATCGCCCGCCGCTGGAGGAATACCCCGCGTGCGTGCTTCCCCTTGACTAGGAGCCTCTTCTAGACTCATTCGGAGGCTCGACCCGGGATTCCACGCATCCTGGGTCTCCTTCGGACTTGATGAAGGGGGAGCATCCAACGGGGAAAAGGGGGAACCGCGCGTATGAATGTCGTATGAATGTCGGTAGTGAAGCAGCAGTCGTTCAAGTCGGATCGAATCGGATCACGAGAGTAAAGGGGGGATGAAGTGGCAGACGAACCCCAATCCAAAGCTGGCGACGGAGTAGGATACTGGAAGGCCAATCTACGGCTGATCATCATCCTGCTCGCCATCTGGGCAGCAGTATCGTACGGTGCCGCTATTTTCTTGGCCAATCCACTCTACAACATTCCGTTCTTCCAAATCAATCTTGCTTTTTGGTTCGCCCATCAGGGTGCAATGATTGTGTTCGTTGTCTTGATCTTCGTGTACGCCAAGACGATGGACAAAATCGACCGTGACTACGACGTCCATGAGTGAGGTGTGATATGTCAGTAGAAGTTATTACTTACATTATTGTCGGCCTCACATTCGTGGCCTATATCTTCATCGGCTACCAGAACCGCGTTCGTACGACCAGCGGCTTCTACGTTGCCGGCCACGGGATCCCACCGGTCGCCAACGGTATGGCGACCGCAGCCGACTGGATGTCGGCCGCCTCGTTCATCTCAATGGCGGGCATGATCTCGTTCCTCGGGTACAACGGCACGATCTATCTTCTGGGATGGACCGGCGGCTACGTACTCCTGGCTCTTCTGCTCGCGCCCTACCTCCGCAAGTTCGGCAAGTACACGGTGCCCGACTTCGTCGGCGACCGATACTATAGCCAGAGCGCCCGGGTGGTCGCCGCCGTCTGCGCGGTCTTCATCTCGGTGGTCTACGTCGCCGGACAGATGCGCGGTGTAGGTATCGTGTTCAGCCGCTTCCTTGGCCTGCCGATCACCGCCGGCGTCATCGTCGGTATGGCGATCGTGGCCTTCTTCGCCGTACTCGGCGGTATGAAGGGCATCACCTGGACCCAGGTGGCCCAGTACAGCGTGCTCATCATCGCCTACATGATTCCGGCGGTCGCCATCGCCTGGATCGTCACGGGCATCCCGATCCCGCAGCTGGCCCTCACCTTCTCGGACATCGTGCCGAAGCTGAACCAGCTCCAGATCGATCTCGGACTCATCGAGTACGCCAAGCCCTTCCAAGGCTTGAGCATGCTCAACGTGTTCATGATCACCGTGGCCCTTATGATCGGCACCGCCGGACTCCCGCACATCATCATCCGGTTCTACACCGTGCCGAGTGTGCGTGCGGCCCGCTACTCCGCCGGCTGGGCCCTGCTCTTCATCGCCCTCCTGTACACGACGGCTCCGGCTCTCGCCGTGTTCGCCAAGTACAACCTGATCAACGAGCTCCACGGCAAGTCGATGGAGCAGATCGAGACACTTGATTGGGCGACCAAGTGGGCCGAGACGGGTCTCCTCAAGTTCGAGGACAAGGACGGCGACGGGGTCATGTCTCTGAAGGCCACGCCGGACGAGACCGAGATCACCATCGACCGCGACATCATCGTACTGTCCACGCCCGAGGTGGCCAAGCTCTCACCGATCGTGATCGCGCTGGTCGCGGCCGGTGGTCTGGCGGCCGCCCTCTCGACGGCGGCCGGTCTACTGCTGGTGATCTCGAGTTCGATCTCGCACGACATCTACTACCGTCTGATACGCCCGAACGCCACCGAAAGTCAGCGCCTCATGGTAGGCCGCATCATGATCTTCGTCGCCGTCTTGATCGCCGGATACTTCGGCATCAACCCGCCGGGTTTCGTGGCTCAGGTGGTGGCCTTCGCCTTCGGCCTCGCGGCGGCGAGCTTCTTCCCGATCATCATCCTCGGTATCTTCGACAAGAGGATGAACCGGGAGGGAGCCATCGTCGGCATGGTCCTGGGCATGGGCTTCACCGCCATCTACATCGTGGGCAACAAGTTCTTCGGCATGGACGCGTGGTTCTTCGGCATCACCGCTGAAGGCATCGGTACGTTCGGCGCCTTGTTGAACTTCGTTTCCGCGCTCGTCGTGTCCCGCTTGACCCCGCCCCCGCCGGCGGAGATCCAGGCGATGGTGGAGTCGGTACGCATCCCGCGTGGGGCCGACCACTACGCGGAGCACTACGAGTAGAACAAGGAGCGACGCTCCCGAAGCGTCACACCAGTCACACAGCAGAAGGGGCGCGGCAACGCGCCCCTTCTGCTTCTCCGCCACAACCGCGCCGCCAACGCGCCAACGGCGCCACGGTCGCGCCGGCACGGTCGCACCGCTATGGCCGCCGCCGCGGCAGCCGCTACCTCAGCCGTGATCCTGCCGTCGTGATACCCTCACGAAGCCAGGCACTTCGAAGCATCCGGAGCGGCCGTCATGACCGTGGAGTATCGCCCGATCGCCCCCGAGGAGTTCCCCGAATTCGCCCGCGCGGACATGCTGGCCTTCGGGGCGGACATGCGCGCCGGGGACGTCGAACTCGAGGGCGAAGCGCTCGAGTTCGACCGCACGGTCGCGGCGCTGGACGAAGGGCGCTTCGTGGGCGGCACGGCCGTCCTCTCGCTTGACGTCGGCCTGCCCGGAGGGCGGACGATGCCCGCGGGAGGGCTCACCTGGACCGGGGTGATCCCGACTCACCGGCGCCAGGGCATTCTGAGCGCGATGATGGCCCGGCAGCTGGAGGGGTCGCGTGAACGGGCTGAGTCGGTGAGCATCCTACAAGCCTCCCAGAGCACCATCTACGGCCGCTTCGGATACGGAGCCGCCACGTACAGCCTCGGGTTCTCCCTTTCGACTCCCCACGCAGCCTTCCGGGCTGCGGCCCCACGATCCCAGGGCGGGCTCGTGGCGTTGGACAAGGCGGCTGCGCAAGAAACCCTGCCGCCGGTCTTCGAACGATTCCGCCACGCTCGTCCCGGCTCGGTGGGACGCTCCGCCGGCCTCTGGAAGACCTATCTGGGCGATCCCGAACACCATAGAGAAGGAGCCAGCGGCTACTTCCACGCCGCGCACCGCGACTCTGCCGGACAGATCGACGGATACGTGACCTACCGCGTGACCAACGACCGGAGCGGCGACATCCCGCAGGACACCCTGACGGTGCAAGAACTCATGGCGCGCGACCCCCAGGCGCATGCCGCTCTCTGGCGCTACTGCCTCGACATGGATCTTGCCGCCACCGTCACCACGTCCGACTCCCCCGTTGACGAGCCGCTACGCTGGCTGTTGACCGACAGTCGCCGGTTCCGAGTGAGCCAGATCAACGACTCCCTCTACCTGCGCGTCCTGGACGTCGCGACCGCCCTCGCGGCGCGCGCCTACCACCTCGCGCCCCGCGACAACGCCCTGGTGTTCCACATCGAGGACCGGTTCCTGCCGGACCTGGCAGGTGACTACCTTCTGGAGGCCGGGCCGGACGGGGCGGAGTGTGCGCGCACCACTCGCGCGGCCGACCTCTCGCTCGACATCGCCGACCTGGGTGAGGTGTACCTGGGCGGCGTCTCGTTCGCGACGCTGGCGTGGAGCGGGCGCGTGATCGAGCACACCGCTGGCGCCGCCGCTCGGGCGGACGCGCTGTTCCGCACGGAACGCGCGCCCTGGTGCTCCACCCACTTCTGAGCCGGCGCGTGTAGCGCGAGCCCCGGCGTCGCCGGCCCGCCGGGCGGCACAACGCGCGTCGCCCGCTCCAACCCGCGGTCGTGGCCCTCCTACTCCGGCATCCGGGCCACAAGGAGATCTTCGACGCCCTCGCCGGTGCCACCGTCATCGGGATGGGTGCGCCGACCCTCACGGAGACGGGGATCGTGCTGGCTGCGCGTCTCTCCGTGGACCCCACTCCCCTCCTCGGCCGCTTCGTACAAGAGTACGGCGTGGAAGTGATCCCCTTCGGCGAGTCTCACTGGTGGGAAGCCATGGACGCCTTTCAGCGCTTCGGAAAGGGCCGGCACCGGGCGGGACTCAACTTCGGGGACTGCCTCACCTAGGCCGTCGCCCGCCTGGCGCACGAGCCCCTGCTCTTCGTGGGGGACGGCTTCCCGCACACCGACCTCGAATTGGTGCCGCTGAACATCGGGTAGAGGGCGAGGCCGGGCACGCGTCCCGGCATGGCTTGCGGAGATGAACGGAGGGGGCGCCGTGGCGCCCCCTCCCAGGTCAAGCTGATGCTGTCGGTCCGGGCGGCCTACATCTCGTCGGGCAACTCGCGCAGCTCCGCCATCGAGAAGACCGGTCCGTCCACGCACACGTACCGCGGGCCGATGTTGCAGCGACCGCAGATGCCGATGCCGCACTTCATGCGCTTCTCGAGCGTCGTGTAGGTCTGTTCGTCGGTGAACTGCAGCTTCTGCAGGCCCTGCAGCACGAACTTGATCATGATGGGCGGGCCGCAGGTGATGGCGATGGTGTTGGCCGGCTTCGGCGCCATCTCTTCGAGCACGGTGGGCACGAAACCCACCCTGCCTTCCCACCCCGGGAAGTCGCGGTCGACGGTGATCACCGCCTCGATATCCTTGCGCACCTGCCAATCCTCGACGTCGTACTTGTACGTGAGGTCGAGAGGGGTGCGGGCGCCGTAGAGGATGGTGATGTCGCCGTAGTCCTCGCGGTGTTCGAGCGTGTAGCTGATGGTGGCGCGCAGAGCGGCCGAACCGATGCCGCCCATGATGTACAGGATGTTCTTGCCCTTCCACGCCTCGACCGGGAACCCGCACCCCATCGGGGCACGCACACCCACCTTGTCGCCCACGTTCAACTCGTGCAGAGCCGAGGTGACCTCGCCGGCCTTCATCACCGAGAACTGCAGGTAACGCTTCTCGCTGCAGCTGGAGTTGATGGCAAAGGTGGACTCGCCCACCCCGAAGATGCCGAGCTGGCCGACTTGGCCGGGATCGAACGCAAGGGCGTCCATCACCGCCTCATCGTCGAAGCGCACGCGGAACGACTTGATGTTCGGCGTCTCGTCGATGATGTCGATGACGGTGGCGATCTGCGGCAGATAGGGGTTGCCGGCCAGCGTGCCGGCGGCGGCCGTCGTGGCTCCGGCCTTGACGTCGGCGAAGGTGAGACGCGATTTGCCGTTGCCCGCGGCGATGTTCTGCGTGGCTGTCATCTACGCCTCCCCTCCGCTCGTCGCCGGTGTCGTGGCCGATACGGCCGTGCGCTCCGAGCCCATCACACCGAGCACCTCGCGGATGTCGATGCGGGTGGGGCAATGGGTGATGCAGCGGCCGCATCCCGAGCACAGCAGGCTGTCGTACTTCTCGGGGTAGTACCAGAACTTGTGGCTGAAGCGGTTGCGGAAGCGGTTCGACTTGATGTCGCGGGGGTTATGCCCCGAGGTTTCCAGGGTGTAGGACGGGTTGAAGCAGTTGTCCCAGGTACGGATGCGCTCGCCCTGCCCCTCGACCATCTCGTCGGTGATGTTGAAGCAGTAGCAGTTGGGGCAGACGTAGGTGCACGTGCCGCAGGAGATGCAGCGCATGCTGAGATCGTGCCACCCCGAGTCCTCGATGTTGGCGCGCAGGTGCTCACGCACGCCCTCGAGGTCGAAGGCGGCGTCGACCCGGGCCTCGGCCGTCTCCTTCACCGTCTCGGCGTAGAGCACCTGGGCCTGGCCGGCGTCGGCGAGATCGGCGGAAGCCAGCAGCGTCTCACCCCTCTCGGTGACCACCTCGACGGCGAAGCCACCCTCCACCTGGGTGAGGAGCACGTCGGCTCCTTCGGTGGCGGCCGGGCCGCCCTGCACCGACGTGCAGAAGCACGTGGAGCGGGGGTCGCGACAGGTGACGGCCACCAGCGTAGTCGCCTCCCGCTTGGCGTTGTAGTAGGGGTCGAAGTAGAAGCCGCCGTAGCCGCCGAACACGTTGTCCATCTGGACGAAACCGCGCGCATCGCAAGGGCGCAGGCCGAAGATCACCTGAGCCGGTGCGTCGTTCACCGGCTCCACCACAAGCACGGCGTGCGCGGTGACCGCGGCATCCTGAGCGGCTTTGCGCTCGGCGGGGTCTTCGAGCGCGACCTTCGCCTCGTGGGAGTCGTCCACCTGGGCGGCCGCCTCACCCTCCATCGCGTACCCGTAGCGCAGATACGTCTCCGATTGCCTGAGCACGAACTCCTTGGCCGACTGCTTGGCCAGGAGGACGTCGAGCTCCACCTCGGTGCCCGGGCTCCACGGACGGAACAACACCACTCCGTCGTCGCCCTTCACCGGCGCAACCACCCGTGACTCCCCGGCGAGATGCCCGAGGAAGGCCTGCAGCTGGTCCTGTGCCAGGAACTTCATGGTCATCCCTCCTCTCTAGTGCTCGCCGAACGGGTCATCGAGCTTGAACGTCTGGAACGCCGGCTTCTCGTCGAGGCTGACCCCCGGCTCGAAGCCAAGCATGTCGTAGAGCTCCTTGTTCATCTTGCGGTGTAGTAGGTAGAGCGGGATCTCCACGGGGCAGGCCCTGTCGCAGGCCCCACACGACGGGCAACGCCCGGCAACGTGGAACATGTGCACCATCTGGAACATGAGGTTCTCTTTGGTGTCCACCCGCTGGCCCACGAGCGCGGGCCGGCGAGATCGGTTCACGCACTGGTCCCAGCACACGCACACCGGGCAGGCGTGGATGCAGGCGAAGCAGCGGATGCAGGTCTCGAAGGCGTCGGCCAGCTTGGCGTCCTTCTCCGCCGGCGAGAGCGCCTCGAACTCCTCGATCGTGCCCCACATGGGGGTGCGGTCTTCGGGTTCGGGGACAGGGTCCGCCGCCATGTCGTCGGCGTAGAAGGGGTTCGGGTAGCGGCAGGTGTTGCAGTGGTCGAAGGTGATGTCGCCCTTGGCGAAATCCTTCGAGTCGCCGCAGCGTGTCGTGGCCGTGACGGTGTCGCCCGAGAACGAGATGCTTACCACTTCGTCGGCGAACTCCTTCTCGACCCGGCGGCGGTCGATGATGCCGTCGCAGGGCACGCCCACCACGTAGATGCGCTCCTTGTCGACGAGGTCTTCCTGCAGCAAAGCCACCAGCGTACGGCTGTCGCAGCCCTTCACGCACACGCCGATGCGGGCGTTCGGCGGATCGGGCATCTTGCGCTTGAGGAAGGCGGTGAGGTTGTGGTGCGAAAGGGGGTTCCACACCAGCTGATCCACTTCGTCCGCGTTGCGCACGAAGGCCGGGATCGCCTCCGACGAGTTGATGCCCTGCTTCCAGCCGATGAAGTAGTCGACCCGGTCCTCGGCGAGGGCGGCGCCGGCCAACTCCCGGATCTTCGCCTGACGGTCGCTCACAGGGCTCTCCCCTCGCGCGGCCCCAAAGCCTTGACCTTACCCACGAACTCGTTCACCACTTTCTGCCAGCGGGCGGCCTCCGAAGCCGAGACCCACGTGTACTCGAACCGGTCGGACTCGACGCCCAGGAAGGGCAGCATGCGGTCGAGCAGTTCGAATTTCCGGCGGGCGTAGTAGTTGCCCTCAGAGTAGTGGCAGTCACCGGGGTGACACCCGCT
>Ga0180009_10008048_pt1 | contig 10566 bp, 13 predicted proteins | sample OS_PC_MetaG_FD_123537 | JGI IMG/M metagenome (GOLD analysis project Ga0180009, IMG submission 123537) | Groundwater microbial communities from the Aspo Hard Rock Laboratory (HRL) deep subsurface site, Sweden - OS_PC_MetaG | ecosystem: Environmental > Aquatic > Deep subsurface > Groundwater... | reverse complement strand
TCATAAATGTCGACAAAGAGGTGGGCAATGAAGCTTTCTACTAGAGGACGATATGGAACCAGGGCACTGTTAGAGCTAGCCCTCCACTATAGAGAGGGACCGGTTCCCTTAAAAAATATCGCCCAAAGTCAGCAGATTTCACTACAGTATCTAGAGCATTTAATCACTCCCCTAGTAGCAACGGGAATAATAAGGAGCACGCCAGGGGCACGGGGTGGTGTCTGGTTAGCTAGGTCTCCCCAGGAGATAAAGCTTAGTGAGGTGATAGGACTTCTTGAGGGTTCAATTGCTCCAGTGGAGTGCGTTAATAATCCAGAGATATGCACTCGCTCTGAATTATGTGTTACCCGGGATATCTGGGGTGAACTGAAAAAGGCAATGAATGGGGTTTTGGAGTCGACAACCTTGCAGGATTTGGTCGAGCGGCAAAAAAGAAAAGAGCACTCTGAAGAGGTGATGTACTACATATAAGTTTACAGGTTGATAACTCGAACGGGGTGTGCCAAAGGAGGAGTCACGATGGCAGAGATAATTCAAAAAACGGAGAAACTTCGGTATAAGACGGTAGAGATACCCAAGCTGACCAGAGGAATAGCCAAGGACTCTACCGAGTTAATCGGGAATACGCCCCTGGTCAGATTGAACCGAATAACTGAGGGGACGAAGGCAGAGGTAGTGGCCAAGCTTGAGTCCTTTAATCCCCTAGGCAGTGTGAAGGACAGGATAGGAGTATCGATGATTGTTGCTGCTGAGGAGAGGGGGCTCATCAATAAAGATACGGTAATCGTTGAGCCTACCAGTGGCAACACTGGCATTGCTCTTGCCTTCGTCTGTGCTGCCAGGGGATACAAGCTCATCCTCACCATGCCTGACACCATGTCCCTAGAGCGGAGACAACTCCTATCTGTCTTCGGTGCCGAGCTGGTGCTAACCCCTGGGGTAGAGGGGATGCCAGGAGCGGTGAGGAAAGCCGAACAATTGGTGGCAGAGAACCCTAACTATCTTATGCCCCAGCAGTTTAAAAACCTGGCCAATCCGGAGATACATCGCCTGACCACAGCCGAGGAGGTCTGGAGGGATACCAACGGCGAGGTAGATATTCTAGTTTCCGGGGTGGGAACCGGTGGAACAATTACCGGGGTAGCTGAGGTAATCAAGCCCAGGAGACCACAGTTTAAAGCTATCGCCGTTGAGCCTGCAGATTCCCCGGTTCTATCCGGGGGGAAGCCAGGAGCCCACAAGATTCAGGGCATCGGGGCTGGCTTTGTCCCCGATGTTTTGAGAACGGATTTAGTTGATGAAATTATTAAGGTTACTAATGAAGATGCTGGAATAACAGCGAGAAGGCTAGCTAAAGAGGAGGGGATACTGGCTGGCATATCTTCGGGGGCAGCAACCTGGGCAGCACTGGAAGTAGCCAGAAGACCGGAAAATAAAGGCAAGCTTATAGTGGTAGTTTTACCCGATACCGGTGAACGCTATCTATCCACCTGGCTTTTCCAAGAGCACTACCAGGGTGCACCAAGTATATAAAAGGGGAAGGATACTATCTTGTTTAAGACCTTAAAAGAGGACATTCAAACGGTATTTGCCAAAGACCCGGCAGCGAGGAGTGTGCTGGAGGTTATCTTCTGCTATCCAGGGCTACATGCCCTAATGAAGGTGGTCATAACCTTATGGCTCATGTGTTGCCCGAAAGGGCTAATACAGTAACAAGATTAAAGTCTAGGAGGGTGACACATGGCGAAAACAATCGCTGAAATCAATGAGAAAATTCGTAAAGGGGAGGCGGTGGTAGTCACCGCCGAGGAAATAATTGAAGTTGTTGCTGAGAAAGGTGTAGATAAGGCAGCCAAAGAGGTAGATGTAGTAACTACAGGGACCTTTGGCCCTATGTGTTCTTCCGGTGCCTACCTTAATATCGGGCACGCTAAACCACGAATAAAGCTTGGCGGCGGTCGTACTTACCTTAATGATGTACCAGCTTATGCTGGGCTTGCTGCCGTAGATATCTTCATCGGGGTTACTGCTCTACCTGACGATGACCTCAGGAATAGAGTCCATCCTGGCGAATTCAACTATGGCGGTGGGCATGTAATTGCAGAGCTTGTCGCTGGCAAGGACATCAGACTGGTAGCCACTGCCTATGGGACAGACTGCTATCCCAGAAAAAGGCTGGAAACCCTGATTAACATAAATGACATCAACGAGGCGGTACTGTTCAATATCAGGAATGCCTACCAGAACTACAATGTGGCAGTGAATTTATCAGATAAAACAATCTACACCTATATGGGTGTAGTAAAACCCAATTTGGGCAATGCTAACTATTGTAGTGCTGGGCAGCTCTCACCGCTGCTCAATGACCCTTATTATAAGACTATAGGTATAGGGACAAAGATTTTCCTGGGAGGGGGAATTGGCTATGTTGCTTGGCAGGGTACACAGCACAACCCCAGTGTTCTCCGAGGTGATAATGGCGTTCCCAGGCGGCCGGCGGGAACGTTGGCTGTAATCGGCGACTTAAAGCAGATGAAGCCCGAGTGGCTCCGCGGGACAAGCATGCTGGGCTACGGTACTACCATAACAGTGGGTATCGGTGTTCCTATACCCATACTCTCCGAGGAAATTCTTTGCTATACAGCGGTGAGAGACGCCGAAATCATCGCCCCTATTGTGGATTACTCCGAGGCTTACCCGCAGAGGAAGCCGGACATTCTCGGTGAGGTTAGCTATGCCCAACTCAAGAGGGGGAAGATAGAAGTTCACAGTAAGGAAGTACCTACCGCCTCTCTATCCAGCTATCCTAAGGCAGTAGAAATTGCCAGTATCTTGAAAAACTGGATACAGAAAGGCGAATTCCTCCTGACTGAGCCGGTGGCACCATTGCCTGGGGTAGAATCAGGCATAACATTCAAGAATCTTGAGGAACGCTCGATAGAAGAGCTTTGAAGATACGAGGGGAAGGAAGTGGCGATGGCTATTTCAAGGAGAATAGTTTTACACTTCCCTAGGAGACTGGTAAGAAAGGACGAGAAATGAAGCGTATATACCTTGATTATGCTGCAACCACGCCGACCCATCCTGAGGCAGTGAAGGCAATGCTGCCGTATTTTGGCGATGCCTTTGGCAACCCTTCGAGCATCTATTCTTATGGGCAGGAGGCAAAGGGGGCTATTGAGGAGGCGCGAGAAAAGGTCGCTGCTCTTATTGGTGCCCGGGATGAGGAAATCGTCTATACCAGCGGTGGGACAGAGGCAGATAACTTCGCCCTGAAGGGGGCGGCTTTTGCTAATGAGAGTAGGGGGAATCACATTATTACTAGTTCTATTGAACACCACGCGGTGATAGAGACATGTAAGTTTTTGGAGAGAAGGGGATTCAGTGTGACTTACCTTCCGGTAGATGAGCATGGCTTGATTGACTCTGATGATGTCAGAAGGGCTATTACTGATAAAACCATCCTCATTTCGGTGATGCACGCTAACAATGAGATGGGCACCATAGAACCGATTGCTGAAATAGGCAAGATTGCTAAGGAAGCTGGCGTCTATTTTCACACCGACGCTGTGCAGACGGTGGGGCATATCCCGGTGGATGTAAATGAACTCGGGGTGGACCTACTATCTATGTCAGCCCATAAGCTCTACGGCCCCAAGGGGGTTGGAGCGCTGTATATCAGAAAAGGCACTAAGCTGGTTGCCTTTATGCATGGAGGTGAGCAGGAGAGAAGGCGGCGAGCTAGCACTGAGAATGTGCCTGGAATTGTAGGCTTTGGTAAGGCGGTAGAACTTGTCCGGCAGGAAATGGGCGAAGAAGCAGAGAGGCTGACTCATCTTCGTGACCAGCTCGTTAAGGGACTTTTGGAGCGGATTGACCATACCCACTTAAACGGTCATCCCATAATGAGGTTACCTAACAATGTCAATGTAAGTGTTGATTATGTTGAAGGCGAATCAATGCTCCTGAATCTTGACCTGGAGGGTCTTTGTGCTTCTACCGGCTCAGCCTGCAGCTCATCAAGCCTTGAGCCATCCCATGTGCTCCTGGCACTGGGGCTCTCCCCTGAACAGGCGCATGGCTCCTTAAGGTTTAGCCTGGGGAAGTGGACTAGCGAGGCAGAGATAGGTCGAGTTCTGGAGGTTCTGCCCCGAGTTGTATCTAAGCTCAGAGCCATGTCGCCGCTTTTGAAAAGCCACAAATAGGAGAGGAAGAGATGCGTGATGTGTGGTCACTATACAGCGAGAAGGTGATGGAGCACTTCAAGAACCCGAGGAATGTGGGCGAAATAGAAAATCCCGATGGCATCGGACATGTGGGGAACCCGGTGTGCGGCGATATCATGGAGCTTTACATCAAGGTAAATAACGGCACCATCGCTGATGCCAAATTCAAGACCTTTGGCTGTGGCGCGGCTATTGCCACCAGCTCTATGGTCACTGAGATGGTAAAAGGGAAGAGTATAGAAAAGGCGCTGGAGATTTCCAATCGGGCGGTAGCTGAAGCCCTGGGCGGGCTGCCGCCAATCAAGATGCACTGCTCGGTTTTAGCCGAGGAAGCGCTTAAATCAGCTCTTGAGGACTACCTTGCCAAAAGCAGGAGAAAGGATAGTAGAAGTGGGTGAAATCCCTGAAATCGGTAAAATATCCCCTGAAATCTTCAACGAGCTGATATTTCCCCGCCTGGGGGCTAAGAGTAACAAGGTTTTGGTGGGACCTCAGCACGGGGTCGATGTGGGGATAGTAGAAATCGGGGGCAAGGCAGTCTCATTTACCTGTGACCCGGTATTCATCGTCCCCGAGTATGGCTGGGAGAGGGCTGCCTGGTTCGCCATTCACATCATCGCCTCTGATGCTGTGACCTGCGGGCTAAAGCCCAAGTTTCTATCCATAGACTTGAACCTTCCAATGGAGATGACCAAGGAGCAACTGGAGATAGTGTGGGACACCATGCACCAAGTGTGTGAGCGATTGGGAATCACCGTCATCTGTGGTCACACTGCCAGATATGAAAATTGCCACTATCCGATGGTGGGTGGGGCTACCATAGTCGGTGTTGGTGAGCAAGGCGAATATGTTACTCCTAAATTGGCAACGGTTGGAGATAAGATAATTATCACCAAAGGACCGGCTATCGAGGCAACGGGTATCTTCGCCACCATGTTCCCCTGGCTTATTGAGGAACAATTCGGGCATGACTTTAGCCAGAGGGCACAGCAGGTATTCTATCAGATGTCGGTGGTGGAGGATGCAATGACGGCGGTAAGCGTTGGAGTGAGAGAAAAGGGGGTTACTGCCATGCACGATGCTACTGAGTGTGGGGTGTGGGGAGGACTATATGAACTGGCTCAGGCTGCTGGCTTGGGGGTAAGGATAGAAAAGGAGCAAATCGTAGTTGAAGACTGTGTCGAAGAGATATGTAGCTATTTTGGTATTGACCCTTATACCTCTATCAGTGAAGGGACACTAATCATCGCCTGCCGGGAGCACAAAGCCCAGGAAGTGGTGGAAGCTTTGTTTCAAAAGGGTATCAAGTCCTCTATTGTTGGGGAATTGACAGAACAGGAGAAAGGAATGGTTTTGGTAAGCGGGGGAACTGAGGGAAAACTCCAGCACCCTATAGTTGACCCCTTCTGGAAGGCTTTCTACAGTGCCCTCGAGAAATATACTCCTTGACTGGCAAAAGGGCGGCTATCACTTTGTAGATGGAAGGAGTAAATGAGATACTCCCAAATAGCTAAGCAAGGCCAACAGGGTTGCTGTTCAAGTTGTGCCTGCGAAGTCAGCCTGTTGTCCCAAGCTGAAGCTATTGGATATTCAACTGAGGATTGCTGAAGGTAGAGGATGCGATAAGGGGATGGAGAATAGGGATGCCAAATTAATAGAAGATATCCTACGCCTTAAGAGGCAAAGGAAAGCCATCATTCTGGCCCATAACTATCAGCTAGGTGAGGTTCAGGATATAGCTGACTTCGTTGGTGATTCCTTGGAGCTAAGCCAAAAGGCAGCCAAGACCGATGCCGATGTAATAGTATTCTGTGGTGTTCACTTTATGGCAGAAACAGCTTTCATTCTTTGTCCAGATAAGGTAGTCCTGCTTCCAGATATGCATGCCGGCTGCCCTATGGCGGATATGATTACCGCTGAAGGGCTGAGGGAGAGGAAAAGGGAACTCCCAGGTGCTATTGTGGTCTGCTACATTAATTCCTCGGCTGAGGTCAAGTCAGAGTCAGACGTTTGTTGTACCTCGGCTAATGCCGTCAAGGTCATTGAAAGCCTGAATGCCGAAGAGATACTATTTGTTCCCGACCAATACCTGGGTCATTATATCTCCACCAAAACTGGTAGGAAAATGATTCTCTGGCCTGGATTTTGCCCCACTCATATTAGGATACAGCCACAGTATATTACCAACCTCAGGCAGGAATATCCTCAAGCCAAAGTAGTCGTCCACCCGGAGTGCCGACCTGAGGTCATTGCCCTTGCTGACGAAGTCCTGAGCACAGGAGGAATGTGCAGATTTGCCAGTGAAACCGAGTCAGAAGAGATAATTGTAGGGACAGAGATTGGGATAATACACAGGCTGAGAAAGGAGAACCCAGGGAAAAGATTCATCCCTGCCTCTGAGCAAGCAATCTGCCCCAGAATGAAGTTAATCACTTTGGAGAGTGTCCTATGGTCTTTGCAGGAGATGACCCCTCAGGTTAAAGTTCCTGAGGAGATTCGCCTTAAGGCAAAGGCGGCTGTGGACAAGATGCTGGAGATAGGCAGGGACTGATGAAAGAAACAAGCAAGGTGGTTGTCCTAATTACCACTGCCACTGAGGAAGAAGCTCACAGCATAGCCAGTTTGAGCGTCTTACCTTCCCGCTCCGAGGGCTTCGGCATAGCTGCACTGGAAGCAATGGGATGTTAGCAAAATGTTTGCAAAAGGGGATGATTCAGATACGCGCCTAGAGGGATTCGAACCCACGACCCTCGGTTCCGAAGACCGATGCTCTGTCCGCTGAGCTATAGGCGCATTAGTTATGGGGTGAGTGGAGGGATTTGAACCCTCGTTCTCCAGGGCCACAACCTGGCGCCTTAGACCACTAGGCGACACTCACCATAAATAGTATCGGTCTGGATTTGAGGTATGGATATCATAGCTAAAAACTTCTGCCTTTTCAATAGGCAGCTACTTTAAGGCTAGCTCGACTATAGTAACCCCGTTTCCTCCCTCGCCATAACCACCCGGTCGGTATGATTTGACCAACGAATGCTTGGCGAGCTGCTCCCGAACTACCTGGCACAGAGTCCCTGTCCCTTTACCGTGAACTACCTTAATCTGGTATAAGCCAGCCATAAAGGCATCATTCAAATACCTATCTAGTTTTAATAGTGCCTCATCTACAATCAAGTGGCGAAGGTGTACCTCGTCTATTGGCGGCGTCATATTGGTATGATATTTGCTCCTGAGCGCCATAGTTAACACTCCTGTGCTGTGATTAGGGAGGAAAGGAAACGGCTCTATTATAGGTGTTCAGCTAACTCGGTCAGGCGGTGAATTCGGGGGCAGTCGCTGACCTCGGGATATAAATCATAACGGTCAATAAGTACGGGGGTAATGCCCACCCCTCTAGCTCCGATTACATCCAATTTATACTGGTCGCCTACGTGAACTGCTTCTGAAGCGTTTACCCCTGCCCTCTGTAAAGCAGTCAGGAAAATGGGGGGTTCAGGCTTGTCAACCCCCACCTCCCCAGAGGTAACCACAAAGTCAAGATAGGGCTCCAGACCCAGCTCACGGCAGATAGGATTCATATCCTTATCTAGATTGGTTAGCAAGCCCAAGATAAGCTTTCGCCCTTTTAGTGTTTTCAAGGTTGATAGCACATCATCAAAAAGGGCAAAGGTTACCCCCTTAAATTTCTGTAACAATATCTTTATGATTTTCAAAGGCAGTTCTTGAGGAACCTCAACACCAGCTTCGGCTAATATCGCCTTCGGGTAATGCGTATAGACCTTACTCTGCTCCTCAGGGCTTCTTTTATCTACTGGCAATCTAGCATTTTCCTCAAAATAGTAGCGGTCAGCGGTTAAAATACCTCGGATTATATCCCTCGGGTTTAGCTCAATCCCAAATTGTCGAAAAGCCTGGCTATATAATTCCTCCCGAGGGGGTTCAAAGCGGGCTAGGGTATTAAACCAATCGAAAAATACTGCTTTAATCACATTGACTTCCCTGCCTAATCACTCTTACTCACAAGTAGTATCAGTAGATTATGGAGAGAGTAAACCTACCAGCTCTGTTATATCGCCCACCTTCTCCAGGTTATAGGTTACCTCAATAGCCCTCTCGATATTTTCTCTCCAACTAGCTGACATGCTTAGTACATCGACAGCCTGGTTTCTAAACTTATCCTTCAACTCCTCGTCGCTCATAGCCATTCCTTCTACCCAGGCGGGAGGGTCTCCTTTGGCGTACTCCACGCTCTCTCGGTATACTTTACCTCTCGCCATTACCTCAACTGTAGTAGGTACCCTGATGGGCTGTTTGGGGAGCTCACCAGCCAGGTCCTGAGCCATTACCTCAAGGGTCTTGGGGTCAAGTTCAATAGCAACTTTATTCCGAAATTCCTTCATTTTGGGGTCATTTACGCTCTCAGGATATTGCCACTTGGGACCTGGCGTTACCCTGAAGGCTGCGTTAGCTAAGGAGTGAGCCGCACTGAACTGCATGCTCACTGGCCCCTGGGGATGCATCACAAAAAAGATGGGGGCATACATCATGCTTCCCTTAACCACAACCTTCTCTATTTCCTCAGCTTTAATATCATACTCATCGATTATCTTAGTAAATGCGGTTAATGAATGGTGAATAAACCGGCAACAGGGCCATGGCTTGAGCGATGTCTCCATAATCCACCATCTCTGCCCCAGTTTACCAACCATAAAGTTGAAGTCGCATTCTTCGCGCCCCCGCATCCTCCAAAAACCGGTTCTCCCGTCTAATATCTCGGCAGGACTAGTATAGCCCCCCGCGGCTAGCAAAGCTGCACTCACTCCACCTTGCGCCGTCCATCCTGCCTCATGGTATTTACTAAGAGGTAGGGAATCCACTGGCTTTGCCCAACTGGCCATGATAGGCATAGGAGCAAAGGTTCCCGCCAGCCCCAAGACATGAACCATTTTCTTAGCATCGAGCCCCAGTATCTTAGCCGAGGCTACAGCCGCTCCAAAAACATGCCAGCTATATCCATGCACGGGAAGGGTTTTCATCTTCCCGCCCTCTATCTTCAGCCAGCTTTCACTTGCCCCACCAACTCTGATTGCAATATCATAACCTACTGCCACTGCAGTTATAAGGTCCTTACCGCTTGCCCCCTTTTTCTCGGCAACAGGTATTGCTGCCATTATTGTGGGGACGGCAGGATGGCTCATCAGAATAGTGTCATCGCTATCAATTGCGTTTCCCATATTGGCGTTGGCAAAAGCAGCGTTGGTCATGGAAGTTCTGTCACCACTGCCTATGATGGTAGCTTCCGGGTTGCCCCCCAGTGATTTCACAAAATTTCTGGCTATGCGCCCCTTTTCACTAGAATAGCCACCCAAGGTACAACCGATTGAGTCACAGATGAGCCGCTTCGTTTGGTGAATAACCTCTTGAGGGAGGTTATCGAAGGTTACCTTAGATGCAAATTCGGCCAGGGTCTGGGTTACACCCTCCACTGCACTCATATTACGCCTCCTTGTTAAAGACCCGCTAATCATCCTTAACGCCCAGGTCCCTAATATAATCAACAGCATCCTGGATGGTTACTATCTTCTCAGCATCCTCATCCGGTATCTCAATTTTCCGGGTTGGATTGCTAAACTCCTCTTCCAAAGACATTATCAGTTCTACCAAGTCCAGAGAATCAGCGCCTAAATCATCAACAAAACTAGCCGCAGGCACTACCTCCTCCTCCTCCACCCCCAGCTGCTCCACAACTATCCTCTTTACCCGCTCAGAAATAGTTGCCACTTTTCACCCCCTTCCAAGAGCTTTCTATCTACTGGCAAGAGCGCTAACTGAGCCTAAAACTCCATTAACAAATCTTGACGAATTATCACTACCAAATGTCTTGGCCAGCTCAACGGCTTCATTTATAGCTACCTTAACCGGCACCTTATTATCAAGTAAAATTTCAAATATTGCAAGCCTCAGGATGTTCCTATCGACCACCGGTATTTGTTCTAGTGGCCAGGCAGGAGCCAGGCTTTGAATGTTTAGGTCAATCTTCTCCTTGTTCTGGATAACACCGCTTACCAGCCCACGGGTGAAGTTGGCATTTTCCTCGGACAACCCTCCCTTAGCCAGAAGATGGTTTACCACCCCTTCCACCTCGTGCCCCGCAGAGTCAACCTCATATAGTGCCTGAAGGGCAAGTGCTCTCGCTTTCCGCCGTGCCCCTGCCATAGATTACTCCCTGAAACTAAAATAAAATTATAACACTAACATAGTGTCGCCGGTCAAATAGCATTGTTAAAGATTGTTTAGCAACCTATCCCCCTGCCCCCTTCCCTTAATAAGGGAAGGGGGAATT
>Ga0180009_10008047_pt1 | contig 10568 bp, 10 predicted proteins | sample OS_PC_MetaG_FD_123537 | JGI IMG/M metagenome (GOLD analysis project Ga0180009, IMG submission 123537) | Groundwater microbial communities from the Aspo Hard Rock Laboratory (HRL) deep subsurface site, Sweden - OS_PC_MetaG | ecosystem: Environmental > Aquatic > Deep subsurface > Groundwater... | reverse complement strand
GAATAAAGGAGCCAGCCTGCTATCCGCTCCGCTCTCTAACTACAGGCAGTCAGAGGGGAGTCTGGCTTATGCCGCCAGATAGTTTGCCGTATTGGCAGTTTGTTTTTGGGGATTTTAACGAGCCCTTCCCCGAACTCGGCATGCTCCAATCCGTTGCTTCCGTTCCAGTCGAATCAGTTCGCCCCCATTAAAAACGGTTAATAATAACGTACAAGACGAGATTGCCACGCTAAACTGCGCTCGCAATGACAACCTAAATGCGGTTATGCATTTCCAAATCCGATACCCGGCGTCGGATTTTCTCCCTTTTATCAAACTGCTTCTTGCTCTTAGCAACGGCTATCTCAACCTTTGCCCAACCGCGCCGGAAATGAACTCTTAAGGGTATCAGCGTCAGGCCCTTCTGCGCAACCGCCTGACTTAACTTAAGTACTTCCTGTTTGTGAAGGAGCAGTTTTCTCGGACGCCTTACATCCAGCTCCTCCCGACTGCACGGGTACGGAGCGATATACATATTATCACTACTGCTCTGTGACATTAGTTATTGACAACGTTACCCCTATCTGTGAGATACTACCTTCAACAGAGGTGGTATCATGAAAAGGGAAAATGTAGTCAGACTAAGGGTAAAAGAGAAAGAGTTGCTAAGGCAACTTTTAAGTAATGGCTAAGTAATGGCAAAGAAAAGGCCAGAAAACTGACCCGTTGTCGGATATTGCTGCTGGCCAACGAAGGTAAGAAGGATACTCGGGATAATAGAAGCCTTAGGGGTAGCGCGTAATACGGTTCGCCAGGTTCGCCAAAGGTATGTCCGGGAAGGCTTGAGGGCGGCAATCAATGAACAGCCGCGGTCAGGAGCGCCGAATAAGTTCAGCGGCCGGCAGAAGGCCAAAATTACCGTCATAGCTTGTTCAGAGCCTCCGGAAGGAAGGAGCCGCTGGACTCTTCGCCTGATCGCAGATAAGATTGTGGAGTTGAAATTCGCTGACAGCATATCCTATAAAACAGTTGAGCGAATCTTAAAAAAAATGAACTTAAGCCTCACTTAAAGAAACAGTGGTGTATCGGTCAAATCACGGCCGAATTTCTCTGGCGTATGGAAGAGGTCTTAAATCTCTATGAGCAAGATTATAATCTCCAAAGGCCGGTGGTCTGTTTTGACGAACGGCCCTGCCAACTGACCGGCCAAGTGGGTACTCCAATCCCTATGAAACCGGGAAATGTTTTTCGCCAGGATTACCATTACGAAAGAAACGGCATCTGTGTGACGATGCCGGCTTTTGAACCCTTAACCGGCATACGGATTACCGATGCCAGAGAACAAAAGACCAAGAAAGATTACGCGATGTTTATGGAAGAGTTGGCGCAGGCGTATCCGGAGGCGGAAAAGATTATCTTAATCCAGGATAATCTTAATACGCACAATCCTTCTTCGCTTTATGAGACCTTCTCTCCGGAAAAAGCCTTTCGTTTATCCCAACGCTTCCAAATGTTTTACACGACTAAAAGAGCCGGCTGGCTGAATATGGCAGAGATTGAATTTTCCGCCCTTGCCAAACAATGCCTTGACCGGCGTCTTGGCAGTCTGGTAACCTTCTCGTGAAGAAGTGTACGCCTGGACCAGAGAACGCAAACCGCAAGAAGACAACCGTTTCCTGGCAGTTTACAAAGAACGATGCCCGAAAGAAGTTCAATAGATTATATCTGAATATCAAGAATTAATGTCACAGAGTACTACTGTCATGACTTATCTTTTGCAACCCCTTCATAGACGCCGAAGACCTTACCCGCCTCGTACATCGCTTCCACGTTCTCAACCGGGGTGCATGGAGCTAGGTTGTTGCCTTCGCGCAGGACAAACCGGCCGCCCTCCATAATCCCGGAACCGCATATCCTTTTGATTTCCGTCCTAATTTCCTCTGATGTGCCGTTTTTCAGAAGCATAACGGTAGGTCCGCCCAGTATCTGAATCTCCGGACCTAATTCCTGCCGTAATTTACCAAAATCAACCGGGAAACCGGTATCAAAAGAATTTACCCGCAAATTCTCTTTCAGGAATTTAAAATGGCGGGTTGAGTCCCCGCAAAGGTGGATACTGACCGGACCGCCGTCGCTGAATTCATCCACCAGCATCCGGTGGTAAGGAAATACAAACTCCTGATATGTTTTGGTGGAAATCATCGCAATGGCATCGTCGGCAAAACCAAAATCGGGCATTTTAAATTTGTCTTTATCCGGAGAATCCGGAAACCTTGACCAGCGCCACTGCCGGATGGCTTTCATCCGCCGAATAATGTTTTCCGTTACAAAACGCATCAGATTGTGGTAATACTTCGGGTCTTCGTACATATCCAGACAGACCTCCGCGGCGCCCCGAAGTTTGTACGCAACATCAAACGGACCATCCGTACCCTCGCCGGGAATGGTCGTGGGCGGTTTGACCGGCAAACCCTCAAATTCTATCTTCGGACACCTATCCTGCGTGTATTCAAAAAAATCCATCGCCCGGCCCAAAAGATTGCCGCGCAAGGGGTCAGGCGGTTCCAATTCGTAAAGTTTGTTCTTGTTCTCCTTCAATATCTCAACCGTATCCGGCACCCCGTTTCCGAAATAGCGCAGCGGGCATCCAAACCAGCCGGCCTCGTAGGAATTCTGGAAGTCAACCGCAACCTGCCAACCGTCTTTGGGCGGTCCCATTTCGTTGTCGCAGATAAGATTGCCGCGCACCCATTTCTGGTATGCCAGTTGACATTCAATCTGGGCCTGGGGGTTTTTGAAAAAGTCCTCAAAGGTATATCCGGTGTTGTTTATCTCCGGGTTGCCAAAGAGATTGCGGATACTCCCTGTAGCGGTAACCGGAATTCGGTAAGGTTTACGGTTATTGTACGCCTCCCAAACCTTCGCCGCTTCCTCGTTGTGCCTCAAAAAATCAATCTTGTGCTTCAGAAAGTAACCCATATTATTAAAACCGGCGCAAAAATTCCGCCGCCCTGGCAATATCTATCGCCGGGTTGGCGCCCACTTCCCGCTCAATGATGTGGAAACCCTTAAAGCAGATGTCATCCAGCGCTTTCAGGTATTTCGGAAAGTCCACGTCGCCCTCGCATAAGGGAACCTCGCCGTTGTTTCTCTTCCCGTCTTTGGCGTGGGTCTGGACGATACTACAGCCCAGCGCTCTGGTTATGTCCATAATCTTTTTGGTCCGGCTGATGCGTTCTTCAATGTCGCTCTCATCGGTGTATTCGTGGCCGCCCAGGTCTCTGCAGGTGGAACTTATCGCCAGCCCGTAAGAAGCGATTAAATCTTTCAGTCCCCGAGCCTCGTTTTCGGTAAGGTGTTCAATCGTCAGTTCTCCCGGAATGTCGGTCAGCTCAATCCCGTCCAGTTTCAGTTCGGAGACATTTCTCCAAACCTCCCTTAACGCCCAGTCTGAACGAACCCAGGAATGCGCCGATTTTGAGCATAAACTCCTCTCTTTTGTTTTGGCTTCTTCTTTCTTAAAGTCTAACCTCTTTTCCGGATGCGGCTGATTGGTAAACCCCTTCCAGTATCCGGCTTACAGCCAGAATCTGGGCCGGGGTGGTGATGGGCGGACGGTCTTCCCGGATGCAGGAAACAAAATCTTTTATCTCTTCGTCGTAAACATTGACCTGCGGCAGAGAAGCAACCGTATCGGTTAGGACCCCGGCTTTCTCGCCGAAAATGGTAAGGCCGGAGGCATCCTCCCTGGCGCCTGCCTTTTCGCCGAAGAGATTGTAAGTCATCACTGTTTCCGAATTGCCGGCCCAGGATGCCTCCAGAACAAGAGCGGCGCCGTTATCAAACCGGATAAAAGCGGCCGCCAGGTCTTCCACGTCAAAGCCGCCGTCGTATTTGTCGCCGGGATGCCTGGTTTCCAAAGGAGGCCAGCCGCCGTCGGTGGCCACCTTCTTGAACTTCTGGAAGGTTACGCCGGTAACCGAAACGGGCTTGGGCGCGCCCATCAGCCAGTAGGTCTTGTCCAGAATGTGAACGCCTATGTCAAGCAAGGGACCGCCGCCGGATAGTTTTTTGGTGGTAAACCAGCCGCCCAAGCCGGGGATACCCCGGCGCCTCAGACAATTTGCCCGAGCGTAATAGACCTGGCCGAATTCACCTTCGGTTATCAATTTTTTAAGAAAGGTGGATACCGCGGAAAAACGATGCGGGAAAGCGACCATGAATTTCCGGCTGGTCTTGGAAACTACCTTCAGAATCTCGTTTGTCTCCGCACCGTTCATAGCAACCGGCTTTTCGCAGAGAACGTCCCGGCCGCTTAAGAGGGCGGCTATCGCCTGTTCTTTATGGAAGTAATTGGGCGAACAGATACTGATAATGTTGATATCCTTTTCCTCCAGCATCTTCCGGTAATCGGCAAAGGTTTTCGGAATACCGAATTTTTTGGCCACCACACCGGCCTTGGCGATGTTCGGGTCACAAATTGCCGCCACCTCCACATCCGGTACTTTCTGGAAACCGGGGATATGTCCCACTTGGGTAATGCTGCCGGCGCCGATGATTCCAATTCTCAATTTTTTTGCCATCCTTTTCTCTCCTCCGGTAAAATTTAGGCGTTAAAACGTTTAAGGAAAGCGATAGATTTAGGTATCATCAGTTCTTCATTCGCCTCGCCTTCGTATTCCAATGAAATGAAGCCCCGGTATGAAACTTCGCGGAATATTTGGAATATCCGGTCATAGTCCAGCCGTTTCTCGTTCCCGCGCTCATCAATGTCATAGGTCTTGGCGTGGACAAAAACCGCCAGGGGAGCGGCTTTACGGATGGAACCGTAGGGGTCTTGGGAAAAGTTGCCGGTATCCAGGGTTAAGCGGAACCAATCGCTGTCCACCACCTTGATTAGCCCCATAATCTGTTCCGCAGAAGTCCCGCCGTGATTCTCCATCGCCAGGACGATGCCGTGATTATCCCGGCAGTAATCTGCGCACTCTCTTAAAGCAGCAGCGGTGCGTTTGAAGATAGCCGGGTCAGACAATTCTTGACCGCTTCCGGCAAAGCAGCGCAGGACCGGCGTGCCCAGGTAGGCGGCAATGTCGGCCCACTGTTTTACTTTTGCCACCTCCTGCCGGAGCTTGGCGTCGTCCGGGGTGGTAAAGTGGTTGCTGGCGCTGACTGCCGCAATGGTAAGCCCTAAATCAATAATCCTCTTCTTCAGATTCTGAAGATAGTCCTTCTCTATCCCGGGAAAATGGGCATCCAGAAGTTCCACGCCGTCCAGTTCCAGTTCCTTGGCACACTTCTCAATCCAGGCCATCTGGTCCAACTTCCCGGCTGCAATCGTGCGGTGAAAAGACCACGAACTACAAGATATCTTCATCTGACATCCTCCGTTTGTCCATCAAAAGGAAATATTTTACCTTAAATTCCCAAGAACTGCCACATCAGACTATCACCGGCGATGACGAGAAATAGCTTAAAACGCATTTTACGCCTTCGTTCTTACGTTTCCCGCGGTATTTTCCCCCTAAATGTTTAATTTTACCCAGGGGTAGTGTAGCCCTTTATGGGCGCAATCGCTACGGGGACAAGCCCCTACACAACCGTCTTTCAGGAGACGCAAAATCTTACAGGAATTCTACCTGGCGTCAACCATTAGACGGCGTTCAGTGAGGATTTACGACAGTTGTGTCCCCTTCCACCTGATGTTCCTATTCAAACCTCAGTTTCGCCCAATCCTCATAGAGGTGGAAGTTAGCCCAGGAGAGTGGTGAGTAAGAAGATAGCTCCACGCCGTTAGGCAGATAGACCGAGTAATCGTAACGCGCCAGGTTGAAGAGCCAGACATTCCCTTTCTTGGGGGCTTTGCCGTTGAGCGACGGCAGTCCGGCAAACGGTATGGCTACTTCCAGGGTCCAGTACTCATCTTTGTCCCGCCAGTCGTTAAGCGTCCCCTTAATCTGGATTGCTATCTTTAACCCCTCGCAGTTCCAATCTGACCAGCGGGTGTAATTACCGGCGCCGCCGCGTTTTACGTTGAAAGCGTCCAGGACCGTACCCAGGGCGTTGATTTCAAAGTTATAATAGGGATCCGGCCCATCCGGGTGTGCAACCGGGTCCGGCTTGAGGAAGACCTCCAGGACGTCTTCCAAATAGGTATTGCTGTCCCTTTCTTTGTAGTATGACCAGATGTCCTGGTCATAGGCCTTGATACCGACGTAAAGGTACTTCTGGTCATAGAGAACCCGCGCTTCGGTCTTGGAGAATGGTTTCGCGTAAGCGGCCGGTTTGTTCAACAACCATTCGTCATGTGTTTTCGGCACCGTGAAGTTAACGATCTGTGCCTTCTCCCATACCGGCTCATCCAAAAATCCATCCACCTTAATCGGTTCGGAAGTGAAGGGACAGACGTAAACAATCCCCGGGGCCTGAGTCGGAGTTATGGCCTCTTTTTGGATCGATTCTCCACCGGGATTTCCGAACGACCTTTGAAAGCCGGAACAACCGGCTAATAATAAGAGTGGGAAACAAACCAAAATCCAATTTGACTTCCTCATGTTCCCTCCCTTTGGGGCCAATTTTTCAGAACTGAATATCCATCCTGAATTTCAATGTGTCGCCTTCATGCAGAGTCTTTCCCTTCCCTTCCGGAGTATACCCAGAAAACGTAAGGGATATTCCCCAAACTCTACCATCCGTTACCGCAAAATGGTCCAAGGTCTTATCTTTTGAGAAGACCTTTACCACTACTCCGTCTGGATATCTCCACCCGATATACTCTTTACCACTTAAAGATATCGAATTCTGGTACGTGTCAGAAAATCTATGTTTAGTAGTTTCACTAAAGAACTCTGTCTCCGAATACGCCCCAGGAGGAGCAACGTTTCCCCTAATGCCAATTTCATAGGTAGTGACTTCCGTTTTAGCGGTGAGTTCGTAGTCGAGGATAACACAATTTGAAAGGATTCTTGCTCTCTGAACAAAGTCAAATTTGCCGGCCACTTCTCCAACAATTAGATAGGTAGTTTTATCAAAACCGTCCACTTCTATGTTTTTAAAATATTGTTGGTTGTACTCATTCTGAGGGATTTGAAAGCCAGGCCCTTCCAGATAAAGACCCATTCCCCAGGCGATGTCTTTGCTGTCTAATCCGATACTGACGCCACCGCTCCCTCGGTCAACTTTTATACTGACTGACTGAGCCGAAATTTTTCCGCTAATTAGTAAAAAAAATGTTATCAGTAATCCGATAATTCCGATTCTTACCGGTTGTTTCCTCATCTCGGCACAACGAATTATGACTTTCAATTTTACCCCGGACATCTTTTCTTATCGTTTCTTCGGTGAAAGAAGCACCATTCGAAAATTTTCTTTGGGTATGGTTATAAAGAGGGTATCCCCCTCGATCCTAACCTCTTTTTTGTTCAAGGGGTCATAAGCTGTTACGACCTCATCGCCGAAAAGACCTATTCTGACGCCATTGAACTTCACCTGAACCTCTTTCTCCTGTCCAAAGTTCGCAATGATTGCCAGAACTTTTTTATCAGGACTGAGCCAAAAACTGGCTTTAACATCGGTTTCGGCAGGTACGAGAAAGTCCTGTTCCCAGTAACCCTTAAATATCGAATTAGTGGCATGGAACTCGTCCATAACTTTCCACGCAGAGGCTGTTTCCTCAAGAGCCTGCTTCCTTTCCGGGCCGTAGAGTGCCTGCTGAATAGTTGGAGTATCGTGAAGTAAAGTGATGGCCAACGCGTCACTATTGCCCCAGGGAAGGCCGTGATAGACATAAAATGTTCCCGGAATTCCAAACGGTTTCCCCATAAAGTCGGCCTTAAAAGCAGAGAGTGGAACCATCTCCAACAATGGTGGTCTGTTCTCCGATTCGAAGGGAATAAACTGTTCACCGTTAAGAAAGAGGTCACAAAAACTAAGTACCGGTATTTCCTGCCTTCCGTGGAGGTAGACAATGCCATTGGGGTTATTCTGTTTGACTACCGTGTAAATTCGTTTCATCTGTTCCCGAAAAGCAAAGATGGGTTTGGAAGGATGTCTGTTTCCGGAATCATCGGTATAACCACAACCATGTTCCTCGTTCATACATTGCTCCGAACCGTATTCATCAAGATAGACGCCGTCCAGACCAAATTCTTTCATTACCCAGTCTATCTTCCAGGCGATATGGTCGGTATAGACCGAATTAGGGCAGGCTCTATAACTTAAAAGTTCCGGCATGGTGTAGAGGGAAAAAGGTGTTGATAAAGGATGTCGCAACGCTTCTTCCGACATAATCTTCCACTCCGGAGTGTTGGTGGTAAGCCCTGCACCAAGATAAAGGAAAAATTTTATCCCTTTTTTATGACATTCTTTGACCGCATCACGCAACCATGTGTCTTTATAATTTAAGGTGCTGTCGTGGATGGACCAGAATTCACCCATGTCAACAATCGCCTTAACATTCTGTTCTTTAAACCAGTCCATCAATACTGGCTGATAGATATAATTGGTAACACCAGGATACCAGAGATCAGCGGGTACGATAACGGTGTTGTATCCCCGGTAACCTTTCTCCGGCCAGGGTTTAACCGGTGTAGCCTGGAGACCAAAGACATAGGTTAAAGGTTTGGTAACGGTAAGCGGCTTGTTGATGAAGGTGATGGTAAGAAGGGTATCGTTTCCCGTAGCGGTAATCTCTAAAGCATCATCCGGCTTCTCCAGGCTGAATCCCTGGTCACTCTCGTTAAACCAGACCAGACCTAACGCTTCTGTACCCAACCACAGAGGTTCCAATTTATTCTTCCAACTCTTTTCTGCCACTGCACCACCCATCCGGTGGCCTGGTAATAACTCCTTGTATTCTTCCATAGTGCTTCCCCAGATAGTAGTCTGAGTTCTTAAGTAGGCATATTCTTTTTTGATTGGGATACGCAGACGCAGGTTATTTATGGAGAGTTCCCTTTGAGGAATGATATCCAACCGAACCTTTATCATACCGTCGTACTCCACTGTAGAAGTGGCCTTGACGGTTAATAACTGGCTGGTACCTGTCCCCTCTAAAACGACTTTATTATCTTTTGACTCTTTAACCACAATAGGTATATTCTGCAATGGTTGTAGCGTATCATCGGCTGTAATCTCAAGGGAAATAGGTGAAGCAAGAATTTCTTTCTCTTGAGTTACAATCTGGGAGGGAAACAGAGAACCGAATCGGTATTCCCTGCCCCAACAGAAGATAGAATTCTTTTTTACGCTCATCGGGGTCCAGGGCGCAAGAACTTGAGTGGAAACACCTATTTTATTACCCACCCAGGCAGATTTCGCTAAAACCTCAAATTCTACTTCCTGGCTCATGATAATCTTGTCGTTTTGGTATGAATCAACCTTCAGACGATAGAGACCAATTGGAAAGTCAGCCAGGGGAAATGCGGTTTTATAGCGCATAGACCCTTTTACTTCCATAGTCTTAATCGGTTTATCTTTTCCTGTTCGGTAGAAATAGAGCCGATAATAATCAGGTACATCCTGGCCAAAGTAGGTAAGGATAAGTTCTAAGTTTCCCTGCAAAATTCTGGGGTTGACCGTTATCGTTAAAGGCGGTTTGACCTCAAAAGGAAGAAGAAGGGTATCTTTACCCTTCTGGAGAAAGACGTTTACTTCTGCCAAATAATGGCCGCCGTAAGGAATATCGTCAAAAGAAAAAGAAAAAGAGCCGTTTGGAAATTTCGTATCCTGAGAAGTGATAACCTGATTTTTTTGGTCGGTAACCGCAACCTGGACCGTAAACTCCTTCTCTAAACTTAAAACCTTTCCGGAGATGACCGTGGGTTTAAGAAAAGAAACCGTATCCATTTGGACAGCAGTACCTTTTTGTAGAAGAAGGCCACCGGTTTTCAAACCTTCTAAAAACATCTCTTTTACTGGAGACCAGGCGGATAGTTCTGAAGGTATCTGTTGGTCACGGGCAATCTGGAAAGGTAAAAACAGATTTTCTTTCGGAACCACTCCGATCGTCTGGAAAGGAATGGCTATTTCTGCTTCCCATCGGTCCGCAAAAATTTTGGTTTTATAAACCCACTCTCCGTTCCAGGCGGCATGACCGTCCTTGCTGTCATAGACAGAACCCAAACGGTTACCGATAAACTGGTAGTAATAGTCAGGATCGGTTTGGGAAGGAAAGAAGAGTTCGATGGAATCTTCAGACCACAATTGTTTATCCCTTTCGTTTAGCTGGGATTGGGCGATTGGAACATAAGAGGAATTAACGAATAAAATTACACCGAGGTAAAGGTTATTATTATCATATCCGAGATAAACCTCGGTCCGATTAGTTGCAGGCTGTTTTGTCTTAAAAATAAAGAAATTAGATATCTTGCTCGCTTTTTGCCAAGTATTCTCAATATTACCATCAATCACCGGCGGATTATCAAGGTAGGGAATAGTCAGTACCTGCTCATGAGAAACCGCATCTTGACAGAAAGCCGGCCGGCCACTTATGGAGATTAAAAATAGACTTATCACCACAGATACGGCCAAAAAGCATACCGAACTTTTAGAGCGCATAACCTTCCCCCTTTTCTACTTTTGTAATTTTTTGT
>Ga0180009_10008046_pt1 | contig 10569 bp, 7 predicted proteins | sample OS_PC_MetaG_FD_123537 | JGI IMG/M metagenome (GOLD analysis project Ga0180009, IMG submission 123537) | Groundwater microbial communities from the Aspo Hard Rock Laboratory (HRL) deep subsurface site, Sweden - OS_PC_MetaG | ecosystem: Environmental > Aquatic > Deep subsurface > Groundwater... | reverse complement strand
TTACACTGAACCTGTCTAACCTTGAAGTAGAAGATGTGCTGGAGCTGATTTACGACTGCAATGGGAGGATCTCAAGGCTGGAACTCTTCAACCTCAAGGATTGGGCTGCGGGGAAAACCGCCCATATTCCAGCCATCGGCCACCTTCAGAAGGCGATCAACGAACAAAGCCCTATAGGGCTGAAGCGATTGATCCTCGAAATCATCCAGAAAGTAGGGGCCAAAAATCTCCCCGAAAAAAAAATGCAGATCGAAAAATTGATTGCCATCCTCCACGATATCATCTCTCTTCAAATCATGTACAAGGGCAGGCCGCTTAAGGCACGCATCGGAAGCGATTCTACGGGACGATCCCAACGATCGCATGGCATGGGCCTTGCGGTGATTGAGACTTTGCCTCGAAGAGCGCGCCAAGAGATCGAGAGGGATATCGGTGTCGGTCATGAGATACTTCCCATAAGGATGACCGTCTATAGACGGCAAACCTTTTTAGCCCGCCAGAACATGACCAAGACATTCCGGACGTTTCAGCGCATAGCTGAATCCTTGCCTGTCATCCGTTGGATCGGTTACACCCGCAAAGAGGATTGGGCTGTTCAGGGTGATGCCACACGTGTGGTCCAGCAGGGAAACGTCATCACTCTAGGCGGGGAACAGAAAACTGTCACGAACGGTCTAGGCCTAGACCCTCCGATTTCTTGCCGTGAAGCGAAGCAGATTCCCTGGGCCTATTTTAATTCCCATTTTAGAAACATCCTAAAGGTTATCATCGGGTTCGTGCCGGCGTTTGCCACCTTTTTTCTAACAAAGGACTGGTGGGTGCTGGCTTATTTTGGTGCCTTTATCTGGTTCGGCATCACAGGAATTCGCAACATCCTGCAATCGGTTTTGGGAGGTGGTGGCTTTCGCCGATCTCCCCTGCTCAGATGGAACGCTTATGTGAGTTGGGATCGGATTGCTGATTCTTTACTCTTTACCGGATTTTCCGTGCCGTTGCTGGACTACATTGTCAAGACGGTCTTTCTCGACAGGATGTTTGGCGTTACCACCGCCACCCAACCGGTCATCTTGTATTCCGTTATGGCGTTGACCAACGGCGTTTATCTTGCGACTCACAATGCATATCGGGGCTTACCGAAAGGTGCCATTTACGCAAACTTCTTTCGTAGTGTACTGTCCATTCCGATTGCAGTGGCACTCAACTATTCTGCAGAAGCAGTGCTCACTGCTACAGGCGTGGTAGCAGCGGCTGCGGTGCTCCAGAACTGGGCGGCGATAATTTCAAAGGCAGCGTCGGACGTTGTGGCAGGGATTATCGAAGGAACTGCTGACCGTTATGAAAATATCCAGGCGCGGTTCCGAGAGTACCGCAAGAAGCTGTCGGACTTAATGCATATTTACGCACAGCTCGAATTGTTGTTCCCGGAGGTCCCTACGTTTGAACTGCTGGAACATCCTCAAAAGTTTCGAGAAAAAGCCAACGCCGAAGCTCGGGATTTGGAAAAAATTATCTGCATCCATGCCCTGGACGCACTTTATTTCTGGATGTATCAGCCCAGAGCTCGAAGCGCCTTGCATCAACTCCTGAACTCGATTACTGAGGAGGAGCGCCATATCTGGGTCTCTTCCCAGTTTACACTTCAGTGGCAACGTGACATCAGCCAGATGTTCATAGATGGTGTCCTTGGGCATGATTTCGCACGTGCACTGTCCTTTTACTTGTCCCGCAATCTGGAATATCTGGAAGCAATGAAGAATTTTATATAAGGAGCGAATCGTGGATCAACCCATTCTAAAATAACAATGCAGCAATATACAACGGCCGCAGAAACTCGATTGAATGTTTGGCCATCTTGTAATCTATAAGGTCCTTGGATAATTCGATATCTCGATCCTTCTGTTTGGATCGAACCTTTTGATATTTTGCCAATCTGACAAGCTATTGAAAACTGTCCTTCGATATATCATATCGATCTGTCAGCTCCGCTCAAGGTTGAGATATGGACAGGGTATGTAACCCTACAACGCAACTTGTGCATAATAGGCAAGTTTATTTATGCGTCGTCTCCTGTGGGACAAGTAGGCGCGATGGTTTCTGGCCTGGATCCAAAGGATCTGTTCGATCAGGTTTTCTACGGTATGCTTTTTCACGGGTAACAACACCTTAAGAAGGACCCTAAGCTGCGACAGCGTAATAGATGGTGCTTTTTTTCCCCATCCTGATTTTCAGGTGCCAGAGAAAGAAGTGGGCCAGCATGCACGTGAGTATATGATGATGCCATCCCGTAAATTTCCGAACTTCGTAGTGGTCCATGCCCAACTCGGTTTTGGTTTCCTCGAAACACTGCTCGATCGCCCAGCGCAAACCGCTCAGCCAGACAAGCACCTTGAGTCTTGTGCTGGTGGAAGCGTTGCTGATGAAATAGCTGTATTGAGGATCGTTACCAATTGTGCGCCGAATGAGCAACCATACGGTTCTTTGAGGAAGCCCGTCCGCAGACATGATGATCCGACGACGGGTGAACTCATAAACGATCGGCCCTTTGGTGCCTTCGGACACCTCTCGGCGGTACCAGAAATAGTCGTTGATGTTTTTACCCAGTTCCTCGACGCTCATCGGTTTGCTGGCGGTATCGGCAAGTACGGTTTTGCTCCGGGTTTCTCCGCCCCAGCGATATTGCTTGGCAATGGTCATTGGCCGCTTAAGCCAACACTGGGTGCTCTTGGTAACCGATACGAAGTATGTTATGCCTGGCAGGGCTTCAACGGCTTTGATAAACTCCGGGCTCACACCGTAGATTGAGTCGCCAAGGACATACTTGAAGGGCAGCACCTTCTCCGAGCTGATTTCATCGAGCATTTCCACGGCCAGTGCGGGCTTGCTCTGAAAGGTGGCGTTTTCCGGTAGATCGCACTTTTGACGACGGGCACGATAATCGTCGGTGAACCATTGTTCAGGGATAAACAACCGTTTGTCGAGCAGAGCGTATCCGTGCTCAGACACATAGGCGGCGAAGACGCCGACTTGGCAATTATCGACCTTACCGACGGTGCCGCAGTACTGACGCGCAACACCAATAGAGTCTTGGCCCTTTTTAACGAAGCCGCTTTCGTCAAAGACTAAGGCACCATCAGGACTGCCAAGGTCATCATTAACAAAACTATGATACTTGGATATCATGTTATTTTCGTCCCATGGAGCATCGCTGATAAAACGCTGTAACGCTCTAACATTACCGTCTTTGATGGCCAAGGCGATCGGCTCGATGGATTTTCGCTCCAGGTCGCTGAATTGCCCGACCATGTAATTGAAAAAGTGCTGCCTGGATTCGCTGCGAAGGAAGCAATCGCTAAACTGGTCATGGAATCCTTTGAGTTCATTCATGAAATCTACGATGTCGCCCTTGCTTAGATCAAACTTGGGCACCGGGTATAGGTATTCGTCGCTTCGTGTAACTGGTAGCATGGCCTGCCTCCTTCTTTTAAGGGTTGCTTCGCAGTATGGCAGACCATGACTGAAATGTCAAGGACTATTGGTTCCAAGTCTCGTTGTAGGGGTAAAAAGGGGTCTATTGTTCTGAGCCGTGAAAGTCTTATGCGAATCCAATCATTCAACCTGCCCTGAAGGCTATTTCCTTCCGCCTAAAGCCATAAGGTTTCTTTTTCCCCCTCCAAATCTTCATCCTGGCACTCGATCCCAAAAAACGCGAAGTAAGGGCAGAGGGGAGAAGTCGTGCCCAGGGCCGCCCAAATGCGCCCAAACGGGTGCCACTGCAAGAGGACAACACCTTAACACCGCAGCCCACCTTGCCCCTGTATGCGTGAAAGGCAGGAAGACCGTCCAGATCGTCCGGATCGTCCAACCCGGCAATATCAATGGTCTTTTCGATGGTCGACAAATCGCATTTGGCGGGCGATTTCACAAGTGGAAATAGCGAAGGGGTAGAGGAGGCAGCCCGTGCCCTTGACGCACAGCGCCAAAGCCATTATAGTCCAGCCCGAAGAATCACGGCAAAGGAGGCGGTACCATGAAGAATGTCGAGATGAGTGTTGAAGGAACTATTCTGACGGTCAAGGTGGACCTTTCCAAGGAGTTTGGACCGTCTTCTTCTGGGAAAACAATCATCATTGCTTCGACCGAGGGAAATGTGAGCATCCCAGGTGCAGAGGACAAGAAGATCGGTCTGAACGTTTACCGGAAGAAGTGAAAGAAGGGCACCTGGAACATTGACACTTGGCTACTTTCTGCCACTCATTGTCTCTGGGAACTCGGAAAACCTACCGTTTTGGCGAAGCTCTCAGCTCTTGCACCCTCGCAATCGACATCCCCTGAGAACATGAAGGGCGAAAAAGACCGTCCGATCGCCCTGATCGTCCAACCCGGCAAAATCAATAGGGTTTCCGGTGGTCGATAAATCGCACTTTGGGCGGTCGATCCTGAAAACTGAATACCGAAACGAGGGTAAAGGGGAGAAGTCGTGCTAAAGTGTCATCCCGGTCGGGCTTTTTCTTGGCTCTGAGACCCACTATCAGTAAAATCACCGTTCAGACAGGAGGTCTGTCATGAAGTGTGCCATCTGCGACATCCAAATCGATTCGGTCGAGGAGGCCATCGAACAAGGATGGACCCCCTTATTTCTACGAGGGTGAAACCGAGCATGAACCTGCCTGTCCAACCTGTTCAGAAGCCCTTCTCCAGGTGGGGAAGGACGGAGAAATGGAGGTGAAGGAGGAGTACCGGGGGAAGATCAGATTCCTTGAAGAGACCACAGATCACGGACGCGGAGGCCATTTAATGATCGGTCTGGCAATAGTGGAGGCAGGCATAAAGGAACATTGAATCTTTATAAGTGTATATAATATTGGATACTTACAACATGTGGAAGCTATCTGCATGATTGTCAAGAATTGAGTGGGTCCAGATCCATAGCAGATAACACAGGCGTCAGCCTGTGCGAGCAAGGGCAGCGAAATGGTACTTTTTCTCATCGTCGAGGGATTATTAGCGCTCAGAGGTACGTCACGAATTCTTGATTGATCATGCCTGCAAGACAGGGTATTCTTGCAATAGAATCCTTAAGGATTAGAAGCTATTCAGGGGTTCAATGTTATTTGGGTAGGTCTAACTTCCTGTATGCCCATCGATCGTCATGCTTTGGAACGCAACGTTTGACGATTTGGGGCGCAGCTTAAGGTGGCGTTTCCACATTCCTGTTGGACTTCAGACGTGGGAATGCCCTACAACATGATGGGCTGGCTTTACTTGGCACACAAGGCCGAATCCCGTACAGTCCGAGTCCGAAAAAGGGACTTCACCTCACCTCACCTCCTCGTCAGCTTCACCAAGTCCTGGCGTTGCCGCTGCTGGGCCTTGGCGCTCACTACGCATTGGAGATACTGAAATGAACCCGCCGACCAAACCCGCCACGCGAATACCCGGCAGCATCTGGGCGCTCGGCTTCGTCAGCCTGCTGATGGATGTGTCCTCCGAGCTGATCCACAGTCTGCTGCCGGTGTTCATGTTCACCGCGCTGGGCGTGAGCGTTTTCACCATCGGCCTGATCGAGGGCGCGGCCGAAGCGACGGCGCTGATCGTGAAAATCTTCTCCGGGGCGCTCTCCGACTACTGGGGCAAGCGCAAGCCGCTGGCGGTGCTGGGTTACGGCCTGGGCGCGGCATCCAAGCCGCTGTTCGCGCTCGCCACCGGCGCCGGCCTGGTGGTTGCCGCCCGCCTGACCGACCGCGTCGGCAAGGGCATTCGCGGCGCCCCGCGCGATGCGCTGGTGGCCGACATCGCACCGCCGGAACTGCGCGGCGCGGCCTTCGGCCTGCGCCAGTCGCTCGATACCGTCGGTGCCTTCCTCGGGCCGTTGCTGGCGATGGGCCTGATGTTGCTCTGGGCGAACGATTTCCGCGCGGTGTTCTGGGTGGCGACGGTTCCCGCTTTCCTCGCCGTGGCGCTGCTGTTCTTCGGCGTGCAGGAACCCGAACGGAGATCGGACGGCAAGCCCGTCAATCCGATCCGTCGCGAGAACCTGCGCCGGCTGTCGCCCGCGTACTGGTGGGTGGTGGGCATCGGCGCGGTGTTCACTCTGGCGCGCTTTTCCGAAGCCTTCTTGGTGCTGCGCGCCCAGCAGGGCGGCCTGCCGCTGGCCTTAACGCCGTTGGTACTGATCGGTATGAACGTGATCTACTCCGTCAGCGCCTATCCCTTCGGCAAACTGTCGGATTCGATGAGCCACTCCAAACTGCTGGCCTGGGGGGTGGCGTTGCTGATCGGGGCGGACGCGGCCTTGGCCTACGGCAACCAGGGCGGCTGGGTATGGGGCGGCATTGCATTGTGGGGCTTGCACATGGGCATGACACAGGGGCTGCTCGCCGCGATGGTGGCCGATACGGCACCCGCCGATCTGCGCGGCACGGCCTACGGCTTTTTCAATCTCGTGAGCGGGCTCGGGATGCTACTGGCCAGCGCGCTCGCCGGGCTATTGTGGGATCAACTCGGAGCGTCGTTTACTTTTCTCGCCGGTGGCGTCTTCAGTGCCTTGGCCTTGGCCACAATCATCTTGCGAAGGTCCGACCGAACGGCCTCATGGCGATCCAGCCCATGACAGGCATCTCCGGCGCGCTGCTCGCCGTGCCGCCTGCGCCGACTATTGCGACTATTGTATGAGATGGGGACGTAGTAAACTTTTTAACTTACTTGTGGGGTAGTGGCTCAAACCACAACTGTCAGGGAGGTGTGAAACTCACGCGCATCAACCATTCCTCAATCCCTGAAAAGCAAGGGAACCTTCAGATTGCCACGGGCTTTGCCCTCGCAATGACAGGAAAAACATTTAAGGGCGCGATTGCAATAGTCGTCCCGCCGGACGGCTTCATCGGTCCAGAGGGGCTGAGGTTCGGAAAGCAAAATCCCCCCTGGCCCCCCTTCAAATTGAGTCTTGTATGCAAAATGGGCGCAGGAACAGGGACAACAGTGAATCGGTATCCGCAGATTCATTATGGTTCCGATTGCGGGAACTTTCAGATACCTTGCCACCCCTGCACAGTTTCACCCATCAAGCGATTTCCATATATCCAAATCCTATGAAACGCGGGACGAAACCAAAGGTCAATTGCAGAGATCTAAAGAATTGGACGATGGAGAAAAACTTTCCAGAAATTTAAGGCTTGATAACCCGATTTTATGAAATCCCGCCAGAATACCCCGTGCTGTGCACGGGGATGAATGGTCTTTTTCCGGGGGTTTGGGGGATGTGTTCCCCCATATTCAATCAAAATATCCTTTTTGATGCCCCGCCTTGTAGGCGGGGAGCTTCACTCATTGATATTTCCTTTTTGACTCCTTAATCTTGAGCGAGATCGGTCAATGGCACGAGAAAATCTATGGCAAAAAGCATATGGTGAAGGCCAAAAGGAAATTTTGGATGAAAGCCTAATTCTTAAGGAGATGAAATGAAAGTAGTTAAGATGGTAGAATGTTTCTGAGTTCCTATTCCCTCGGTAGTGGTAGGTCGAAGCAAGTTTATGAGGCTGTCGGAGGGAGCCCGTAGGGCGACCCCCTCTTCTAGCAAACCATAAGATAGGGGGTGATGTGGTTTTCCCAGTCTGTCGTGCGCCGAAAAGGATGTGCACAAACGGCTTGGCCAGCTGTTTCAGCTACGATGTTTGGGTCCAACGATCAATCATGTGCACTTTACAATCCTCGCCCATATGTAAAGTCAAATTAAAACCATTGAATACCTCTTACACGGTCTGCAATGCCTTGCCGGAAGCGCCAACGCCGAACCTATCGAAAATCCCCCGATATGAATTGCAGAACTGTTGGCCCTCAAAAGGGCCACGGCTTCCCAACAACAGCAAGGACCGGCATCGTGTCCCGGGCTGTGTCGAGCGGTTTTTGCTTGACCATTTAATCCTCCTTAATTAAAATGAATCGAAATTAATGAAAGGAAACTTGACAGTCTCAGAAATTACCAACCTAATCGACAAAGCCGCCGACTGGAATGATGCGGCCGATGAGCCAACTAAACCCGGGTAGAGAAAGTCCGTATTTCTTTCAGCATAACTCCCAGCTTTTCCACACGCAGTGTCAAGTGGATTATGTTGCGGATTCCCAAAATAAAGCCTGCACAGGCCGGATTATTTGGCAAAGAGGTGTCTATTATTGGATTAGATTGCAGTAGTGCAATATAATCCGCTTCTGTTGGGACATCTAATCCTTGGTATGGCCTAAAGATGATGAAAAGGAAAATGCGATATGCACAGTAAGATGCCTCGTTTAGACAAGACAAAGCTGACGGTCTCTTCTATTGATGATATCACGGAAGAGAAACGGTATTGGCTATCTCTAAACCGAGCTGATCGCTTGAACGCAATTGAGCTTAATCGACGGATGGTTTATGGCACAGATCGAACTACATCCAGACTTCAAAGACTTCTTGAGACTGCTGAACTCTCACGGAGTTGAGTACCTTCTCGTAGGAGGGTATGCCGTTGGATATCATGGCTACCCCCGCGCAACCGGGGACATGCATATTTGGATTGCAGTGAGTGAGGTCAATGCCGAAAAGACGGTAAAAGCACTTCACGATTTCGGGATGTCGGAACGAGAGGTGACGAAGAAATTATTCACTGCAAAGGAGAAGGTTATCCGGATTGGTGTTCCCCCGGTCAGGATCGAAGTGATAACCACAGCTTCCGGCCTAGACTTTCATAACTGCTATTCACGTCGAGAAACAATGGAGATCGATGGCATCCCCGTGAACTTCATTGCGCTGGATGATCTTAAGGCCAACAAAAGGGCGTGTGGTCAACATAAAGACATGGACGACCTGGAGCATCTGCCATAACAAGGGGGTGGAGCCGCCCTCATGAACTCGGCGACCACCCGCAGCATTGGGCTGTGTGATCCGTTTCAATGGGAGAGATCCGGATGGACATGAAAGAGCTGCTTGTTGTTATACCGCACAGCGGCATTGTGATTCCTGGTGAGATCCCTTTGGAGAGTCTTTCAGAGCGATTTCCCGCACTGGTCCAGAATGTGGACTGGTATACAAACTGGCTATACGATTTCCGCGATTTACTCGAAAACCAGCATATCGTCTTCCCTCACTGCAGCCTCATCCTCGAAGCAAACCGTCATCCTGGTATTTTGGATGACAGTGTGCCTTTGAAGGATGTTCGCGGTGAATCCGTCTACAAGACGCAGAGGGAACCCGACGACGAACTGCGAAAACTTCTCGCCAACAAATATTTGACGACCTTCCATAAGGCCATAGAGGACTGTATCGAATCCGGGGTGGAGTTTCTACTGGACGGACATTCCACGGTCACAGCCCGAGGGGTCGCAGACAACCAGGTTGACCTGATGAATTTCCAGCACTCCCTCTTGGACGAAAAGCCGCGGTACTATTCCCCCGATATTTACGTGGAAGCTTATGCGACGGAACTCCGAAAGAGGCTTCCGGAGGTCAAGGTGACCGTGAACAGTTCCGAGTACTACACTGTATACGGCCACGTGTGCGCCGAACACTCCGTAAACGCGATGGGTCGGGTCGGCAAGCGAGTACCGGCAATCATTCAGGAGACCAACGAGCGTCTCTACAAGAATCCAGATCGAACGCCAAACGTGGAAGCCATCAACAGGTTGCGCCGCGCTTTTGCAGCGTCCATTCATGCGGCCTATTGCAAGGTCTGAGGGGTTTGTTAGGATGGGTACCATGATTAACCTGCATGTTGGTAGACAGACATTTGATTTTGACTGTGGAGCCAAGGCCCTGCAAATAGTCATGGCGTACTACGGGGTCGATATCCGTGAGGACGAACTGATCAAGGAACTGGGGACGGGAAAGGACGGCACCCTCGTGGACAAAATGATATCAGTAGCTGAAAGCAAAGGATTCCGCGTGGAAGCAAGACAGCACTGGTCCATCCGGGATGTGAAACGCTACATTGATGAAGGGCATCCTGTAATCGTTCTGCTGCAAGCGTGGGCAGACAGATACATGACCCTGAAAGACTGGCGGAACGACTACGAGGACGGGCACTACGCAGTCTTAATTGGTTATGGGAAGGGAGTCCTGCTTTTCGAGGATCCGGCGTCGTTTCGCAGGACCTGGCTCAGGGAATACGAATTTCTGGCTCGCTGGCACGACCTGGATTCAAACAGGAATCGGAAGTTCGAACAATTCGGCATGGTTCTGCTGGGAAAGGAGCCTGTGAAACAAACCGCAAAGCATATGGATTGAACGCCGCCGAGGATCAAAAACAAAGTCAGCAGGTATTTTACGATGCTCTGCGGGACGTGTAAGGGGAGGTCCATTGCTTTATTGGTTAATCAGCTTCATCAGTGAGCTGAACTAATATTCCAATGGATGTCCCCTATGGACGCGCAGCCAATTGATTCATGGTTTTCCTTTCCCCTCCCTTCTTTTGCAGCCTCATCACAGCTGCATTGATATTTAGACCATTTTGTCATATTTTTAATTGATTTTCTTATTTTGATATACTATGATATAATATATTATTAATATCCCAAACTTATCAAAAATATGCGGTCTATATC
>Ga0180009_10008045_pt1 | contig 10571 bp, 9 predicted proteins | sample OS_PC_MetaG_FD_123537 | JGI IMG/M metagenome (GOLD analysis project Ga0180009, IMG submission 123537) | Groundwater microbial communities from the Aspo Hard Rock Laboratory (HRL) deep subsurface site, Sweden - OS_PC_MetaG | ecosystem: Environmental > Aquatic > Deep subsurface > Groundwater... | reverse complement strand
TTAGCGCCGGGATCAGCCCCGCGAACGAATCGATCACCGCATCCGCGCCGAGTTCGTGTGCAGGCTTGTCGCAATAGCCATAAGCAGCTGCGACCACCGGGACGCCCGCAGCCCTGGCGCTGCGCACATCATAGGTCGAATCGCCGATGAACACAAAGCGGCCGCCTCCCGTGGCTGCGCACGCGGCGATCACCGGGGCGGGGTGCGGTTTGGCGAGGAACTGGCCATCATCGCCCTTGCCCATCGAATCCCCGCCGATCACGGTTTCAAACGCGCCGATCAGATCAAGCTGGGTCAGGATGCTGCGGGCAAAACCTTCAAACTTATTGGTGACGACCGCCATCCGCACGCCCTGCGATGCCAGCTCTGCCAGCGCCTCACGCACGCCGGGATAGGGCGCGGTGTGGACGGCGTTATGCGCCTCGTAATAGGCCAGCATCGCCTTGTAGAGCCGCTTGAACTCATCATCGGGCAGGCCGCCCTGCGCTTCCACCGCGCGCGCCAGCATGATCTTGGCCCCGCCGCCGATCAGGTCTTTCGAGGTATCGAGCGGTGCCGCCTCAAACCCGCCCAGCACCAGCGCATGGTTCACCGCCGCACCCAGATCGCGGAACGTATCGAGCAGCGTGCCATCAAGGTCGAAGCCGATTGCATCAAAAGGAAATTGCGTCATGGCGGGCGCGGTGGCGGATGCGACATCAAACTGCAAGTATTTGCTGGCAGGCGCAGCTTTGCTTACAGGGGCTATCATGAACACCACGACCAATCCGTTTGCCGCGATCATCCTTGCTGCGGGCAAGGGCACCCGCATGAAGAGTGACAGGCACAAGGTGCTGCACCCGATTGCGGGGCGGGCGATGCTGGATCACCTGATGGCCTCGGTCGAAGAACTGGGGCCAGAGCGGCTGGCGGTGGTGGTTGGCGCGGGGCGTGAACAGATCGAAACGGCGGTGGGCGCGCGCGCGGCGACCTGCCTGCAGGAACCGCAGCTTGGCACCGGCCATGCGGTGCAGCAGGCCGAGGGCGCGCTGACGGGTTTTGCGGGCGATGTGCTGGTGCTGTATGGCGACGTGCCGTTCGTCAAGGCGGCGACCATGCGCGCGATGCTGGAACGGCTCCACGGCGGCGATACGCCCGCTGCGGTGGTGCTGGGGTTTGAGCCTGCCGATCCGCTGCATTACGGACGGGTGATCGCGGATGATGATGGCCGCATCCTCAAGATGGTCGAATACAAGGACGCGGATGAGGGCGAGCGCGCCTGCAACCTTTGCAATTCCGGCTTGATCGCCGCGCGCGCGGACGATCTGTTCGCGCTGCTGGCGCGGGTCGGCAATGATAACGCGCAGGGCGAATATTACCTCCCCGACATCGTCAACATCGCGATTGCCGACGGGCGCACCTGCGCGGTGATCGTGGCGGAAACGCCCGATGAAGTTGCCGGGATCAACAGCCGCGCTGAACTCGCGGCGGCAGAGGTCCGCTGGCAGGCGGCGCGGCGGATGCGGGCGATGGACGAAGGCGCAACCCTGATTGCGCCCGACACGGTGTTCTTCAGTTGGGACACGCAGGTGGGCCGCGATGTGACGATTGAACCCAATGTGTTCTTTGGCCCCGGCGTTGCGATTGCGGACAACGTGCTGATCCGCGCCAATTCGCACATCGAAGGCGCAAAGTTGGCGAGCGGGGTCAAGGTCGGCCCCTTTGCCCGCCTGCGCCCCGGCACGGTGCTGGCCGAAGGCAGCTTCGTCGGCAATTTCGTCGAGGTGAAGAACGCGGTGCTGGGCGAAGGTGCCAAGGCCAGCCACCTCACCTATCTCGGCGATGCCACCATCGGCGCGGGGGCGAATATCGGTGCGGGCACGATCACCTGCAATTATGATGGCTATTTCAAGCACAAGACCGTGATCGGTGAACGCGCCTTCATCGGATCGAACTCATCGCTGGTCGCCCCCGTCAGCATCGGCGCGGATGCGATTGTCGCGGCGGGCAGCACCGTCAGCCGCGATGTCGCGCCCGGAGAGCTGCGCATGGTGCGCGCCGAACAATTGGTGAAGCCGGGCTGGGCGGATCGCTTTCACGACGCGATGAAGAAGAAAAAAGCGGCGGAGAAGAAGTGAGCGACCACCCCAACTGCTGGCTCTGTTCCCGCCCGCTTGGCGACATTGAGCAATGGCATCACCCGGTGCCCAAGGCCAAGAAGGGCAAGGTGAAGGTGCCGATCCACCCGATCTGCCACAAGACAATCCACGCCAACTTCACCAATAATGAATTGGCGCGGATCGGTGACAAGGCGAGCGTGATCCGCGACAATCCTGCGATCGCCAAATTCGTTGGGTGGGTAGCGAACAAGCCCGCCGATTTCGACGCGCCGACGCGTTAACCTCTCCTGTTGAATCAAAGTCTCCCCTCCCCTTGGGGAGGGGTTGGGGGTGAGGGCACCGCCCCTTCGAAAGGGAGCCCCATCCCAAAAGTTGGTCCGCAAGCGGGCCGTCTGCACTATTATGCCTTGTCCCTGTCAGGCTTTTCGCTCGCGATCAGGCGTCCTCCATCCGCGCCCCGTCGCCGACCGCTTCCCGGCCTGCGGCGATATATTCACGCTCCCACTGCGCGAATTCGCTGCGGCTCAGCAGATAGCGGTGCCGCGCCTCGGCAAAGCTGATAGCGCGGTCGCGCACGGCGCGCACCACGTCATCCTTGCGCGCTTTGGACCAATGCACGCGGTGGGTTTTTGGCAGGCCGTATTGCTTGATCGCATCGGCAATCGACATGTCTCTGGGATAGGCCATCACTGTGTTCCTCGTCAGCTGTGCGTCATCGCCCCCGATGGCCTGAGTGTTGACGAGCAGGCCTAACAAGGTGCTGCCGAGCATGGTTAAAACCGCGTTGACAATCCGCCCCGTGCCGCGCTTGCGACGAGCTGAGGGCAAAGTGTCGGCTTGTTTTACAGGTAGTTACGTTTGCCTGCGTTATCTAACGCAAAAGGGGCGATCCCTTGCCGGAACCGCCCCTGTCTGAGTTATGCGAGAGGCGAATCTATTCGCGATGCTGATCCATCAACCGCTGCATCAGATAGATGAATTGCAGCGCCTGCAATTTTGCGCGCTGATCATTATCGACCCCGCCCGAATGGCCGCCGGTGGTGTCCTCGAAATAGTAATAGGGCTGACCCAGTTCCTTGAGCCTCGCCGCCCCTTTCCGCGCATGGGCGGGGTGGGTGCGGTCATCGGCGGTTGATGCCCACAGGAACGGCGTGGGGTATTCGACCCCCGCCACGATCTTCTGATAGGGCGAATAACCTTCGATCCACGCGCGTTGTTCGGGAATGCGCGGATCGCCATATTCGCCGATCCACGATGCTCCGCGCCCGATCAGGTGATAGCGCAGCATGTCGAACAGCGGGATCTGCACGATCGCCGCGCCAAACAGGTCGGGCCGCTGGGTGAAGGCAGTGCCGACCAGCAAGCCGCCCTGCGATCCGCCCTGGATGCCAAAGTGCTTGGGCGAAGTGAAGCCGCGCCGCACCAGATCCTCACCCACCGCGATAAAATCATCCCAGGTGCGCTGCTTGTTCTCGCGGATCGCGGTCTGGTGCCAGTTCGGCCCGAATTCCCCGCCCCCGCGCAGGTTGGCGAGCACATAGGCGCCGCCCTTTTCCAGCCACAGCTTGCCGGTGGAGCCGAGATAGGCGGGCAGACGCGGCACCTGAAACCCGCCATAACCGGTCATCAGCGTCGCGGTGGTGCCGTCCATTGCCATGCCCTTGGGCTTGACGATGAAATAGGGGATTTTGGTGCCGTCCTTGCTGGTGGCCTCGTGCTGCTCCACCTCCATCCCGGCGGGGTCGAAATAGGACGGGCTAGTTTTCAGCACCGCAGGCGCGCTTGAACCATCGGCGTAATAGAGCGTGGTCGGTTCCAGAAACCCGCTGACCGTGTACATGATCTGGTCGGTCTCGTCAGACGACGCTGCAATGCCGAGCGTGGCGTTATCGGGCAGGGCCACCTGACGGCTGACCCATTCGCCGCCTTCAAAATTGAATTCGAGCACCTTGCCCACGACATTATCGAGCAACGTCACGAACAGTGCGTTGCCGGTGATCGCGCCGCCCTGTTTGGTCTGGCGTTCGCCCGGCGCCCAGACCAGCGTTTTGGCCGCGCCGTTGGGGTCGGCTTTCCACTCCTCCAGATCAACCGCGATCAGGCTGTCAGCGGGGAAAGTCTGGCCGTCCACCGTCCAATCTTCATCTGTCGAATAGAGCAGGTGGCCATCGACGATCCCGTAAGGCGAGGCCTTTTTGGGGATGTCGAGCGCGAGCCATGCGCCGTCCTTTTCGACGAAATAGAGGCTTTCATGAAAGCTGATCGCGCGAAATGCGGTGCGGGCGTGGATCGTGCCGGCGTTATCGCGCAGCAGGCTTGCACCCGCCCACACGTCGGTCGGCTCACCCCGGAAGATTTCGGGCGCATCGGCGATGGCTGTGCCGCGTTTCCACACCCGGCTGGTGAAGGGATATTCGCTTTCGGTCAGGGTGCCTTCGCCGAAATTGCGCCCGACCAGCAGCGTGTCGGCATCAATCCACTGCACGCCGCCCTGGCTTTTGGCGTCAAGCACGAAGCCGCCTTCGACAAACTGTTTCGTCGAGGTGTCAAATTCGCGCATGATGGTGGCATCCTCGCCGCCATCGGACAGGGCGATCATGCACTTGGTCAGCGCGGGCGGCAGGCAGGTCGATCCCTGATAGACCCACTCCTTGCCCTCCGCCTTGGCGAGCGCGTCAACGTCCAGAATGATCTCCCATTCGGGCTTGTCGGTGCGGTAGCTTTCCAGCGTGGTGCGGCGCAGCAGCCCCTTGGGGTTGGCCTTGTCCTGCCAGAAATTATACAAGCCATCGGGGCGGAAGCTGACGAAGGGAATGCGGTCTTCGCTGTCGAAAATCGCCAGCGCCTCGGCCTTCAATTGCGCGAACCGGGGGTCAGCTTCGAACGCGGCCAGCGTGCGGGTGTTCTCCTTGGCAACCCATTCAAGCGCCTCGGGGCTGCGGGCTTCTTCGAGCCAGATATAGGGATCCTGCTGCGGGCCGGGGACGCCCTCGACGGGGGCTTCTTGCGCGGCTGCGCCCGTGGTTGCGGTAAGGGTCATTGCGAGCGCCAATGCGAATGTGGAGACAAGTTTCAAGCGTCCTCTCCTCAAAGGGGGTGTGCAGAGTGACTTGTGCCGAGGGAGGGGCGAAAAGGGAAGGGGATACAAACAAAAAGGGCGGGTTCAGCGCCCGCCCTTCCAGTTCTCTGTGACTCCCCGCGAAGGCGGGGATCTCATACAGCAATGCTCAATGCCGACTGAGGTCCCCGCTTTCGCGGGGACTCGCAGATATTCTTACCCCTCGACATGCTCCGCCAGAACGGTGAGGCCCTTTTCATTGACCTCGGCAAAGCCGCCGCGCACTTCGATCACCTCGGGCGCGCTGGTTTCGGTCTTGTAGATCTGCACCGCGCCATCGCGCACGGTCGACATGAAAGGCGCATGGCCTTCCAGCACGCCAAACTCGCCCTCGGCACCGGGGACAACCACCATGTGGACGTCTTCCGACCGGACAAGCTTGGCAGGGGTTACGAGTTCGAAGTGCAGGGGCATGTTTTCGATCCTTACCCCCTCCCGTTCAGGAGGGGCAACGAGACTTGGCAGCTTGCTGCCTAGTCGCAGCGGGGTGGGTGGGCGAACCTTTCTGGCGTCGAACCCCCAGCCCCAACCCCTCCCCAAGGGGAGGGGGGTTAACTTTAAGCCTCTTCAGCCAGTTTCTTGGCCTTTTCGACCGCCTGTTCGATCCCGCCGACCATGTAGAAGGCGCTTTCGGGCAGGTGGTCATATTCGCCGTCAACCACGGCCTTGAAGCTTTTCACCGTGTCTTCGAGCTGCACGAAAACGCCGGGGATGTTGGTGAACACTTCGGCGACGTGGAACGGCTGGCTGAGGAACTTCTGCAGCTTGCGCGCGCGGGCGACGATCAGCTTGTCCTCTTCCGACAGCTCATCCATGCCCAGAATCGCGATGATGTCCTGCAGGCTCTTGTATTTCTGCAGGGTTTCCTGAACGCGGCGGGCGGTTTCGTAATGCTCGGCACCGACAACACGGGGTTCGAGCACGCGCGAGGTGGAGTCGAGCGGGTCAACCGCCGGGTAGATGCCGAGTTCCGAAATCGCGCGGCTCAGCGTGGTGGTAGCATCAAGGTGGGCAAACGAAGCGGCAGGTGCCGGGTCGGTCAAATCGTCCGCAGGCACGTAAATCGCCTGCACCGAGGTGATCGAACCCTTGGTGGTCGAGGTGATGCGTTCCTGCAATTTGCCCATGTCGGTGGCCAGCGTCGGCTGATAACCCACCGCCGAAGGAATACGGCCGAGCAGCGCCGACACTTCCGAACCCGCCTGCGTGAAACGGAAGATGTTGTCGACGAAGAACAGCACGTCCTGACCTTCGACGTCGCGGAAATATTCCGCCATCGTCAGGCCCGACAGCGCCACGCGTGAACGTGCGCCCGGCGGCTCGTTCATCTGGCCGAAGACGAGCGCCACCTTGGAACCTTCGCTGGTGGCATTGCCATCGGCGTCCTTGGCGATCACGCCCGCGTCGAGAAATTCGTGGTAGAGATCGTTGCCTTCGCGGGTGCGTTCACCCACGCCCGCGAACACCGACACGCCGCCGTGGCCCTTGGCGATGTTGTTGATCAGTTCCTGGATCAGCACGGTCTTGCCCACGCCCGCGCCGCCGAACAGGCCGATCTTGCCGCCGCGCGCATAGGGAGCGAGCAGATCGATCACCTTGATCCCGGTGACAAGGATCGCCGCGTCGGTCGACTGGTCGATGAACAGCGGGGCTTCGGCGTGGATCGGCATGGTGCTTTCCGCGCCGATCGGGCCGCGTTCGTCGATCGCTTCGCCGATCACGTTCATGATCCGGCCCAGAACCTTGGGGCCGACCGGCACAGAAATCTGCGCGCCGGTGTTGATCACTTCGCTGCCGCGGGTGAGGCCTTCGGTCGCGTCCATCGCAATGGTGCGAACGGTGTTTTCACCCAGATGCTGGGCGACTTCGAGCACCAGTGTCTTGTCACCATTGCGGGTTTCGAGCGCGGTGAGGATCGCGGGCAGTTCGCCGGGGAACTGCACGTCGACGACAGCGCCGATGACCTGGCTGATGGTGCCGTTGGTCGTTTGATTAAGGGCGGATGCGGTGGCCATTTTTCGTTCCTTGCCTTCTTCGTCTTGTGTGAGTCCCCGCGAAGGCGGGGACCTCGTTCGTCTGGTTGGGCCCTCGAATGCTGGCGGCGGACCCGGCCGATGGAGGTTCCCGCCTGCGCGGGAACTCACGAATGTCTCAGAGCGCTTCTGCGCCTGCGATAATTTCAATCAGTTCAGTCGTAATCGCCGCCTGACGCTGGCGGTTGTAGATGATGGTCAGCTTGCCGATCAGATCGCCCGCGTTGCGCGTGGCGTTGTCCATCGCGGTCATCGAGGCGCCCTGTTCGGATGCCTCACGTTCAAGCAGTGCGCCGAACAGCTGGGTGCGCACGTAACGCGGCAGCAGTTCTTCGAGGATTTCTTCCTCGCCCGGTTCGTATTCCACCACGGCATCGCTCGCCGTGGTTTCAGCCGGGGCGGGGACGGGGATCAGCTGGTTTACCGTCGGGTCTTGTGCCAGCGCCGATTTGAAAGTCGGATAGACGAGGTGCGCGATGTCGAACTTGCCCGCGTCAAACAGCGCGATCAGTTCATCGGCGATGGCTTCGGCCTCGGTAAAGCCGGGGGTCTTGACCGTGCTGGTGTCGAACCCGTCGCCGATCAGGCTGGGAAATTCGCGCTTCAGCGGCGCGCGGCCTTTTTTGCCGACGAGGTAGAATTCGACCGTTTTGCCGTCAGCGATCAATTCGCGCGCCTTGACCTTGGCGGCCTTGACGATGTTGGCGTTCAGCCCGCCGCACAGACCCTTGTCGGTGTTGACCACCACCAGCAGGTGGCGCTGATCCGCGCCGGTGCCTGCCAGCAGACGCGGCGCAGAATCGCCGCTCACCTTGCCCGCGAGGCTCGCCATCACCGCCGCCAGCCGCGTGGCATAGGGCCGACCGGCCTCAGCCGCCGCCTGCGCGCGGCGCAGCTTGGCGGCTGCGACCATCTGTTTGGCCTTGGTGATCTTCTGGGTCGATTTGACCGAGTTGATCCGACCTTTGAGTTCCTTGAGTGAGGGCACTCAGACTTCTCCAATTCGTCATCCCGGCGAAGGCCGGGATCCATTGCGCCCGTCAGACTGGGCCCCGGCCTGCGCCGGGGTGACGGGGTAGGGGTGGCTTACGCGAACTGCTTGGCGAAAGCTTGCAGCGCGGCCTTGGTCTTGTCTGCCACTTCGCCTTCGAACTTCTTGCTGGTGCGAATCTCGGTCAGCACGTCGCCGTGTTCGCGGCGCATGAAATCGAGCATCTGGCTTTCATATTCGCCCACGCGATTCACCGGGATGCTATCGAGATAACCGTTGGTGCCGGCATAGATCGACACGGTCTGTTCCTCGAACGGCATCGGCGAAAATTGCGCCTGCTTGAGCAACTCGGTCAGACGCGCGCCGCGGTTGAGCAGTTTCTGCGTCGCCGCATCAAGATCGGAACCGAACTGCGCAAACGCCGCCATTTCGCGGTATTGCGCCAGATCGAGCTTCATCGATCCCGCCACCTTCTTCATCGCCTTGGTCTGGGCGGCACCGCCGACGCGGCTCACCGACAGGCCGACGTTGATCGCCGGGCGGATGCCCTGATAGAACAGCCCGGTTTCAAGGAAGATCTGGCCGTCGGTGATCGAGATCACGTTGGTCGGGATATAGGCCGACACGTCGCCCGCCTGGGTTTCGATGATCGGCAGCGCGGTCAGCGAACCGTGGCCGTTATCGGCGTTCATCTTGGCCGCGCGTTCAAGCAGGCGAGAGTGCAGGTAGAACACGTCGCCCGGATAGGCTTCACGGCCCGGAGGGCGACGCAGCAACAGCGACATCTGGCGGTAAGCCACGGCCTGCTTCGACAAATCGTCATAAACGATCACGGCGTGCATGCCGTTGTCGCGGAAATACTCGCCCATCGCGCAGCCGGTATAGGGCGCAAGGTATTGCAGCGGGGCAGGCTCCGACGCAGTCGCGGCGACCACGATCGAATATTCCATCGCGCCGTTTTCTTCGAGCTGCTTGACGATCTGCGCAACCGTTGAACGCTTCTGGCCGACAGCGACATAGACGCAGTAAAGCTTCTTGCCTTCATCGTCGCCCGCGTTGGCTTCCTTCTGGTTGATGAAGGTGTCGATGGCGACAGCGGTCTTGCCGGTCTGACGGTCACCGATGATCAGCTCTCGCTGACCGCGGCCCACCGGCACCAGCGCGTCAATCGCCTTGAGGCCGGTCTGCACGGGTTCCGAAACCGATTCGCGCGGGATGATGCCCGGTGCCTTCACTTCAACGCGGCTGCGCTGGGTGGTTTCAATCGGGCCTTTGCCATCAATCGGATTGCCGAGTGCATCGACGACGCGGCCCAGCAGGCCCTTGCCAACCGGCACGTCGACGATGGTGCCGGTGCGCTTGACCACGTCGCCTTCCTTGATCTCGGCGTCCGAGCCGAAGATCACGACGCCGACATTGTCGGCTTCGAGGTTGAGCGCCATGCCCTGCACGCCGTTGGCGAATTCGACCATTTCACCGGCCTGCACCTTGTCGAGCCCGTGGATGCGGGCGATCCCGTCACCCACGCTCAGCACGGTGCCGGTTTCGCTGACTTCGGCTTCGGTGCCGAAATTGGCGATCTGGTCCTTGATGACCTTGGAGATTTCTGCGGCGCGGATTTCCATGTTTCAGTCCTTTAAGCCTGCATGGCTTTGGCAAGCGAGTTGAGACGGGTGCGGATCGAGGCATCAATGCGCTGCGAACCGATGGTGACGACAAGCCCGCCGAGCAGATCGGGGTCAACCGAGGCGGACAGCATGACAGTGCGCCCTTCGCGCGCCGTCAGCTTGGTTTTCAACGCGGCGATCTGATCGTCGCCAAGCGGATGGGCGCTGGTGACCGTGGCCGTCACTTCGCCGCGCTGGGCCGCGGCAATTGCCTTGAACGCAGCGATGATCGCGGGCAGTTTCGCCAGTCGGCGGTTGGCCGCCAGCACGCCGAGGAAATTGGTGGTCAGCGGCGACAACTTCAAAGCCTGCGAGACCGCCGCCATCGCCTTGCCCTGCACATCGCGCGCGAGTTCGGGATTGGTGGTCAGCGCTGCCAGATCGCCCGATTCGGCCAGCGCCGCGTCCAGCGTTTCGAGATCGCTTTCGACCGGCGAGACAGTTCCGTTCTCGCTGGCGAGATCAAATAGGGCAGAAGCATAGCGTCCAGCCAGGCTAGCCTTGATACCGGCGGAAATATCCACGCGCTTGCAGTCCTCTCGGAAACGTTGAACGGGTAATGCTTGGGCCTTGGTCGTGGGGCAAGCGCGAGGGCTACCCACAAGGTTGGCGCGCGCCTAGCAATTGAATCCTGCTGGTGCAAGCAGGTCGGCGGGATTTGTG
>Ga0180009_10008044_pt1 | contig 10571 bp, 8 predicted proteins | sample OS_PC_MetaG_FD_123537 | JGI IMG/M metagenome (GOLD analysis project Ga0180009, IMG submission 123537) | Groundwater microbial communities from the Aspo Hard Rock Laboratory (HRL) deep subsurface site, Sweden - OS_PC_MetaG | ecosystem: Environmental > Aquatic > Deep subsurface > Groundwater... | reverse complement strand
GATATTGCATGGCATCGATACACCCACCAACATAAAGCATGACAACACCCTAAGCCGTCCGTTGCGTGACTATACCAGCAAAGATCGCGTCAACGTTATTGTCACCAACCCTCCCTTTGGCGGCATGGAAGAAGACGGCATCGAAAACAATTTCCCGGCCACATTTCGTACCCGTGAAACCGCCGATCTTTTTGTTACATTGATTATTCACCTGCTTAAAGGCCAGGGCCGTGCGGCCGTGGTCCTGCCCGACGGCTTTTTCTTTGGCGAAGGCATGAAAACCCGGCTGAAAGAAAAACTGCTGGAAGAATGCAACCTGCACACCATTGTCCGTTTGCCTAATGGTGTATTTAACCCCTACACAGGCATCAAAACCAACCTGCTGTTTTTCACCAAAGGCCAATCTACCCAGCATATCTGGTATTACGAACATCCATACCCGGAAGGGGTTAAAAGCTACAATAAAACCAAACCCATGCGCTTTGAAGAGTTCCAAACCGAAATCGATTGGTGGGGCAAAGAGGCCGATGGCTTTGCCGCAAGGGTAGAAACCGAACAGGCCTGGGAAGTCTCCATCGACGAGATCAAAGCCCGCAACTACAACCTAGATATCAAAAACCCCCACGTGAGTGAACAAATCAACCACGATCCGGATGAGCTGCTAAAAAAGTACGCAAAACAGCAACAGGAAATCTCCGGACTGCGCGACCAGCTTAAAACCATTCTGGCCGAAGCCCTCAATAACGGGGGAGCAGCTTAGAAATGGTAAATTTGATAACCGAACATATTAATATCTGGACCGCTGCACAAACACAAAAGACCAACGGCGGCAGAGGTCGTGTGAAAAATTCAAATGGCCAAAGCCTGCATGGCATCAAGAAGCTGTGCGAATTGATTTTAGAGTTGGCCGTGCGTGGCAAGCTGGTGCCCCAAGACCCCAGCGACGAACCTGCCAGCGATCTGCTGAAAAAAATTGCCAAAGAAAAAGCACGGCTGATAAAAGAAGGTAAAATAAAGAAACAAAAACCATTGCCGGAAATCACTGAAGATGAAAAGCCCTTTGAGTTGCCTGAGGGGTGGGAGTGGGTGAGGTTGGGGGACATAGGTGAAACTAATATTGGTTTAACATACTCACCAAAAGATATTTCAGATATTGGAACACCTGTATTAAGAGCGAATAATGTGCAAAATGGCAAACTTGATTTAACCGATTTAGTACGAGTGAACAAAGCAATTAAAAACAGTGTGATAGTGCAAGAAGGAGACTTACTTATTTGTGCGCGAAGTGGAAGTAGGGCTTTAGTTGGGAAAACAGCACAAATAACCAATTTATCGGAAGAAATGGCTTTTGGGGCATTTATGGCCATTTTTAGAAGCCGTATCAATAATTATGTATTGTATTTAATAAATTCGCCACTTTTTAGAAGAATGATAGATGATGTAAATACAACGACAATTAATCAAATAACGCAAAATAATCTTAAGACAACAATTTTTTCCTTCCCACCCCTCACCGAACAACACCGCATCGTAGCCAAAGTCGATGAACTGATGGCCCTCTGCGACCAACTGGAACAGCAGCAAACCGGCAGCAACGCCGCACACCAAAATCTGGTGGAAACCCTGCTCTCCACCCTCACCACTGCCGCCGATCAAGGGGAATTCGCCAAAGCATGGCAACGCATCGCCAATCACTTCGACACCCTGTTCACCACCGAACAGAGCATCGACCATCTCAAACAAACCATCCTCCAGCTCGCCGTTATGGGCAAACTCGTCCCCCAAGACCCCAAAGACGAACCCGCTAGCATCCTGCTTAAAAAAATCGCCAAAGAAAAAGCCCGCCTAATCAAAGAAGGTAAAATCAAAAAACAAAAACAACTACCGGAAATCACTGAAGAGGAAAAGCCATTTGAGTTGCCAATGGGTTGGGCGCTTTCAAGGCTTGGCGAATTTACCGTTGTTGGTACTGGAGCAACTCCTACACGAGGCAATCCAAATTATTATTTTCCAGAGGAAGTAAATTGGGTAACGAGTGGGGAAACATCTGATGAATTCATAACAGAAACGAAGGAAAAAATTTCTCTGCTCGCTGTGTCAAAATCGAATGTTACTATATATCCAATTGGTACTTTAATTGTTGCGATGTACGGACAAGGTAAAACAAGAGGGCAAGTATCAGAGTTGCTTTTAGAAGCAGGCACAAATCAGGCATGCGCGGCAATTCAGCCAGTCGATAGTGCGGTGCACCATCGGAAATATATAAAATTATTTTTAAAAAAAGCTTATGAAGAACTAAGGAGTCATGCGGCGGGCGGGGCACAGCCAAATCTAAACGTTGGTAAAGTCACCCAAACGGTTATCCCACTTCCTCCACTCGCTGAACAACACCGCATTGTCGCCAAAGTCGACGAACTGATGGCTCTCTGCGACAGCCTCAAAGCTCGGCTGAACGACGCCCAAACAACCCAAATCCAATTAGCCGACGCCATTGTTGAACAGGCTGTGGTGTAATTAATAACAGGTTAGTCATCGCCACAGTTTTTTCACCAGCGAGCGGGAAATACATCTGTTCAGGAAGAAACATGAAAACTCAAGAAACAGAAAAAGGGGTTGATGGAAAAGCTGATAGCAGGGGAACCAAGGCATCCAATGTTCAGTGTTCAATGATCGGTAAAAAGAGAATGCTATGAATACAATTATAAATATTTACTGCGATGAAAGCTGCCATCTGCCCAATGATGGCCAGAAGGCCATGGTACTCGGTGCACTCTGGTGTTTCAGGGCAAAAGCCGGAGAGCATAACCAGGCCATTGCCGGGTTGAAGGCAAAACATCACCTTTCACCGTTTTTCGAGATCAAGTGGACAAAGGTTTCATCCGGAAAAGGAAATTTTATCCAGAGGGGCAAACAGATACCGAAACAGAAAGATTGCCTGACTTGCGCCGATGCGAGCGGCTGCCATGGGTAAAACCTTTGATTGAACATCCGTCGGTGCCGGAAGTCCTTGCCTGGGATTATGAAGAGGGCGATCGGACAATAAAAACCTATATCTGGATCAAAGATAACGACTTTGTCGTTATTATGAAAAAGTACCCCGACGGCAAACGGAGGTTGATTACGTCGTTCCATGTGGACAAATCGTTTAAGCGAAAGGATTTTGAGAGAAAATATGTGAACCGTATCAAATAAAAAAGGCCTGCTCGGACGGCAGACCCATCTCCTTCAGCGCTTACACCTTGGCAGGATGGCTGATGAGTGCGACTACAATATTATTATCGACCACCATTTGTCAAGCCTTAAAGTGGAGCGAGAGCGGGACGCCCTTCAGTTTTGCAGTTTATTCAAATTGAACACACAACATGCCGATTCATCCTACCATATCCACTTGTGATACTTTCTTGAGATCACAGCCCCGCCCCATCCTGCGATACGACACAATAGAATTCATGCGATCTGAAACCTGAGATATCTTGCCATAATTCGTAAAAGTCAGATCCCGTCAACTTTCCAGATATCCATCAAATATTCGATACCCGGGCTAAGGATGAATCGTCAAAATGCAAAATGCTCATACCACAATATATGGGGGTGGGTTCATTAAGGACTGATTCTAAATCGGACGATAGAGACTTGAAAGTTTGATTCAATATATCTTCTGGAAGTTGAAAGCATACAAGGATACCGGGAGGTAATGACTTCGATACTTATGTCAGGTGCACTGGAGGTTCAGAATTAGGATTCAGGTCTCAAGCCAAGATTCATATCTTTTATCGCGAATTTCATATCAAGATCAATATGTTCCGACCTTGACGACTGATTTGATCACACTGCCGGGGGAGTCATAGGCCAACCCGGGTGCATGGACATCCTCGGGATACAATATGCAGACCATTCCGGCTTTGAGGGTGATCGAGGAGAAAAATTCGGAAGTGAAAAATTGAACGTCATTTTCCGAATCATATTCCCCTTGGGGCCGGCAGTCGATGAGGCAGCTGTTTCGGATGATCTCGATACCTTCAACCACATATTGGAGGTCGATGTAATGCCGGTGCGCTTCAAATTTTGCCGAATTCACGGGTTTGGTTCTATATTTTTGATCGATGGCAAACAGCTTATCACCATCAACAGCAACTTTAACGGATTCTCCATCGGCCAATTCAAAAAACGAATCGGGTGTCAGTTCCTTGAGATAGGATAGACCCGCCGAAATTTTTTTGTCCAAGGGTATATTCCTAAAGATGTCGTCAAGGTATCCGAATATGGCCATGATACTTCCTCTTTTCAAAAAGATTGATATGCTCCGTTTAAGGTACCATAGCTCAAAGCTGACTCAGAAATCAAAAGTTTTTCAAGGGCGAAGTACCTCGCGATCGCCATCGAGATTGCAACAGCACCCATAATGTTCTATCCTTTTCGGCGTGTCAGTACCAGAACCGAACCACGAAATCATATGAGGTCTTCCATGAACAAAGCATACCCGATGGCGATGGTAAAGACTCCCGGCAAAGTCGAATTCGAGGACCGGCCGGTATCGGAACCGGATGCAGGGCAGGTTCTCATCAAAACAAAAGCCGTATCCATTTGCGGTAGCGATGTCCACACGTTTAAGGGCAAGCACCCCTTTGCACCGCTTCCGGCCGCCCTCGGCCATGAGCTGTCCGGTGAGATTATCCGCATCGGTGATCATGTCGATAGACTCAAAATCGGCGACAGGGTCGTATTGGAGCCGGTGATCACCTGCGGCCATTGCGATTTCTGTCAAAAGGGCGACTATAATCTGTGCGTCAACATTAGCTTTCATCACCGCCGGGGCCAGGGGGCGTTTATCCCCTACTTCGTTGCCGAGGAGAACAGGGTTTTTAAACTGCCGGACAACATCACTTTCGAAGAAGGCGCGTTGGTGGAGCCCCTGGCCGTTGCCGTACATGCCGTAAAAAAAGCGGGGATCCATCTGGGAGACCGTGTGGCTGTTTTCGGGGCCGGCGCCATCGGACTGATGATTCTGGTGCTGGCCAGGCTCCAGGGCGCAGCCGTATATGCGGCGGATGTTCAAAGATCGCGGCTGGAAAAGGCCGAAGATTTTGGGGCATCCGGGGTTTTCAACAACAGCGGCGGTACGGCGGTAGAGGAAATCATTCGTTGCGCCGGAGGGCTCGGGGTGGATGTCTCTTTTGAAGCAGTGGGCCTCCAGGCCACGCTGGTTCAGGCGTTGCAGGTTCTCAAAAAAAGGGGGCGGGCTATTGTGGCCGGCCTCAATTCTCAACCCGAGGTAACCATTCCGTCGAATATTTTTGTCCAGAAAGAAATATCGTTGAGCGGCACCCAGGGGTACTGCCGGGATTTTCAGACCGCACTGGGTTTGCTAGAAAACGGAGATGTGGATCTATCCCGGTTTGTGACCCACACCCTCCCGGTCGATTCGTTGCAGGAGGGGTTTGAAATGTTGACCCGGGCGGACAACGATGCGCTGAAAGTCGTCATCGTTTTTGATTAGGCGAGTTGGAATACTTTTCGGCGGTGAGGGCAACCCCCTTCGCAGGCATATGAAACTCGCGCATAAGGGGGCGTAACCTCGAACAGGGCACCGATTGAACCAAAACATCGCGTTCAATAACGGGCAATACGGTTGATAGCCACTCCTTCATGCTGTTCGTTGCAACGCCCCCTAATACGCTCAAACAGTCATACTGCTGCGAATCGGCTTGCCCCCACCGCCTATTCCACAGAGCACCTTGGCTTTAGTGGGTTAGCATTTGTTTTTTGATGCAGCCAAAACGAGAGGAGATCGAAATTGAATACCTACAAAAACAACATCGAATTCATGCAGCAACCCGAAAATGCACGCTCGCGCGCCCTGCTCAAGGCCATGGGGTATACCACCGACGAGCTCAAGAAGCCCCGGATCGGCATTGCGAACTCATGGGGCGAGACCAGTCCCGGCCATTTTCATCTCAGAGCCGTTGGAGACGCGGTCAAGGCAGGCGTCTGGCAGGCGGGCGGCACGCCGTTTGAATTCAACAGCTTCGCACAGTGCCCCATGGATATCGGCAAACATGGGATCCGATACGATACGGCGACACGGGACATTGTCGCCGCCGAGATTGAAGCGGCAACATTTCTTCACATGTTCGACGGGCTGGTAATGATTTCCTCCTGTGACAAGAACGTTCCGGCAAACCTCCTGGCTGCCTGCCGATTGAATATTCCGGTGATCATCGTCACCGGCGGTTCCATGCTCGCAGGCCGACAGAGGGGTGAAGACACCGACACCACCACCCTGGATGCAGCCTGCTGGGCATACGGCGTCGGTGAAACCCCGATTTCAATGGATGAGATGGATCGCCTTGAAGACTCCGTCTGCCCGGGTTCCGGCGCCTGCGCACTTTTGGGGACGGCAAACACCATGCAGTGTTTGGCGGAAGCCATCGGCTTGTCGCTTCCCGGTGTCGCCACCACTCCGGCCGTCGCCGCCAAAAAACTGCGGCAGGCAAAAGCAACGGGGCAGCAAATTATGGCCCTGGTGGAAAACGGAATTACGTCTCATCAGATTATTACAAAGCGGAGTTTGACCAATGCGATTCGGGTGCTCCATGCCATCGGGGGTTCGACCAATGCAGTCATCCATCTTTTGGCCATGGCGTATGAAATGCGATTCGATGAGGATATCGATCTCGATTTTATTGAAAAGCTGGGGCAGGAAACTCCCTGTATCGCCAATGTCCGGCCGAGCGGGCCGTATACGGTGGAAGACTTCGACGAGGCCGGTGGCATTCAGGCCATTTTGAAGCGATTGGCCGGTTCCCTGAACAAAGATGCGATCACCGTAACCGGTAAAACCGTGGGAGAGAATATTGAGCCCATAAAAGAAAGAGACTCTCAAGTCATCAAAACCCTTGAAGATCCGGTATCAAAAGAGGGGTTGGCGGTATTGCGCGGCAGCCTGGCCGATTCGGCAGTCGTCAGACCCACGGTGATTGTGGAGGAGATGAAACAGCACAAAGGCCCGGCCAGGGTGTTCGACAGCCAGGAAGAAGCACTGGACGGTCTGCGAAAGGGAAGCGTTAAAGAAGGAGATGTGGTGGTTGTTCGATTTGAAGGACCCAGAGGAGGGCCGGGTCTTACCGAAGTATTCAAGGTGATCGGCTTTATGAGAGGATTGGGCCTTGAAGCGAAATGTGCGTTGGTCACGGACGGAAAAATATCGGGATTCGCCAAGGGTCCCTTTATCTGCCAGGTATCTCCTGAAGCCGCCGAGGGCGGGCCGTTGGCTGTCGTGAAAGACGGCGATATGATCGAAATGGATATACCCAACCGCAAGCTCAATCTTCTGATTCCCGAGGAAGAGCTACAGGATCGGATACGGCGCTGGAAACCGCCGGCTCCCAGGGTGAAGGACGGCTTTCTGACCGTCTATGCCCGCCTGGCCAACCCGGCGCCAAAGGGAGCGGGGATTAATCTGCGTTTAGAATAATGGTATCGTTTCGATCCGGCAACCCGTATTCTACGAAAATGCCATGGCAACGACGAAGTTCGTTTAGTGTCCATCCAGAAATGAGAAATTTTGTTCAATTTCAAGAAGGGCGATGATTTTAACCACAGGAATACGCGATAGTATTTCGAGGATTAAAATTTGAGCCCGACGCCGAAATTGGGCAAAAGAGCCATTTATGGGTGGGCACTAGTCCAAGTCGTTGCGGTACAGCAACTCCCCGTTTATCATCGTGCCGTGAACCGGGATCTGGGCAATCTCCGCCGGATCGACGGCTGTCGGGTCTGCGCCCAGAATCGTGAAATCGGCAAGCTTTCCGGCCTCCACGGATCCCTTGATGTTTTCTTCAAAGCTCGCATACGCCGAATGAAGGGTGTATGCGCGAATCGCCTCTTCAGGAGTAATTTTTTCTTCGGGAACGTAGTCGTTGCCGTCGTCGGTCTTTTGATTGACGGCATCGTGAATGCCCAGAAGCGGCGCGCCTTTCACCACGGGACGGTCGGAACTTCCGGGTATGGGGATGTTTCGGTCCAGATAACTGCGCTGAGGATAACACCATCTCGTGCGGCGGGGACCGATGTTCATCTTGAATCCCTCACCCAGTTCCCCGATAAAGTGCTGCTGGGGCACGGGAATCACGCCCAGCGCTTTGACCCTGTCGATGATCTGCGGGTTGACGATACCGCAGTGTTCGATTCGATGGCGAGGGTCCGATCGTTTAAAACGTTTCATGGCTTCTTCATAGCAATCCAGGATGTATGAATTGGCTCGGTCTCCGCATGCGTGGACGGCGAGCTGCCAGCCGCTGCAATGCCCCCGGATGATCCATTCACGGAGCTTTTCCTCATCGGCGGCAAAGAACCCGATATTTCCGGGCTCCGTGTCGAATGGGTCATTCATGGCTGCCGTCTTTCCGATGATCGATCCGTCGGAAAAAATTTTCAGCGGACCGATCCGAAGCTTCTCGTTTCCCCAGCCGGTTCTTATGCCCTGGCCCAATCCGAAAAAGGCCTCGCCTTCAGCCCCGGAGATTTCTTCCAGAGCATCGACCAGGATCATCAGGTTCGACCGGATATGAAGCTTGCCCTGACGGTCGGCCTCCTGATAAGCCAGCAATTCCGTGTTTGAATGAAAGCCGATACCGGCTTCCGACTGGCTGGTAATCCCTTCTGAAAGATAAACTCGGTCTGCCTCGTGCAAGGCCTCGACTAAGGTGCTTACCGGGTATGGAAAGAACTGGCCGGTTACAAGCTCCTGTGCGGTTTCCTGCAACAGTCCGGTGGGCTCGCCTTTTTCGTTCTTATGGATATGCCCGCCTACCGGATCGGGTGTGTCGGCGGAGATGCCGACAAGTTCAAGGGCTTTGCTGTTGACAACGCACATATGATAGGAAGTGTGCCTGACAATCACATAATGGGCGGTTGACACTTGGTCCAATTCCCAGCAGTTTGGGTGACGCCCCTCGGTCAATTTATTATTGTCGTAACCGGCGCCCATCACCCAGGTTCCCGGCTTCTGGGTGGATGCCCGCTCTTTGAGGGCCCGAACAAGATCCGGGACAGACCGGATAGTGGGATAATTGAGCGAAACCATCTTTAGCTGCATTCCGAAAAATAGCATATGATTGTGGGCGTCATTAAATCCCGGCACAACCGTCCGGCCTTTAAGATCCATCACTTCCGTCCGGGGTCCGCGGAGTTGGTCTATATCTGACGCTGATCCCACGGCCAAAATACGTCCCTGCTTGACAGCCACGGCTTCGGCTCTCGGTTGCGCGGGATTGACGGTAATGATGTTGCCTCCGGTTAAAATCAAGTCTGCTTTAAGGTCGTTTAGCATCTTAATTATTCTCCTCAGTGATATAGTTGGAATTTACTCGTTTTGCAGAGCTTTCCTATTATTATAAGTTCAAAAACTAAATGTATAGTGTCAATTATGGTTTTGTTGAATAACCTGCCTTTACAAGATTTACAAATAAAATCAATACGTAAACAGGAAGCTTGTCGACAACTGGCTATTCGATTCTTGATCAAACCTCCCCGAATCCGAATATGGTATCCATCATTTCAGTTATTATTTCTTGGCCAGGCTCCCATAGATACTCATTCTCATAGCGCTTCCTACAAACCGATCCAGCACTTTCCTAAAAACTTCATACCTGGGCCTTAACAGGATCACTGCCACTCCAAACAGCCCTTCAATCAAAGCTGTTCCACGCCATGAATGTTTATGAACGTCAATGCGGATGGTAACAATTTTTCGTTTGAAATTTATTTCATTTCTCTTTATTCTAGTCGAAATGGAAAGTCCCTTCTCCGTCTAAACGTTCTTGCAGAGTTTATTAACGCTTGAGGGACTTGCCTTCAACAAAATCGATCATAGTCTCTACCAACCAATTCAATTTATTTATTATGCATGAAGAAGTAATCAAATTATCCCAGGATCTGGTGGCGATTCCGTCGGAGACGACCAGCAGCAATGTGGCCATCAGCGATTTCCTAAAAGGCTGGCTCGAAGTGCGCGACTTTACCGTGGAACGCGTGAGTTATGTCGATACCGTCGGTGAAGAAAAGGTCAATCTCATCGCAAAAAGAGGCAACGGCACGGGCGGTCTAGGTTTCTTCTCTCACTCGGACACCGTGCCCGGCGATTCGCGAGAGTGGGACCCGTTCGACCCCATCATCCTGGACGGCAAACTGGTCGGCCGCGGCAGTTGCGACATGAAGGGGCCGCTGGCTGCGACCATGATAGCCTCCGCCGGCATCGATCCCAACAGGTTGCGAAAGCCGGTTTACGTTGTGATCACCTCGGACGAAGAGCAAGGTCACCTGGGCGCCCGTTACATTATAGAACACTCAACCATGTTTCAGGAGAACTGGCCCGAACACGCCGTAGTCGCAGAGCCCACAGGACTGCAACCGGTCTATGCTCACAAGGGCGGCGCGCTTATCACTGTCACGGCGCATGGCAAAGCGGCCCATACCAGCACCGACAAGGGTGTTTCGGCCAACTTTCGCATTGCCCCCTTCTTGGCGGACATGGCCGCGCTGGTTCCTGTCTTCCGCAGCACCGAACGATT
>Ga0180009_10008043_pt1 | contig 10572 bp, 8 predicted proteins | sample OS_PC_MetaG_FD_123537 | JGI IMG/M metagenome (GOLD analysis project Ga0180009, IMG submission 123537) | Groundwater microbial communities from the Aspo Hard Rock Laboratory (HRL) deep subsurface site, Sweden - OS_PC_MetaG | ecosystem: Environmental > Aquatic > Deep subsurface > Groundwater... | reverse complement strand
TTGACAGAGTGCAAAACAAAAAATTTCAAAAAACCGTAAAAAGACTGGTAAACGTCTGTAATATGGCCTTGGTCTTTTTGTTAATGCCTTTTTTTTGCATGGCAAACCAGGCTGAGTCTGCCAAGCATCATTGCATTACCCGGTTTGAGAATGGTGCCATCAATTGGACTACCGGAAATATTTCAGCAATTGGCAAGGCAACCCCTGAGGATAACAGAGACATATCCCAGGAATCGGTTCCCGGATCGGCAAGGGCTGATGCAAATCGACAGATTATAGAAATTTTAAAACAAATTAAAATTAATAATGCCTTGAGTGTTGAGGCATATGCATCAAAAAATGATATTATTTTAGCGGGTATGGAAAAAACAGCAAGGGATGCAACGCTTTCAAAACAGTACTATACCTCTGCGCTTTCCGTGGAAATAACAATTGAAACCAGTATGTTCGGTGGATTTTTACAATTGGTATTGCCCGAAGAAATTCGACAGATATCTCAAATCAGTCCTGAAATATCCAGGAAAAAGAGTACAGCAAATCCGGAAAATCTCTACACCGGTTTGATCATTGATGCAAGAGGGCTTGGGGTGGAATCCGTACTCAACCCGGTCATTGTCAGCGAACAGGGCCATGACGTATATTCTTCCTCCTTTATCAGCAGAGAGTTTGCTGTTCAAAATGGCGTGTGCAAATATATTTGCGATATGGACCAGGCATTAAAGGGCAAGAGAATTGGTAATCATCCCCTGGTTTTCAAGGGACTTCGTAAAGAAGGAAAGCAAAATACCGTCATTGTTATCAGCATGTCGGATTATGGCCTGCTGGAAAAAGTTTCAGAGCGTCATCAATTTCTCAAAGAATGCAGGGTCGTTATTGTGCAGGATCAATAAGGGCATTATCAATGAGTCGAGTTTTTCCAACTTTCACGGCCAGCGCCAGTAAAATCTGATTTTCTATGCTGTCAGTATCTTCAAGGGTTTCAGGATCGCAAAAAGAAACATATTCTATGGTTGTTTCAGGAAATGTACAAATAAAAGCTTCAATCTGATTCCTGATTGTCACAAGATTTTTTTCTCCTTTGGCAATCAATTCTCTGGCCAGGTGCAACGATTTTGAAAGGCTTAAGGCAGATTTTTTTTGAGATGCGGAAAGATAGGCATTGCGGGAACTCATTGCCAGGCCGTCTTTTTCCCTGATGATAGGGCCTGCCACAATCTTGACGTCAAAATCCAGGTCCAGTGTGAGCTGTCGAATAATCTGAAGCTGCTGATAATCTTTTTGTCCGAACACAGCGATATCCGGCATAACAATATTAAACAGTTTGGTAACAACGGTTGCAACGCCTGAAAAATGGATCGGCCTGAATTTGCCGCATAAAAAATTCGGAAGAGATTTAAGGTTGATTTCAGTTTGAAAGTTTTCAGGATAAATATGGTCTTTAGTGGGTAAAAATACTGCTGTTACTCCGGCTTTTTCAGCAAGGGCAAGATCATTTTCAATATCTGAAGGATAAGACGCCAAGTCTTCATTGGGCCCGAATTGAGTCGGGTTGACAAAGATGCTGACCACAAGTGTGTCACATAAGGATTTCCCTTTTTCCATCAAAGAAATATGTCCTTTGTGTAAATATCCCATGGTGGGGACAAAGCAGATGGTTTTTGATTCTCTTTGCCTTTTTTTTGACCATTCCTGCATTTGCGCTTTTGTTTTTATTATGTCCACTATTTTTCCAGCTCCTCTTTAACGGCAATTCCCATGTCCAGTATAGTGTAGGGCTTTTTTACAAAACTTCCTGCGCCCAGATCCTGGGCCATTAATACCTCTTCTGATTCAGAATATCCACTGGCAATGATGGCTTTTTGACCTGGATTTATTTTTTTTATCCTTTGATAGGTCTCAAGGCCACTTATGGAGGGGGCCATGATCATATCTAAAATCACCAGGTCTGCGGGACTTTTTTTTATAAAGTCCACGGCATCATATCCGTTATCAACAGCTTTGGTATGATATCCAAGATTTTCCAGAATCGTTGCGGCTATTTTTTGTTGATCTTTTAAATCATCAACAATCAGAATCATCTGGCCCTGACCTTTTATCTCGTCAAAAGAGCTGCCTTCTTTTTTTTGCGGTATTTCCTCACGGGTTGCGGGAAACAGCAGATCAAACCGTGTTCCCTTTTTATTGGAAACCACATTAATAAATCCATTATGGTCCTGAACCGCGTTCCAAACAACGGTAAGACCCAAGCCAGTGCCGCTTTTCCCCATTTCTTTTTTGGTGAAAAACGGATCAAATATTTTTTTCAGATTTTTTTGTTCAATCCCGGAACCATTGTCAATGACACTTAAAATGACATATTCGCCTTGAACCCTATTTTCATATCCAGGTATGGACGGATCAATATAACTGTTATTGGTGGTGATAAGGACCTTGCCGTCATCCTTGTCTGAAACTTCTTCCACAGCATTTAAAACAAGGTTCATGATGGTTTTTTCGATGTGGATATAAGATCCCTTGATATTGAGCAGTTCCGGTTCCGTTGAGACATTTATGCTTACCTGGTCATAGGTTTTTCTGATTTTGTCAAAGTCATGGGCACGGGTATAACGATCTATGATTGAATTAATATTGATGATTTCCATTTCCGCACCAGAGCCCCGGGAGATGGTTAACAGATCGCTGACAACGGCAGAGGCTTTCTGTCCGGAATCCTTTATGATGGTCAAGCCCTGTCTGATCTGGGGATCAAGGTTTTTATCCATCATCAGCACTTCAGGATATGTGGCAATTCCTGAGAGGATGTTATTCAGGTCATGGGCCACACTTCCGGCTAATATCCCCAGGGCCTTTAATTTTTCGGCCTGTATGAGTTTCTCGTTGAGCTGCTGCTGTTCTTTTTCACGGATCTTTTTTTGAGAAATATCTCTTATAATCCCCTGGTACATATTATGACTGCCGGAAAAGTGGCTGATTTTTGATCCCATGACCTCAACATGAATGGGAGTGCCGTCTTTATGATGGATAATTGTTTCATAACTGAAATCAGTGCCGGTTTTTATCTGGTCTTTGAATAGGTCTGTTTTTTTATCCGGCAAAAAATGGGTAAGGGGTTTTCCCATCAATTCTTTTTGAACGAATCCAAATGCCGGATAAACTGCAGAATTGATAAATGTGATATTAAATTTTTGGTCCAGTGTCCATATGATATCATGGGTGTTTTTTACCAGGTGCTTGAATTCACAACCGGAAATTTCCAGCGCTTTGATTAAAACCGATAAACAAAGGGTTACTGCAGCACATAAAAAAAAGAAGGTTCCAATGAGGACAACCCATTCTTCAGGCGTTGTGACCCCTTGAATATGAGCCAATGAAACCAAGTCGTTTGAATAAATCCAGGCAAATAGGACCAGCGTTGTAATGTTGATGAAAAGGGCGGCCAGCCCCCCCCGGATACCTGAAAAAATCGTGGCAAATGCAGAAAAACATAAAAAATATAATCTTGTACTGCTGATCAGCCCCATGGACAGCATGGAGAAAACCCCCAGAAAATAGAACCCCAGGATTCCTGCCCAGACCCTGATCTGAAACGCAAGTTTCTCAAGAAAAGTGACACCAAAGGTCCACAGATAGATTATTGTATAAAAAATGATCCAATGCCATTGGGATGCCTCAAAAGCGTATTTGCAGCTGAGGATGTATGGAATAATACCAATGATTAAAAGCGCTATAAATAAAAATTTAAATATTTTTTTCTGCCAGAAAACAAGGATGACTTCATCATCTTCATAAATAGATTTTAGGTTGAAAATATTTGAAATCATAAACGGTTGACTTATAAATGTTTAAAAGATAGTAAGGATCTTACTATATTAACCATAAAATGCAATAGAATTAAAGGAGTTGCCATGACAACGGCTGTTCCCACAAGAGCGGATGCCTTCACGCTTTTAAAAAAATATAATAAAAAGGATGGGTTAATCCGTCATGCCCTTGCTGTTGAAGCCGTGATGGGCCATTTTGCACAGCGGTTCAATGAAGATAAGGAAAAATGGCAGGTCATCGGGCTGGTACATGATCTTGATTATGAAATGTTCCCTGAAGCGCATTGCCATAAATGTGTTGAGCTGTTCCGGGCGCATGACTGGCCTGAAGAATATATCCGTGCGGTTATCAGTCACGGTTGGGGAATCTGCACAGATGTGAAGCCTGAAACCAATCTTGAAAAAACACTCTATGCCATTGATGAACTGACAGGTCTTGTGGCCAGCGCTGCCCTGGTCAGGCCGTCAAAAAGCATTCTGGATATCAAGGCAAAATCAGTGAAAAAGAAATTTAAGGATAAAAGCTTTGCCGCAGGGGTTGACAGACAGGTGATTATCCAGGGTGCCGGGTTTCTTGACATGGAACTTTCCGATCTCATCACAGAAGTAATTTCAGGGATGCGGCCTGTAGCCGAAGAGATTGGATTAAAAGGGAATTTATAATTTTTTTTAAAGGAAAAGGATCCAGAACCAATGAATCCATTTAAAAAAGTCCTAAAAATCCCCCATTTTATTTTGATTTACATGATAGCTGGGTTGGTATTGATAGATTACAGTTCATCCAGCGCCGTGGAAGTTATTGATTACCAAAGTATAACAGGATTCTATGGGCAAAGCCGCTGGACAAATATCGGGCCTGATCCCCAAGACAAATACGAGTGGTATAATATCAGTTATCTTGTCGGAAAAGATCTCAATCCATGGCTGTCACTGGAAACGTTACTGGGTCCGGGGTATATCAAAACTGATAATTTTAACGAGACCGGCAGTCTGGAGTGGCGGTTGTTGCTAAATATACATAGCAGACACCTATATTTTAAGCTGGGCGCTGGAGCGGCTTATCTTTTTAAATCAGAGAATATGCCTGATTTGTCGGACTCCAATTTTTTTTCGATTATTTCCTGCAGCATGGGATTTCGTTTCCGTTTTAAAGAATGGAGAGAAGACGGCCCTGAGATAACACTGGGTTATTCGGTAGAACATCTTTCCGACCCTTTTAAAGGGGGCGAAGATGGCGATATCGGATTGAACGTCGGGGCGATTAAAGCCGCTGTTTCATGGGATTTTTAACCACTTTAAAAACAATGTGTCAAATGGTTGACACAGGGGGCATATTTTTCCCTTCCTAAAAAATGTGACCAAAACTCAATATGTGCATAACTTATTGTAACCTTAGGATTTTTTCTCTATTTTGGGTTGATGGCATAAGTATTGCTTTATTCTTCTTTTGTGATTGGCAGGCACAATTTATGGGGGAAGAACATGAAGCAAGCATTAAGCAGACTATCCAGCAGAATGGCGACAATGTTTTCAATGGTTTTCAAGGTGGCGGAAAGGCAGGCTGACCATAAAAAACTGACCCATCACATTGTTGAGTTAAACAAAAAACAATCATCAATAGAAATTATTAATGAAGTTGCCCTTTGTCTAAAGGATATTCTTAATTACAGGTTGTTTGCTTTTGTTGTTAAAAAAGAAAATGGAGTTGATATCTGGTTAGACCCGAGAATGTATAAAAAATCTCTTGAGGATATTATTTTAAAGGATTTTTGCATTGAAAACAGGGAAAGTTTAAATTATCTGAATCATACCTTTCATCCGGATGAACAGGAGGAAAAATTTAATCTGAGCGACCTTATTTTTTATGAATTAAAAGAGGAAAACTGCTATTCAAGAATTTACATGCTTCCACAAGAGCAGATGTACAGTTATCATGATGAGGTTGTAACCCTTATCCTTCAAGGATGTTCTTCCGCTCTCTCCCGGCAGGCGAAAATTGAAAATTTAAAAAGTGCAGCTGTTATTGATCCTTTAACCGGATGTTATAACCGAAGAGAATTTGAGAATCAGCTGAAAAGAAATATCGCAGGGGCCTCCCGGCATAAAAATGATTTGTCTGTATTTATGTTTGACCTGGATCATTTTAAGACAATAAATGATACCTATGGCCATCTTGCAGGTGACAAGGTGTTACAGGAAGTTGTATTGCTTGTGCAAAAAAACATGAGAACAGGTGATATCCTTGCCAGATACGGCGGGGAAGAGTTTATCGCTATTTTGCCTGCAACCAATAAAGCAAAAGCCATGGAACTTGCGGATCGTTTGAGAATTAAAATTTCAAATAAGCAGGTTGTACATAATGACGATACCATAAAAGTAACGGCAAGTTTTGGCGTGTCTGAACTGGATCGGTGTGCCGATATGACCAAAATCATACAGGATGCAGATACCATGTTATACCGGGCCAAACTGAATGGACGAAATACGGTAATGCCCGGCGTAATTAAGATTGTTTCCAATAAAGAATCAGAAAGAAGAAAAAAGCATTCAATATAAAAATATTAAATTAATTGACTTCCTTTCTTGACTTTTTTTATTCCCGCCACTTATTATATTCTAAGTTCTTTTCGAAGAACGCTTTCTTATGAATTAATAACGTTTATATAGCATGGATCAATCATCATAATATGGGTGACAATGTAAACGGGACTGTAGGGCTTGAGATTGCAACAGGAGTTATTTGCAATAAAACATCAAATTCTGTCGAGGAAAAAGTATGAGTCCCATTCAAAAACTGATTAAAGACATAAAAAATTTAAAACCGATACCGGCCGTGATCAATCAGATTCTTGAAGTCGTTGATAAACCCAATAGTTCCCTGGCCGAAATCGCGAACATTATTCAATATGATCCCGCTGTAACGGCAAGTATTTTAAGGACATGCAACTCTGCTTTTTTTGGTTTGAAAAATCCTGCCGAGTCTATCAAGGATGCTGTCAGCATGTTGGGAATAGATCAGATTCTTGAAATTGTCCTCATGAAATCCGGTGCAAAAGTGTTATCCGGGAAGCAAATAGGATATGGTCTTCATGAAGGGGCAATGTGGAAATACTCTGTATCTTCCGCTTTGATCGCAAAACAGATTGCCGTAAAATTGTCAATGGAAAACAAAAATACGATTTTTACAGCCGCCCTGCTGAAGGATATCGGTAAAACAGTTCTGGACCGGTTTGTAATGGATTCTTTTGAAAAAATATCCAGCCTGGTTGTGAATGAAAATTTAACATTCAGGGAAGCTGAAAAAAAAATTATCGGTGTCGATCATGCTGAACTCGGGGGAATGATCGCCAAAATGTGGAAGTTTTCTCCCAGAATGGTGAAAATTATACGTCATCACCATCTTACCGATGCTTCAATGGTAAAAGACAAGGAAATCGCTGTCGTCTATTTGGCCGATTGCATCTGTGTGGTGATTGGAATCGGTGTGGGATCAGATGGAGTGTCGTATCGATTTAATGATCAGGCAATGAAAGAATTGGGTATGGAAGCCGATGATATTTCAAAAATAATCTCCCGGTTTGCAATTCATATGCAGGAAGTTGAAAATCTGTTAAAGGTGGTCTGAAAAAAAATCACAGCGAAAATGATGGTGAAATTTAAAAGCCGTTTACCCTAGAATAATAAAGTGATATTCTTGCTCAATTATTGGGAGTGATGGATGATGAAGAAGATGTTGATGCTGCAGGTGAAGGATTCTATTTTTAATGTCATGGAGACCATGTTTTATTTTACGGTTGAAGAAAAAAAACAGAATGTGTCTGATCTGTTCAGCCTGTTTGACCGTAACAGTTTAAAAGCATGCGCTATTAAATTTTCAGGCACATTTTCAGGCACTATTTTTCTGTTAATTCCGTTGAATGTATTAACAGCCATGACCCATAATTTTTTGGGGCAGGACTCGGATCATATATCCGAAGCACACACTGACGGGACCTTAACAGAAGCATTGAATATGATTGCCGGTGAAGCATTAACAAAACTGGATGCAAAATCTTATATAGGACTCGGCATCCCTGAACTGATAGATCCTGCCACCATATCACCGGATGATACGGCCGTGGTATTCAATACAAAAAAGGGAATGATAGCATCCTTTATCCTTTTGGATGAGTAAGCAAATAACTTGAAATAGTCTATCCGGGTCATTATCTGCTTGCCATATAAATTGTTATACCCGCTTAGAGTTTAAATTTTTGTGTCATGGCCTGCAACTGGCGCATGACATTATTCAGGACCCCGGCCTTTTCTTTAACGATTGAAGAAAAGCTGTTGATTTCCTGTGATCCGGCCAATACATCACTGATCTCTTTTGCCACCTGGCCGGATACTTCTGAACTCTGGCTGACATTTACATTCATTTCCCTTATACCGGTTGAGACCTGACTGATATTTTCAGCAATTTCATTGGTTGTGGTGGCTTGAAGCTCAATGGCAGAGGCGGCTTCATTAACAAAATCATTGATCTGGTTGATGATCTGTGAAATTTCCTGGATTTCAGTGACCGCACCTTTGATTTGATCCTGGATTTCCTGGATATTTTTGGCAATATCTTCAGTGGCACCGGCTGTCTGGCCGGCCAATTCCTTGATTTCATTTGCAACAACGGCAAACCCCTTGCCGGCTTCTCCGGCCCGTGCCGCTTCAATGGTGGCATTCAAGGCAAGAAGGTTGGTCTGGGAGGAAATACTGTTGATGGTATCGGTAACCTTATTGATTTCTTCAGCTGCCCGGCCCAGTTCGCTGACTCTTTTGGATGTCTGATGTGCCTTTTCCACGGCTTTGTTGGTAATTTCCCTGGTATGGGTTGAGTTTTGTGAGACCTTTTCTATGTTTTGGCTCATATCATTGGTCCCATTGGCAACAATCTCAACGTTTGTACTTGCCTGCTCCATGGCAGCAGCAACAGAATCCATATTAACGCTCATTTCTTCTGCAGCAGCCGCAACCGTATTCATCTTTGAAACGGTTATTTCAGATCCTTTGCTCATTTTATCGGAGATCTGGTTTAATTCACCGGAAGCTGAGCTCAGGGTGTCGACACCTGAATTTAAGTCGGCAATCATCTGGGCCAGGCCTTTGACCATTTCATTCATGGAATCAACCGTGTCTCTGATGGCATCTTTGGCGTCATAGGTAAAGGTATAATTAAAGTTGCCTTTTGCCACTTCTTTTGCCAAGTTTGCCATACCATTCATGTTTTTCATCAACTGCCGGTTCATAAACCCGATGATCAGCGCACCGATAATTAACGCCAGGATACCGCTGATGCCCACGCTGGTGATAATCTGTTTATTTACACCCGTCAAAAGTTCCCCTTGGGATACTGCCACGGTAAAGTAAAGATCCCATGGTTTGAAGTAGTTTACATGGGCGTAATAGGTTTGTTTATCATGCCCATAGATGAAAGATCCGGAGTTGCCTTTAATCATGTCCTTTCCGTTTTCAAAATCCTGGACCTTTAATGAGAGGTAATCCTTGTTCGGGTGGATAAGAATTTTGCCGTCTGAATTATTGACAAAAGAGAACCCGTATCCGCCGACATTCACTTTTTTAATAAGCCCGACAAGATCCGGGGTCAAAATTTTACTGGTAACAGAGTATGCACCGGCAATTTTGTCTTCAAGTGTTTCCTTGAACGGCTGAAGATGCTGCATGGAAATTTCTGCTCCGTTCCTTGTAAGGAACATATAGGGTTTGCCGGCCATTATGGTTTTGTAGACATCGGTTCCGGAAGTATAGTATTCTCCGATCGGTCTGGAACCATCTTTGTTTTTAAGGCTGCTGGACACTTTGATGAGCTTATTCTCATGGACCTGGTAGACAGCAATGTCAGAGGTGCTGAATTGGCCGACCTTATCAACCGTCACATAATTGGCAGTGGCAAATTCAAGGCCGAAAATTACTTTTGGGAGGGTAACGGTTTCTTTTTTTCCGGAATTGATGTCATGAATGTCCATATCAACGGTTCTTGAATTGACAATCATAATTTTTCCGGCACTCAGACTTTCAGCGATCAAGGCACCCATATCTGAATCAATTTTTTCTTTTTGGAGGTTGTATTTAAGCTGAATGGTTTTTAACAGAACCTCTGATACGTTTTGAATGCTGGTCTGTCCTTTGGAGAGAAAAGAACTTTTACTCTGAAAAAAATTAACAAACGCAATGATCAGGATGGTAAGGATAATGATGCCAAAGGAACCGATATAAAGTTTTTTGTCAAATCCGATACTCGCCATTTTTTTCTCCTCATAAAAACATGTAATCCATTGACCGTTGCAATACAGCAGCAAGGTAAGCCGAAACACACACCTTTAAAAATGGCTATGGTTTGAAATCAGGATTATTACCTAGTAGCCAAGGGTAACTTAATCTTGAAATTTAATTATTACAAGAAAAAAAATACAATAAGGCTATATTGTAGCACGAACCTCTATGTTACGGTTGGCCAGATAGGTTTTTACATTCAGTATCGGCACCTCTTTTCTATGAAAGATGCCTGCGGCCAGGGCAGCTTCAGCGGATGTGTTTTCAAACACCTGGGCAAAATGTTCTTCACAGCCTGCCCCGCTTGAGGCAATCACAGGGATGGAGACCGCATTTTTCACTGCATTGATTAATTCAAGATCAAATCCTGAGTTTGTTCCGTCTTTGTCAATGCAATTGAGAAGAATTTCCCCGGCACCAAGATCCT
>Ga0180009_10008042_pt1 | contig 10573 bp, 10 predicted proteins | sample OS_PC_MetaG_FD_123537 | JGI IMG/M metagenome (GOLD analysis project Ga0180009, IMG submission 123537) | Groundwater microbial communities from the Aspo Hard Rock Laboratory (HRL) deep subsurface site, Sweden - OS_PC_MetaG | ecosystem: Environmental > Aquatic > Deep subsurface > Groundwater... | reverse complement strand
TTTTGCTACGCTGTCCACGCCGCTACCCGGCCCATCGCGGATTCGAGCTCCATGCCCTTCAGCGGGAAGAAGCCGAGCCAGCAGCGCTTATTCGAAAGCTTGTCTATGTCGCCGCCGAGGTTCTCGGCGTGGACCAGGCGCTTGGGGAAAAGCTTCAGGTGCATTACCTGGTAATATTCCTCTATCGGGAACAGTTCGTCCCACTTTTTGCCATAATTTTCAACGAGCTTGTTTTCCGCTTCCACGAACAGTTTGGGATGCCAGTTGCGGATGATGGTGTTCATGGGGTGGTCCGCCGAGCCGCAGTCCACGCCTATCCATTTAAATTTCATCGCCAGCGCCCATTTATGAAACTTGGGGCCCGGGCCGGGATGTTTGACGAAATAGCGGACTTCATCCGACTGTTTTTCATACCAGGCGTAGCGGTGATAGCCGGTGTTTATGATCAGGATATCGCCTTTGCGGATGTCGGCGCGCTTCATCAGCAGTTCCGGTTCGTAAAGGTCGTAATCGCCCACGTCTTTTGAGATATCCGCGATCACGGCCGGGCCCGTCCATTCGCTCATAGGCACCTGGCCGATAGTGCGGCCCGAGCCGAAGAAATGTATCTCCCCGTCCATGTGCGTGCCCACATGGTTGGAGGTTTTCATTATCTGGCCGTTGGCGCCCTGGCCCATATGCGCACCGGCGATGCGCTTGAAATATTGAAGCTGGAGCGGCATATAGCTGGGCCAAGGGGGGGTATGGATGCTCAGCGGCTGGGTCAGGTCATACATTTTGGCCTTATCCATAAATTTAATGAAATCATTGGGTTTCATAATTTTTTCCTCCGGAAAAAATGCCATAAGCCATAAGCGGCTGTTCCAGCCGCGCCATATGCCGTAAGTTTTAGACCATATGCTCTAAAGGAATTCCTTAAAAAGCTTATGGCATACGGCTTATGGCTTATGGCGTAATAAAGCGCCTTTAGCGCTTTATTACTATGAAAATTCTAACAAATGCGGGGGGGGGGTTCAATGAGGAAGGGTTTGAGGGTTTAAGAACATTAGGGTTTAAAGGTAAGAGATTAAAATGCAAAATTGTTGTTGCTGTTACCCTAAAACCCTTAACACCTAAAACCCTTAAACCCTACTGGTAGAAATTGAAGCGCCAGCCGGCGGAGAACCCGAACCTGAGGCCGCTGAGGCGGTTTCTCAAATGCTTACCGACCAGGCCGTCCGTGCTTTCAAACGCAATGCGGTTATATATCAGGAACATGGAAACTGCGAGCCCCTTATTCAGTTCGGACGCGGAATTGACCGAGGCGGTCAGGCCAGTAGCGTACCCCAGCCCGAAGGCGTGGCCGCTTTCGCTGAAGCGGGAGTTATCGTCCAGGGTGCCGACGACGGAGTAATTATGCCAGGCGAGCGGCAGGCCCAGCAGGAGCCCCGCGCGCATAAATTCGTTCTCATAGAGCCGCCGGTAATAGAACAGCGTGAGGAACTGGGCACGGGTGGAGAATTCGTCCAGGAGGTCCTGGGTATAGGTAGCAGTGGAAACACTGTTATTTATCAGGTCGTGAATAGGAATTTCCGTTGTAACGCTTTTCACGGGCACGCCTGAGGACCGCAAAAAAGCGCCTTTGTTCCTGATATCAGGCAGCCTGGAATCGGAATACAGTAAAAGAAAGCCGCTCCCGCCTTTTTTGCCCGAAACGGCCGCAGCGGGGAAACCGCTGTAACCATCGGAAAAGAACACCAGGTCCGCCTGCCAGTCGTACTTTTTAAGGCCCAACGGGGGGATGATCCCTTCAAAAGCGCCGGGGGCGTTCAACGCGCCGGGCAATGCGGCTTTGGGCGAAGCGGCTTGCGACGGAGTGGAAACGGAAATATCGGGGACAGCGGCGCAGCGTCCAACGCCGGCAAAAACAAGCACAAGACACAATTTCCAGGTTTTATTTCTTTGAGTTTGCATTTGGGCCTCCAAAAATAAAGAGGACGGTTCCCTTTACACCCTATACCGAAACGCAGGCTAAAGCCTGCGACTACAAACCTACACCCTGTTTATTTCCGCTTTCAGTTCGTTAAGCCTGGCGGGGATATCGGCGAGTTTCCAGCGGACCGCCGTCTTTTCGGCGCGGCGTTTAAATTCGCACTCTCCGTCCTTTAAGGTCTTTGAACTGACCACGATGCGGTACGGGAGCCCTATCAGGTCCGCGTCCTTGAACTTGACGCCGGGACGCTCGTCGCGGTCGTCCCAGAGAACGGACATGCCCGAGGCGTGGATCCGGTCGTACGCTTTCTGGGATTCGGCGTTTATCTCCTCATTCCCGTCCTCGGAATCGATGCTGACCAGAGAAAACTCAAACGGCGCCAGCGACGGCGGCCAGATGATGCCCCACTCATCGTGGAATTGTTCGATGGCGGCGGCCACGGTGCGGGACACGCCTATGCCGTAACAGCCCATTACCATGGGCGTCATCTGCTGTTTCTCGTCCAGGAACTCGCATTTAAGGGAGCTTGAATATTTAGTGCCGAGCTTGAAAGTCTGGCCGACTTCTATGCCGCGCTTAAATTCCAGGGGCTTTTTGCAGCGGGGACAGAGGTCGCCTTCGGCGGCCGCGTGTATATCGGCGAAGCTGTCCGGGTTATAATCCCGGCCGAGGTTGATATTGACGGTATGCGTATCGCCCTTATTGGCGCCGGAAAAACCGTTGAAAACGTTCTTCAGCGCGTAATCCGCGATGACGGTCTTTAAAGGTTTTGTGTCTTTGCCGTGCACATATTTGTTCTTTATTTCCACCGGGCCGGCGAAGCCGGCGGGACAGCCGGCTATGGCTTCATAAATATGCTGCGGGGCCTTTTCAAGTGCAGCCGCGCCCAGTGCCCGGCGGAGCTTGTTTTCGTTCAGTTCATGGTCGCCGCGCACCAGCGCCATAACGGGCTCGCCGTCGGCCAGGAAGAACAGCGTCTTTATGGCCTGCCTCCTGTTCAGCTTCAGGAACTTCGCCACGTCCTCGACGGTATACCTGCCGGGGGTCGGGACGTCTTTAAGCGGGGCCAGTTTGGACGGGTCTGCGGTCCGGGCCGGGTGCTCGGCGGTCTCCGCCTTCTCGGTATTGGCCGCATAGCCGCATTCGCACAGCGCTATCTCGGCTTCGCCGGTGTCGGCTATGACCATAAACTCGTGGGAGTGGCTGCCGCCTATCGGGCCGCTGTCGGCTTCCACCGGCTTGTATTTAAGCCCGCAGCGGGTGAAGATCCGCTCGTAAGCGCCGTAGAGGGCGTGATACCACTTTTCGCAGTCGGCCTCGGAGGCGTGGAAGGAATAGGCGTCTTTCATGTAAAACTCCCTGGCGCGCATCACGCCGAAGCGGGGCCGTATCTCGTCCCTGAACTTGGCGCCGAACTGGTAGAGCAGAATGGGAAGCTGGCGGTAGGATTTGACGTCCCGGCGCACCATGTTGGTGATGACCTCTTCGGCCGTCGGGGCAAAGCAGAACTCGGAGTTCTTGCGGTCCGCGATCCTTAAAAGCTCCTTGCCGTAGACCTGCCAGCGGCCGGTCTCCATCCATAATTCCTTGGGCTGTATCACGGGCAGCCAGACTTCCAGGCCGTTTATAGCGTCCAGTTCCTCCCTGACGATATTCTCCACTTTCTTCAGAACCCTCAGGCCCAGCGGCAGCCATTCATATATGCCGCTGGCCAGTTTCCTGATCATACCGGCCCTGAACATCAGCTTTACCGACACATTGTCCGCGTCAGCCGGCGCCTCTCGTAAAGTGGGGAGAAAGTAATTACTGAGTTTCATGATGTACTCCTGGGGTCTAAGGTGTTAAGGGTTTAAGGGTTTTAGGGCAACAACAAAAACAACATTATTTTTTCAGTGCAGTTACCCTAAGACCCTCAAACCCTTAAACCCTTCACTTCAGGCTGCGTATCTTCCTGATAATTTCATTGACCCATTCGGATTCTTTAATCACTTTTATCTGCTTGCCGCGCTCTAGCCAGATTCCTTTGCCTTTGCCGCCGGCCACGCCGAAATCGGCCTCCCTGGCCTCGCCGGGACCGTTGACCACGCAGCCCATGACGGCGATTTTCTTGCCTTCGGCGCGGTGCAGCAGGACCTTATCCGAGTAGACCCGCTCCTCTATCTCCTTTATGATCTTCTCGACGTTCACCTGGCATCTTCCGCAGGTGGGACAGGAGATCAGGTCCGGGCCGTACTGCCTGAGTTTCAGCGCCTTTAATATTTCATAAGCGGCTCTGACCTGCATCAGGGGGTCTTCGGTAAGCGAGACCCTTATGGTATCGCCTATGCCCCGGGCCAGCAAAAGCCCTATGCCTATGGATGATTTTACGGCGCCTGAGAGAAAGCTCCCGGCTTCGGTCACGCCCAGGTGCAGCGGAATATCCGACTTTTCGGAAAACAGGATATTGGCCATGACGGTACGCTCTATATCGGCGGCTTTGAGCGAAACCACTATCTGCCGGAAATCAAGAGCTTCAAGCAGCCGGACCTCGTCGAGCGCTTCTTTTACCATGACCTCGGCCCATTGGCGCGGTTTCCAGCGCGGGTTCGGAGTTGCCTTAAGGGCTTTGAGCGAACCGGCGTTTACGCCTATCCGTATCGGGATGCCGGCGGACTTCGCGGCTTTAACGACTTCCCGGACTTTGTCTTTGCCGCCTATATTGCCGGGGTTTATCCGTATCTTATCCACGCCCTGGCCCGCCGCTTCCACGGCCAGCCGCCAGTCAAAATGTATGTCCGCCACCAGCGGGATGCTGACGGCCCTTTTTATCCGGCCGAGGTTTTTGGCGGCCGCCATGTCCGGAACTGCCACCCTTATTATTTCGCAGCCGGCGTCCTCAAGACGCCGTATCTGGTCTATCGTGGCTTTGAGGTTGGAGGTGTCGGTAGTGCACATGGACTGCACCGACACGGGACTGGAACCGCCTATGACGAGATGGCCGACTTTTACTTTCCGGGTCCTTTTTAAAGTGTTTTTATGCATGCGCGTGTTATTTATCTTTTGCCCCGGCCGCGGGGGTCTCGGGCGCGGCCTTAGGCGCCCTCATACGCATGATATCGCTGTAGGTGGCAAAAAGCAGGATGCTCATCAGCAGCGCGATGCCGGCCGAATTAACCCATTTCATAACGGTCGGGGTGAGCTTTTTGCTGGACAGGCCTTCAAAGATATAGAGCACCGCGTGGCCGCCGTCCAGCAGCGGGATAGGGAGCAGATTGAAAAAGCCCACGGCTACCGAGATCAGGGCCACCAAAAACACAAGGTCGGCCATGCCGGTATGCGCGGCCTTGCTGACTATATTTACGATACCGACGGGCCCCGCGATGTCCGGTTTTTCCCTGCGCTTTATGTTGGAAGCCAGGGTAGTGATCGTATAAGCGGTCCAAAAATAGCACTGGTTGGCGCCCATTTTGACGGCTTTTACGGTCCCGATATATTTATATACGATATCGGGAGATACACCTATCAGTCCCTGGCCCCGCGGGCCTTTTTTGGTGGTCAGCGTGATCTTAACCTTTTCAGCCGCGCGCTGATACTCCAGCGCGACGGGAGCGTTGATTTTCTTATGAATCAGGTCCGCCATCTGCTGCCAGTTATTTACGGCGGTCCCGTCCACGCTTAAGATCCTGTCTCCGGTTTTAAGGCCCGCGCCTTGAGCCGGATACCCCTGGACCGTTTCACCTATTACAGGGTCGTTGGAAGGCACGGGTTCGCCGACTGTCAGTATGACGCCGGTAAAAAGGACGAAAGCGAGCAGGTAGTTCATGAACGGCCCCGCGAAGACCACCCCAAGGCGGACATACCAGGGCTTTGAAAAATATTCGTCCTGGGCGCCGGTCACGTTATCTAAATTTTCGCCCGCGGGTTTCACATAGCCGCCCAGCGGTATGGCGCGCAGCGAATAACGGGTGTCTCCCCTGGTACGCCCGATAAGTTCAGGGCCGAAACCAAAGGAAAAAGCCTCCACCCTTATTTTGGAAAGCTTGCAGACCAGGAAGTGCCCGAATTCATGGAGAAAGATCACAAGGCCGAAAGTGAATAAAACGGCCGCTATTGATATACCGCCATGTTTCAAAGCCGAAAACGGCGAAGCCTGGAAAGCGAATAAAACAATCGCTGTTGATATTATCATTTTTTCCTTTTCAAGGCTATGCCAGTGCCTGCCTGCAGGTGCTCATCAAACGGCCAATACTTGCATAGGCCCTTCGACTTCGCTCAGGGCAGTGAGCTTGTCGAACTGTGCCGTAAAAGGCACGGTGTGCATCAGACGGCCAGCCTGCCGGTTAATTCGGCGGCTTTGGCTCTGGCCCACTGATCCGTTTCAACTGCTTCGGCCAGGGTGGGCGGATTGGCGTTGCATGAATGATGGAAACCAAGCGTGTCTTCCACTATCCCGGGGATATCGGTGAACAGGATCTTTCCTTGAAGGAATGCCTCCACCGCCGCTTCATTTGCGGCGTTCAGGACGGCCGGATAAGCGCCGCCTTTGCGGGCCGCTTCAAAGGCAAGTCCCAGGCACGGGAACTTCCTGAAATCCGGTTTTGCAAAATCCAGCCTTTTAAGCCTGAAGAAATCCATCGGTTTCACCGGCGACTTGACCCGCTCCGGATAAGTGAGCGCGTACTGTATCGGCAGTTTCATGTCGGGCCGGGACAGCTGCGCCAGCACCGAACCGTCTTTCAGCTCCACCGCGGAATGGATGACCGACTGCGGGTGTATCAGCACCTCTATTTTAGAGACCGGCACGGAAAAGAAATTTTTTATTTCGATGGCCTCAAGCCCCTTGTTCATCAGCGTGGCCGAATCCACCGTAATCTTGGGGCCCATTTTCCAGATGGGGTGCCTGAGCGCGGTAGAGAGCCGCACTTTGCCCAGGTCCCCTTTGTAATTATAGAAAGCCCCGCCCGAGGCCGTAAGGAATATCCTTGAGACCGCCGGGGCGTAATTTTCGGTTTTCAGGCCTTCAAGACACTGGAAGATCGCCGACAGCTCCGAATCCACCGGGATTATCCTGGCCTGCCAGCGCCGGGCGTCTTTCATTAAGGTTTCACCCGCCATTACCATGGGCTCCTTATTGGCGAGCGCTATATGCTTTGACGCCCGGATAGACGCCGCCAGCGGGACGAACCCTACCGAACCCGACACCGCGTTCAATACGATATCGGCGTCCGCAAGCGTGGCCATCTCTATCAGGCCTTCAACTCCGGGGGCCAGAAGTTTTACGCCGCGGGGCAATATTTCTTTCACCTCCGAAGCCGCCGCCGGGTCGAATACCGAGACATAAGCGGGCTTATGCTCCCGTATCTGGCTCATAAGCTCCCTGACGCTCGCATTGGCGGCAAGCCCCAGCGCGCGCCAGCCCAGATGTTTTATCACCTTAAGCGCGTTCCTGCCTATGGAACCCGTGGAACCCAGGATAACGATGCGTTTCATAATGCAGATACTGCCTGAGAAGTCAGGAGCCAGAAGTCAGGAGTTCGGAAATTAAAAAATAAAACTCTTCTTCCAGATTCTGAATTCTGGATTCTGACTTCTGAATTCCAATTTCTGATTTTCTCATCTGGCGTAAACCGTGAAATAATAGATTATCGGGGCGAGAAAAATAAAGGAATCGAACCTGTCCAGCACGCCGCCGTGGCCGGGCAGCAGATTTGAAGAATCCTTAACGCCGGCCGCGCGCTTGAGCATGGATTCGGCTATATCGGACAGCTGGCCGAAGACTCCGATAAGGACGCCGGCCGTTATCGCGAAAGCGAGGCTGACCGGCTCTTTCATCAGAGAGCGCGCGAGCAGCGTCATCAAAACAGCGCAGATAAAGCCGGCCGCCGCCCCTTCCCAGGTCTTCTTGGGGCTGATGGTGGAAAACTGTTTTTTGCCCGCCAGTCTGCCGAAAGCGTAAGCGGCCGTGTCCATAACCCACACGGTGACGATCAGCATGAAGGTAAGGGCTTCTCCGTCGGGCCGCACGTCCCTGAGCGCTATAAGATGGAACAGGCACCAGGAGATCATGAAGACGCCCAGCAGCGTGAATCCGACGCGCTCCAGATATTTTTTTTCGGAGAATATTTCATACGTGAGGGCCGCGACTACGGCGAAAGTGATGACGGAACCGGCGAAATTATCCCCGCCGGCCTGGGCAGCGGAGTAGCGGTCGAAGTAAAGCGCGGCAGGCAGCGCAAGGCCTATGATAAAAAGCATGGGTCCCTGCACCGGCTTTGAGCCCATCTTCATCAGCAGGTTATATTCGTAAAGCGAAAGGGTTATTATGGTAAAGACAAAAGCCGCGTAGGGGAAACCGCCTATGTGGACCAGCAGGGCGACCGCCGGGATGCCAATAACCGCCGTAAGGACTCTGGGTAAAAGCATAATATTGGGACAATCAAGTCAAAATGTAAAGCGCAAAATCACCGCATGTTATTATTTTCAGCCACATTTTACTTTTCACGCACATCCGCCATTTTGCAATTTGCAATTTAACTTTTACACTATCTATGCGCCTCTCCTTCTTTCCCTCGCCTGGTAATCAAGCAGGGCTTCTATGAACTGTTCTCCCTTGAAATCGGGCCATAAAGTATCGGTGATGTAAAATTCCGAATAAGCCGTCTGCCAAAGAAGGAAATTTGAAATTCTGCTCTCGCCGGAAGTGCGTATCAGCAGTTCCGGATCCGGCAGCGGCCAGGCATAGAGGGCTCTGGCGAAAGCCTCCTCGTCCACCTTTTGCACTTTTTGCCCAAGCAAAGCGTTTACCGCGTCTATTATCTCCTGGCGCCCTCCGTAATTAAGCGCGATGTTCAGGACCATGCCCTTATTGTTTTTAAGTCTTTCCACGGTGGCGTTCAGGACTTTCTGCGCGGAAAGGGGCATCTCGGACAAACGTCCGCTTATCATCAGCTTTACGCCGTTTTCCCCCAGTTCCCTTGAGTAATCGGCAATGGCTTTTTTCAGCAGGAGCATCAGGGAGTTGACTTCGAACTTGCTCCGGTTCCAGTTCTCGGTGGAGAAAGCGTAAAGGGTCAAAGCTTTTACGCCCAGATCGCTGGCCGTTTTTACCACCGCCCTGACCGATTCCACGCCTTTCGCGTGGCCGACCGGCACCGGCAGGCTGTGAAGCCGGGCCCAGCGGCGGTTCCCGTCCATGATGATCGCCACATGCGCCGGGATACGGCTTCTGTCAAGTTTTTCCAGGAGTTGTTCCATAAAAAAAGGGTATAGGGTAGAGGGTAGAGGGTTTAGGGTGCGGAAGTAAGGAACTTCCTTATTACTCTACCCTCTACCCTAACCCCTATACCCTGCCGTTATACCGTCAGCAGGTCCTTTTCCTTGGCCGCCACCACATCGTCTATGCTTTTGACGTAAGTGTCGGTTATTTTCTGGACGGCGGCGCTGTAGCGTTCGGTATCGTCTTCCGACAGCTCTTTGGCTTTTTCGGCTTTCTTTATTTTTTCCAGCGCGTCGCGCCGTTCATTCCTGACGGCCACCCGGGAGTCCTCGCCCATGCTGTGGACCACTTTCACCATTTTTTTGCGCTGGTCCTCGGTCATGGGGGGGAGATTTATCCTTATGATATCGCCGTTCCTGGAGGGCAGGGTTCCCAGGTCCATTTTCTTCAGCTCGATCTCGACAGCGTCGGTCGCGGCCTTGTCCCAGGAGCGCACTTCAAGGGTCCGGGGTTCGGGCACGGATATGGCGGCCACCTGTTTTAAAGGCACGCGGGCGCCGTAATATTCGATATACACGGAATCAAGCAGCTGGGGGTTGGCGCGGCCGGTCCGCAGAGAAGTAAGTTCGCGCTTGAATTTTTCCACTTTTTCAAGCATCTCAAGCTCCGCCTGCGAGAGTAATTCGTTTATATCCGTTTCCACCATATAAGGTCTCCTTTAATTCAAGTCTGGAGTCTAAAGTCGAAAGTCTAGAGTCTAAAGTAGTAGAGATATTAAGTCTTTTACTTTAGACTCTACACTTTCGACTTCTGCTCTATTTACTCTCCGCTTTAGACTTCTGTTCTATTTACTTTCCACTTTAGACGTCTGTTTATTTAGCGACACAAAGATGCCTTACTTTCAATTATATTAAATTTACCCCGCACTTTTTCTGTAAACAAGCCAAAGTGCGGGGTTTACAAGGGATTAATCCGAAATCGCCGGCAAATTCCCCGCGCGCTCCGGGACCGGGTTTTATGGGGAATCCGCGGAAACGTTACACGGAATTTTCCGGCGTGACATGGTTGACGGAAAACAAACAACAGATTTATAAAGGGGGGCAAAACTTCTCTGGCTATAGATAATTGACGGCGCCTCCAAAAAACAGGCCAATTAATAGGTCGCCAAATAACCCAGATATATAGAGAAGTAAAATTGTGGTCATTAACTAACCCACAGACGCGAATATAATGAATTTAAACCAGCCCAATTGAAGATTTGTGTGTTTCTTGATAAAAATTGTAAGCGCAATATAACCAAAATAGCAGCCCTGCCACCACGGGTATAAAATCTCCGAACCAATATGGCCATGCGAAGCAATACCAACAGCATAAAAAACAGCAATGATCGGCAAATAGCAAACAAA
>Ga0180009_10008041_pt1 | contig 10573 bp, 11 predicted proteins | sample OS_PC_MetaG_FD_123537 | JGI IMG/M metagenome (GOLD analysis project Ga0180009, IMG submission 123537) | Groundwater microbial communities from the Aspo Hard Rock Laboratory (HRL) deep subsurface site, Sweden - OS_PC_MetaG | ecosystem: Environmental > Aquatic > Deep subsurface > Groundwater... | reverse complement strand
TGTTATTCTATATACCTTTAAACAGAGTTCATATGACTTTTGCCAGACATTCAACTCTTTGTAATTCTTTAGCATTTCACTCGAACCCATGCCTGAGGCAGACAAGCCTCGAATCCTTGACCCATTGGACCCTAAAACTACACATGATCAATTCAAGATTGTCCACTTATTCTGCCTTAAACATCTACAACTAATTCGGAGATGATCCATTTTGTTAAAATTGGCAAATATTTTGCAGAATAATGACAGATCCTTTAAAAACACTAAATTTTTGGCAGGTTTTTCCGATATATAAATACAGGACAGGTAAAATTTGCCACACTGTCTATGGAAGCAAATTGAAGAGGGGAAACGATGCCACTCAGTACAAACTTAGTCGCCGGCCTTGCCAGTGGATTCGACTGGCGATCCATGATCGATCAGTTGATGGCAATCGAGCACCGCGGGGTCGATCTGGTAGAAGGCCAAAAGACGGAATACGAATCAAAGCTCGAGATTTTTCAGTCGATCAATACGAAGCTGCTGTCCTTCAAGACCCAGTCCGCGTCCCTGGCAAGCAGCAAGGCTTTTAATGTGTACACCTCTACCCTGACAACCGACTCCACCACCTATAAAGCCTCGGATATGGTCAGTGTTTCCACAAGTACGAGTGCCGCTCCCGGAACCCATACCATTACCATGAACTCGAATTCGGCGGTGGCCCAAGCTCGCCAAATATCGTCCAAAAGTTTTACAGCCTATGATACGGCCTTAAGCCTGTCCGGGGAATTTGTCATAAACGGCAGAGCAATGGAAGTGGAAACCAATGATGATCTCATGGATATCCGGGACAAGATCAACAACCTCAATAGCGGAGCCAATGCAACGGGTATTACCGCATCCGTCATGACGGTTTCTTCAAGCAATTATCGCCTCATTTTGACCAGTGATAATACGGGAGAAGATGCCTTTACGATTTTCGATGCCAGCACAACAAACATCTTAAGCACCGGCTTGGGATTTACCGATGGTACGACCTCTGTAAATAACTACGTAAGCAATGGTTTCCAGTCTGAGGCGTTTTCAAGCAGTACACAGGCCGTTGGGTCCATGCTTGGACTTACCAATGTCCTTAGCGGCACGGGCATAATCATCGGTGACGTCACCGACATCGATATCGATCTTTCAACAGATTCCCTCACCGATATCGCAGATGTGATCAATACCGAGTCCGGGGGGAACGTCTCCGCATCTGTTGTTTCGACAACGGAAGACGGGGTCACGACATACAGACTGAAGATTGTAAACACGACCGGTTCCACAGATAACAATAATGTCCTGCAGGCCCTGGGCCTCATTAAGGGGGATCAGGGTAATGTGGCGGAAGTACATCAGGGGAGCTCAGCCCTTTACAATGACACGGACGTGCTCCTGGATTCTGATAATGGTGGTGCCGATGATCTAACCACAATCAACATGACCGACCTGAGAGTTTCAGCCGGAACATCTGCAGGCGTAGTCGCCGGCGATACCATTCGAGTTTCCGGTAAGAAATCCGATGGGACAACCGTTACTGAAACCGGAATAGTGAATACAGATTTCACGACAGTAGCCCAATTTATGACGTGGCTGGACGGCAAATTCTCCGGAGGCGGCAGCCCCGCAAATGCAGTCACGGTCAGGTTTGATAACGGGCTCATCAAGATTACCGATGACAACGCCGGCGATAGCCAGCTTTCACTCATGATTTCGGCCAACAATGAAGGCGACGGGAAGCTAGACTTTGGTACGGTTTCAGCCACCACCGAAGGCTACACCATGGAAACCCAGGCAGGGCAAGATGCATCAATCACCATCGACGGCACCGCGGTAACCAGCGCCAGCAACATCATCGACGATGTTATCTCAGGAGTGACACTGAATCTCAAGACCGTGGAAGCAGGTAAAACCATTACCCTGACTGTGGCGCGGGACTATGACACCATAAAATCATCTGTCCAGAGCCTGCTCGACCAGTACAACGATATCATGGCCGATATCAATGCGCAGTTTGCCTATGATGAGAATACCCAAACGGCCGGACTGCTTCAGGGGGACTCCACACTCCGGTCCGTAAAGACGGAGCTGGTGAATATTGTTGTGAGCAGGATCACCGGGCTTCCCTCTACCATCAACGCCCTTTCTCTGATCGGGATCACATCCGACGATGACGGAAATCTTTCCATAGATGATGACGACTTTAAGGACGCATTCAACGACAATTTCAATGGGTTGAAAAGGATTTTTGTGGCAGAGGGGTCGACTGACGATGGCGACGTCCAGTACATCGACCATGCAAATGAAACAGTAGCCGGAGAGTACGCGGTCAATATTACGACAGCAGCAGCACAGGCACAGGCAACCGGCACGAACGACTTGAGTGGCGGCATTGTATCCAATCTTTCGACCATTACCATCGCCCAGGGCTCGAAAACAGCAGCCATCATCCTTGACGGCTCCGATGACGGAAGCTCCATCGATAATATCGTAAATGCCATTAACTCTGAGCTTGACGCCGAGTACGCTCAGGGCATCATGGGCAATGTAAAGAACACCGCTTCTGATTTGTCCACAGCCATTACGAGCGGCACGGTATGGAGTGCCGTGTTCAGCAATGGCGCCACAGCCGGCCTTGCCGATGACGATGAGATCACCTTTTCCGGAACCAAAAAGAATGGATCAACCGTCAACGGCAGTTACACCATTTCGGATGTGACTTCAGATACCGTTCAGGGGCTGTTATCGGCCATTGAGGCTGCTTACGACTATGAAGTGTCAGCCGGAATCAACACCTATGGGTATCTGGTCGTTACAGACAATACCACAGGAAACAGCAGTCTTGACATCACCCTAACAGAGCCAAAAAGCCTTGATTTCGGGGAAGTGACCACTTCGAATCTTGTGGGTAGTGTGAGGAATACAACAGGGGGCGGGGCTGCTGCTATCACAGCCGCCACTAAATGGAATGCTATAGACAACCCCCTTCAAAACGGTGATGTCATCGAATTTAGCGGATACACCGCCAACGGTAATGCCGTGGAAGGAAGCTATACGGCGTCTGATGTCTCCACCGATACCGTTGATGGTCTCCTCACGGCAATCGAATCGGCTTACAATACCGGCGGCGGAAGTGTTACCGCCGAGATACAAGATGGCCGTATCGTAATTAAAGACGGAACCACAAACAGTACGTTGGGGATAAAGATTCTTGAACCCAGCGCCCGCAGCCTCGATTTCGGGACCCTGAGCGGCGGTGTCACCGGTCGCTATGCTGTTGATGCAACGGCTTCAAAGGATGGAAGCAACCAACTGGTCCTTACCCATGATGAATACGGCAGCGCCCAAAGCTTCACGATTCAACTCAGTGACACCGATCTCGGCACGGGCGCCGGTGCCTCCGACTTGCAAGACAATACGGCCTACAGCGGCGTTGACGTGGTGGGAACCATCAACGATGAGGCTGCCACCGGATCGGGACAGGTTTTGACAGGAGACGCACCAGGTTCTGGGGAGACGACCAGTGTCGAGGGGCTGATCATAAAATACACGGGAACCACCACAGGCAACCAGGGGTATGTCAAGATTACCATGGGAGTCGCCGAGCTGTTTGACAGGCTGCTCTATAATATTACCAACGTTACGGACGGTTACCTCGACTATAGGATAGAATCCATGTCGGATCGGATTGACTATTTTGAAGATCGAATCGAGGACATGGAGGATCGCCTGAACCAGAAAATGGAAACCATGATCAACCGATTTGTTCGGATGGAACTGGCATTGGGCCAGCTCCAGAACCAGAGCAGCTGGCTGGCCGGGCAGATCGGTGCAATAAGCGGTTGGGGTTAATCATCAAATCTTGGATTGTTGATCTAAGACAATTTTAAAATAATAATTCATATGCACGACCTAAGTTAAGGAGGAAAAATGTATCAGCAAAAGTTTGGGGCGTACCAACGGAGCGATGTACTGACGGCAGATCCCATGGCACTGGTATTAATCTGTTACAATGCGGCGATTTCCAATCTGAAGATCGCAAAGGCTCGATACTTGGACAAACAATATGAAGCCAAAGCCATTGCCATCAACAAGGCGCTGGATATCATCAGTGAGCTCCTGTCCGGACTGAATTTTGAAAAAGGTGGGGATATCGCAAAAAATTTAGATGCCATCTATCGGTATCTGCTTAACCGCATATCCCAAGGAGATGTAACTCAAGACTTGTCACCACTGGATGAAGCCATAACCATCCTGGAAAAACTACGGGAGGCGTGGAATACCATCAACAGTTCAAAAAATCATGGGAAAACAACACAACCGGTGCCCCAACATAGCAGACTGCAAGCCATGCGGATGGCATAAATAGTCAAAAGTGGCAGGTTGGATTTGAATACGGACTATAGAAAGGCTGTTACCGTGCACAAGACGCTGAAAGGAAATATGGTCGCACCAGAAACAACGCTGGACCAATATCGTGGCCTAATAGAGCAGAAGATTCGATTGATAACCGATTATAAGGATGCAACACGAGAGATAAAAGACACATTGAATCAGAACAACAGTGCGATGCTGCAGGGCGGTATCCAGAAAAGGCAGCAGTTGATAAAACAAATCGACGGGGTCGATGATCGCATCCAGGCCTTAAACATTCGCTATAACCACACGCATGGAGATAGCGGGAAACCGGATCCTGTCATTGCCGCTCAGATAAAAAGCATTGAACAGATGCTCGGCAGCGTTGCAGCCATGGACGCCAATTGCGTTTGTCTGGCCGAGTCTGAAAGAGATAATATGAAAAGAACTATTCTACATGACCAGCAAAAAAGGAAAGGGACAAAGGGGTATCGCCCATCCGGTGCTGGTCCGGCAAGGTTTGTCGATACCCGGATACGATAAAATCAAGAAAAAGGGAGGGTAAAACATGTTTGAGGCAGTCAGCAAAACAAGCCAAATTCAGAACAAAGAGATGATCTCCAACGTCGTTGGTAGCTCAATACCTTCGCAGGAGGTCAAGAAGCCAATACCTTCGCAGGAGGTCAAGAAGCCAAAACCTTCGCAGGAGGTCAAGAAGCCACAGGAACAACAACCAGTAAAAAAAGAAGAAACAAAATCGAGTGAAAGTCAGATCTCGGATCAGCTTCTGGGTGCTTTGGAACAGGATTTTAAGTTGATCCATAATATGGAGTTAGAATTTTCCATTCATAAGGGGACCGGCCGAACCATGGTCAAAGTGTTCAATAAAGAAAACGACGAACTCGTCAGAGAGATACCGCCTGAACAAATATTAGACCTGGCGGCCAAATTAGATGAAATGGTCGGAATACTATTTGATCAAGAAGCATAATTCTACTTTGTCGCATTTGACAAAAGGTTAGGTTTCGGGTCTTCGCCTGCGGCTTCGCCCCCGCAGGCAGGTGTCGGGTTTCAGAACTGACACCTGAAACCCCCAACTGGTTTAAATCATTGCAATTGCTTCCATGACTCATAAAATCACTGGAGCGAACTGCATAACCAGGTATTATTTATTATCCGCACTGAAAATGGGAAAATTGTGGGGATAGGGGCTGTTTTGAAAGATCATTTGGGCAGCTTCGAATCGCTTGGTGTTTACCAGAATCGGTGCCATTAGGTTGGCGGTCATCTTTTCCGGTTTTCCGCTGGATGCATTTACAACCACGAAGACGGCAATGTCTTCCTCTGCTTCATCATCCCACGGAATTCCTGAAACGGCCGCCTTGAGATCCACTGCATAATCCGATTTGAACAGGTTGGGGTTTAAAAGCACCAACGCAAGCGCCGGATCATCGACACATTGATACCATAGGAACGGATGTGATTCCTTCCGATCCAAAATCACAAACCGTTTCTTTCCCGGAAAACCCGGCAGGCTTCGAATCATGGTGATGATTTTCTCATCACCGATTTCAATGCTTCCGAAACGGGTATTTTCAATGATCACTTTTTTCTTCCTCCAGACTTCTTAGTTTTAAAAACTCAGCAGCTTTGCTGATGTCCCTTTGATCTCCGCGAGACGATTCGATGTTCTGTTCCTGGATCTTTTCGTAAATCTCCTGTCTATATATGGGAATGTGACCGGGTGCCACAATGCCCAGCCGGACCTTTCCTCCCTTGACTTCGATGACCTGAACTTCGATATCATCTCCAATATTGATACGTTCATCGACTTTCCTAGTCAAAACCAACATACGCCCTCCCTGGCAAATCGTTATGACTTTTTGAAAACACTAAAATCGATAAAATCTACCGATACCCTACAGAAAGTCCACCAGGCTCATCTGCATTAACTTGGCAGAAGAAGACAACGCGGCCTGATAAGCAAGCTCCGCAGCCTTGAGTTGAGTGATCGCTTCGACAATATCAGCATCTTCCAACTCTGCCTGATTCTCAGTATACCTCAAACTAAGATCGGCAATGATTTTCTCTTTTGTATTAATTCGAACCCCTTTGGCGCCGATACCGGAAATGGTGCTGGTGATGGTGTCAAAATCCGTGTCCAGATTATCTATGGCGTTTCCGATACCCGCCGGGTTGTTATTTTTCAGATCGGAATAGAGACTAATCATCGAACTGAATAGATTTGAAAAAACCGCGTCGCCGTCATGCCCCACTTCTATGGTGGTATCTTTTGCGGTCATGATGGAATACGCGACATCGTTGCCGGAATAGGTCGCAGTCGTTGGAATCTGCTGGCTGTCCAGTGCAAAGGCTTGGGTGTCTGTTTTGGTACCTGAAAAAATATATTGACCCTGCACACGGGTGTTGGCCAACGATTCCATTTGCAGGACATACCCCCGGATCTGCTCGGCCGCGGCGCTGCGTACGCTTGAGTCCGCGTTTCCTCCTGACATGGATAGGGCAACCGTCTTTGCCTGGGTAATAATGTCCTGAACGCTGCTCAAAGCGGTTTCTCCGGCATTGAGCCAGGTTTTCCCCGTTCCCGTGTTCCGTTTGATCTGTTCGAGGTATGATACATTAGACTTGAGAGACAGCACCTGGGTATATCCGATGGGATCATCCTCAGCTTTGTTGAGCCTTTTTCCGGTGCTGACAAGTGTTGTGGCATTATTCAGATCATCGGTAATCATTCCCAACCTAAAACGGGTCATATCATATATGGTCTTTTGGGCGACGCGCATTTTTTGCCCTCCTTATGAAATTAAATCAGACGCGGATTGCATCATGGAAAAAAAATCATTGCCTAGTTTCATTATTTAGCGTTGATCAAAGTCATCAGCATTTCATCGCCTATGGATAACAATTTTGATGCCATGGTATAGGCCTGTTGATATTTCATCAGATTGATCATTTCCTCATCCAGAGATACGGCCGAAAGGTTGTCCCGTTGTTCGGTAATCCTGCCCATCATCTCATACTTGTATTCAGCGGTTAAGGACAGCTCTGCAGACTTGATTCCCATGGTTCCGATAATGGTCTGGTAATAGTTTGCCATAGAGACATTAAGAACGGAGCTGGTCGCATCACTCCCCCGCGCATATGTCCATTGCGCCATACTTCGGGTAGAATGCTGGATATTGGCAATATCGGTTGCATTTCGGCTGTCACCGACCCCATAGTCTCCGGTTGCAGCATCAATCTGTGCCGCAGCGATATAGTCTTTATTGACGAGTACACTGTTCACGCTGATGGTCTGGGCATCGATTCCATTAAAAAAGGTATTGATTCCCAAGGCGGCTGTAAGCCCGGAATCCGTAAACTGATCATCTCCGAAGGCGATGCCTTCATTGGCACCGGGAGTAAAGGTAATGTTGTCTGTGGATGTTTTGGATGCTGTTACACCTACTCCGGCAACCGTTGCATCTGCGTTAAATTGAGTGACGAATGAGTCCAGCGTCCAGTGCCAGTCGGACATCATATAAGCAGTGGGGCTGCCGGTACTGTCGGTTTCGATGGTAAATGCATCATTGGTGGCAAACCGGCCGCCTGCTGCAAATGTCAGTGTCATTCCGTCTACGGTTGCCGTGGTGGTTGAAGCATCTAAAGTAAACGACCCTGTGGTAAAACTGTTGGACCAATTGACCGTAATGGTATTCGTACCGACCGTTCCACCGGAGGATACCGTAAATTTGTAGTTGTCCAGAATACTGTTGGCGGTTCCGGAGGGGGTTAGAGAGACCGCCACATCATTTCCCCCACCATCAGTGTTAATTTTCAGCGTATTTCCGGCAACCAACAAATCCCCAGCTGCAAATGTCAGATCCATGCCGTCAATATCCACGGTGGTCGCAGCATTCATGTTTTCTACGCCGGATAGGCCTCCGGCAGACTCACTCCAAGTGAATTCTATGTTATCGACATTGGCTTCCCCGTTGCCTGTAATGTTGGTAATCGTGATGGTGTATGTGGTTTGCCCGGCAGCTGCAGTAAAGGAATCAGCACCCGGATAGGTCGGATTTGCACTGGAGAGTCCCATATCGGTGGTCACCGATGCAAAGGTTGACGGGGACACGCTGGTGTCTTCCACCCACATCTTGAAATCTTCCGTATAGTCGATCTTGTGTCCAAATGCCAGTGTGTTCAACATCTCACTGGAATCGGTGGCATAGGTACCGGTAATGGCGGAATCAGCATACTGCTGACCCACACCTTGGCTGTGCTGGTAGTTCACCGCCCATATGAATTCTTTAGCCAGGCTATCCACTTCTGCCTGATACTTAGTGACAATTTCATCCCGCATCTCAAGCCAGCCCTTAATTTTCCCGCCGGTGAGCTTATCGGTAATATCCACCGTCGACCCCATAGAACCTTCCCATAAAACCCTGCCGCCGGAAAGAGTGAGGGATAATGAGGTGGCGCCGGAAACGAGGTTGAACCCGCCTGCTGTCAGTACAGACAAGGAGCCGTCCGGTTGTTCGAAAGAATTGATGTCTACCAGCTTGGCCAGATCGTACAGCAAACCGTTTCGACGATCCATCATATCTAAGGAAACATTCCCCGATTGCTGGCCGATCAGCGTGTTGTTCAGCTCGGCAATTTGACCGGCAATGGTGCCCACAGAGGAAATGATTGCGGTTATCTCGTTGTTCATATCGGTCTCTATCCGTGCCAGATCATTGGTGAGGGTATCGAGCCGCTCAGCGATATGAACGCCTTTCTCATAAACAGCAACCCGTTCCGGAGAACCGGTGGGATTGTTGGACAAATCGAGCCAGCTGTTCCAAAATTGCGACATGATCGTGTTAATACCGTTCTCCGTATTCTCATTAAAGGCTGTTTCTAGGATGTTCATGTATGACGAGGTCTCTTTGGAGGCTTCATAATCCGATGTATAGTCCATGAGCCGGTTTTCCAGAGACTGATCCACTGTTCTTTGAATGGAAGATATCTACACACCGGTACCGATCCAGAAACCTTCATAAAATATCGGATCCTTGGGTTCATGGTTCAAGGTCTGCCGGCTGTAGTGGGGGCTATTCACATTGGCGATGTTATGACCGGTAACCGTTAAGCCGGTCTGTTGAGCGTTAAGGGCCATTCTTGCCGTATTAAGAATCATTCTGATAGACATGATTAAACCTCCCGATGCAAAAACATAGGGGCGGCCAGCCTTCCGGCATACCGGTCCTTCCCATAGACCTGATTCGGTTTACCCGAATCGGTTATGATGCCGATGAGTTCATCCAACACATTAAGATATTCCCCCACAAACCGTTTATTTTCAGATAACAGCACCTGAATATTGTTTTTCAGGGAGACCAGGGTCACATGGGCCTTTTTAAGCCTTTCCGCAATTTCAGACGGCACCACAGACATAATCCGGGACAATTCAAATCGATCTTCATCCACATCCGGAGATGGAGAGGAATCCTTAAGCGTATGAACGATCTTTTTTCTGATATTTTCAATCTTTGAAGCGATCCGTTGTTTCTTTTCAGATATCTCCCATAAGCTTTCGATATCAATCTCCGTAATGCTCTTCTTCTCCTGTTCGAGAACATCGAGCAGATCCCTGTAAAGTAATATCTTCTCGTGAAACTGGGTTTCGATGGTTAACCCGAATGCTTTCATTATTGACCCCCTTTATAATAAATCGGAATATTGTCCCCAACCTGAAGCAATTATTGAAAAAAAACGGTTATTTCTCTTGAGGACCATCCAATTTTCCTTTTAACTGCCGATAAAGGGCATCTCCGATGCCGATGCCCCTGTCTCTGGCAAATTTGGTAGAAATTTCCTGGTAAAACATGGATTCATACATGTCCTTTTGGTGGCTGCCGCTGAATATCCCTTTTCCGGGAACCGTCTTTCGCATGGACTGAAACATGAAGTTGAGCAGTACACCTTCAAAATCCGAACAGGCCTTTTTCAGTCTGGCATCATCGATTTGAGCCTTATTGTCTTGTTTGTCCGCTGATTTATTACTGGACCGGCTCAACCGGTCCTTACGACTCGATTGCTCCAAAAACGGTGTCTTATTTAATTGACGAACATCCATGTCGATCCTCTATCTTTTTATAGGACGCAGATTTACTCAGATATTCGCAGATAATATATCAAAAATCTTGATAATCTGCGT
>Ga0180009_10008040_pt1 | contig 10573 bp, 9 predicted proteins | sample OS_PC_MetaG_FD_123537 | JGI IMG/M metagenome (GOLD analysis project Ga0180009, IMG submission 123537) | Groundwater microbial communities from the Aspo Hard Rock Laboratory (HRL) deep subsurface site, Sweden - OS_PC_MetaG | ecosystem: Environmental > Aquatic > Deep subsurface > Groundwater... | reverse complement strand
TTCGGATTGCCCCAAGGGCATAACCCCCGGCGAAAGCCGGGGCTTTTTTTTTATTTAACAGGCTTGTAGGATTTCACAGTTTTTGAGACTGGCAGGGGAGAAAAAGACGGCGTCCAATCTTGGGCTGTTAGCCCAAAGTTAAAATGTCACCCATTTTACAAAGTAGAAATGTCACCGCCGCGCGCGGCGGTGACATTTCTACTTTGGGCTAACAACTGCTATCCTCCAACTCGCTCAACAATGGGCAAGTTGACCACGCTTAAGTGCGGTGACACCTGTCTAATTTGTTGGGAATTTAAATGGTGATTTTATAAAGGATACAAACTGTCCATTCGCTGAAAATTTTTTGAAATCTCGAATTCTTTTACCACCAAATATATGGTATAAGTTCCATATAACGCCATATCTGGCGGTTGCCCTGTAGCCTGTTCGGATCGCTTCTCGAAGATCTAAAAATTTGTGGCGATTCCTGACATAGTTAAGCGAAATTGGCGGAAATAACCGGCTTTTTGGGCAGAAATTCGCGAAAGTCATTTTAATTTCAGCGGATGGTCAGTACAAAGGGTCGGTTAGTTTTCTGGGCGTGCCTGACACTTCATGATGCGCGGAACAAGAAATTATTCCAAATCAGTTAATCGATCAGGGATTTTGCTAATGTCACAGCTCGGCCTGCATCTGGTGCAAAGCCATCCGCCCCGATCTTCTTGGCATATTCAGCTGTAACAGGAGCACCACCTACTATTATCTTGATACGATCGCGCAATCCAGCTTCTTCAATCGCCTTGATGGTGCTTTCCATACTGGGCATCGTAGTGGTCAACAAAGCTGAGAGTCCAAGGATATCTACTTCGGCATGGATAGCTGCTACAAACTGTTCAGGAGCTACATCTACTCCCAAATCCACGACCTCGAAACCAGCGCCTTTAAACATCATAGAGACCAGGTTTTTCCCGATGTCGTGCAAATCACCTTTAACCGTACCAATAACCACTTTCCCTACAGGTTCAACTCCAGCTTCGACCAACAAGGGTTTCAGGATTTCCAGGCCGGCCTGCATGGCACGGGCTGCGATCAACATTTCCGGGACATAATAATCCCCTTCTTCAAAAAGACGTCCGACTTCTCCCATCGCAGCAATTAGACCAGTTTGGAGAATGTCTGATGCAGCTACGCCAGAAGAAAGCGCAGCGTGGACCTTTTCTGAAGTCACGTCCTTGTCGCCATTTAGTACAGCTTGATAGATATCTTCCAATTGGCTCATGTATCACCTCTACTCAGTGCCTTCCATTCCAACATTCCCTGCAATGGGTTTTGCTTTCTCGGGCACATGCAGTTGACACAAAAGGTTCAACTCATCAAATACAGTCCACTCTTCAATGATTTTTTCAGTATGAACTTTAGCCTGCGTGATCCCCATAATTTTCACATGTTTCCCGCTCGGCTCGCCGTAGATGCCATAACCCGTATGGGTTCCTTTAAATGTCCATCTTAGGGAGGTACGATAACCTGTTTCATCATTGCCTAAAGCACAGAAGTGATCGAAGTGCATCTGACCATCGGGGAAACAAGCCAACCAATCAATAGCAAACTGGATAATATCATCATGTCCAAATAGCTCACGACCGGAGGCCGAATGACTGTGTATGGTTGAAAGGTATGCATCGATAAAGCTATTGAACATCCGCCGATTCCAAGCGTTATGCCATGTGCGCTTGATGAAATCTTCGATATCAAAACCCTTCTTCTCGTTGGGGGGAAGCTCAGGGAGAAACTTTTGTCCGGCTGCTTTTTCTGGTACTGCAATGACATATTTTTCAGGTTGCATGGCTACGAGCCTGGCGACAAATTCACGCTCATCGAGGCCGATTTGTCGAATAATGTTAAGATCGTCTCGCACCAGCCATTCTTCGATAATCCTGTTCTCTTTGACCACACAGTCTGCAATAGCGCGATATTTCAATCGCTTACCCGTTGGAGTGCCAAATAAGCTAAAGCCCTGGTGATGAGCGGTACTGAATATCCGATGAGAAGAATAATAACCATCTTCATCATTCCCGGCCCAAATCACATCTTCAGGAAAGAGCCTGCGGTCCGGGAACAAGGACAATTGTTGGACCGTATTCGCTAAAACCGATTTGGCACCAACAGTATCTCCACTGGAGGTGTGGATTACAGCATCCTCTGAATAATGCGTATCAATCAACCCAATTTGCTTTTCTTCCCAGATCTTGTAAGTACACCGGATAATATATGCAACAATATCTGTATAGTCTTCTTCGAAGCCGCGCATGCTCTGTGGACCGGGTGAAAGCCTTTCTAAAAAATCATCATAGGGGGTCCTGGATATTGTTTTCATCGGCTTAATTTCCTCTGCTCAATTTGTTGAGCCATACGATCAAAGAGATTGATGCCCAATTGCAGGAAAATATCGATGAGGTCCATAGGCACCCAGTTCTGTACCAGGTAATCACCTTCGCGCCTGTACCAGTCAAAGTCGCGCATCGTCATTAATTTTCCCGTTGCAGGAACGCCACGGAACTGGCCTCTATTCATTGAAAACACACCATCCCAAAGGCCTAGAGAAGCATATTTACCTTCCGCAAGAATTTCACCATTTTCGATCCCTATCATACGGTCCTTTACAGGCTGGCTTTGCAGGCCGCGGTCAGGAAAAGCCTGCAGCCAGGGTCTCTGGTGGAAATCTTCGAACTCTTCCAGACTGTGGCAAGATCCAATCCCTGTCGGACCGTACCAATGCATATTCGGATCCCAGAAGTTATCCATTTCCATGGTTCTCAGGTTCTTTCCATCGAAGCGCATCATTCCCTGAATCATCGCCGATACCAGTTGCCTGGTTTTCATTGTTTCGAGCGGTTCCTGCTCGGTTAAAAGAATGCCATCTTCCGTTGTTGGGCTGAGTACTTTGCCACCCTCTGCTCCGCGGGCAGGGGGAAGCACCTGAAAACCAGCCTGTCGCATCACAGAGAGCACATCCAGGATCAGATAGTTTTCTACGATCATTCCATCTTCGATCCGATAATGCTGGCCAAAGTGGATATTCGTTTTTTCGCCAGTAGCAGGGATGCCCAGCCAATCTTGAGAGAATGTACCCGTGAAATAACCGCAAGCTGATACCCAATATTCCCCACAACTTTCGCTGCCCAAAAATACGTCGCATTTTCGCTTTAAATCGGGGAAGGAACGATACAGCAGCTGCCAATATCCTGCGATGACCGCATCTACACCCTTTAACTCATTGATGGGTTGGGGGCCAAACCAAGCGATATCTTTGTGCACCTTGGATTTGACAAGCTTCTCAATGTTGTCAAAGCCAACATAATTCATTTTTTGCCAAAAATCCCAAACAATTTCTTTGTTCTTCTGGTTTATGTTGTCAGTCATTATCTTTTCCGTGCCTTTGGGGTAAATTCAGAATACTTTTGGTGAGAGACAAAAAAATTAGACGAGTCGCCCATTTCTCTTCGCCGACATCTTTTAGCCCTTTACCAGCCAGTTACTCACGCTGATGGGAAGATGTTGACGGAATTGATGACGCATACGGCCGAAAATATCCACCCCCAATTGCAGCAACAGATGCGGAATGTCGAAGGGAACCCAATTTTCAACGATCGTCTCATCATCGCAGCGGTAGAAATCCATCACCCGCATCGCCACCCGTTTTCCAGTGGCAGGCAGGCCGAGAAAATTATCACCCGTATGGGTGGCCTGCAAATAGCCCCAACCGCCGGTCACAACGAAATGTCCATCACCAATGCGGATAAAATGGCCAATGTCCGAGCCTTTGCGATCTGGGAACGCCACCAGGAATGGGATCTGATGAAAGTCCTCAAACCCCTTTAATCCACGGGTGGTTCCAATGCCGGCCGCCCCAGACCACATAAAGTTTGGATGCCAGTGCTTAACCATCTCCATCTCATCCAATACTTTTTGCGTGGGCGGCTGACCATTGTAATAACCAAGCGCAGCGTGCATTTTGAGAATACGTTCAATGCTGCCCTGCGAAATAGCATTATCCTGAGGGGCGAGAATCACTCCATCGTGTGTCATCGGCGGCAGCCAGCGCATTTCCCGACCAAGACTGGGGGCGATCGGCCAATAACCTGCCTGACGCATCAGATCGAGAAAATCGATGAAGATGTAACTTGTGGCAACTTTTCCATCGCGCAACTCGTAACCTTCGGCGTAGCGCACGGCGACAACGCTGTGCGTGGCAGGGATACCGAGCCAATCATTTTCAAAGGTGCCGACATAGTGGCCTAAGGAGCCGATCCAGTTTGTGTCCCGATAGCGACCGCCCGCAACGATGTCATCGCGCCGTTCGACATCTGGAATGGCGTGGCGCAGTGGTTTCCAGACTTGTTTACCAACTGCGTCAGGGCCGTTCAATTCATTGATTGGATGTGTCACATTCACACTGGCATCGGCGTGGTAGCCTGCGCGGATTGCATCAGCCAGTTCGACCAGCGGTGCATTGACCATCTGCTGCATGATGTCAATGACGCGTTGCTTGTTGGCGATGTTTTCTGCCTGATCAATTGACTGAAACTGATATGTATTCACGTGTAGTGGTCATCCCTGGTACTCATTTCAAATCTCCAAATTAACCTTCAACTTGTTCATCAAAGTATTCCGGTGATTTGGAACCAATATATTTAAGCACTTTTACTATGTCATAACCAAGTTGAGCAATAAAATCTAAAATGTCGATCATCACCCAATTTTCTGCCAGCTTATCCCCCTCAACCCGCCACACATCCATATAGCGGACTTTCACCTTTTTGCCGCTGGCAGGGATTCCCAGCCAATCACCTGTGTGAGTTGCCTCCTGGTGCCCCACAGAAGCAGCATATTCTCCCTGGGCAAAATGGATTTCTTCTACGGCAAATTTATCCGGAAAGGCATGCAGAAAGGGGCGCTGGTGTTCATCCTGAAAGCGCTTCAGGCTGTCCTTGGTATCAATCCCGGCTGGGCCGCGCCAGATCATATCTTCTTTCCAAAATTCTTCTTGCCCATCAATGACATGATCGTTCAGAGAGTTGATCATTCTTTGAATTAATGCTTTGGTTTCTTCAGTAGACATGGTTTTTATCTTCCTTTCTTGATATATTTTCTAAAAAATGCTAGATCTCGCTCTATAGCAACAAAGTGTTCGTTATTAAGGCTTAACTCATGGTTATTGCCTTCGTAAAGGTAAAGCGTGCTTTCTTTGCCAAGTTTTTTCAATTTCTCATGTGAGTTCACACTTTTTAATGACATGATTCAAAGGCTGTTCAATAGTTTGAATTATTTCTTCCATATTACCTCGATATCTGGGAATAAATCTATCCGGAAGGATCGAACCAATACTTGCCGAGTTTGCGCTGCTCAACTTGACATCGCAACTTATCAAAGAGGTCAACTCCCATCTGCATGAAGAGATCAATCATATCAATGGGCACCCAGTTCTCAATAAGATAATCACCCTCACGTCTATACCAGTCAAAGTCGCGAATCGTCATGAGCTTTCCTGTTGCAGGGATCCCGATGTACTCGCCGTGATGCTTCGAAAAGGCAACATCCCACACGCCAAGAGACGAATATAGCCCTTCTGCCAGGAAATCTCCTTCTGCAAGCCCGATCATGCGGCCGTCACCAGGATCAGGAAGGCCGCGGTCACCAAAGCCGTGCAACCATGGTCGCTGATGAAAGTCCTCAAACTCCTCAAGACTCAGACAGCGGCCGATCCCACTCGGACCATACCAGTGCATCCGTGGATGCCAGTAATGCTCCTGTTCCATGCTGCGCATGTTCTTCCTATCACGACTGCGGACGTAGCGTTCCAACCCCTTACCCATCGCCTCGACCAGTTGCCTGGTTTTTCGTGTTTCCAGTTCGTCCTGCTCGGTCAAAAGCACCCCATCTCCCGCTCTGGGTCCAGGAACCTTCCCGCCTTCCCCACCACGAGCGGGTGGGAGCACCTGAAAACCAGCCTGTCTCATGACCGCCAAGAGATCCAGAATTACATAGCTTTCAGCGATCTTTCCCTCTCGCATAACGTAGAACTGGCCAAAATGGATATTTGTCTTCTCGCCGTTGGCTGGAATGGCTAACCAGTCCTGAGCGAACGTGCCGGCGAGATACCCTACGCCTGACACCCACTCTTCCCCACCACTCAGCCCCCCCATAAAGATGTCAGCCTTTCTCTTTAGATCAGGGAATGACTGTAACAGCGGCTGCCAAAAATCTGTGATGAGCGCATCCACACCCTGCAGGTGATTGATAGGGTGAGGACCGTTCCAATTACCGTCCTCGTGCACAGCAGCCTGAATAAGGTTTACGACTTTATCGGATTCAACGTAGTTCATTTTTTGCCAGTATTCCCAGACAACCTCTTTGTTTTTTTGATTCTTCTTGTTATCAGACATTGTATTCTCTTTTTTCTAAATAACGGCTTGCTTAATACAACTAACCCTTCACGGCTCCGGTTGTCAGGCCTTTTATTAATTGTTTCTGGAAAAAGAGAATCACGATCACGATTGGGATTGTCGCGGACACAGCAGCTGCTGCTGCCAAGGTCAGTTGCCCTGGGTCCTCTCCACCTGTGAATTGCGAGATTGCAACTGTAAGGGTCCAGTTTGATCGAGTAAGGATTTTGGCCAACAGGAAATCGCTGTAGGCTAAGAGCAGGGAAAACAGCCCTGTAGATACGATGCCTGGCCACATAATCGGAATAATAACCTTAATGAATGCCGAAACACGGCTGCAACCATCCACCATCGCAGCTTCCTCGAGCTCCCGTGGTATATTCATGAAGAAGCTGCGAAGCATCCATATCGTAAATGGCTGGTTTATTGCCACAAGTGTGATGATCAACAACGCAAGGGTGTCATACAATCCAGTTACCTGTCCAAGCCAGAAGTAAGGCAGCACTAATGCCAAGGAGGGAAGGGCTCGAAACCCGAGCGCCGCAACCAGGATTAAAACACCAGCGATACCTGAGTAACGGGCCAAAGCATATCCTGCTAGACAACCGATACTGAGCGAGATTGTAACTGTCCCAAGGGTTACGATAACAGAGTTCAAAAAGTATTTATAAAACTCCGCAGTGTTCACAAACTTTGGGATCATCCACACTATCAGGAAGCTAACGACGAGTATGCCCCCATAGATAATATAATTCTGCCCTGGGATGCGATTAGCATTAAACCCAATCACCACTAGACCGATGACGATCCCAGCGAGGATTATGCCTACCAACCAAGGATTTTTGGGGACAGAATTCAGCCAGAGATCCCTATAGTTATCAAAGGTCGCATCGAAGATGAATAACGGTGTGGGGGAGTACGCCTGCCGTGGCGTTTTCAAGGATTGAAGGGTTGTCCATACAACCGGAGCCACGCTGAAAAGAGCATACGCGATCAAGGCCAAATAGATCAAAGTCAGAGCAATGGGGTTTTTTATTTTCTGCATATTATCGCTCCTCAATTTGGTCGTGGTAAGTATGGACCAACAAGGGGATCAAGACTATCATGACCATAATGACCGTTAAAATTGCCATGGCATTGGCTAATCCCAGTTGTTGCACGGCCATCGCAGTCCGAAAGATGTATGACATGACGGAAGCCGCTTTATAGATTGGATTCTGTTGCGTTAGAACGAAGATGCTATCAAAGACTCGATACGCGTCCATAATTAAAATGAGGCCGAGAAACACGAGAAGAGAACTCAGATGCGGAATAACAATATATCTAACCTGTTGCCGCCGGTTTGCGCCATCCATTAAAGCTGCTTCTATCTGTTCTTGCGGCAAGGTTTGCAGGCCCGCATACATAACGATGAAAGGAAAAGGGGTGGTTGTCCATATCGCGTTGAGAATAATGAGTATCTTCACCGAAACTTCATTAAAGAAAAAAGGTTGTTTCAGAATTTCTTGGTAAAGCCAAGCTGCAATACCACTCGGTACAAAGAGTAGTCTAAACATCATGGTTCCTACCACTGGAACGATTACCATAGGCAGCAAGTAAGTAGTGATGAAAACTCCACGAACATGTCCTGAAATTTGATCCAGGAACAGCGCTAAAAGAAACCCTATCACGATTGTTGCAGGCACTGTTATGGCGATAAACAGTACTGTAAACCGAAAGGCCTGCCAGAATCTCTGATCGGTCAGCACTTCGATATAGTTGGCCAGCCCAACAAATACAGGATTATTGATATTACGGTAGGTCATGAAATTAAGGCCAAGCCAAGTCGCCATAACCAGTGGGAACACCAGAAGCGTGCCCATTGCAATGAGACTCGGAGCTACAAACTTGTAGAAATCCTTTGCTTTCAATTCGCACTCCTTATAAGTTTGTGAAATATTGACAGAATGGTCTGCCTGATAAAACAAGACAGACCATTCTATCCAGCCAGTTATTCCTGAGGCCTATTTCACGAAACCTTGTTGGGTAGCTTGAGCTAGATACTCATCGGCAGCGGCCTGCAGGGCTTCTGCAGGGGTCTTTTCGCCAGTGCCGACAAGTGGCAGCCAATTACCCAGTGCCGCTTGCATAAGTACGAGGGCTGGATTACTCGGAAGCGAGCCGACACCTTTGGCTAGGGTCTCATTGACGGCACCCAGATAACGACTTCCCCCTCCTCCAGCAGCTGCCACGGAAGTACGAACGACGATCCCCAGTTGGGAAGCTTCTAGCTGACTTTGGAAATCGGTTGCTTCCATAATGACCCGGAAGACTAAATCGGGGTCAACACCGGTATTTGCAGGTATGGAATAGGCATCATACCACGAAGAGCCGCCCAATTTGCCAGCCGGGTTCGGGGCTGCGGCGGGGGCGAAACCGATTCTACCAACGAAGTTCGATTTTTCAGGATTGTCCATATTGGCAGCCCGGCTGGCCCATATATTCACGAATCCTATTGTGCCAGTTTCCATACCAATTTCACTGTCATCGATACTGTAAGTCAGTCCTTGGGGTCCCATGCAGGCATCGACAACTTCCTTCATCTTTGTCAGAGCCGCAACACCTTCTGGAGAATTAAAGGCCGGTGTGTTGTCGGGGTTAAAGTATTTTCCACCAAACGACCCTATGAAGTTGAAGAATTCAATCTCCCATGCCCAACCCGCATGCAAGTTCATAGTGAATGGCACGGCGAGTGAGGGTTCATTTTTCAGGATTTTACACGCTGCAATCACCTCATCGTAGGTAGTAGGTGGGATTATATTGTACTCTGTGAACAGATCCATGTTATAGAACATCATTATCGTATTCGCGTCCCAGGGTACACCGTAGATATGACCCTCATACGTGACAGTCGTCCAGGCGGCTTCTGGTATATCGTCGAGTTTGTACTCGGTCCAATATTTCTTGACCAAGTCATCGAGAGGGTATAACCAACCCGCACTGCCGAATTCAGCAAGATCCTGTGCAGTGTTGTGAATGATAGCCCATGGTGCTTTTCCCCCACCAGCAAGCCCGAGGCGCATTTGCTCATGCGCACTAGCGGAGTCGAGTTGTTGGGTATTCACTGTTAGATTCTCAACTTGGTTGCATTTTTTAAGCTCACTTGCATAGAAATCGGTAATTGGGAACGACCAACCGATCATGTTGATTTCAACTGGCGTAGACGGGGCATCGAGGTTGCATGCCGTTGGATCAACGGTAGCGGTGGGTTGTTCCACAACGGCAGCGGTGGGTTGTTCCACAACGACAGCGGTGGGTTGTTCCACAGGTGCAGTAGCTTGTGGTTGGCATCCAATTAAGGACACCACAACCAACAAGCTGAGCAAAGCAAACCAAACAAACTGGATCTTCTTCATTTCAACATCTCCTTTTTTATTATAGTTTTGGACGAGTATTCTTTTCTAGGTAACTTTCGTTCAAGATTTTTTTCGCCAGGCTCACCTCCTTTCGTCGTGCCAGGCTATTGAATATAAAATCCAATGCCTAAAGTTGGATTGCTTCTTTCATATCCAATCGCGATCCAGGAACAAATCTATTCGGAAGGATCGAACCAATTCTTGCCGAGTTTGCGCTGTTCAACTTGACGTCGCAATCTATCAAAGAGGTCAACTCCCATCTGCATGAAGAGATCAATCATATCAATGGGCACCCAGTTCTCAATAAGATAATCACCCTCACGCCGATACCAGTCAAAGTCGCGCATCGTCATGAGCTTTCCTGTTGCAGGGACCCCGAGATACTCCCCGTGGTGTTTCGAAAACGGGACATCCCACACGCCAAGAGACGAATAGAGTCCTTCTGACAGGCAATCTCCTTCTGCAATCCCGATCATGCGGCCGTTACCAGGATCATAATGGCCGCGATCTCCAAAGCCATGCAGCCATGGTCGCTGATGAAAATCCGCAAAATCCTCAAGACTGAGACACGCACCGATCCCACTTGGGCCATACCAGTGCATCTGAGGACTCCAGTAATGCTCCTGCTCCATGCTGCGCAGGTTCCAACCATCCCGACTGCGGACGTAGCGTCCCAAGCCCTACCCAACGCCGAGACCCATTGCCTGGTTTTTCTTGTTTTCAGGTCGTCCCGCCCGGTCAAAAGCACCCCCT
>Ga0180009_10008039_pt1 | contig 10574 bp, 10 predicted proteins | sample OS_PC_MetaG_FD_123537 | JGI IMG/M metagenome (GOLD analysis project Ga0180009, IMG submission 123537) | Groundwater microbial communities from the Aspo Hard Rock Laboratory (HRL) deep subsurface site, Sweden - OS_PC_MetaG | ecosystem: Environmental > Aquatic > Deep subsurface > Groundwater... | reverse complement strand
TCATAAAATATGAACTAATCGTTCACGAATTGTGAACACCTGTCAGGAGGTCTAAGAGTGAAAAACATTTTTACTACAAAAGAACGAATAAAAATCTTAAAAGCGGTTATCTTCAACACTCAGTCCATTAGAGTCAATTCTTGCTTCTTATATGGTGATGTTTCACTCGGCAAGGGCTATTCTGTTTCTTGATGGCTTCCGTGAAAAGAGCCATGCTTGCATATGTTGTGATAGAGCGATAAAATCCTTTTTACAATCCGGACATTTTTCCAAGTGTTCAGAGATTATTTTATTTTCTCTTTCTTTCAGCTCACCATTTAAGTAAGATGACAATTTCCTTTTTAACTTTTTGCGTCTCATAGTATCCAGCCCCGTCCGCCTATGTTAAACGAAAAACTTGTTAAAAACTTGCGGTCAATTTATAACTATTTAAATCAGGAAGTTAATGAATCAAGAAAGATAGTTTCAGTTTCAAATTCATGCGAGCACGAAAAAGAAGTTATAACCAATTGAATAAATATGCCGTCTATAACTTTAATACCTTAGCTATGGCCAATATTATTTTGATATTCCTTGCTATGTTTTTAGAAGTAACTGGTGCGTTCTTTATACTGGCCAATTTAACAGGTGTTATCAAATAATCATCTGGAGTTTCTCTTAGTTCTAATGATTGGTCTAATGTCCGACCAATAAACTGATTAAGAAAATCTTTATTTATCACTTCGTCATCTTCATCATTTTTAGGGTTTTTTCTAACATAGATTTCGTTTATTAATCCTTTATGAATACATGCTAATAATTCATAATTACCGAATTCACCATTGCCTTTTACAAAAAATACATTACCACCTGTTTTGCCAGCACTTTTCTTTCTTATTACTCTGATATAATTAACAAATCTGTCTTCTGGGGCAACATTAATACCATATTTCTCAATATCTTTTATTTGACTATCTTTAAGCTCAATTCTTTTTTCATAACATTCTGTCATCCATCCAAAGTCATGAATTTTTCTTATATCAGATTCTTCCAGCCCATATTCGCTGTGGTTATGCATGTAATATTTATTTAATGTTGCGCATCCTGACAAGAAAAACACCGAAATAAAAAATAATATCCTTACCATGGTTCCCCCTTTTTTAAACAGCTTTTTCTCCTTCTTCTGATGTGCGGATACTCACAATTTTCTCAATAGAGTCAACGACAATTATCTTGCCGTCTCCCTGCCTTCCGGTATGGGCAGTTTTCACTATTACCCCTACAATTTTATTGACATCTTCATCATTACATAAGACTTCTATTTTAATTTTTGGCGTAAACTCCACAACATAATCTCTTGAATGATGAGGGTAAGATGCATCTTTTTCTCTGCCAAAACCTTTGACTTCATAAACGGTCATCCCATGAATATGTATCTCATGAAGTCCATCTGTAACTTTTTGCAGCATAAATGGTTGAATGTAAGCTTCAATTCTTTTCATATAAATCGTCTCCTTTTTAAAATTCAACTTCTTCTTTCTCAAACCATCCATACATCGCAGGAAGAACGAACATGGTAAGACAGAAAGAAGAAATGAGCCCACCCAATACTACGGCAGCCAATGGTTTCTGTATCTCAGCACCAGGACCGCTAGCCAGTAATACCGGCACTAAAGCAAGCATAGTAGTCAGACTGGTTAGCAGTAATGGTCGAAGTCTTATTTCGCACCCTTTAAGAATTGTATCTTTTAACGCCATACCTTCCCGGCGCATTTGAATAAAAAATGCAACAAGGACAATCCCGTTTTCTACTGCTATTCCAAACAGCGTAATGAAACCTACCACAGCAGATACACTTAAGGTAATATTGAAAATCAGTACCGTAAGTATTCCGCCAACAAAAGCAAATGGGAGATTCATTATGACCAATACAGCAGGTTTCAGGGATCCAAAAGTTGTAAATAGCAGAATGAAGATGATAAATATGACAATCGGCACAACAAGAGCAAGTGTTTTCATAGCGCGCTGCTGGTTCTCAAATTGGCCTCCCCAATCAATGAAATAACCTGACGGAAGTGTCTTTTCAATTGAAGAAATCTTCTTTTGCGCTTCGGCAATAAAACTGCCAATGTCTCTTCCCCGAACATTGCCTTCAATAACCACCCTCCGCATCCCGTTTTCCCTGCTTATCTGGTTTGGTGCTTCAACCAGCCGTATTTTAGCGATTTGTCCCAGGGGTATCCTTTGCCCTTTGGGTGAAGAAACAAGGATATTCCCAATTGCTTTCTCGCTGTTACGCCGTGATTCATGGAAACGTATAGCAAGATTAAACCGCCGATCTTCTTCATATATCGTGCTTACTGTTTTACCACCTATAGCTGTTTCTATTACATCATTTACATCGCTGACATTTATACCATATCTGGCAATAGCAGCCCGGTCTATTTCGATATCAAGTTGTAAAAACCCGGATATCTGTTCCACTTTTACATCTTTTGCCCCGGGAAGTTCCGATATGATATGTTCTATTTCTTCCGCTTTTTCCGCAAGAAGCTCCAGATCATAACCAAACAATTTTATTGCAACATCCGACTTTATACCGGAAATCAATTCATTCACCCTCAGCGCAATGGGTTGTGAAAAATTCAGTTTAATCCCCGGTATTTTACTTAACTTTTCATCTATCAGGGTTATCAGTTCTGTCTTAGATTTTACCTTCCAGTACTTTTTATCTTTTAGCATTATGAAAAGATCATTCTGTTCCGGCCCCATAGGGTCTTCCGCTATTTCAGCCCTGCCGGTTTTGGTAACCACCGTCTCCACTTCTGGAAACTCAAGGATGAGCCGTTCCATTAGTCCGCCGATACGTATCGATTCGTCAAGGGAAACAGTAGGAAATTTCATTACATTCAAGGCAACCGACCCCTCGTCGAGATATGGCAGAAATTCTGTGCCTGCATATTTAAAAAGGTAAACGGAAAAGAGGAATATAACTATCGCAATTACAGCAGTTACTTTTTTATATGTAATTGCGGTATCAAGAATGGGGAGATAGAGTTTTTTTATCCCGCGTATTATAAAACTATCCTTTGCTTTGGTGCTCCCTTTAATTAAAAATGAACCGATTACAGGAACAACAGTAAGTGAGATAAGCAGAGAACCTATCATAGTAAATATCAGGGTAAATGCCAGAGGTTTAAACATCTTTCCTTCCACTGCCTGTAATGCAAATAATGGTACATGTGTAATGATTGTGATAAGAATCGCAAAAAACACCGGACGCGCAACCTCTGAAACAGCAGCAAGGCAAATACTTATTTTTTCTTTTACTAAAACGTTCTTTTTCTCAGAAAGATGCCTAAAGATGTTCTCGCTTACCACAATGCTTGCGTCAACAATCATACCCACGGCAATAACGAGGCCGCCAAGTGACATTAAATTTGCAGAAAATCCAAACAATTTCATCATGATAAAGGCAATTAATGCGGAAAGAGGAAGGGAAAGACATACAACAGTCGCTGTACGGAAATCGCCGAGAAAGAGAAATAACACTATTACTACGAGAATACCACCTTGCATAAGGGCATTCGTTACTGTTCTTATACATGCACTTATCAGTTCAGTTCTATCGTAGAAAGGCTTTATTTTAATACCATTCGGCAATCTCTCTTCTATTTTTTTAATTTCTTTCTTTACCGTATCCACTACAGTTTTTGAATTAGCATCCTTGAGCATTATTACCATTCCACAGACAGTCTCCCCACTTGCATCCCGTGTGGCTGCACCCCAACGGGTTTCATGGCCGATTTGTATTTCTGCAATGTCTTTCACATATACAGGTGTCCCATCAAGCGCATCTACTACGATATTCCCGATATCATTTAGAGTCCTGATAAGGCCATCCCCTCTGACAACAATCTGTTCCTGGCCTTTGACAATGTAATTTGCCGGGGCAGTGGAATTGTTTCTGCTTAAAGATTCAGTAACCTGCTGCAAAGTAAAGCCATATTTTATTAATCTGGCGGGGTCAACAATCACCTGATACTGTTTTGCATATCCGCCGGATGAATTAATTTCTGTTACTCCTTTGACTGACCTTAATTGCGGCCGTATAATCCAGTCCTGAACCGTTCTTAGTTCGGTTAAATTGGAGTTTTTTCCTTCAAGAGTGTACTGATATATCTCTCCCAAACCTGTACTTACCGGACCTAAGGCGGGTTCAAAACCTTCGGGGAGATTATCTTTTATCGCCTGCATTTTCTCAAAAACAAGCTGTCTGGCAAAATAAATATCAACATTATCCTTGAATACTACTACCACCTGTGACAACCCTGCTTTCGAAAGCGATCTTACCAGTGTAACATCTGGCAGTCCGTTCATTTCTTTTTCGAGTGGTGTTGTAATGAGCCGTTCTACTTCTACCGGGGCAAATCCTGCTGCCTGAGTGAGCACCGTCACCTGTACATTTGTTACATCCGGAAAAGCATCTATCGGTAATTTTATCCAGGATACAATGCCTCCAACAATGATAATCAGGGTAACACAGATGACAAAGAACCTTTGCCGTAATATAAACGATATGAAATTATTCATTTTATTCTCCCATTATAGTTTATTCAGCACATCCTTCTGCCATCCGGGATTTTAGTAATTCGGATTTAAGAAGAAAACCGCCTTCCACAACAACCTTTTCTCCGTGATTTAATCCTCGTTTCACTTGCACGTATCCGTTATTCTCAAAGCCAATCTCTATTTCCTTGGCATCAAAATCGCTGTTTCCACTGGCAACAAACACGATTTTCTTGTCTTCAAAATGCTGGACTGCTTTTACCGGGATAGATAGATGCTTTCCTGCGGACACAACAATCTTTGCGTTTAAAAACATTCCATGTTTAAGCAGGTAATTATCATTATCTATTTCTGTCCGAATTTTAATAGTACGTGTCTTCTCATCAATACGCGGGGAAACAAATACCACTTTTCCATAAAAGAATTTATCTGGATATGCATCAGCCTTAACCGTAATTTTTTGTCCAACAACAACTTTACCGGCATCTTTTTCATACACATCAAAATTCGCATAGATATTGCTTAAGTCCGATATGGTTAAGAGGAAAGTAATACTATCTGTCAACTGTCCTATTGACAGATGAACAGCAGTTGCTATCCCGTTATATTCTGAAACCACATCTTCCTGTTCCCCTGTTTTCGTATTTTTCACTACAGCAAGAAGGGCGCCCTTTTTCACGATATCTCCATATTGTACTTTTGTGGCAATAAGCGTTCCGGGTGATTTAGCAAAGACGTGATATGTTTTATCTGTATCTTTTGTAACTTCTCCAGTTACATCAAGTATCTCTTCTATATTCATATATACTGCTATTCCGAGTTTAAGCCCCATTGTTTCCTGTGATTCAGGACTGATCGATAGGTACTTTCCTTCATTTTCCCCATGTTCACTGGGTGCATTCTTATGAGAATCTTGGGGCGCATGTGTATTGTCCGTCTTATTTCTGGTGCATCCAAAGATTGAAAATACTAAAAATAAAGCAAACAGTAAACTTGTTATTTTAATCATAGTCTCACTCCTTTTATAGTTCTGCGTTGAGCAGTTTTTCTATTAAAGCTATCTTTTTGTTATAACCTAATACTGCTTCATAATAGCCGAGTCTTACGTTTTTCACGGTTTTCATGTTGTCAAGATATGCAAATAATTCAACCTTCCCTTCCTTATATTGTAGATTAATCTGGTTGAGGATATAGTTAGACTGCTCAAGATTCTTCTTGAAATTGGCGACCTGTTTCGCAATATATTCTGTTTCGATACAGGCATTAAAAATATCTACCTCAAGTTGTTTTTTGAAGTATTCGATATCCTGACTTAATTTTTCCATTTCAACTGCGGCTTCTTTTATCTCTCCCGTATTTCTGTACCAGAACGGCAATACAATACTGATGCTTGCGCCTGTCGATGTTTCTCCTGTTTCTTTTTTACTTCCGAATCCTATTGCAGGATTAGAGAAAACATCCTTTTTTACCAAATCAAACTCTTTACGGTTTATTTTAGCATGCATTGTTCTTGCCTTAATTTCTGGATTATTCAGCAGTGCTTTTTGATAAAGAGCACTATAATCAAATTTAATTTCTTCATACTCAATGGAATCCCCAGGAATAAAGTCAAAATCAGCAGGTTTATTCAGTATGAAATTAAATTTTGCTTTTGATGTTCTAAGCTCTTTATCAGCGAAATAATACTCGTTTTCTGCCTGGGAAAGCTCAATTTTCGCCCGCGTAACTTCACTAAGAAGTATTTCACCGGAATTATATCTGAGCTGCGCCATATCCAGTAATTTGCGGAAAAGCTGCAGGTTTTCCTGAGTTATATCTTTTCTTTTTTCCATTAAAAGTATCTCGTAATAAGCTTCTTTTATTACAAGTGTTACTTCAGACCACGCAAGGTTCATTTCTTCCCCTGCAATGGTAACTTCGTCTTCGGCTATGGATTTACGGATCCCAACCTTTCCTAAGAGATCAAATTCTTGATTAACCACAAATTCATAACTATTCTCTCCTTTTGGAGAGATATATGAATCTGCATTTATTTCAGGATTGGAGTATTTTCCAGCTTTTATAAGCCGCGCTTTTGCAGATTCAATATTCTTTCTTGCTTTTATCATGGTAATATTGTTTTCTTTTGCCAGGTTTAATACCTGTTTAAGAGTGAGTGCTTCCTGTGCATATAGCGAAAGTACGAAAATACACAGGAATACAGGAATTAAATAGATAGAATATGTTTTAGATAATCTCATGTTTTAACCCCACAAAAATAGTTTTATTTAAAACAGAAATCAACCGAGATATAAAAATAGCAACAATAATCCCGGATAAATTAATTTGGTTAAAGAATTAAAGGGAGATTTTAGGAGGATGGTCTATTTCAAATACAAAAACACATTGATATGCGGTATTTCTATACGAAACAACTTCGCCAGAAGTGAAAAGTGGTATAATAGAGGATTCTTGAAAAATATAACTGCAATGACATACTCCACAACAGGATAAACAGTCATGATCGGGCTCTTCGGCATCACAACTGATGCTATAGCTGCCTGCTATAAATGAGAATAAAATAAACATTACTATCAGCAATATTATCTTCATTGCTGTATTGTATTATATTTTAGTTACTTTGTCAAGTGATTTTGTGATATATTAAATATTGTTTTCCAAGACTTGTAATTATTTTAGTAAGCTATTTAGTTTTAATATTAAATTCATGTGAGCACGAAAAAGAAGCGATTCTACTGCGGGGGGGGGAAGACATACAGTAGACTTGACTTTAAAAGAGTAATTATGTATAATTTTAGTAGTTGAGCAAATGCTCAAATAGATTAAGGAGTAAACCGATGCAAAAAGGGGCTAAAAGTAAAGGCACATGTAATGTTATATGTTTCAATAAAGAGATGGTATCAAAATTAAAAAGAATGATGCCTTCCAGTCTGGAAATTGAAGAGGCGGCAGATATTTTTTCCATATTAGGAGACAAAACCAGAGTAAAAATTGTTTTTGCTCTTTCAAAGGAAAAGGAACTCTGTGTCTGTGATATTGCCAATATACTTGGATTGACAATATCCGCCGCATCACATCAGTTGAGGAAACTTAGAGATAAGAAAGTAGTCAAGTTTAGAAATGATGGAAATATGGTTTACTACTCGCTTGGTGATAAGTATGTAGAAAACCTCCTGAACGATGTATTCAAACATGTTCAAAAGAAATCCAAGGTAAAACAAAGATAAGGGACTTGAAAGTTATGAAAGATAAAAGAGCTATTCAGAAAATCAAATCAGAGATTGAAAAAGGGATAGGGTTTGCTAAGTGTAAAAAGTGCGGTTGTATGAAGGAGACACTGGAGAATCTGTTAGCGTCTCTTCCATCAATTCAAATTGAAGAATCCTCTGATTTAATTCAAAATGTTAATGCTTGGTTGAAGGAAATGGAATCTGTAAAATATCCCTGCCTTGGTTGTGAGTATTGCTTTCCTGCGGTAGCAATGAATATTCTTAGTGAGTCTTTTCCTGAGTCAGTTGAAAATAAATCGTTAAGTTGTAACTTTGTAGTTGAAGAACAAATCTGGCCCCCTACGCCGGGAGAATATTTTGCCTTTTGTGAAGGGCCAACCTGTTCTGTTGCTGTCTCAACGTTGGCAAGCGTCGAGATTGCCGAAAAGTTAGCAAAACTAAAACCTGAAGGTCTCTGTATTGTTGGAAAAACTGAGACAGAAAATATTGGAATAGATAAGGTTATCAAAAATGTGATTACTAATCCAGCGATTCGCTTTCTCATTATTGCAGGGAAAGACCCCCATGGACATTATAGTGGAAAAACTCTCTTGGCACTATCGAAAAATGGAATTGATAAAGATATGAAAGTTATTGATTCCCCGGGAAGGCGCCCGATTCTAAAAAATGTTTCTGCTTCAGAAGTAGAATATTTTCGTCAGCAAATTCGAGTTATAGATATGATCGGATGCGAAGATACTAAAAAAATAATAGCCCAAATTAATGAGATTTCAAAAGAAGCCTTTTCAACTTGCGAGTGCGAAGAATGCTATGAGTCGATATCTCTGGCTAAAATCTCCACCATTCCAAAAATACTGGCAGGTGAACCTAATAATCTCAAGATGGATAAAGCAGGATATTTTGTTATTATTCCTTCTTTTCAAAAGAAAACTATTGTTGTAGAGCATTACGCCTATGACAATAAACTACTTCACATCATTGAGGGGAAAGATGCCCCATCTATTTACTCCACGATTATTGAAAATGGATGGATTACAGAACTGAGCCATGCTGCTTATTTAGGGAGAGAGTTAGCCAGGGTTGAACTTGGTCTAAAATATGGATTTAAATATATTCAAGATAAAGCGCCCGGAAAGGCAGAGGAGAATATAGGATGAAAAAGCAAATTATCATAGGGATTGTTGGTATCTGTTTGGTTTTAGTAACAATCGGAGTCTACTTTGTAAAAACTATTACTAAACAGACCGCTTCCAGAGAGAAAAGCAGCAAACAATTAGTCGAAGTCGTAAGTGTAGATGCGGTGATTAGTAATCCAGGCCACTACAGAGGTTTTATAGGAGTGGAAGGTACAGTAATAAGTATTGATGAATCTAAAAATATTTTTCTTTTAGGATGTAAAGATGTATGTATATCTATGCCTGTGCATTATAAAGGGCAAATGCCTAAACCTCAGAGCGGGATTATCGTTTACGGAGGAATCAAGAAGCAGGACGATGGCAGATATGTCTTTGAGGGGAAAGAAGTAAAATCAAGATGAGAAAAAAAATATTATATCCTCTGATTACTTTTATCATAATTTTCTTGTTTCATGCGATCTATTTTATATGGAAGGCATCACATATTCTTGAGCAATGGGTTCAGATTGAAAAAATGTCTTCGCTGTTCCTATATTTCAAACAGCAGGATTTCTTTTTAGGTTTTTCTTATGCTTTGGCAGGAACATTTACAATCTATGCTCTTCTAAAATTTCTTCAGAATCGTAAGAATGGCATTAACGGTATTGTCGGAGGACTTACGCTAACAGGAGTTCTTTATGTTGGTGGATGTTTTCTTTTAGGTTGCTGTGGTTCTCCTTTGCTTGCTGTATATTTAGGACTCTTTGGCTCATCTTTTTTAGGGTTTACTAAACCTCTTATTGCAATAATAACCACTATATCAGTAGTAATCGGGTATTTTTGGATAGAGAAGAAAAGCAAAAAATGTTGTGAGGGGAGCGATAAATGTTCTCCTTAGTCCAGTAAAAGAAGGAATTGTATGGATAAGTTATATAAGAAAGGTCTTCATCTTGAATATTTTACAGTTGGCTATAACATCATTGAAGCTATTGTCTCGATTGCCTTTGGCAGTATTGCGAATTCCATCGCGTTGGTTGGATTTGGACTTGATAGTATAGTAGAGTCACTGTCAGGTTCAGTTTTAATCTGGCGTCTGAGTCAGCATAAAAAAATCTCAGAGGAAGAAGAGGAAAGAATAGAAAAGAAAGCAATGAAATTTGTATCTATCACTTTCTTTGTGCTTAGTCTGTATGTTTTATTCCAATCTGTAAAGAAATTGGTATTTAAGGAAATCTCTAATGCTTCTCTTCCAGGGATAATAATTGCTGTGATTTCAATAGTCGTTATGCCGATATTAACTCTACAAAAATATCGAATAGGAAAGCAGATTAACAGTAAGGCGTTGGTTGCTGATTCTAAAGAAACGTTAGCTTGTTCTTTTCTTTCTGTAGCCTTACTTTTGGGTCTGGGATTGAATTACCTATTTGGATTCTGGCAAGCAGATCCAATAGTCGGAATAATAATTGTAGTATTTTTAATTAGGGAAGGAATAGAAGGTTGGAAAGAGTCAAAAGAGAGAAACCCGAGCAGATAGCAGGAAGGCTTCGTTTGGAATATTCTGAACTATCTATAAGCCATGAGGCTGTTTACCAGTTCGTATATGACAAAGAGACAAAGCGTAAACAAAATCTGGTTCCTTTATTAGCTCGTTCCCACAGGAAACGGTTGCCTCGTGCCCATT
>Ga0180009_10008038_pt1 | contig 10575 bp, 9 predicted proteins | sample OS_PC_MetaG_FD_123537 | JGI IMG/M metagenome (GOLD analysis project Ga0180009, IMG submission 123537) | Groundwater microbial communities from the Aspo Hard Rock Laboratory (HRL) deep subsurface site, Sweden - OS_PC_MetaG | ecosystem: Environmental > Aquatic > Deep subsurface > Groundwater... | reverse complement strand
TGGAGTCGAAGAGCGACGGGGTCGAGCAGCGGCTGGAGGCGAAGATCGACGGGGTCGAGCAGCGGCTGACGGCTGCCATCCACTCCGAGGTCTCGAGCGCCGTGGGCCACGTGCTGGAGCGGTTCGGCGAGATCCTCGGCGTGATGGACGAGAAGTACGGGGCGCTTGTGGGAGGGGTTCGCCGGGACCTCGACCAGCATCGCCGCGACCGCTCGCTGCACCTGTCGGCGGGCAAGGGCCCACGCACTCGCAAGGCCGCGCCCCGCAGCACCAAGAAGACGACGGCTCGCAAGACAGCACCGCGCAAGAAGACGCCCCGCAAGACGACGCCGCGCAAGACGACGCCGCGCAAGCGCCGCTGAACTCACGGCAGGCCGACGCGGTCCACGTGGTACAGGCCGGCCGCGTCCTCGTAGGCCAGGGCCAGCCCGCCGCACAGCGCGTCGTAGCGCACGCGGATCAGCTCGCCCAGGGCGAGGTCGATCTTCCGCTGGGCCAGCACCTTGTCGGCCTCGATGTCGATCTTGATCGCGGTGCAGCCCCCCTTGCACTGCAGGTCGCCGCCGGCGCCCAGCACTCCGACGAGCTGGCCGCGGGCGTCGTCGTCGTCCACGCCGAGGAAGTGCGATCCGTCCGGCACTGAGGCGAGTGTGCCGACCTTGATGAAGTACCCGTCGGTCTCCGAGCCGCCGCACACCTTGCCCACGATGCGGTGCTTGACGCCGGTGTTGGTCACCAGGTGCACGGAGCCCCGGTCAAAGGCGAGGTGGTCCGATATGTCCTCGATGAGGTACGGGTCCTGGCAGACCAACTTCGGCTTGTGGGTCGCGGGATGGACGTAGCACAGCTGGTAGTGCGCTGGGAACAGGCTGGTGATCGCGACGTAGTGGTCCGTGCCCGGCAGGCCGTGCAGCGGCCGCCAGTTGCTGCCGGGTGAGCTCTGGCCCAGTTGCTTGCCAGTGAGCAGGTCGATCGTGGCGTAGCCCGCCTTGGCCGGGTGGCCGCAGAGCAGGCGCGGGCCGCTCACGATCAGGGTCACGTCGCACGGTTGCGCCAGGGGGAAGGTCGTGGCTGGCTGGAGCGTCGGCCCGGAAACGGTCACCACGGCCTCGTCCGTGACGGCCAGCACCTCACCCACGAGCGCCGCGGTGTGGATCGCGCTCGGGTGGCTGCGGCTGACCAGCACCCTGCCGTGCGCGTCCAGCAGCGCGACGCTGTGCTCGTGCACCACCAGCAGCTTGTCGCCCTTGACGAACAGGTCCACCACGGGGTCGCTCGACACGCGCATCTGCCGCGAGGCGCAGGTCGGCCCGAGGTCGACCGGCGACGATCCGTCGGCGCAGGTTCTGTCGCACTCGCCCTGGCTGCAGCAGCCCGACGCGAGCAGCACCAGGGCAGCTAGAATTGGCGCGCCGGTCCTCGCGCCCCTGTCGAGGTGCTGCGGGGTGAAACAGCGGCACGCCCTCGCGCCCCTTCGGGGCGCTCCGGGCTGAAGCGGCGCAATTCCTCCTGATCGTCGAAGCGTCATCATCGACTCCACGGGCTCACTGGGCTCCGAGCCGGTCCACGCGGTACAGGCCGGCCGTGTCCTGGTACGCCACGAGCAGGCCGCCGCAGACGGCGTCGTACCGTGCCCGGATGAACTCGACCATGCTCAGCGCGACGTCTCGTTTGGCCACGATGGTGTCGGTCTCGACCTTGATCTTCGTCAGGCTGCAGCCGGTCGCGCACGGCACCATGCTGACCAGATCCACCACGCCCACCAGCCCCACGATCTGCCCTGGGCGCCGTCGTCGTCCATTCCGACGAAGTACTCTTTGTATGCCAGCGATGCGAGCGTCCCGAGCTTGAAGAAGTAGCCGGTGGGGAGTGCGGCGCACTCGGTGCCGAGGATCCGGTTGACCACCCCGGTCTGCGTCACCAGGTTCTCGCCCCCGATGTCGAAGGCGTACACGGGCCCGCCGTTCTTCTCGGCGGACAGGTCGTCGCAGACGTGGATCACGTCGTGGGTTCCCGGGTCGACGCGGTACAGCATGAACTGGGTGGGGCTGCCGTCGTAGTAGGTGACGAAGTCGTCGGTGTTGGGGACGCGTCGCATCGGGCGCCAGTGCTTGGTGGTGAAGGCGAACCCTTTGGGCTCGCCCTTGGTCACCAGCTTGCCCTGCTTCAGGTCGAAGACGTAGGCGTATCGTGGATAGGTCGTCGCGGCGCCGCAGACCAGGCGTGCTCCGCTCACCATCACGGTGTGGCTGCACGGCTCGGTCAGGCTGATGGTCGAGGCCGGCTGGAGCTTGGGCCCGGAGTAGGTCAGCTCCGACTTGTCGGTCACCGCGAGCACGGCTCCGTCAAAGGCCGCCGTCTCGATCGTGTTCGCGTGGGTCCGGCTGGCCAGCACCTTGCCGGCCGGATCCACCAGCTCCACGCCGTGCTCGTGTACCACCAGCACCTGGTCTCCGCTGGCGAACACGTCGATGATCGGCTCGCCGCTGCCCCAGATCTTGCGCTGCAGCGGGCAGGCGCCGCCGTCCAGGGACGGGAAGGCGTCGATGAACCCGATCTCTCCGACGTCGGGCAGCGGGCCCTCGTTCCCACCGTCCTTGCAGCCGCAGTTGTCGCTGTCCCGGTCGCAGCAGCCCGAGCCGAGCAGGGCGAGCGCGGCGACCAGCAGCGCCCGAACGCTCATCGCTTGCCTGCCCTTGCGGGCGTGGCGACCTTCTCCGGCGCCTGCAGGCTTTCCAGCGCCTGTTCGTCGATCGCCAGCTCCGCCGCGTCCCTGAGCTGTCGCTTCGCCTCGTCCACGGCCGCGCGGCCACGCTTGAGCCGGAGCCGGGTCTCCAGCATCGGCCGGAGCTGGTCGAGGGTCCGCGTCACGGCGGCCCGCTCCCCGGTCCTGAGCACCAGGGCCCAGCCCTGCTGGGTCTGCAACGGCTGCGAGATCTCGCCGTCCTTTGTCATGGCCAGGGCCGCGCTTCGGATCGGATCGGCGACGTGTTTGGACCTCTCTTGGATGTAGCCCAGGTCGCCCTGTCGCGCGCCGGTCACGCCATGCTTCCGCCTGAGCTCCTCGATCTGGCGCGCGGTCGGCCCGCTGGCGAGCAGGCTCTGGCGGATGCTCGCGGCCTCGTCCTTGGTGCGGAGCACGAGCACGCTCGCCCGCACCATGCGCGGCAGCTCGAACCGGCTGCGCTCGGCCTCGTAGGCCTTCTCGATCTCCTCCGGCTGCGTCTCGGTCTCTCCCGCCTCGCGCTCGAGCTGGCGCTCGAGCTCCCGCACCAGGATACGCTGGATCTGGGTCCGGATCCTCGGCTGCTGGTCGATCTTGCGCCGCCGGGCCTCGCGCTGCATCAGCTCGGCGTCGAGCATCGACTCGACGTAGGCCCGCTTATCCTCGGCCGAGCTGTTGAACTTCTTCTGCACGTGGATCGGCTCGAGGGCTACCAGTTGGAGATGGTGAAGCTGGCGCCCGGCTCGGTGTGCTCGACCTTGGCCAGCCGGCCGTCTCCGGTCCAGCGATACGCGCGGAAGTAGTTGCGACCCGGCGACGAGAGCTCCTCCTCGCATCGCGTCCCCGTGCTCGGGTCGTGCATGAACATATAGTTCTCCGAGGCGCTCGTGATCCCCTGCAGGTCCGAGCTGGCGGGGCCATACGAGTACATCGCGACGTCGGAGCCGCGCCAGACGACGCTCGGAACTCCGCTGCCATGGTACGTGTAGGCGAAGCTCGGCCCTCCCTCGGGCGTTCCGCTCGTCGAGCTGGTCATGCGGTTCGCCTCGTCATAGATCCAGGAGTAGGAGATGCCGCGGAAGTTGTCCTCCATCCACTGCACGTTGCCGTTCAGGTCGTAGCCGTACTCCGCGACCCACTGGTGCCCGGGGATGGCGGTCGCCAGAGAGGTGGGCCGGACCAGCGCATCGTAGTTGTAGCTCCGCACGAAGCCGAGCGTGGGGTTGATCTCTCCGATCATCTGCTGGGGGACACCGAACCGGTTTCTGGCGGCGATGGAGAGCTGAAGGACGAAGCCTCCCTGGTTGCTCCTGAGGTGCTTTGGCCGGTTGTCCTCCCCGTACTCGAGCTGATAGGTGTTGCCGATCGGCGTGGTCGTGGAGGTGATCCCGCCGATGGTGTTGAATTCGCGCTGGTAGGAAACGCTCGCGCCGCTCTCGAAGTCGTGGAGCATCTTGCCCGTGACGTTGCCCAGGGCGTCGTACTGGAACGCCATTATGTGGTCGTTGGCCTCCACGGCGGCCAGCCGCCCAAGCTGAGGCGGGCTCTGCTCGTAGAACAGCCACTGGACGCTACCGTCTTCGGCGCCGCACGCCGACTGCGGCGGGTCCACGGCGCGCCGCATCACGCGTCCGATGTCGTCGTACATCAGAAAGACACCGGCACCGTTGGCCGACTCCTGGGCCAGGAGCTTGCCGCTCGGCCGGCGATCGAATATCCACTGCCCGGTCGGAAGCGTGGCCCGCGTCACGCGGCCGGCGCGGTCATGCTCGTACTCGTAACCGGCGCCAGAGGGGTCCACGGCCAGCGTCACGCGGCCGGCGCCGTCGTACATGAAATACGAGTCCAGCGACTGCGCGCCGACGTCGCGGCGGACGGCCACCACCTCCCGGAAGTTGTTGACCTCCATGGCCGTGTGGCCGTTGCGCGCGTCGGTGTGGTGGACCACCGGGCCCTCGTACTGCCAGTGCTGGGTGCCGCCGTCGGGCATCTGTGCCTCGGTCAGACGGTCCAGGAGGTCGTAGGTGTACTCATAGTCGGGCGGGGAGCCCGGCTCGGTGGGGGCAACCCCCTGCACCGCCTTCCAGACCTTCGTCACCCTGCCCTGCGTGTCGTACTTGTAGTAGTCGTATGCGGTCGAGGTGTCGGTCTCATTCTCGACAGCAATGGGATCTCCAAACGCGTCGAAGTGGTAGACGGTGGTCGCCATCTCGTCATCGGAGCAGGGGGAGCAGGACTCGTCTGTCGCCTTGTCCCGGATCACGTGCTCGATGGTCTTGCGGTACTCGTGAACGTACTGTTTGTAGCGGTAGGACCGGTAGGTGCCGCCGTCGTCCCGGTCCCTGGTCGTCAGGCGCACGCGGCCGTAGTCGTCGAAGAAGGCGCCCTCGCATCGCTTGACGCCGCTCTTGGACTGGGGCCCGCACGTGCGACCCGGGGCCCCGGTCAGCGGGTAGTACTCGGAGTACGAGATCGTGTGCCCGAGCGCGTTGGTGCGCTCCTTCAGGTGCGGCGTCTCCGCGTGATACTGGAAGGTCACGAGGGACCCGTCAGGATCCCGCTCGCTGGCCAGACGGCCCGTGCTGTCGTAGGCATACTCGGTAGTTGCCCACTCCGGACCGCCGTTGAGGTCGACGCTCCGGGCGCACACCTTGCCCTTGGTCAGCACCATGGGAACCTGCGGCTGTTCGCAGTCGTTGTCGTATTGCCACCGGATGTCCGACATCACTCCGCTCAGGTCGGAGCGGTACTCGTGCGTCTTGCGCACCAGGTAGGGGACTGAGGTCTCCTGTGTGTAGGCGTACTCGAAGCCGTCGAATCGCTGGTTGTTGTGGGTGATGCTCTGCAGCAGACCGAGCTTCCGGTTGTCCTCGTTGTTGCAGTAGAAGTACGACTGCTCCTCGGTGAGACAGGCCTCTGACGGCGAGCAGGTCTCGGTTATGGAGTAGGTTGGCCTGACCCACTTTCGGCCGGGGTCCAGCTCGTACGATTCGAAGGTGGTCAACTTGTGGCCGGCGCCGACCACCGCGTCGACGGTGCAGTCCGCCGACCGGGCCAGCTGCACCAGGGCGAGGCCCACGCCACCGGCTGCCGAGTGCACGAGCACCCTGCTGCCCGGTCCCGGCCGCGCGAGCTCGAACAGCGCGTAGTGGGCGGTGAGAAACACGGTGGGGAAGCCCGCGGACTGCTCGGCGGACAGCCCGGCCGGCCGGGCGAAGAGCTGGTCCTCGGGCAGCACCACGCGCGTGGCGTAGGCCCCGAAGCGGGTCAGACCGAACACCGGTTGCCCGGGCCGAAACCGATGCACCCCTGGCCCGACCTCGGCCACGCGACCGCTCAGCTCGAAGCCCGGCGTGATGGGCCAGCCCACGTAGTCCCTGGCCGACGCGTAGAGCCCCATGCGGACCACGACGTCGGCGTAGTTGACCCCGATCGCCTCGACCTCCACCGCAACCTCGCGGGTGCCGGGTCGCGGGTCGTTGTGCTGCTCCAGGCGAAGTCGGTTGTGGCCTCCAGGCCGGTGGACCACGACGCAGCGCATGGCCCGCATGGTACTATCATGCCCGCCGTGCTGCCTACCGCCACAGAGGCGCTGAGGTTGTTCCGCGCGGGGGAGTTCACGCCGGGCCAGCTGCTGAGGCAGACGCTGCAGGCGGTCGACGCACAGGTTGCTCTGGGCGCCTTCGTCTCCGTCGACCGCGAGGCCGCGGCCCGGCAGGCAGCGGCGGCCGACGCGGCCTGGGCCCGCGCGGGAGCTGGAGAATGCCCTGCCGAGACGCTGTGCGGTCTGCCGCTGACGGTGAAGGACATCATCGACGTTGCCGGCACAGTCACGGGCTGCGGCAACCCCCGGCGCGGCGCGGTGGCGCAGCAGGACGCCACAGTGGTCCGGCTGCTGCGCGAGGCCGGGGCGGTGCTGCTGGGGAAGGTGCAGCTGCACGAGTACGCCCTGGGCATCACGGGCGACAACCCCCGTATGGGTACGCCGCGCAACCCTCACGATCCGACCCGCCTGCCCGGGGGATCCAGCAGCGGATCGGCGGTGTCGGTGGCGGCAGGCATGGCGCTGGCCTCGATCGGCACCGACACCGGCGGATCGGTACGGGTGCCGGCGGCGCTCTGCGGTGTCGTGGGGTTCAAGCCGACCTTCGGGCGGATCAGTCGCCACGGGGTCTTTCCCCTCTCCTGCTCGATGGATCATGTGGGGCTGCTGGCGCGCGAGGTGGCCGACGTCGCGCTGCTGTTCGACGTGCTGGATCGGCAGGACCCGCTCGACCCCGTCAGCCTCGGTCTGCCGCGGGCAGCCCGGAGCGCGGGCCGATCGCACGACACATGCAGGCCACCGCGCGTCGGGCTGCTGGAGCAGCTGCACTCGATGGCCGCACCACAGGTGAGCCAGGCCGTGGAGTGGGCGCTGTCGCGGATGGAGCGGGCCGGGGTTGTTGGCTGCGAGCCGGTGAGCCTGCCGATGCACGACGAGGTGGGCGAGATCTATCGCACCATCCTGCTCGCCGAGGCTGCCGAGGTGCACCGCGGGGCGCTCTCACGAGCAGAGGATACGCACTTCGGCGACGATGTGCGACGGATGCTCGAGGAGGGCGCTGCCCTGCCAGCCTCGCGGTACGCGGCGGCGCAGCGGGCCCAAAGCGCCTTTGCCGCGGCCTGTGACGGCCTGCTGGGGCATCTCGACGGCCTCGTCAGCCCGACGACGCTCGCCGTGGCGCCGGCGGTCGGCGCGCGGGAGGTGGAGATCGGCTGCGGGAGGGTGCCGGTGCGCAGCGCCCTGGTCAGCTGCACCAGCCCGTTCAGCATGATCGGGCTCCCCGCGCTGTCGCTCCCCTGCGGTGAGGCGGGGGGGATGCCGCTCGGCCTCCAGCTCGTCGGGCGGCGCCACGACGACCAGGCGCTGCTCCAGCTCGCACGGCAGGTGGAGCAGGCGCTGCTCGCGGACGACCGCTCAGCCGCTTGACGCCGCCTTGTGCCGGGACTGCACGTGCTGGGTCGTGGTCTTCGCCGGCTCATCGCGCGGAGGCTGCCGGCGCCGCTTCTGCGCGGTGCGGACCAGTCGAGCACACTTGGTCAAGAACCGGCTCGACAGCTTCAGCGCCGCCTGGCGCGCGGCCTCGAGCTCGAGCTCGGCAAGCTTGCGCTCCCCGGACCACGGCGTCGACCTGCGACTGGCCTCGATGTGCACCTGGGTCGTGAAGAGGAAGGTGCCGGTCCGCACGTCCATCAGCGTGGCCTCCAGCAGCCCCGTGGTGCGGTAGGTGTAGGCCGGCGCGAAGGGGATGCCCACGAGGGAGAGCCAGCTCCAGCCCCAGTTGTTGACCCGCGTCTGGTCGTCGAAGCGACGGTTGAAGATCACGAGGTACTTGAGCCGGTAGCGGGTGGCCAGCTCGCGCACTGCCTCGATGTCCTGCCCCTTGACCAGGTGGGGCGACACGTCGCTGACCATGACGAAGTGCCGGCTCTTCTCCAGCCGCTTCGCGAGCATCTGCGGCGCGCGATCGCCGGGGGTCAGCGCGGCATAGGCCTTGCGGGTGAAGGGAGCGTCCAGCACCAGCACGCCGGCCCGCGCCGGGAACTCCGGCTCGAGAGGAGCGTTGATCACGCGCTGGATCACCTCCTCGCTCAGGTTCTCCCGGTCCTCGGGCTTGTTGAACAGCGAACGGGTCAGGCGAGCGGCTGGTCTCTGGATGCTGCCATCCAGAGTCACCAGGCGGGTCTTCACCATCGGTTTCTGGGCCGCGCAGCCCGCCAGGGCCGCGGCGACGATGAAGGTCAGCAGGGATCGCATCATGGTTCGGTGCTCCTTCCTTCAGGCTAGTAGACCGTGGCGCAAGTTCTGATACGGAAGAGCCAGCACCACATACATCTGGGTTTCGACGTTGCCAGAGCTAAACGCCGACGCCGCTGCGCGCTTACACCACAGCGATCAGCGCGGGTCGGCGCAGCAGCGGAATCCGATCTCGTAGAAGCGGAAAGCGTTGGCGTGTGTGGTCACGCCGCTCTGGCAGGTGCGGGCTTCGGCCCAGTAGCGGCCCTTGAGGTTGCCGAGGAACTGGGCTCCGCCCCCGCCGTTGCGTCTGCGCGTCCACTCCTCCACGTTGCCGCACAGGTCGTTGCACACGCCGGGCTGGTGCGTGTTGCCGTAGGGATACTTCAGCCCGGCGGGGGTGGCGCACGCCAGGGTCCACTCGTCGTCGAAGCACAGACGCTTGGACCGGGCCTGGCACCGGGCCGCGGCCTCGACGAAGCTGTACATCACCAGGGGGTCGGCGCCGGCCTGGTTTGGAGCCTCGTGGCGGTCGATGCAGAAGCGCAGGCCGGGCGGAGCAGGCAGACTGTCCACCAGCACCATGTCCGGCGGACAGGGGGTCGGGGCCACGTCCGAAGGGGACAGGTCGGGCGGGGACAGGTCTTGTGCCTGCACAGGCGCCTCGAGGCGAGTCTGGTCCGCAGGTGTGGAGCGGTCGAGTTGGGCCGGGCCATCGGTGTCCGGCGAGGGATCCGCCGCGCACCCCAGGGCCAGGGCCTGCAGCAGGACAGCGAGCCAGGGCAGGGGGCGTCGCCTCATGGTCTCAGTTTGATCACCGGAGTTGCCTGGTGCAGGGGGGCTGGCTTGCGGGCCGGACCGACCGGAAAGTCCACCAGCACGCAGCTGCCCGGCGGCAGCACGCACTGCACGGCGGCGATGTCGGTGCGGGAGTCGGACATGAACCACTGGATCGGCTGTCGTCGGGCTATCTCGGCCACCACCTGCCGCTTGAAGGGGGCCGTGGACAGGTCCATCGATGGCTTGCAGATCACGTGGGCCGGATCTGCGTCGGGCAGGCCGAGCCGACGCAGCTGCGTCAGGGTCCGTCCCTTGAGCGGCTCCACACGTCCGGTGAGGTAGAAGACCTCCGCCCCTGCCGCCTTGGCCTGACGGGCGAGCTGTACCGTCTGCCGGATCGGGCGGTCGAGACGGAAGCTCTGGGGACGCCAGAAGAAGCGGTCCCAGAACGAGTGGAACTTCTTCGCGACCTTGGGCTCCACGCCGCGCGCGGCGGCGGTCTGCAGCCCGTCGTAGCGGATGTCACGCAGCGGGAGGCCGGCCAGCCGGGTCGTGTTTGGGTGCCGCCGGCAGAACAGATCGGCCGCGGCGCGGGTGCGGTGGCGCGTGTCGACCAGCGTGTTGTCGATGTCGAACACCACACACGCTCGCCGGGGCGCTTGCCGACAGAACGCCAGCCCGTTGGCCCGTGACTCCGGTTTCACCTTCGGGGCCTTCGTCGTGGAGGGACCGCTTCCGCCCCATGGTGCCCCTGTGGCAGGGGTGCTGGTGAGCAGAACCAACAGGGCGAGGGTCAGACGTGTCATCGACCTTTTGGGACCGCAATGTCCATGCCCCGATGTGCCTCAAGATCACTCCATGTTTGGCCGGGCCGACCCTCTGTGGTGGACAGACAACTTGCCAGGTCCACAACGATCCCGCATCTCCGAAAATCGAACAGTCGTGGTCAATTCCATTGATTTCGAGAGGCCATAACTCCAGTCTGTCGAGGGATTTTAGGGTGTTGTGGTACTCCTTCATGGCACCGCACTTGCGTCTGCTGCCCACCCACATGGAGCCCGTGCGTCCGCGGGTCAATCCACGTCTACATCGACTCTGACCTGCGAGGAAGACAATGAGGCTGAGGACTCTCACCGCTGCGGCGTGTATTGCGTTTCTTGTTGGCTGTGGCGCCGAGCCGGATGGCGTCCGCCCCGATCGCCCCTCGACCGAGCCCGTCGACGTGGGCGGCGCGCCCAAGATCGGCAAGGCCGACGGGTTCGACTGGGGCAGCGGCTGCCAGGGCGGCAGCGGC
>Ga0180009_10008037_pt1 | contig 10575 bp, 11 predicted proteins | sample OS_PC_MetaG_FD_123537 | JGI IMG/M metagenome (GOLD analysis project Ga0180009, IMG submission 123537) | Groundwater microbial communities from the Aspo Hard Rock Laboratory (HRL) deep subsurface site, Sweden - OS_PC_MetaG | ecosystem: Environmental > Aquatic > Deep subsurface > Groundwater... | reverse complement strand
GCTTATCGAAAATATCTGGCTCGTAAAAGCATAAAAGAACATAAATCATGGAAAACTATTTCCCTTCCTATTTTTTTTCAGTTTTTTGTTCATAACTTCAAGTTAAATCAAAGTCTAAACAAAGTATATTAATAAGCTTGCACATACAAATGGATTAAAACATTAAAAATGCAAAAAAATAATATTAAAAAAACAAACAAAAGGTGACTTTTATGACGAGAAAAAAAATATCTGATACAACAATTATGTTATTGGGAATTTTAGCGCTAGTTGCAGTTCTTTTTTTAGCAGGATGCAAACCAATACTACCAGGACCTGGTCCAGGCACTGGAACTGGAACCACCACAGGAACATATGATTCTATTGAAGTGTTTGATCCAAATGAACAAGTAAGTTCGCAGAGTTTTAAGTCTTTGGCAGAGTTCAATGACTTTGTAAAAGAACAATCCACTCAGCAAAATGTTTATTATGGAGGAGGCATGATGAGGGATGGCTTGATGGTTGAAACCATGGATGTGGCTATGGAAGAATCTGCTAATTTCAAAGCAGTTGCCGCTCCTACAGCCGCAGGTGAGGCTCAGGCTAATATTGATTTCTCAGAAACCAATATTCAGGTTGCTGGCGTTGATGAGGCAGACATAATCAAAACAGACGGCCAATATATATACACTGTAACTGGAAACACTTTGTTCATTATCAAAGCTTATCCAGGTGAAGATGCAGAGATTGTTTCTACAATTGATTTTAAAAGCCAACCAAGCAGCTTGTTTGTCAATGGAGATAAATTAGCTGTGTTTGGAAATTATTATGACCTTGACTTTTTCAAGAAAATTGAATTCACACCAAGACAGGGCATGACTTTCTTTAATATATATGATATCTCTGATAAATCAGATCCTGAGTTGGTTAAAGAATATAAATTTGAAGGCAATTATTTTGAGTCAAGAATGATAGATGACTATGTTTATTTTGTAACAACAACACGACCAGAATACAGGGAAATTTTTCCAACGCCAGTGATTGTTGAAGATACTGTTGTAAGAACTGTTCCTATAAGAGACATCTTTTACTATCCAATACCATATCAATCAGCACAGTTTGCAAATATTCATGCAATAGACATTGCAAGGCCATCTGCTGACCTTAGTTCAAAAACAATTGCAGTTGAAGGAAGTCAGAATATGTATATGTCACAGAACAACATCTTCATCACATATACAGAATATATTAATGAATGGGAGATCACCCAGAAGATCACAATTGATTTGATGATAGATGAGCTTACAACAGCAGACCAGATGCTTGTTGCAAAAATTAAGAAAACAGATAATGAGGTATTGTCTCAGAGCGAAAAAGAATCTAAAATAATGCAGATAATTCAGACTTATGTGCAGTACCTTGATCCAAATGAGCAGGAAGAACTACAGAACAGAATAGAAGAAAAAGTTCAGATTGAGCTTGAGAAATACAAATACAGAGAATATACTTTGATTCATAAAATTAGTGTGGATAAAAGTGTGATAAGGATTGATGCTGATGGCAAAGTACCAGGCCATATCTTAAATCAGTTTTCAATGGATGAATACAAAGATGTCTTTAGAATTGCAACAACTGTAAGTCCTGTATGGTCAAGATTTGACAAGGAAAGAACAGAATCAACCAATAATATCTATACTCTGAATGAGAATTTGGAAGTTCTTGATGAACATGAAGGAATGGCAGAAGGCGAGCAAATTTATTCAACCAGATTCATGGGAGACAGATTGTATATGGTTACTTTCAGACAGGTTGATCCATTCTTTGTAATAGATTTGTCTAATCCAAGAAACATCAAAGAGCTTGGAGAATTAAAGATTCCTGGATTCAGCAGATACCTGCACCCATATGACAAAGATACAATAATAGGAATTGGCAGAGATGCAACAGAACAAGGAAGAACCCAAGGACTTAAGATTAGCTTGTTTGATGTAAGTGATGTTGAGAATCCAAAAGAGATTGCAAAGTTTGTTACAGATGAAAAATACGCCCAGAGTACAGCAGAGTTTGAGCACAAAGCATTCTTGTTTTCAAAAGAAAAAGAACTGCTTGTAATACCTGTTTATAGCTATGATTATAGATGGGATGGTGAAAACACGCAGGGCTATAACGGCGCAATGGTTTTCAAGATAACCAAGGATGACATTGATATTAGAGGAATTGTTGACCATTCCATGGCAAGAGGAACAAGCAGGTATTATGGCCAGCTAGTAGAGCGAAGCTTATACATTGAAGAATTGCTTTACACAAAGTCACCAACCTTGCTAAGAATCAATAACATTGATGACTTAGACAGTGTGAACAGCATTGACCTTGAGCCAAGCAAGGATGGACCGTATAAGATTTATTAAAGTATTTTTCTTATTTTTTAAGAAAAATATTCAAAATTATTTTTTATTTTGTTATTTTTTATTTTTTTATTATTCTTTCGAGTTTTCCTTCAAGAACTTTGTGCAGGAAGTCTGTATTAAATTTACGTCTGTATTTGTATTTCTTAAATCCTTTTTTTAGAATTTTAACGGCTTTTTTTGGGTTTACATCAGGATTATAAGGCGCTTCAGTCTGTCTTACCCAAGTAAATATGTCTGGGATGTTGAGATTGATTATTTTTTTGCTTTTCTGGACATAAAAATTATTCGCAACTGCTTTTTTCATGTACTTTTCCATAACTAGCAGGGTGTCTGCCCAGTCAACATGCTCTTGCGTTAATTTTATTGTATGAGTTGATTCAAGGCCAGCAGATTTAACATTAGCATCAATCTTGTTTTCTGCACAATAATCTTTTAGCCATTCTGCTGCATAAGGACTGCGAAATTTATTAACTTGGCATACAAATAAATAGTTTTGAACCATTCTGAGAATAAGTTAATCTTGTTTTGTTTTTAAAAGTTGCTTTAGGTACTGATTAAATTTCATTTCCCTTTATGCTCACTCAGCATTTCCTGGAATGCATTGTAAGCTCTGACAGCGTCTTTTTCTGCAATTATGAATATGAGTTCTGTCATTGTTGAAATGTTTTCAAACACATTGATGTTTTCCCAGGAGAGCTTTCTTGTGGCTAATGCCAGGATACCAGGCGTGTAGATAAAATCTTTATCCAGTGTGAGCGTGAGAGAAACCAGATTTTTCTCTATATTAAGGGTTTTTTCTTTTCTGAAAATATTTTTAAGTTCGTTTAAGTATTTTTGAGATACAACAATTGTGATTTCATAGTTTCCCTGGATTACATTCAGAGTTTCTCCTTTTTTATAATCAACTAGCTTGTGAAGTTCTTTGATTTCATCCAGAGCAGAAGGTGATTTTGTAATTGTGACATCGCACAGATTGGTTTTCATGATTAACTCTGATGTTAATTTAAGGGTTTTGGGAATAATAATTTTTTTTCTGAGGGTTTCTGCATATCTTCTGATGCTCATGTTAATGGCTGATGCTTTGACTTTATGACCTATTTCTTTTTCTATTCTTGGCTGAAGTTTCTCTGCGAGATTGGCAAAGCTAATGACGTCTTCGATTAAAGCCTCTTGTAGTGTTGGCCTTGATTCAATTATTTTCTTTGTTATTTGACTTATTGTTACCATAACAGTTTACTCTCTATTTTGTTATTATAATAACATTAAGTTAATATACTATATAAAGATTACGGTATAAATATCATATTTGATAAAGAAATAGTGGGAGGAATACAATGGCAATTCAATATGAAACAGATGTTATGGGTGTAGACCCAGTTGGTATATTACTTGAAAGCCAAATAATTCAACCAGGTAGATTTCAGCAGGCTTTGAGCAATATGCATGAAATCTTATCTTGTGTACCAACTGATGAACACGGGAGATCACCTTATGAAATACAAAGTGAGATACAGGCTTTAAGCGCTGATTTAAGTGAATTAGAAATTGTAGCAAATGGTGGTGGACCTGTTCAAAGAGCAGATGTTCTTAGCCAAATAGATCCTATGCATTTGCATACAAACCTAAGAACAATTATTTCTTATTTAGGAAAATAAACTGAAAGATATGAATGGAGGTAAGTAAAATGGCAGAATGTCCAACATGCGGAGCAAACATAACAATACCAGAAGGAACAGAAACAAACCAGATAATCACATGCCCTGATTGTGGCAGCGAATTAGAGGTTACTGGACCAGATGCTGTGAAGCCAGCACCGCAAGAAGAAGAAGATTGGGGAGAATAAGGAGAATAATTTAGGAGACAAGAAAGAAATGGTGCAAATACTAGATGCAACACTGAGAGAAGGAGAACAAACTCCAGGAGTTTATTTTGATAATCATATCAAGCTCGCAATAGCTGACAGACTGGATAAAATAGGTGTTGATTATATTGAAGCAGGACACCCTGCTGTAAGCAAAGAAATTTATCACGCAGTGAATCAGATTGCAGGCAGAAACCTGAGTTCTGTTGTTGCAGCGCATTCTCGTTCATTAAAAAAAGATGTTGATTTTGCACTGGAATGCGGAGTTGGGTTCTTAGGAATATTTTATTGTGTTTCTAATGGCAGGCTTAATGGTATTTTTGAAAAAACTTTACCATTAGCTATTGACCAAATATCAAAAACCATTGCTTATGCCAGAGAACAAAACCCTGACTTGATAATAAGATATACTCCGGAAGACACTGTCCGTTCTGAGTTCAGCAATGTTGTAGATGTTTCTGTTGCTGCTGTAAATGCAGGCGCAGACATAATCAGTGTTGCTGACACAACGGGTTTTATGATTCCAGGAACAGAAAGAAGCATGTATGATTATGTTTCCAGATTAAGAGATGCATTTGATAAAAACAATGTTAATCCAAAGATTGCTGTTCATTGCCATAATGACAGAGGGCTTGCGCTTGCTAATGCTCTTGATGGGTATAGGGCAGGAGCAGAAATTATTGATGCAACCATTCTTGGCATTGGAGAAAGAGCAGGCCTTGTTGACCTTGCAACTCTTCTTGCAGTTCTAAAGACAGATTTTAAGGTTGAAAATAATTGGGATTTGGCAAGGCTTCCAGAATTATACAAACTTGTAAGTGAATATGCTAGAATTCCTATTCCAGTAAACGCTCCTATTACAGGAGCTAATGCGTTTACGCATTGCGCAGGCGTTCATACTCATGCAGCTGCCAGCAAAAAAGGAGATCCAATTCATTATCAAAGCATATCGCCGGAAATTGTGGGAAGAGAAAGCGAAGTTTCATTAGACCATATGTCTGGGTTGAGTTCTGTAATCTGGGCATTAGAAAGAGTTGATGTACCTAATCCTGATGAAGAATTTGTAAGAAATATTCTGGAAAAAGTGAAAATAATTGGTCAGAAAAGACCAGTGAGTCTTGATGAATTAAGACATATGGTAGAATCTTGTGAAGGAGAGATGGTAAGGAGGTAGAATATGACAATTAAAATAGGATTTTTGCATTCAGTAATAAGAGTTGAGGAAAAACTTTTGCTGGATGAATTGAGAAAGAGAAAAGATGTTGAAATAGTAATGTTAGATGACAGAAAACTGGCATTTAATCTTGGAAAGAATGGATTTGATGTGGATGTTATTATTGAGCGAAGTATTAATCATTCCAGAGCATTGCATGCATTGAGATTATTTGAAAGCATAGGTATTAAGTGCATTAATAGATATGCTGTTGCAAATATTTGCGGTGATAAGCTTCTCACATCAACTGCACTCATGAAACATAAAGTTCCTCAGCCAGAAGTAAGAGTTGCATTTACAGAAGAATCTGCTTTGCAGCAAATAGAAGAAATGGGTTATCCTGTTGTTCTCAAGCCAGCAACTGGTTCTTGGGGAAGACTTATATCCAAGGTGAATGACAGAGAATCAGCTGAATCTCTGCTTGAGCATAAGAGAATACTTGGAAGTTATCATCATTCAATATTTTACATTCAGAAATATGTCGAGAAAAAAGGAAGAGACATAAGAAGCTTTGTTGTAGGAGACAAGTGCATTGCTGCCATTTACAGAACTTCAGAGCATTGGATTACAAACACTGCCAGAGGAGGCAAGGCAACAAACTGTCCTGTAACTCCAGAACTTGCACAGATATCTTTGGCAGCAGCCAAAGCAGTTGGAGGCGGAATTGTAGCAATTGATTTGTTTGAAACAGACAAAGGATTACTTGTGAACGAAGTCAATTACACTATGGAATTCAGAAACAGCATTGACACAACAGGTGTTAATATTCCTGAGAAAATTGTTGATTATGTTTTAAAAGTTGCAGGTGAAAAAAAATGACAGAGAAAATTCGAGTTAGCATTGTTGGAGCTAGCGGATATGTGGGTGGAGAACTGCTGAGACTTTTGCTTCAGCATCCAAATGCAGAAGTTAATCAAGTTACTTCTGAGAGGTTTGCAGCAAAACCTGTAACTGTGATTCATCCGAATCTTAGAACGCAGACTGATTTAAAGTTTTGCAGTGTAAATGATTTGGAAAAAGTTGACTTGATGTTTATTGCATTGCCACATGCAAAGTTGATGAATGATTTTGACAAGTTCAGCAAGCTTGCTGAGAGAATTATTGATTTGTCAGCTGACTTTAGATTGAAAAATCCTGAGGATTACAAAGAGTGGTATGATGTTGAACATCCAAGAGCTGAGCTGTTGAATGATTTTGTTTATGGAATTGTTGAACTCCACAGAGAAGAGATGAAAAAAGCAAACTACATTAGCAGTGCTGGATGCAATGCAACTGCAACAATCCTGCCACTTTATCCTTTGTTTAAAAACAATCTCGTGGATTTGAGCAAGCCTGTTATTGCAGAGGCAAAGTGCGGTTCATCTGAGGGAGGAAACAAGTTTTCAGAAGCATCACATCATCCTGAGAGAAGCGGATGTGTCAGGTCTTACAAGCCATCAGGCCACAGACATACTGCAGAAATGATTCAGGAGCTTGGCAATCAAATTAATTTTTCAGCCACATCAATTGAAATGGTCAGAGGTATTTTGTTGACTGCTCATGTTTTTCTTAAGCAGGGTTTGACTGAGCTTGATGTTTGGAAAGCTTATAGAAAAGAATATGGTGATGAGCCATTCATTAGAATTGTCAAGGAAAGAACAGGAATCTATAGGTATCCTGAGCCAAAGATTTTATCAGGAAGCAATTTCTGTGATATAGGTTTTGCTCTTGATGAAAAAACGGGGCGGCTTGTAGTAATTGGGGCTATTGATAATCTGATGAAAGGAGCAGCAGGTCAGGCAGTGCATGCAATGAATGTGATGCTTGGTTTTGATGAGAAGATGGGTTTAGAATTTATGGGGTTGCATCCAATATGAGGTTAAAATGATTGTTATAAAAGTTGGCGGAGCACTTGGAATCAATTATGATTTATTTTTGCAGGACCTTGCAGGACTTGTAAAAAATAAGAATCAGGAGATTGTGCTAGTCCATGGTGGCTCAGGAGAACTTAATGAGATATCAACCAAACTTGGCAAGCCACCTAAAATGGTGACATCTGCATCAGGCCATGTTTCCCGCAGGACAGATAAAGAGACTCTTGAGATTTTTAATATGGTTCTTTGCGGCAAGATGAACAAGATGATTGTTGAGAAACTGCAGCAGCTTGGAGTAAATGCAATTGGCTTGAGTGGAATAGATGGCAGACTGTTGGTTGGTAAGAGAAAAAACATAATTATTGTTGAAGATGGTAAAAAGAAAATTATTCGTGATGATTATACTGGAAAAATTGAAGAGGTTAATGTTGATTTGATTCGATTGCTGCTTGGCAATGGTTTTATGCCAGTAATTACACCGCCAGGTTTAAGCTATGAGAATGAAGCAATTAATGTTGATGGTGACAGAGCAGCTGCAATTATTGCAAGCTCACTCAAAGCAGAAGCATTGGTTATTTTGTCAAATATTCCTGGCCTGCTTAAAGATGTTGATGATGAGAGCAGTCTGATTAAAGAGATTAATAAAGAAGAGATTGACGATTACATGCAGTTTGCTAAGAAGAGGATGAAGAAAAAAGTTATGGGAGCAACAGAAGCACTGAATCAGGGCGTGCAGAAAGTTATTTTTGGTGATGCAAGAATTGAGAATCCAATAACAAAAGCTCTTGAAGGGCAAGGAACTGTGATACAATGAGCAAGACAAAATCCACAAAACAAATTGAAGAACAGTTTGAATTAGATATTTATCCAAGAAGAGAGGTTGTTATAGTCAGAGGCAAAGCTAGCAAGTTGTATGATGATAAGGACAGGGAATATATTGACTGTGCTTCAAATGTTGGCGTATCTAATATAGGGCATGCTAATGAACAGGTTGCAACTGCAATTCATGAGCAATATCTAAGGTTGGCAAATTGCTATAGTATGTTTTATAATGATATCAGAGCAAGGTTTGCACAGAAATTAGTTGAGATAATGCCGCATTTCAATAATAATGGTAATAAAAATGGTAATGGCAATGGAAATGGCCAACTAAGCAAAGTTTTTTTCTGTAATTCAGGTTCAGAAGCAGTAGAAGCAGCAATTAAGTTTGCAAGAGCAACAACAGGAAAAAAACAAATCATTTGTGCAATGAGAGGATTTCACGGCAAAACCATGGGTGCTTTAGCTGCAACATGGGGTCCTGAATATCAAAAGCCATTCATGCCAATGCTTGAAGGATTTGTACATGTTCCTTTTAATAATTATGATAGGTTTGAAAAATCAGTTAGTGATGACACTGCTGCCGTTATAGTTGAAGTTGTGCAGGGTGAAGGAGGAGTAAGGCCTGCAGATAAAGAATATCTAAAAAAGCTCAGCCAGTTTTGCAGGGCAGTTGGCATCTTGCTGATTGTTGATGAAGTGCAGACTGGTTTTGGAAGAACAGGAAAAATGTTTGCATCAGAGCATTATGATATTTCACCTGATATATTATGTCTGGCTAAATCAATTGCTGGCGGAATTCCAATGGGAGCAGTGGTTTGCAAGGAAAAAATAATTGTTCCTAAGAGGAGTCACACGTCTACATTTGGTGGAAATCCTTTGGCATGTGCAGCAGCACTTGCATCAATTGATTTTATTGAAAAAGAGAATTTAGTTGAAAGAGCTGCTGAGTTAGGTGAATATTTTATTGAAAAGCTAAGTGAGATAAAAAGCCCTAAGATAAAAGAAATAAGAGGGATTGGATTAATGATTGGTATTGAGCTGACTGAAAAAGCAGGACCTTATGTTGCAGCGCTAATGGAGATGGGTGTGATTGCTTTGCTTGCAGGCAACTTTGTAATCAGATTATTACCACCTCTTGTTATCAGCAAAGAAGAAATTGACAAAGTAGTTGATGCTCTAGGAGATGTTTTGCAGGAGCAAGAGGATTAAAGGAGGCTTGAAAATGTTAGTTCTTGATATGGTTAATATTTACAGCCCAACAGGCTCAGAAGGAGAACTAGTTGATTTTCTTGTTAATTGGGCAAATAAAAATGGTTTCAAAGCTTACAAAGATGAAGTTGGTAATTTTATTGCTGAAAAAGGAGAGCAAAGTGAAAAAAATAAAAAAGAAATTCTTATGGTTGGACATGTTGATACAGTAGCAGGCAATATTCCTGTCAAAGTCAAAGATGGAAAACTTTATGGCAGAGGCTCTGTAGATGCAAAAGCACCATTAGCATGTTTTCTAGAGGCAGCAAGTAAATTTGACAATGATAACTGCAGACTTGTTGTTGTTGGAGCAATTGACGAAGAAGGAGAATCAAAAGGAGCTCGAAACATACTAGGTAAATATAGTCCAGACTATATTATTGTTGGCGAACCTAGTGGATGGAGCAATATGAATATTGGGTATAAAGGAAGTATTAATTTGTTCTACAACGCAAAGCAGGATAAAGAACATAGTTCACGCTCTAGTATGAATTGCAATGAAAGAGCAGTTATGTTTTTTAATGAGCTTAGAGCTTATTTTGAAGATTTCAATCAAGAGAAAAATTTGTTCAATCAACTGGGAATAAAGTTGATTTCAATTAATTCAAATGATGATGGATTTAATGAATCTGTTGAGATGAAAATTAATATCAGGATTCCTGTAGGATTTGACATAGAGCAATTAAAGAATTTTGTTGAGCAGAAAAAAGATGATGCAGCAGTTGATTATTCCAGATTTGAAAAGCCAGTCAAAGCTGGCAAAGACAATAAATTAGTTTCAGGTTTTATCAAGGCAATCCGCGAAGCAGGAGGAGAACCTAAATTCAAGTTAAGAACAGGAACATCTGACATGAACATCCTTCAAGATTATGATGTGCCAATTGTTACATATGGACCTGGTGATGCCAGCCTTGAGCACACGCCTGATGAATGCCTGGATTTAGAAGAATATGATAAATCTGTGAGAATAATGAGCAGCGTCTTACAACAGCTAATGTAAATTCAGGCAGATAAAGAAATATTTATAAAACACCTCTTTCTCTGAATTCTTATGACAGACTTAGTAGCATGCCTTAGCACTGGAAAGGGAACATGGACCAATGTTCTTCAGCTGGTTAAGAAAGAAGAATTTACAAATGTTTTTCTTATTGTTAATGACTGGGCTAAAGACAACCTGAAGCTTGAGAGAGC
>Ga0180009_10008036_pt1 | contig 10578 bp, 9 predicted proteins | sample OS_PC_MetaG_FD_123537 | JGI IMG/M metagenome (GOLD analysis project Ga0180009, IMG submission 123537) | Groundwater microbial communities from the Aspo Hard Rock Laboratory (HRL) deep subsurface site, Sweden - OS_PC_MetaG | ecosystem: Environmental > Aquatic > Deep subsurface > Groundwater... | reverse complement strand
TGGGGGAAACCTTTTTTTCAAAAAAGGTTTCCCCCACGCTTTTGCCTCCCTATTTCCCGTTTCGGTCCCGGGCGATGAGGGCGGCGCCCAGGGCTCCGACGGTGTCGGGTTTTTCCGGGACCTGGACCGGCACCCCCAGGGCGGCGGACAGGGCGCGGACCACGCCTTGGTTGTGGGCCACGCCGCCGCTCATGGCCAGGGCCATGCCGGTCAGGTCCGGGCACACGCGCCTGACCATGGAAAGGGTGCGGGAGGCGATGGAGCGGTTCAGGCCCGCCACGATCTCGTTCACTTCCTTGCCCTCGGCGATGAGGGAGACCACCTCGGACTCGGCGAACACGGTGCACATGGAGGAAAGGGTCAGGTTCGAGACCGCGCCCTGGTCCAGGTTGGCCAGTTCCTCGATGTCCACCTGGAGCGCCCGGGCCATGGCCTCCAGAAATCGCCCCGTGCCCGCCGCGCACTTGTCGTTCATGGCAAAGTCCAGAACCCGGCCTTTGCCATCCAGGAAGATGGCCTTGGAGTCCTGGCCGCCGATGTCGATGAGCACCCGGGTGCCGGGCAGCATGGCCTCCATGCCCCGGCCGTGGCAGGTGATTTCCGTGACCGTGGCGATCTTTTTCTCCACCCGCTCCCGGCCGTAGCCCGTGGAAACCGTGGCAGCCACGTCCGTTTCCGCGACCCCGGAAAGCTCCAGGACCTCCCTCTGGGCCCGGGCGATGGCTTCACGGTTTTTGGCGCCCGTGGGCACTACGGAGGTGGCCATGATGTTGGCGTCAGCGTCTATGAGCACCGCGTCGCACGACAGGCTGCCCAGGTCCAGTCCAAGGTAATACATGGGGTTCTCCTTAAAAACAGCCGCTTGCTAGGCGGTTAGCATTTCGATGAAGGCCTCCAACCGTGTCCGGATCTGGCCTGGGGCGTAGTTCCGGGTGTCCACGCAGTCCACTTCCAGGTTCAGCACGGGCACGCCCACCTGCTTCAATCCCTCGGCCACCATTCCCCGGGCTCCGGTTCCCTGGCGGCATCCCCAGTGGCAGGGGTTCACCGCGCCATGGATCTTGTGCTCCAGCGCCATTTTCTGGAGATTTTTCACCCGGCGCTTTACCGTGCCGTTCAAGGGAATGGAAATGGCCCGCCGGGCAATGCCCGGGAAGGGGTCGTCCGGGTCGATGGGGTCCCAGGTGATGGCGTTCAGTTCGTCGCAGACAATGGCCGCCTGGTTTTCGGTTTCCAGGAGATCCAGGATTTCGTTTTTGAACTGGACCCGGTTCTGGATCCACAGGAGGCGCACCTTTTCGCCGGGAACTCCCGCCTCGCCCCGCTCGATCCGGGCGGCAAAGGCGTCCCGGTAGGCCCGGGCAACCTCCACGGCCGCCGGGGTGCCCAGAAGCAGGGCCATGACCACGCCGAAGTTGGCCAGGTCCTTTCCATTGGCCGGGCTGGGCACGTGTTGAGCCAGGCGGTAGGCCTCCTCCATGATGGCCGTGGCCTCGTTGGACAGGGTGACCGCTTCCCTGAGCTTTTCCCGGTCCAGGGGACGGCCCGTGTGTTGGGTCACAAAGTCCGTCATCTCCTGGTACTGGTCCGCCAGGTAGCGCACGGATTCTTCCGTGGCCTCCTGGGGGATGTTGAGCACGTAGAGCTTCTTGTTGAAATGCCGGGCGATGTTTTCCATGACCCCCATGCCCCCGGCGCAGGGGGCGCTGGTGGCGATGCAGAAGTCCGGCTTGGGCATGAGATCCTTGTAGGTGGCCCCCATGACGGCCCGGTGGTACCCGCAGGTGTCTGGAGCGAACCCCCGGGTTTCAGCCTCCTGGAGGAAATCCGGCACCATGCCCGTGCTGGCCAGCATGGCCCCCACGAACTCCACGAAGCAGGAGGTGACGCTCATGGCGTTCAAGACGTCAAAGGGCGCCAGCACCCCGCACCAGGCGATGCGCTCGTCTTCGGTATAGAGCCTGCGTCCCAGCCGGGCGATTTCCAGGGCATAGGCCTTGCGGTGACTCTTTTTTTCCGGGTGGGCAACGAGAGTGGACTCGATGCCCGTGACCAGGTTGTTGAAATAGTCGTACATCATGGCGTCACCTCAACATTTCCACAAAGGCCTCGATGCGGGTGCGCTGCTGCCCGATGGAACCCAGGGAGCAGTCTCCTTCCAGAAGGAGAAGCGGCATACCGGCCTGTTTGAAGGTTTCGCGAACCACCGGGAGGCGGGCGAGATAGGGATCGCAGAACTTGAGGACGTGGCCGATGACCCCCTGGGCCCCGCAAGCCCGGGCCCGTTCCAACAGGTCCTGGGCCAGGGCCAGGGGTTTTTCCGGGTCAAAGGTCCGGGCGCAGGGCGGGTTGTTCAGGATACTCCGGGCCAGGGCCAGGGCGGGCTTTTCTCCGTCCCGGACTTCCAGGGGGGCGAAGAGCCGGGAGCCGGTGCAGAAGTCGTCCCCAACCACCCGGGCTCCGCACTGGGTGAACAGATCCACGGCCCCGGGGTCGGGGAGTACGTTGCCGAACAGGAAGACCTGCACGCCCCCTGCCGCCGGGTCCGCCCCGTGGGCCTCGGTCAACACCTTTTCCAACCGGGCGATGGTTTCGGAAAACGGCTGGGAGGAGGCATCGTTGTAAAGCTCCTGGAGCCGGGGCGCGCCCCCGGAAAGGGTCCCCTCCGCCGCCCGGACCCGGACCCTGGCGAACAAGTCCGCCACCTGGTTGTATTTCCCGATGCTTTGGGCCAGGGCGTCGTCCGTGACCTCCACGTTGTTCCATTCCCCCAGGCTGCGGGCCATGCGTTCGACCTCCCGGGCGAAAAAGGCGATGGCCCGGTCCGTGACCATGGGAGGAAGGTCCAGGATCAGGGCCGGCTCCCCGGGGCGGACCTGTATCCAGGCATCGTACAGGCGGCGCATGGCGTCGCAGGAGTTCATGAACACCATGCCCGCGAGTTCCGGCAGGTCGTTGCACAGGGCCCGGTCCAGGACCTTCTTCACATGGGGGCAGAGGTTGTCGTGGAGGATGCGCCCGGCCTGGTCCGGCCACTGGCCGCCCGTGGGCAGGACCCGGTGCCCGGAAAAGCCGGCCGCCTCCAGCACGGCCAAGGGGGTGTAAGCGCAGGTGAAGCCTATGGCGGGTCTTTTTTCGTTCATCGCGGGTTTTTCTCCTGTGCGTTTTCCAGGACCCGGCGCAAAAAGGCCGTGGCCTGGTCCATTTCCTCTTTGGAGACACCGGTGAAGACTTCTCCAAGGATTCGGTCCACCTGTTCCAGGACCAGGGGACGGATCGTCCGGCCCTGGGAGGTGAGAAGGATGCGCTGGGCCCGGCGGTCGTCCGGGTCCTGGCGGCGCTCCACCAGGCCGTCGCGCTCCATGCGGTCCAGGAGTCCGGTCATGGTGGAGGGCTCCAGCCCGGCGCGTCTGCCCAACTCCGCAACCTGGAGCCCGTCCTCGGCCCAAAGGCTCATGAGGGCCCCCAGGTAGGCGGGTTTCACCTCAGATACCCCGGCAGCGTCAAAACCCTTTTTCATGGCCGAGGTGACGGACAGGGTCACGCGGGAAAGGAGGTAATAGGGGCAATCCCTGGGGTCGATGAGGTCCATGATTTCCTTCTTTGGCAAGTTACGCATCCATATAGAACGTTTCCATATATTACCGATACGTAATAAAGTGTCAAGGGGAAATTTGGGATGGGGAATGGGGGGATTCCGGCTTGGGGCCGTGTTTCAAAAAGACAATCGTTTGGACAACTGCTATAAGGAAACCGGGGCTTTTGGCGCGGAGTTCCGGCAAACGGCGGAGGGGTTCATGGGGGTTCTTGTGTTCGGCCTGGGGATCGTGGGAGCGGGGTTTCTCGTCCAACTGGTGGTGTGGCGGGTGCGGACGCCCCGGCGTCATACCCGGGCCATCGTGGTCATCTTTTTCCTGGCCCTGGCGGCCGGGCTGGTCCTGGCCCGAACCGTGGGCCAGGGGCTGGGGGTGATCGGAATCGTTGGTCTGGCCCATGTGTCCCTGTTCGTCCTTTCCTTCCTGGCCGCCTGGATCATCTCCTATTCCGCCCTGGAGGCCCAAAGTCCCACCCTGGTCATGATGGAGAAAATCGCCGGGGCAGGGGAGAAAGGGGTGGACGAGGAGGAGTTCTATCGGGACATGGGGGACGAACTCCTGGTCCTGCCCCGGCTGGACGACCTGGTGCGGGACCGGCTGGCCGTGCTCCAGGGGGGCTTGTACGTCCTCACCCCCAAGGGCCGGGCCCTGGCCGGGCTCATGGCCGCCTGGCGCCGCCTCCTGGGCGCGGGGCAGGGGGGATAACCCTATGGAACCTTTCCTCGCCCATAACCTCTGGCACCTGGCCAGCCCCGTGGCCGGGCTGGCCGTGGACGTTGCCATCCAGGTGGCCTGGCATAGGGTCCAGAAAAAACTTTTGCGCTCGGTGGCGGCGGGCTTTGCCTGCGGCCTTGCAGCCACCTTTTTCCTGGACGCCTGGGCCCTGGCCGCCTGGAGGGCCGGGGACCCGTGGGTCCTTTTGGCCAATGCCCTCATCTTCTGCGCCCTGGGCTACGGGTATTTCCACTTCATCAACCTGGGGGAGACCGCCCGGCGCATCCGCATCCTCCTGGAGATCCGGGCTGCCGGCGGGAGCCTTTCCCAGGACCGCATCCTGGACGCCTACAACGCCCGGGCCATGGTCCGGGCCCGGCTGGCCCGGCTCAAGGGCAAGCGCCAGGTTCTCTGGGAGAACGGCCGTCTGAAGGCCCGGCCCTCGTTCCTCCTTGTCGCGGTGCGGGTCATGGCCCTTTTCCGCCGGGTCCTGTTCGGCCCGGTCCGGTCCTGAGAAAAAATCGCCTCCAGCAGACCTTATTTTCCTTCCCGAAAACATTCCTCCAAACTCTTAACATCCCCCCTTTTTTTTGTTGCACTCCACAACATATTGTGTTAGCGAAGTTGCCAACGTACAAGTCCATCGTCACTTGGCAAGGGGGCGATGGACCTGTAAGTGCCAATCAGTACAGGATTTTCCGTTATTCTATCGTTGACAGATCGTGAATAGTTCGGTAACTGGGCTTTCCTGCCGGGGTGTGCCTTGGCGAGGAGGTGAAACAGCCCGGTCCGCAAAGTATGGATGCGGACCCATGAGAGAACCGGGCCCAATGGCGAAAAAATACACGCTCTACATCATACCGGAACAGGGCGCGGCCACGCGGCAACTCCACCTGTCCCGCTGGCACCTGGCTGCCTTCCTGGTGCTGGCCTGCGGGGTCCTCGCCGGACTGGGCTTGTTTCTGCAGGACTACCAGGGCCTGAAGGGCGGCCAAAGCGACCGGGACTGGATGCAGACCCGGCTCATCCTCCAGCAGGAGGAGATTCTTGACCAGCGCGGGCAGATCCAGGCTTTTGCGGTCCGGATGAACGGGTTGAAGGACACCCTGGCCGATCTTCAGGACTTCGAGCACAAGATCCGGGTCATGGCCAATCTGGAAGACGCGGGCCCCGAGGATGTCGAGGGCGGCCAGGGACTCCTGGGCATGGGCGGCTCCATGCCCGATGACCTGGACCCGTCCCTTTCCCTGGAAGCCCCCCATGCGGGCATGGTGCGGGAGATGAACGATCAGGCCATGGAACTGGCGGCTCTGTCCACCCGCCAGGAGCAGGGCTTCGAGAGCCTGTACCAGCACCTGGAGGAGCAGCGGGACCTCCTGGCCTGCACCCCCTCCACCCGGCCCCTGACGGAAGGTTGGGTCTCCTCCCGATTCGGCATGCGCATCTCGCCTTTCACCGGTGAAAAGGAATTCCACAAGGGCCTGGATCTCGCGGCTCCCTTTGGCACCCCGGTCATCTGCCCGGCCAACGGCCGGGTGATTTTCGTGGGCCGCAAAGGCGGCTTCGGCCGCATGATCGCCATCGACCACGGCCACGGGACGATCACCCGCTATGCCCACCTCAGCCGGATCAGGAAGAAGAAGGGCGATTGGATCCGGCGGGGCGAAAGCATCGCCGAGGTTGGGAACACGGGCCGTACCACGGGCTCCCACCTGCACTATGAGGTGCTGGTGAACGGCATTCCCACCAATCCTGAGCGATACATCCTCAACTGATCCGCCCGTTTGCCCCCTTTCCGAAAAGCCCGCCTTGCATAAACCCATCGCCCTGTCTTATATTTAGGGGTTAAGTCGGAGGCGTGTCCTCTGTTCGTTCATCCATTTCCATGTCCTGGAAGGGCCGCCGGGCGGCCGAATAGTTTGGGGAATCGATATGGCCAACCTGCTGGAAAAGATTTTCGGAACCAAAAACTCGCGGGAAATCAAGAGGCTCATGCCCCTGGTGGAGGCGGTGAACAGCCTGGAGCCGAAATTCCAGGCCATGACCGACGCCGAGTTGGCCGCCATGACCCCCCGGTTCAAGGAACGCCTGGAAAAGGGCGAGCCCCTGGACGACCTTTTGCCCGAGGCTTTTGCCGTGGTCCGGGAGGCGTCGGTGCGCACGTTGAAGATGAGGCACTTCGACGTCCAGATCATCGGCGGGGTGGTCCTCCACGAGGGCAAGATCGCGGAAATGAAGACCGGCGAGGGAAAGACCCTGGTGGCCACCCTCCCGTCCTACCTGAACGCGCTCACCGGCCGGGGGGTGCACATCATCACGGTGAACGACTACCTGGCCCGCCGGGACACGGAGTGGATGGGCCAGATCCACCGTTTCCTGGGCCTTTCCGTGGGCTCCATCCTCCACGGCCTGGACGATCCCGAACGCCAGGCGTCCTACGGCGCGGACATCACCTACGGCACCAACAACGAGTTCGGGTTCGACTACCTCCGGGACAACATGAAATATTCCCGGGAGCAGTTCGTCCAGCGGGACCCCCATTACGCCATCGTGGATGAGGTGGACTCCATCCTCATCGACGAGGCCCGGACGCCGCTCATCATCTCCGGCCCGGCCGAGCAGTCTACCCAGCTCTACTACCAGGTGGACATCATCATCCCCAGCCTGGCCAAGGAGCGGGACTACGATATTGACGAGAAGGCCCGCACCGTGGCCCTCACCGAGGAGGGCGTGGCTCGGGCCGAGAAGATGCTGGGCCTGGAGAATCTCTACGACCCCAAGAGCATCGAGATCCTTCACCACGTGAACCAGGCCCTTAGGGCCCACACCCTGTTTCGCCGGGACGTGGACTACATCGTGAAGGAGGGCGAGGTCATCCTGGTGGACGAGTTCACCGGCCGCCTCATGCCCGGACGGCGCTACAGCGAGGGGCTCCATCAGGCCCTGGAGGCCAAGGAAAAGGTCAAGATCGAGAACGAGAACCAGACGCTCGCCACCATCACTTTCCAGAACTATTTCCGCATGTACGACAAGCTGGCCGGCATGACGGGCACGGCCGACACCGAGGCTGCGGAGTTCAAGAAGATCTACGAGCTCGACGTCATGGTGGTGCCCACCAACCAGCCCATGATCCGGACGGACTTTTCGGATGTCATTTACCGCTCCAAACGGGAGAAGTTCGATGCGGTCATCGAGGAGATAAAAGACTGCCACCGCCGGGGCCAGCCCGTGCTGGTGGGCACCATCTCCATCGACGACTCGGAGAAGCTGGCCAAAAAGCTCTCCCTGATAGGACTGCCCCACGAGGTGTTGAACGCCAAGAACCATGAAGGGGAGGCACAGATCGTGGCCATGGCCGGGCAGAAGGGCCAGGTGACCATCTCCACCAACATGGCCGGCCGGGGCACGGACATCGTCCTGGGCCAGGGCGTCACGGATCTGGGGGGCCTCCACATCCTGGGCACCGAGCGCCACGAGAGCCGCCGCATCGACAACCAGCTCCGGGGCCGGGCCGGCCGCCAGGGGGACCCCGGGTCCTCCCGGTTTTTCCTGTCCCTGGAGGACGACCTGCTCCGGATCTTCGGCGGCGAGCGCATCCAGGGGTTCATGAACCGGATGATGGAGGAGGGCGAGCCCATTGAGCACAGCCTGATCTCCCGGGCCATCGAGAACGCCCAGCGAAAGGTGGAAGGCCACAACTTCGACATCCGCAAGCAGCTCATCGAATACGACGATGTGATGAACCAGCAGCGGGAGGTCATCTACCGCCAGCGCCGGGAGGCCCTTTCCGGCGAATCCCTCCGTCCCTCCATCGAGGAAATGGTGGAGGACATCGCCTACGGGATCGCCGCAACCAGCGCCGACGACCGCCAGAGGCCCGAGGACTGGGATTGGAAGGCCATCAACGACGGCATCTACAAGACCTTCGGCCTGCGCATCAATCTGGACGGCGACGCCATGAGCGGCCTTTCCATGGAGGGCCTGGCCGGGATCATCCGGGATGTGGCCATGACCGCCTACGGGGAGAAGGAACAGAGCGTGGGCGAGGGGGAGATGCGCCATCTGGAGCGCATGATCACCCTCCAGGTGGTGGACCAGCTGTGGAAGGACCACCTCCTGTCCATGGACCACCTGAAACAGGGCATAGGGCTCAGGGGCTACGCCCAGCAGAACCCCTTGATCGTGTACAAAAAAGAGGGGTATGAGATGTTTGTTGACCTCATCACCCGGGTCAAGGCCCAGGTGGTGCGCATCCTGTTCCATGTCCAGATCCAGGAGCCCGCCGAGGTCATGGAGATGAAACGGCCCCCCAGGCAGCAGCTGGCCTTTTCCCATGGAGATGCCTCGGAGGCGAAAAAAAAGCCGGAAAAGCGGTCCTCCAAGAAGGTGGGCCGGAACGATCCCTGTTCTTGCGGCAGCGGGAAAAAATACAAGAAATGCTGCGGCACCTGATGCCCAACGGAAGATAGAAGGTCCAGGACCATGAAAATGGAAATCCTCGATTCTCCCGGGTGCCCCGGGTTTTCGGCGGCCGGCGTGGCCGCCGGGCTGAAGAAGAAAGCCGGCGTCCCGGACCTCGGGCTCATTGTCTGCGACGCCCCGGCCGCGGCCGCCGGGGTGTTCACGAAAAACGTGGTCCAGGCGGCTCCCGTGCTTTTGGACCGTGAGCGCGTGGCCTCGGGCCGGTGCCGGGCCGTGCTGGCCAATTCCGGCTGCGCCAACTGCTGCACCGGGCAAGCGGGCATGGACGCGGCCCGGGAAAGCTCGGCCGCCGTGGCCCGGGCCCTGGGAGTGGGCGAGGAGGAGGTTTTGCTTGCCTCCACCGGAGTCATCGGCCTGCCCCTGAACGCGGTCAAGGTGGCAACGGCGGTCCCGGGGCTGGCAACGGCCCTTTCCCCGGACGGGTTCCCGGATTTCGCCCGGGCCATCATGACCACGGACACCGTGCCCAAGCTCCGGGCCGTGCGGGTTTTTGCCACAAGCGGCCCCATCACCGTCCTGGGGGTGGTCAAGGGCTCGGGCATGATCCGGCCGGACATGGCCACCATGCTGGGATTTTTGTGCACCGACGCCCGGGTTTCCCCGGCGGCCCTGAAGGACATCCTGGTGCAGGGGGCGGACCAAAGCTTCAACCGCCTCACCGTGGACGGGGACACCTCCACCAACGATACTTTGCTTTTTCTAGCCTCGGGGCGCTCCCCGGTCCCGGAAAGGGAGGCCCTGGGGCTCCTGTCCGAGGCGGCCTTTTTTCTCATGCGCGAACTCGCCCTGGACATGGCCCGGGACGGCGAGGGCGCCACCAAGCTGGTGATCATCAAGGTGCGGGGCTGTGAAAACGGGCAAGCCGCCCGGCAGGTGGCGGACACCATCGCCAACTCGCCCCTGGTCAAGACCGCATTTTTCGGGGAAGACGCCAACTGGGGAAGAATCCTGGCGGCTGCCGGCCGGGCCGGGGTGCCCTTTGACCCCTCGAAGACAGCCATCTTTTTCGACGATGCGCAGATGGTGGCCCGGGGATTCGGCCTGGGGCCCGAGGCCGAGGCGGCGGCCACTCTGGTACTGAAGAAGCCCGAATACACCGTGACCGTGGACCTGGGCAACGGCCCGGGCCAGGCCGAGGCCTTCACCTGCGACATTTCCCTGGACTACGTGCGCATCAACGCGGACTACCGGAGCTGAGGCGGACAGCCTGAGCCGGGGGAGGGAGGCTTCCGGGAGGCCTGGAGCTGGCCTTGCCTCTCCAGGCCCGGATTCCATCGCGTTTCCCAAACCCCCGCGTCCTTGCCCGGGGCCGGGTTCCGTGGTATACAATTTTGTCCGGCGTTCGCCCGGGCCTGCCGTGAAAACCCTCCATCCCTTTTTCTGTCAATCCGGGCGGGTGGTGCGGCCCTTCGAGAACCCATTTTTTCCAGGAGTTTCCCATGGGCATGAACAACGTGATTTTTCTGGAAGTCATCGAGTGGTTCGACGAGACCGGGAAGCAGATGGTCCAGCGCATCCCGGAGCAGGGCTCGGGAGAGATCAAGTACGGGGCCCAGCTCACGGTGCGGGACAGCCAGGCCGCCGTGTTCTTCTACCAGGGCCGGGCCTTCGACGCCATCGGCCCGGGCCGCCATACCCTGAAAACCGCCAACATCCCCGTCCTCACCAAGATCCTGTCCATCCCCTGGGCCATGAACAGTCCGCTCCGGGCTGAGGTCTACATGGTCAACATGAAGACCTTCACGGATCTGAAGTGGGGCACCCGGGACCCCGTGGCCTTCAAGGA
>Ga0180009_10008035_pt1 | contig 10578 bp, 24 predicted proteins | sample OS_PC_MetaG_FD_123537 | JGI IMG/M metagenome (GOLD analysis project Ga0180009, IMG submission 123537) | Groundwater microbial communities from the Aspo Hard Rock Laboratory (HRL) deep subsurface site, Sweden - OS_PC_MetaG | ecosystem: Environmental > Aquatic > Deep subsurface > Groundwater... | reverse complement strand
TTTAAATCTTCACCTAACCCTTCTGGATACCCATCAGAATGTCTATAAACTATTGCTCGTGTTACCCCATCTTTCTGAAAATGTACTGTTGCTCTTGTACTCATAATTTTATCCTCCTTTCTATGTTACTTCTACATATTTCAATGCTGTTTGTAATAGATGATTATAATCTCCAGTCATTGATTCTTGTAAATATTTTGTGATATACTCCTGATCTGCCCCTGCTGATCTGAGGGCACGTTTGACCCGTCCCATTATACCGTAGTAGGCATTTCCATTTTCTCCTACTAATCTTACAGTCGGTCTTTTTTCTGGTTTTCTCATTTATTTACCTCCTTCCAGTAAGTACTACATTTAAAACAACAAATTATAGGAATATCATGTCTACCAGTTAAAGGGTTAAATTGGTATACTTTGCGTTGTTGCTGTTTCGGGTGTTCACATTTGTCTTTCATTAGTTACCTCCTTTCTTAATATATTATTTTTTATTAGAGCTTCACAGATAGGACAAGGTTTTATCCCAGTTAAAGTATTGGGGTATGGTTTTGATTCTACCCTGTACCCAGGAAATAACTGTGGGTAAAAATCTCCATGAAAACAGTGGGGGGGCTGTATCGTTATCGTATGGCGTCCTTCTGCAGACTTAAAAAATTTGAATTTTGGTCCCTTTCTTCTGTTCAAATATCTATTACTCATACGCCCCTCCATTTACCCATCTGTCAAACCTCTTATATTCCCATGCCGTTTCATCTTTGGGCTTGGTATGCTTGGAATATGAAACAATCTCACCATGTGACCCTAAAACAATACTTTCCAGATCGTGGACATTAACGACATCTCCGAATAGCGTGATTTCTTGATCAGCTATTAATGTGATTTTAGTTGAATGGCTCATTCCTCTTACCTCCTTTCTTTTACTTTCAGTATAACACACTTTCTGTTTAAACTTACGAAAAAAATGTGTTTATTTTAATTTATTTTCACATTTTTTAATACTCAGGTCTGTAAAAGAGAATACTATGTCTTTTATATACTCCTTTTGACTGCCCCCTACATACTTTGTTAGTGCCTCTGAGATCGTTTGTGTGCTATCATAATACTCACGCAGGATCATAACCCCTAAATGGATATTATTACCAATATAGAAAATCTGCTTGCCTTTGACATTCAGTTTTTTGAGTTTTTCCTGATGGAATTTAACATTGATCTGCATCAGACCTTTACAGCCAGCGTTCGACACCAGAGTTGATCTGAATGTAGATTCCCTCTCGATCACGGCTATTATGAGTTCTGGAGGAAGTTGGTATTTTATTGAGTATTTATGAACTGCTTTGGCTATTTCTGTGGTGATAATTGGATCTAATTTTGGTTGCTTCGTCTGGATTAATTTGGAAAGATATATATAGGGAGGTGGTTTTGGCAAGATTTTTGGATGAGATTGTTGCGGAGTCATGCTATCTATCTGACTTGCTCCAAATACTACTATTAAGCCAAATAGTATGATTAGTAAATAATATTTTCTATTCATAATTTTACCTCCTTTCATTATTTAAAATGGTAGAAATTGTACTCCAACTAATATCAATCCTTTTGTCTTTTGCTCTATGATAGATTGATTCAGTTTCTCTCGCCCAATTTGAACAAAAAGATATATGTATGTGTCCTTTATGCTCATTTGGTGATTCTTCGGCCCGCCAGCCTCCAGGTATTAAGCCACAACACCAACATCTCCTATGAGCAGTTGAAAAATTAGTAGTGGAGCAGTTTTTTGGTTGAATGTAAATATATGGTGTAAAGAAAGATTCAATGTGCTTATAGTCATCATTGTTATAGGTAATCATTAAATGATATGCAATTTTAACTAAAGGGAGAACCTTAATGACTAATTCATCAACCCCAACTTGGTATTCCCTATTGGATTTAACCACATCCTGTTTTAGTAGGCTCCAATGTGCAAATTGATAGTTTTTACTTACTTTTAGTTTCTTTTGTTTATGTAAATACTTATTAACTTTTGGGGTATATACTGTTTTAACAAGGTAAAGCATTCTCTCTATTTGAGAATAATCTACCTTTGCTGATTTCTTACTGTTTAGGTGTCTGGATGTTAAAGCGTAATTTGATATTATATCCAAGCCACCTTTAGATTTTGGTAGTATATGATCAATAGCCATGTCTTCAAAACCAATGTTTTGGCCTGTATAGAAACACTTACCACCAAATGCTTTATACATGGCTTCGCGTAGAGCTGGATCAGTGGTTGGGGAAGTATTCATTTTTTTACCTCCTTTCATTTTGCTTGAGAATTTTTGGGTGTTGTTATGCCTTTTTAATAATCTTATGCCTTCTATTAGTGAGACCATCTTTTTTGAATTTCTTTGTCATTACCTTGGTGTAGAATTCTTGCCAGTATTCACGGTTAAAATTTGCTCTACTGTTACATGAGTTGCAAATAGTGATCAGATTTAATGGATGACAATTTTTCTTTATGTAGTCGATATGGTGTACACATATTCTCTTAGAATTTTTCCGACAATGTGGATTTTGACATTGATGATTATCCCTTTTTCTGATATTTTCTTTAAATCCAGATTTGATCCATATTGGACAGTATGGTTTTGTTGTGATACCTCCTCTCCAGTTATAACTATTTTCTCCACTTATTTTATCTATTGCCTCTGGTGACCATCTACGAAATATTGGACATGCTGCTTTACATCCATCTGAACAATATAAACGGTTTTCTCCTCCTGCCATAGTTGTTAAACAGTGAATTCTATTTTTTACTTCTAAAGTAGTAGGACGGAAATATTTACCACAGTAAGTACACCGTGCTAATATATGCCCATTACCATCATCTTTTGGATCTTCCTCTATTGTAAGTTTATGTGCATATAATGTTAAGGATGCTTTAGATGTATGGTATCTTTGCCTATTGTAGGTTCTACTACGTTCTTTTATTTTTTCTTTGTGTTTTTCATTATATTTTTTATGATAGCTATGTACTTTGTCTAAATTTTTTTCACTCCATTGTTTTGCATTTTTTTGTATTTTATCTATATTGTTTTGCCGATAGTATTTGGCTTGTGTACGTGTGCATTCTTTACATTTTTTTATTAAATAGTTACTTCCTTTATGCCAATAAAAATATTCTTTTGTGGCAGGAAACTCGTTACCACACCCATTGCATTTTTTTAATTCCATAGAGCCTTCTCCAAAAAAGAAAACCTGAGAGTAGTTGGAGTTAAACAGAAACTCTCCCAAGCCTCGCGACATGGGAACTCTCAGGTTAAATTCTGTATTTCTGTTTTACCAACTATTTATATGGTAACACACTTCTTCTGGAGAAGTCAAGCATTATTTTTCCATCAAAGCCAGCCCATATCTGAGTACACGGAAAGCCTCTCACCTGTATGTAAAATCAGGTGGCGGTTTCCAAGATCTAACATGTCAACGATCAGTGCTTGGTCCTTACCTTCTGCACGACGAAGAACCCTACCTATTTTTTGAATTAGTTGTAGTTCGCTCCGTCCGCCTCCAGCTAGTACCAAAACATCAAGTGCACGAATATTTAATCCTTCCATCCAACTGACAGTGGCCAAGCAAGCGTTAATCTCTTTTTTTATTAATTGTTTTTTAATCTTTTCCCTATCACTTTGTGGCATACTCCCCTGCACAAATGGTATTTGATAACCTAATTGTGCTTCTATTTCTTGCTGTAGAAGTATTCCATGTTCTATATGAGTAACAAATACCAAAACGGTTTTGTTGCTATCTACAAATCCCTTGACAATTCCGCCAATTTGTCTATTTCTTGGAGCATTCTCGGTGATGCCCTGGGTATATGCACCAGCCTCCAACCGTTCCCCATTTACCAACTTACCATTTTCTCTAATTTGTTCATATTTATCTTGGTACTTCCAAACATCTCTAAGACTCTGTGGAAACTCTGATTTTATGAGTTTCAACTTTGGCTCAGCAAGTATTTGGAGATCTGCTGCTTCTTGAATTGTTAGCCTCCCAAGAATAGGCCCCAGCAGTCCCTCATAAACAAGTTGGGACTCTTTTTGTTTTAAAGGGGTTGCTGACAATCCTAAACGAATTGGGGCCAACATATTTCCAAGTACTGTACTATATTGAGAATCTTGTTTTGATACTCTATGTACTTCGTCAACTATGACCATATCAAAATAATCTATATATTGTTCAGCTGGCAATTTACTGAAGCTTTGAATAGTTGATACAACAATCCGTTTGGACGGATTGGCTACTTTATTCCCTCCCCCGAAAAGCTCTACATCTTTGAAATTAAAACGTGAAAGTTCATCGAATATTTGCTGTGTTATAGTAGTCGTATGAGATAAAATTAGGATTTTTGCTTTTGGGTAGCATGATATAATACCTAAGAATATCAAGGTCTTACCCGATCCTGTTGGGGCAATCAAAAGCCCTCTTTGCTTCGCACACGCTGCATCTATCAGCTTCAACTGATCTTCTCTAAATTCTTTAAATCCAGGACCCTTGAGAATCGGAGGGTTCTGTCTTGGAATGGTAATTTCCTTACCTATCACCTCAAGTGGTATGCCCTGCTCTTCCATCCATTTCCGTACTCTGGGAAGTAGCCCTGTATAAAAACACCAATGAGTTTTTCCCTGGAAAGAGAATGCAGATTTTCTGTAGGTGTGTCTGGTTTTCCTAAATGGACCCTGTTTCCAATAGATGGCCTCGTAAGATAAAAGCGGGAACAGTATTTTTCCATCCTCCACAGAAATCTGACATTCAACACTATCAAGAATTTCAATTTTCATTTATGGTTTCCTTTTCCATCAAATGTTGTAGGGGATCTTCACTATCAATTTTAGATAGTGACAGCCACACTTCTTTATTATTTGGTAGTTGAATAACAAAGCCACATTCATCTACAATATTACCAAATTCTTCTTTTAATTCATTAAACATTTTATTTTCTCCTTCCCTTTCATAAAGTCGCCAGTTCTTCTGTAAACCTATTCAACTCTGATATGACTCTTCTAATATCCCTTGTCGGCCACCCCAATGCCTTCAGATAGTGGTAAACGAGTTGTTTGTTTGGTTTCATTAGTTTTTGTAGATCTTCTATCGCATCTTGTATACTATTCAATGCCATTTTTCTTCCACGTATATATCTGAATACTGCCCTCTTTGTTAGCACACCTCCAAATAACAGTTGGGATAACTCTCCTGGTGTGTTAAATAATACATAAAGAACAAACTTTGCCTCTACTGTTAATTTCTCAAGTGTTTGATTTACCATCGCAGACCTCTCTGGATTATCTGCTCCCATAAGTAGTACTGTCGCTTCTGTCATATATTACCCTCCTTTCTTTGTCACATTCCAAAATTCTGTTAACTGTTCCCAAATCCAATCAGCCATTTTTATAACTTCTCCATATCTTACTGAAAAAGAGGTATCATATTTTGTCTTATAGATGTCTCCAAATTTTGCGTTATCAATTGTTAGTGAATTTAGTGATCGTTGCTCCCATTTTACAGCACAGATGGAATCTGAGTTTCTATGCTCAAAGAATATAGTATTTAACTGCCTCTCATAATCCTCTGATCTAAGAGAAATGATATATCCTTGTTCCCTACAGTTTTCCCACCTTGCAATTTTTGGCGTCGCCTTATATTTTTTCCATTCCTCGTCCCAGCTATCATCTATCCCACTATAGTGAGATAAATATGCTAATACTGCTCTCGCTTGATAGTTTGCTCCATCTTGTAAATAGTTATGTAAGTCTTGCACTTTATCCTCCTTTCATATGGTCTTTTAACTCCTTCACCGTAAAATAAAAAACGTCCGATCTCTTCTTACCCGGCCATGTCTGTAGAACCTCAGCATCATCTTTTTGTTGGAGAAGTTCTTCTAATGTACTACATTTTTTAATTGTTTCCTCATCATTTACAATAAATGGGGAAGGTTGTTTTTCCTCTGCTGGAATTGATAGAACAAACTGATTGAAAAACGGTTTAGTGTCCTTTCTAAAGCCTTTAGTATCTACCTTTGCCATCTGCTTTTCCTCCTTTCTTGATGATGGGTTTTGGTGGGTGCTTCTCTCTATATAGCCAGAGAAGTTGCCTGCCTTGTTCACAGTTCTTACACACCTTTGTTTTTATTTTCTGCCTTTCAATACATGCTTTTGTTGGTATTTGTTTCAATAGTTTATCACATCGTATAAATGATGTAATAATTAATTCACCACAGCCATCATCTTGAGAAATATCTCTCTTTGTTATAGGGCATAGTCTGGTCGTAGCCTTCCGTTTTTTCTTTGGTATTTCCCAGAATGTTTGGCAGAACCTACATTTTTCATACATTATTGTCCCTTTCGGGGATGGTTGAAAACCCCCGCCTTTCAGGCGGAGAATGATTAATATTTATACTTGACATTATGTAAATTTTAATATATTGTATAACCAATATGAGAAAAGCCTTTCAATATAGGATATTTCCGAATAAAGCTCAGACGAAAAAGCTTCAAAAAGGCCTTGATGCTTGTCGCTGGCTGTATAATCATTTCCTTGAGCAGCGCAAAATATCTTGGGAATCTGAAAAGAAAAGCCTTTCTCGATATGATCAAACCAAAACAATTCCCATACTCAAAAAAGACCATCCATTTTTGAACAATGCTTTCAGCCAATCGCTTCAGGATGTTTCCACACGAATCGATCTTGCTTTCCGTGCGTTTTTTCGCAGATGCAAGGCTGGTGAAAAACCTGGATACCCTCGTTTTCGTGGTAAATTCAGGTACAATTCTTTTACTTATCCTCAAAGTGGGTTCAAACTTCTCAAAAACGTTGTTCAGCTTTCCAAAATAGGCGGAGTCAAGATTAAACTTCACCGGCCTATTGAGGGGCAAATTAAAACCTGCACCGTTAGACGATCCGCAACAGGGAAATGGTACGTCTGTTTTTCGTGTATCGTAACCCATATTCCAGTAGATAAGCCGGTTGAGCCTGCTATCGGTATAGATATGGGGCTTGTCTCTTTTGCAACCTTCTCCGATGGTTCTAAGATAAAGAACCCCCGTTTTTTTAAGCAGGAACAAAAAGAACTTACTATGGCGCAGCGCAACCTTTCCAAGCAGACCAAGGGATCTAAACTTCGCACCAAAGCTCAAAAGGTGATTGCTCGTGTTCATGAAAGAATTGCATGGAAACGCAGTAATTTTTGCCATCAGGAATCTCGAAAACTTGTTAATAAATTTAACACTGTTGTTGTTGAAGACCTGTCTATCAACGACATGAAGAAAGACAATTTTCGTTGTATTAATAAATCCATTTCCGATGTTGCATGGGGACAATTTTTTAATCTTCTCGAATACAAGGCAGAATGGGCTGGTAAACGAGTGATTAAAATCAATCCGGCATATACAAGTCAAACCTGTTCCTCTTGTGGGAACCGGCATAAGCTTAGTTTGTTGGATCGTATCTATCATTGTCCCTGCTGTGGTCTCTCAATGGACCGCGACGAAAATGCGGCAATCAATATTTTAACCTTGGGAACGCAAGGTTTGGGAAAGGACTTGCAGTCCTTAGCCCTTGAAGCCCCCTGCTTATAGCGGGGGGAGCGTTCACTTTTGTTTTATGCCATCCACAAATGCTTCCAATATTTTGGTTATATAATAAGATAAACTACGCCCCTCTTTCTCTGCTAATTTTTTTAGTTGTGCTACCATAACTGGTGGTAGTGTCAATGAGTAGATCTGTTTTCTTGTTTCTATGGACATATTTTTACCTCCTTTCTAAATATAGCCTTTTTCTTCCAATGCTGTCCAACTACGTTTTATTGCTTTTTGTTCCCCAAATATGGAGCAGGGGCATTTATGCTTCCAATAATCTACACCAGATATATTAATGAAGTTATAGCATATTTTACATGGGGAAGAATCATAGTCCTTTCTATACAATACACTATCTGCACCAGTGTGGGGAGCTGCGGGGCAATACATACAAGTATTTTCTTTCTCCAAGATTATTATTAACTTTTTGGCATGGATTGCTTCTGTATACTCTCTTTTCATAATTTACCTCCTTTCCATAAATTTTAGATATAGTACTCCATTGGAATTTATCTTATCCATATACCTTTAATTATGTCTGTAGGCCACACTATACCCTGCCCAGTCTGGATGTTTGCATTTGAACTCTCTTTCAATACTATCATAACTCGCGAAATGCTCCTCTGGGGTATCCAACCATAAATCAAGCCACTCACTTAAAGACTTAACGTGGGTTGATCCTGGACCAGCATACTGCCCCAATCCCCATTGGACGAGTGTTTCCTCACCAACTAAGCAAGTGAACTCTTTTGGATCATCCTGCGCCATATTTTCCCAATATTCTCTTGCCATTTCACCAGCCTCTTCCGAACTTTCAGCAAGGTAGAATTCTTGACCGTCCTCTATTTCTATCATTGGTAAACCACTGTGGTCGTTAGCTTTATCGGGATCAAGAACCACTCTTTCATTATCGATGTGTGCTACTATCATTATTTACCTCCTTTCTTTTCCTAATATTTTCCCTCATTTCCAACCCGATGATTTTTCTGCATTTTTTACAAAGTATAGATAGTTTTGTTTCTTTGGTAATTGGATTTGTTACTCTGAACTCTTGTTCAATTTGTTCTTTTAAGAATATAGCATAACATTTTTGGCATTCCCCATTACCTCGTTTCCTTTCCATTTCTAAGTCTGTCATCTTAAGCATAGATTGAAAAATATTTTCATAGTTTTCCTTATGGATATCTATTAGTGGTATGTAGTTCATTTTATTACCTCCTTTCTTACTCATCTGGAAATGGTTTGTAGCTTTTACAACTTTCTGCCATTGTAGCAAGGACTGCCACGGGTTCTCTGATGATATGTGTTTTGTCAAGACCTTCTGTAACTTTTAAATACAGATAACAAATGGGCACGTTTTCACAATTTATGCAGTTTATTTTCATAATCATTCCTCCTCCCTGATGTTGGGTAGTTTAAAAGTGTCCAAATCGTACCACGTTGAAAACCCACACTCGCATATTTTCTGATATATACCCGTGGGATAATCCGTTTTAACTGGGCGGCTCTCTATGTGTCTGCCACATTGGAAGCAGTAAACAGCGTTATGCGATTGATATTTTGGGAACTCTTTCTTCATCTTTATCCCTCCTTCCTGATATTGGGTTTATAGCCCTGTAACATATTTTGCACTGCATTTTTTTGTTGTAGTGGCCCAACAAGAACTCTTCTGAGTCGAAAACCCATGTTGAAGGGGTGTCAATTACCAGCCCACATAATGATTCATTAGATTCTTGTTTTTTACAATGATATTTCATAATCATTCCTCCTTTCTCCCAATGTTGGGAGTGTTATCTGTCTTCTGGTTTTGTTTTTGAGTTGTAAACAACAGCTCTACATAAAGGGCATATGGCTATATAGCCATACCCAAACTCAATAATTTTAACCCTCTCTCCACAACATTTTATTTCTGATTCTTTCATCTCTATCCCTCCTTACTGAAAAAGTCATTAAAGGCTGCTTGGTCCACAGGCGCTTCAGTCACTTTTGCCGCTGCCATCCTGGCCCTACCTGATTCGGTGTGGTTTGTTTTGTGTATATCGCAGTAAATTATCGGATACCCACATTGACAATATCCGTCTACAACTATAGCAACTGTATTGTTATGGCAGTCGCACCCGTAATTCACCAGGCTACAAGTGTCACAGTACCCATTGTTTTGCGTACAATACATATTCTCCATCGTTCATTCCTCCTTTTATTTCATATTATATCACACTTTTCTGAAAAATACACAAAAAATCTTGAGAATTTTTAGGGTTTGTCTAATTAATTTCTGAAATAGCAGGAACCTCCTCCCCATATTTCACCACCTTCTGTACCATACTTGGGTTCTCAGTGTCTTTGGCCGCACCTGTTTTCAGATTTAATACCCGCACTATGGGAGTGCGGGTGTCATGGATGAATAATAAATTGTTTTGTTCAAGAATTAGTTTCATGGTTTACCTCCTTTCTTTATTATGGGATTTACTTTGTGAAATTAAGTAGCCAATCAATGTCCCATTCAATGTCAATACTTGTGCCATATGTTTCTTATTTTGTTAATATTTGTAAGATACCCTCTACAAATAGCTTTTCCAGTATCATCATTTCCGAGACCGTTGGAAATTAGATCGTGAGCAAAAGACTCCACCGCCACTCGAATAGTCATAGCCTCACCATCACTTAATAATTTATCATTTATTGTAATTTTTGGTTCTTTAAACATTTGCATAACTAATCTCCTTTCTTTATAGTGTATAGGTTGATACTCTTTTACCCTTCAATCGCTCTCATTTTGCCTCTAAAGGGCTTTAAAATCAATTTTTATTTACTATTGCTTGAGAATTTTTCACCTTTGTTATACAGCTTAGATGCATAGATGTTGGCGTACCTATCCACTTCACAATCTTGGTCATATAGTTCTTTGGTTGCCTGGACTGATCCCAATTCTTTCACTTTGGTTTTGATGAAGTCTTTTTGATCCTGTTCAAATGAC
>Ga0180009_10008033_pt1 | contig 10584 bp, 10 predicted proteins | sample OS_PC_MetaG_FD_123537 | JGI IMG/M metagenome (GOLD analysis project Ga0180009, IMG submission 123537) | Groundwater microbial communities from the Aspo Hard Rock Laboratory (HRL) deep subsurface site, Sweden - OS_PC_MetaG | ecosystem: Environmental > Aquatic > Deep subsurface > Groundwater... | reverse complement strand
TAATCAAGCTGAGAACCTCCTTTTAAATCGAGGCCCAGATTAATTTCCAGGTTTTGGATTGCTTGAGGCGTTTTGGATAAAATCTTGGTTTGAATACTTGTTGGTAAATCAACAAAACCAAGTAAGAGGGTAACGGCTAGAATTGCGGCTAAATGCCAAGTTGCTTTTAATTTCATAATGGTATATTAATTTTTAGATAATTTTGCGTCTAAATCTTCATTATTGCCTTTTCCTTTACGTCCGTAGTCATCTTCAATTTTTACTACGTCGCTTAACTCGGGCGTTGAGACTTCAAATATTTTTGTGTCCTCTATTGCTTCGGCGCGGTGCACAGTATAGGGAAGTATATCGATTTTGTCACCGGGATTTAGGATTTTTTCTTCGAGATTTTTTATGTCTTTGCCAAATGTGCATTTAATTTTTCCACTAAATACATATTGCGTCTCAATTTTATGCTCATGATATTGCAGCGAAAATCTGTGGCCTTTTTTGATTTCCAAAATTTTGCCCGCATACTTTTCGTTGTGGGCGAACCAGATTTCTTTGCCCCAAGGTTTTAATTTTATTTCAGTTTTTTTCATTTTAGGTGTTTTTTAACAATATCTTTTACTTTATGACTGGATTTTCTCGGGCAAATTATTAAACCGTCTTTTGTATTTATTACAGCGATATCTTCCAGATCAATAACTGCGATTTTTTTCCCATTTTCATAATTATAAAGGAGTGAGTTTTTGCAGTTATCTTTAATAAAACCGCCTTTTTCAACATTGCCGTCTTTGTTTTTAGGAAGCTCTTTGTACAAGGATTCCCAGGTGCCAATATCGCTCCAACCCAGATCTGCGGGAATGATTCTGACATTATTGTGATTCACTTTTTCCATGATTGCAAAATCGATTGAGATTTTGTTGCAGGCATTGTAATGCTCTTTTGTGATCTGTTTCTCATTATCCGTGCCTAATCCCTCTTTGATTTTCATTAATTTGCTATACAGATCAGGTGCGTGTTTTTTGAATTCACTGAGAATTGAATCAATTCGCCAAACATAATAACCGGTATTCCACAGGTAATTGAAGGAGTTAACGAATTTTTTTGCGGTTTCTAAATCGGGTTTTTCTCTGAATCCTGCGAATTTGTATATTTGAACATCATCAATTGTTTTATCCAGTTTATCGATTTTTACATAGCCAAGATTCACATTGGGGAATTTGGCTTTGACTTCAATAATATTGAGTGTTTTTTCTTTTTTAGCTTGATCGGCGGCAATTTTTAATTTCTTTTGAAATTCTTTGGTATCCTGAATTAAATGGTCTGCATAAATGATACACATTACTTCATTTTCAGATGTTTTTTTTGCGAGGATGGTGGCGGCGTAGCCAATACAAGGGGCTGTATCTCTCATTCCGGGTTCAGCGATAATATGGTCATCTTGAATATTTGCTATTTGCTCTTTTACCAAATCGACATAGTCTTTGTTTGTTGCTACATAGATATCTTCGGGTTTCAAAAAATTTAATCGGTTGTAAGTCTCTTGCAGCAGGGTTTTGTTGCTTACAAGTGAATGAAATTGTTTTGGGAGTTTATCCGTGCTGACCGGCCATAATCTTGACCCTGATCCTCCCGCTAATATAACTGCTTTCATTGATTGATAATTAAGTTATCACCTGTCATTATTTTGGGTTTGTTCAAATCTAGCAGAAACAGTACCGTAGGGGCAATATCTTGTAGTCCATTATTGTTTTTTTTGAGTTTTAATTTATTTTTTTGGGAGGAGATAAAAACGCACGGCACTTTGTTTAAACTATGAGCCGGACACTTACTCCCATCGGGATAAAGCATTTGCTCCGCATTACCGTGATCTGCTGTGAGGAGGATGTCGTAGCTGTTTTTTAGTGCTTTGGGTATTACTTTTTTTAGGCATTTGTCTAGAAATTCCACGCATTTTACTGTTGCCGCTAAATTGCCCGAATGCCCCACAAGATCAGCATTTGCATAGTTCATGAGTATGAAATCGAATTGTTGTTTATTTATCTGTTTTATAGCTTCAGATGTGACTTTAGCAGCGCTCATTTTAGGTTTTAGAGCGTAAGATGGGACTTTTGGTGAGGGGATTAAAATCTGTTTTTCACCGGGATAAGGGTCTTTGCGCTGGCTGTTAAAAAAGAATGTTACATGGGCGTATTTTTCGGTTTCGGCTATTCTTAGTTGTTTTTTTCCTTTGTTTGAGAGGATTTCTCCTAAATTATTTTTTATCTTAACTTCAGGGAAGGCGATATTGGCTATACTTGAATAAGGTCCGAAACAAACAAATTCGGTTTTTACTTTTTTCCGAGGGAATAATGTTTTTTTGTGGTCTACAAAGCTTGCGGTTAATTGTTTTGCTCGATCTGTTCTGTAGTTAAAGAAAATTATGCTGTCATCGGATTTAATCAGACCTTCTTTATTGATGATGATTGGTCTTAGATAATAATCCGTTGTATCACCTTGTTTGTAAGCTTCTTTAACGCCATCAATGGCATTTTTGGCTTCCATTCCTTTGCCTTCTGTTAGTAAGTCATAGGCTACTTTTGTTCTTTTCCAGTTTTTATCTCTGTCCATGGCATAATACCTGCCGACTATAGTTGCTATTTCTCCTACCTTATTTTTCTTAATATGGGAATTTATTTTTTTCAAATATTTCTCGGCTGATTTTTCGGGAACGTCGCGACCATCTGTGATGCAATGAATATAGACTTTGGAAATCTTTTTCTTTTTGGCTAAATCGAGGAGGGCAAATAGATGATTAATGTGAGAATGAACACCTTCGTCTGAAATCATTCCTACAAGATGCAGCGCGCTTTTTTGAGCATTTTTTAGGGATTTTAGAATCACTTTATTTTTGAAAAGATCTCCGTCTTTGATATAGCGATTGATTCTTTCAAGTGACTGCCAGACAATGCGGCCGGCGCCCATTGTGTAGTGACCAACTTCAGATCCGCCCATACTGCCATTTGGTAGTCCGACCGCGTTGCCATGGGTTTTGAGGAGTGTGACTGGGTAGGTTTTTCGTAAATAATCTATGTAGGGTGTTTTGGCTTTTTTAATGGCGTTACCTTTGATGTTTTTGCTTTCTCCAAAGCCATCCAAAACGATTAATAGTACTTTTTTATTTTTTTCCATAATTTTAGTTGATTAATCCTGTGTGACTTAAATACCATCCCGTGATTGCAGCTCCGTAAAAATAGGTTAAAAATGTACCGATACTTAAAAAGGGGGCAAAGGGGATTGCGGTTTTCATTTTGCAATTGCGATTTACGATTAGCAAAAAGATGCTGATTATTGAACCGATCAAATAAGAGATGACCAGGCCGGATAGCGCCAAGGGCCAACCCAGCATTAATCCCATAAAAACTGCGATTCTCAGATCACCGCCGCCGATCCAGCGGCCTTTTGATATTAATATTTGCAGGAAGAAAAAACCAAAGATTATTGTTGCGCCTATGAGTGCGCTAAAAATTGTTGGTGTAAGGGGGTGAATTGTGGCTAAAGCTGCAAAAATAATGCCCGGTAAAAGCACAGAGTCGGCGACCTCCATATATTTTAAATCGTAGACGAAGGTGAAAATGATAATGGAAAAAAAAATGAGCGTTATGATTAGATAAGTCAGATTTGTGGTATTTGTAAATGATTGAGGGAGGTTGACATATGAAATAACGAAAATCAGGGCGGTAGCGAGTTCGGTTAGGGGGTAGGATTTGCTGATTTTCTTTTTGCAGTGGCGGCATTTGCCTTTTAGAAGCAGATAACTGATTATTGGAATTAAGTCTTTTGAGCTGATGCTTTTTTTGCATTTTGGGCAGTATGAGCGGCCGGCTAGCATTGTTTTTAATTTGTTCTCGTGGACTCTGTAGATTAAGGCGTTTAAAAAGCTGCCGGTTGCGGCGCCAAAGATGAATAAAATGATGTAGATGAATGATTCTGGCAAAGTGAGTTTATATTATTGGTTTTTGCGAATAAGATCGTTGTAGCGAATAGCGGCTAAATTGGCGATTGAATTGCCGTCACCTTTTTCGTAGGCGATTTTATAATTTTTTTTTGCCATTTCAAGTTGGTTCTGTTTTTCATGCCAGAGTCCCAGATTTAGGTAGGCCGCGTCCAGTTGATTGTCTAGCTCGATTGATTTATCAAGATTTTTTTTGGCTTCCGTGTATTCGCCTTTTGCGGTTTGTACCCAGCCAAGCAGATTAAAGCTCATTGCGGAATTGGGATAGTCGGTCATGGCTTTATTGGCAATTTCCAATGCTTTATCGGTGTCATCCAAGTGTTCCAAATAAATCCAGACGGGTTTGATGAATAAATTAACGTCGCTGTTGTTGAGTTCGAGGAGTTTTTGATAGGTGTTTGCTGCAGATTCATGTTTTTCGGCGATTAAATACATTTCTCCCAGTCTCAGTAGCGCTTCTTTGCGTGGTGAAAAATCATTTTGCAGTGCTATTTCCATATTATCTATCGCTTGATTCATATCTTTATTGTAGAAGTAGGCGATCGAGAGCAGGTATCGGGTTTCAGGTTTTTCTGGTGCCAGCTTGAGTGCCTCTTTTAGTGCCGAGACAGCTTCCTCAGGTTTTTGGGAGTTTAAGTATGAATAGCCGATTAAAACCCAAGCATCTCGGTAATCATTTTTATTTTTTAAAACTTTTTCCAGCATGGGAATTGCCAATTCATAGGCTTCGACTTGAATGAGGTTTCTGGCTAATAAAGCCTGTAAATAAATTGGTGGCGCTCCTCGCGATAGATCGTAGTCGGAAAAAGATTCCAATATTTTGGCTGCTACTTGCTTGCTTGTCTTGTCTTGTGCTGAATCATTGGTTGAATTGCCAATTTGTTCGAGTATGCTTTTGGCATCTGCGTATTTATCTTTTGAAAGTAGTATGTAGGAGAGATAAAGCTTAACTTCTAATCCTTTATCAATATATTGTTTCAAGGCATTTTCGGCTTCATCAATTTTAGCTAATTTTACATAGCATTTGCTTAAATAAACTGCAGACTTGGTGTCGCTGGTGTCCATTTTTAGGCTGCTTATAAAATTTTCTTCGGCTTTTTCATAGTTTTCGTTTTCATAATAAACGATTCCTATTTTTTGATAAGGTTCGTATTTGCCGGGGAAAACTTTGTTCGCTAAGGTGTATGCTTGAATTGCTAAAGTGGCATATCCCTTTTTGGCGTACTCATCTCCTTTTTGAATATTATCATTATATTGTGCATTTTCACTTTTAGGTAATCTGACTTTGATTTTTGGTAAAGCGGTGCTTAAAGGTTCATTTAGTTCAGAGGGGGATAATTCGATGATTTTGAAGGCAAAAAGCCCCACAATTATCAGGCTTATTGATGCGATTACGCTTAAGAAAATGATGACTTTTTTCATATTTAAAAGGGGAATTATTTTTTAGTGAATATATATTAGCGAATTTCTTTTTTAAATGGAAGGAAAGAGTGCCAGTGCTAATGCATCAGCGGCATCATCGGGTTTGGGAGGGGATTTTAGATTTAGGAGAATTGCGGTCATTTTTTGCATTTGTTTTTTGTCGGCGGTTCCGTCGCTTGTGAGGTTTGATTTAAGCTGACTGGGTGAGATTTCGGTGTGAGGGATGCCGAATTCTTCAAGAGTCACTAAAACAACTCCTCTGCTTTCAGCTACTCGCATGGCTGTTTTGACGTTGTTGTGAAAGAAGAGTTTTTCGATATTGCAGTGATCGGGTTTGTATTTTTTTAGCAGGATGATCAGGTCATTTCGGATTTCTAAAAGTCTTTGAGCTGCGTGCTTTGTTGGATGTGTTTTAATTACGCCGTGTGAAATGTGTGTTACTTGATTTCTTTTTTGTTCAACCAACCCAAATCCGGTTGTGGCTGTGCCTGGATCGATGCCGAGAATGAGCATGTGTTTGGATTTCTTAGAGAGTTTTTAAAAAAACTCATAAATATTTCTATGAGCAATATACATTTGTTTCGGCTTGTTTGGAACCTAATCAATCTGAATAGTAGCTACCAAATCTTGGTTTTTTGATGAATTGCAGATTACTATTTCGTCGCCTTTTTTTACCAATTTGTTTTTTTTGAGGAGTGAAATGACCTGTTTTGCATAATCTTTTTTGTCAATTTTGCCCTTTAAGCATTTAACTACGCCCCAGACCATTTGCAAATTCCTTTCAACTTTCGGTGATTCACTTATTGCGATAATTGGGATGTAGGCTCTGTGTTTAGCGATTTCTTTTGCGGTGTAGCCGCCTTTTGTAATTGCGATTATATATTTTGCGCGGATATTTTTGGCAATTTGAGTGGCGCTGAGGCACGTTGCGTCGAAATGGGGTACGTCACTTGGTGATATAAATGTAGCTTTGTTTTCCATGACTTTTTTGAGCATTTTTTCGGTGGCTTTAGCAACTCGGGCCAGAGTTTCGGTGGCTTTGACGGGATATTTGCCTACTGCGGTTTCGTTTGAGAGCATTACGGCGTCGGTTTTGTCGAGCACGGCATTGGCGATGTCTGAAATTTCGGCTCTCGAAGCTCTTGGATAATCCACCATGCTATTTAGCATTTGAGTCGCGGTTATCACCGGTTTTGAAGCTTTATTGCAGAGTTTGATAATTCTTTTTTGCTCAATTGGTACTTGTTCTGCTGGGATTTCTAGGCCTAAATCTCCTCTTGCCACCATAATTCCGTCAGATGTTTCAATAATTTCTTCCAAATTTTCGATGGCTTCTCGCCTCTCGATTTTGGCTATAACCGGTACGTTTCCTCCTTCTCTCTGAATAACTTTTTTAAGATGTTTTATATCTTCACTATTTCTTACGAATGAAAGTGCGATAAAATCAACGCCTGTTTTCAGGCCAAATTTGAGATCTTTGAGATCTTTGGCTGTAAGCGGATTTGCCTGGATTTTTGCGTCCGGCACATTGATTCCTTTGTTGCTGGTTAGATGACCGGGGGCGATAACTCTACATTTAATCGTGTCTTTGGTCTTGCTGATCACCTTTAATTCGATTAATCCGTCGTTTACCATAATGATATGGTTTTTTTTAACTTCTTTTGGCAGTTGCTTATATTGAAGGGGGATTTTGGTTTCATTTCCGATTTTGATTTTTGTGTCCAGCGTAATAATTTGATTTTTTTTGAGGAGGATGCCGGCTTCCGGCATTTTGCCAATACGAATTTTCGGACCTTGCAAATCCTGTAGGATGGCTATCGGTACTTTTGTTTTTGCTGATGCGGCTCTGATATTTTTAATAAGTAGCTTCATGTGATCGTATGAGCCATGTGAAAAATTGAGTCTGGTGATATTCATTCCGGCATGAATCATTTTTTCAAGTGTTTCTTGGCTTTCGCAAGCGGGGCCTATGGTGCAGATTATTTTTGTTTTTTTCATTTGTTGCTTAATTGGAGATGTCGATTTGAATGCTTGCTTTTTGTAGACTTTGATATATTTTGCGCATTTTTGCGGCTAGTTCTTGAGCTTTTCTTTTTATAATTGCCGGATCATCCGATTTGAATAATTCTTTGATGTCGGCTGCGAAATCTTTTTTCTCTAGAGGTGGCATGGCGCCTATGGCTTCTTTTTGAATTTGTTCGATTGAGTTTTTGATCGCTTGATTGAGGTTGCTTAGGGCTGCAGTTAGTGTGAGTTTCAGATTAACGATATTATTCAATGCGGAATCTGCACCTTCTGCTACTTGATTGATTAATATTTCGTTAGCGTGTGTGTATGGATTTGGTTCGATCTCTTTTTCTTTTTCTGAATCGGTGGTTTTTGCTGCGATTTTTCTTACTGTATCAATACTTTGTTTTGCCATTGCGGCTCCTTCATCTTTTGTTGTTTGTAAAAGAGAATCCAGCTGTTTGCCGGTTTCTTTGATCATGTCTTTTTGTCCTCCAGCTAGCTCAAAAGATGGGGTCTGTTTTGAGAAAAATATTAATTTATGTGAGTTTTTCATTTTATTTCTTTTAGCTGATTTTCTATTTCTTGCATGCTTTGTGCTTGCTCGATGCGTGAAAAAACTTTTTCAATATGTTTTAGAAATCGTTTATCATTGGTTTCAAGCGTTTGTTTTAATTGGGCTTTAATTTTACCAAGTTCCACTTTAAATTCAGCGATTATTTGTGTTGCGTGTTCGGCGTCTTCGGCTAAAGTGGCTCTATCATGGCTTTTTTTGCTTTTACCATAAAGCTCATCACATTTGCTATTAAAAGCTTCAGTAATTTTTTTTATGAATTGCTCATATTTGGCAATCTCTGCATCTATTTGTTTTTTGGGTTCTGTTTGGGTCATTTTGTTTTGATAACTTAGGTTATTATAGCATAAATAGGGGGTGATTATAAGGGGAGCTTTAGATGTTTGTGATTAGGGGATTTTAGTTGGTTCTTTCATTTGTAATTCCTGCTTTTTTCGCAATCGTAGTTGGAGCGCGATTGTATCGGGCTCCATGGATGTCAAGAAGCAGGATGCAATCCTGCTCCAACACAACACAAAATTCTGCTCCGATGAATTTCAGCTATCCCCATAAAACAGTTGCCGAGAAATCCCCGGGGAAAATTGTTGCGTAGAATCGTTATGTATTCAGGAGGATTGGACTTTTGACGTTTATTTCACTGTCACACTCTTAGCCAAATTCCTAGGCATATCCGGATTGTTCTGTCTTAATACTGCCAATTGATAAGCCAAAATCTGAATAGGAATAATATTTACTATAGGAGATGCCGTGCCCACATCCGGCACTTTGATCCAATAATCAAAGACTTCGTTGTTTTCCGGTGCGATGCCGATAATGTAGCCTCCTCGAGATTTAATTTCTGTGGCATTACTGATGATGTCGGATTTGGTTTCGTCGTTGGCTACCAGGGCAATGCATGGTGTACCTTTGGTTATTAAAGCTATTGGCCCATGTTTTAACTCTCCTCCCGCAAAACCTTCGGCATGGATATATGAGACTTCTTGCAGTTTGATTGCGGCTTCGAGTGCCATCGGATAATTGCTGCCTCGGCCTATAATGTACATGCTTTCGACGGATTTAATTTTTTCAGCCAGTTTGGAAATATGCTCTTCGTAGCGTGGATTGAGCATGTCATTGATTTCGGCTGCTGTGCGGACCAGGATTTGTTTTCCTTCAGTTATTCCTCCGTTGCAGGCGTGAGATAATAGGTAGAGAATGGCTAGCTGGGCGGTTGTTGCTTTTGTTGATGCTACGGCTTTTTCGGGTCCGGCGTTTAATAATAGAGTATGGTCGGCTTCTCTGGCCATTGTTGAGCTTTCTACGTTCACAATTGCGAGAATTTTAGCTCCTTTACTTTTGGCGGCTTCAATTGCTTCTAAAGTATCGGCTGTCTCCCCACTTTGAGAAACTACTATGAGCAGACTTCCTTCTCTAATAAAATCTTTAAAATATGGGAATTCCGAACCGAATTCGAAGTTGATGTGTTTTTTGGCGATTTCTGCGAAGAAATATGTTCCGGTGAGGCAAACTTTGCCGGCGGTTCCACATCCCACAAGATAGGTTCCGAATGCTTTTTTAATTTCGTCTGCGATTTTTATTATTTGTTGGTCATCTTGATCGATGGCTTTTTTTAAGGTGTTTTTTTGTTCCAGGATTTCCTTGATCATAAAATGTTTGTGTTTTCCTTTTTCGGCTTCTTCATTGTTCCAACTGACCTCAATGACTCTTTTTTCGACCTGTTTGTCGGTTTCTAAATCCTTAAAAATTATTCCACTTTTGTCGATTTGAGCCATTTGATTATCATCGAGATAAATGACACTTTTTGTATGTTGCAGAAAAGCGGGTACATCTGAGGCGATAAAATATTCGTTATTTTTTTTGTTAACGCCGATGATTAAGGGGGAACCACGTCTTGCGGCAATTAATTTATTATTGTCTTTTGCCATTACTAAAATTGCATAGCGTCCTTTGATTTCTTTGAGTGATTTTTGGACGGCTGCGGCTAAATCTCCTTCATAATATTCTTGAATAAGATGCGCTAAAACTTCGGTGTCGGTTTCTGATATAAAAATATGGCCTTTGGTGACAAGATTCTTTTTTATGTCCAAATAATTATCAATAATTCCGTTATGAATAAGCACAATTTCGTTATTTTCGGTGGAGTGAGGATGGGCGTTGATTTCAGTAACACCTCCGTGAGTAGCCCACCTTGAATGGCCCATAATCATCTTGGATTCGGGGAAATCACTCTCTTTATATTTATAACTGCCGATTTTACCGACAGCCTTTTTTATGAAAAAGTCATCTTGATTTGCGGCTGCTACTCCCCACGAATCATATCCTCTATATTCAAGTTTTTTCAGGCCTTCTATGACCATGGAAACTGATTTTTTCTCTTGACCGTAATAGGCGAAAATTCCGCACATCTTTTAAATGGATTATTTTGCAATATACAATTTATACATTTTTAAGGTATTAAAGGCAAGGTTTATGGGGGTGCTCTGAATTGATTTAATCGTTTATGTAAAGGCATTTTTGCTGTTTTGATATGGCAGCTAGGCAAAGTATAAATCCTCAATTCGTACACCGAATTTATTTGGTAAATAGATGCCGGGTTCGATGC
>Ga0180009_10008032_pt1 | contig 10584 bp, 9 predicted proteins | sample OS_PC_MetaG_FD_123537 | JGI IMG/M metagenome (GOLD analysis project Ga0180009, IMG submission 123537) | Groundwater microbial communities from the Aspo Hard Rock Laboratory (HRL) deep subsurface site, Sweden - OS_PC_MetaG | ecosystem: Environmental > Aquatic > Deep subsurface > Groundwater... | reverse complement strand
TTGTCAAAGCCGTTGGTGAACATAAATCTCCGCCTCATGCGAAGATTACGCGAACCAATTATTAAAAACGGCTATGTTTTTTATAGTCTATTTTAACTATTCAGTCAAGTCTGGATTGTTAATGCTGCATTCTAAACCCATTGCCCCACCTATCTCCGCTTCTGTGGATAAATCCGTTAAGATCATGTCCATATGCAAAGGATTACACAAATAGAACGGGAGTTCATTGAGCTCTGGGTTCGTACAAATAAAAGCCATCGTTGGATGGCAAAACAGCTCGGTCGAGACCATAGGGTTATTGGTCGAGAAATAACTAGGAACTCCGGAAGGAGTGAGCCATACAGAGCTAGGGTAGCTAAAAGAATCTCTGAAGAGAGATCTAAGAAGACTAACCACAGAAAGCTGGAAAAGTATAAGTTCAAGGATCTTCAGGATTTTGTACTGGAGAAACTTAGGGAGGACTGGTCACCTGAACAAATCTCAGGTCGTCTCAAAGATCATCCAGAGCTTTTAGAGAAGAAGTGGAAACATCTAAGAGGGCAATATGTTTGTACTGAAACCATTTATCAATATATCTATGAAGGTGAAGGAAGGTATGGAGATACCTATACTCATCTAAGAAGAAAGAAGAAACCTAAGCGACAAAGAAGATTTAGCAGAAAACCCCAAAAAACAAGCATTCCAGAACGTATATCAATTCATACAAGACCTGAGGAAATTAATGAAAAAAGTACAATCGGTCATTGGGAAACAGATACGGTGGAAGGAAAGCGAGGTCAGAAACAAGCTATATCCGTCCAACATGAAAGAAAGCTACTTTTGACAAGGATACATAAGATTGAAGACAAGACAGCACAAGAAACGGAAACCGCTATTAGAAAAAGTATGGATACCTTGCCTGAGCACATATTTAAAAGTATTACCTATGACAATGGATCAGAAGGAGCGAATCATATCAAACTTAAAAGAGACTATGGCATTCAAACCTACTTCTGCGACGCGTATGCAAGCTGGCAGAAAGGAGGCGTGGAAAACACCAATGGTCTCTTACGGCAATATATTCCTAAAGGATCCTCTCTGTCCAACATAACTCATGAGAAGCTATACTGGATTCAAGAGAAACTAAACAACAGACCCAGGAAGACTCTTAATTATTTAACCCCAAACGAGATGTTGTTCAAGGAGACAGGGGTGGGGCATTAAATCCTAGAATTCAGCAATAGAGCTGTCCTTATTCTTCCCATTCCGCTTTTCAAACCACCTTTTCCAATGGCCTGATCTTAAGTAGCTTATGATACCCGGAAGCAATGACAAGAAGACAACGATGACAATTATGATGTGAATGTAGCTATCAATATCCGGGACTGAGCGGCCGAGTATATAACCGATACCAACCATTGATGTCACCCATGTAATCGCACCTACAATATTAAAGAGCGCAAAGCGTCGATATTTCATTCCAGCCATTCCTGCGACGAGCGGCGCAAACGTTCGAACAATTGGCATGAAGCGCGCGATAATAATAGTCTTGCCTCCATGCTTTTCGTAAAACTTTTGTGTTCTTTCAAGATGCTTCTTTTTAAATAACCATGAATCTTCACGCGCGAAAACCTTTTTACCAGATACGCGACCTATTTCAAATCCAGTAGCATCTCCTATGATGGCAGCTAAAATCAAACTCACTAACAAGATAAAAACATCTAAATCTCCTTTTGCTGCAAACAAACCCGCTGTCACAAGCAATGAATCTCCAGGCAAAAAGAAACCAAAAAATAATCCAGTCTCTGCAAAAACAATTCCAATCAACCCAATGTAACCACCCCAACGGATTAGCTCGTCCAGATTTTGAAGTTTTGAAAAAAAATCGATTAATATTTCCATATTGACTTTTGTCATTTCGACCGGAGCGAACCTGCCTGCCGGTAGGCAGGGAAATCTTTCTGAAAGATCTCTCCGTTACGCTTCGCCCCGAAAGCTTTCGAGGCTGCGCTTCAGTCGAGATGACAGGTACGTAAGATCTCTCCGTTTCCCCCGCTCTTCGCAAAAGGGCGAGGTTCAGTCGAGATGACAGATAAAATTATAACGATGAATTACTCCCTCTCTTTAACTTCAAAAACAATCGAATCGGATTCGCTCACACCGTCCTCTGTGTACTTACCCGTGATTGTAACTGTTCCGCTCCCTTTAATCCAAGCTGTAAAAACTCCGTTGCTCACAGATCCCACATTTTTATCTGAACTCGACCATGTGGTTTCGACAGTAACTATTTGAGTAGAGCCATCCGCATATTGGGCGCGCGCAACCAAATCAACCGTCTCCCCCGGCGCTACTGTAGTCTCTCCCTGTGCCATGATTTCTAACTTTGATAACTTCTTAGCTTCAGTCACCTGAATTTCAATGGTAGCGGTCTGCGTAGTTTCGTCACGAATCATGGTCGCCTCAATAACTGCTTTGCCAGCTTCATCAGAAGTAAAAGAATTGCTATTCAGCAAACCCTCTCCACTCACTAGTTCGAACGAAGCTTCGGAGGTCAAATCTTCAGATGAGCCATCTTCAAAAAATCCAGTTAAACTTAGTTTGGAAGTACCATTAATAACAACAGAATTTGGATCTGCAAAAAGTGATAATTTTTCCATTTCACCTCGTTCAGCACGCTCTTGTTCTTCCTGCTCTTGTTTTTCAATTGCCTGAATCTGGCTCTGTATTGTTGCCTCATAAGTTTTTTGAGCTTTAAGAACGGCACTCAAATTTTTCACCGCATCCGCAGAAAGATTACCGGCCGTCTGCTCTAACTCGCGCTGTATGTTGTCGATACCCTGTTGTGCAGCTCCAAGAATAACTTTTGCCTCTTCAAGTTCGTTCACTTGAACCATATCCCAAGCCTCACCAAGCCTGGAATTAACCGAGAGCAAACCTGTATAAAGCACCAACTCCGCATCATCCACAACCAAATATTTTTGCAAATCTTCCAGCTTTTGTTTAAGACGATACAGGGGTGAGCTTGGCCCAACGTCTATCAACATCAAATATTGCTCGAATACAATCCGTTGCATTGAAACGAGCTGCTCTGAATCTTTTGCTGTCTTCAATGCATCTTCAATGTCTCTTTCAATATCCGTAAAAGACTGAAACGCCAAACCGGACTTCCCTTTTTCTATTAGCGTATTTATCCCATAGAGACGGCGCGCAAAATAAGAACTGCTTAGTTCAAATTTATTTTCTCCGGCCAACGTCAAATGAATGCGCTCAGACATTCTTTCCAATTTGTTAAATGGGCTGTCTGGGAGAGATGCACCCCAGCGCTCGTATTTACTCTTCAGATCTTTTTGTATCTCTTGAATAAGCTCCTTGTCCGCATCCAGAACATCCTGCCACTTGTCACTGCTCTGCTGACGAATCTGAACCGTGCCATCACTAATTTCCAGCGATGTTTGTTCTTGCGTATCTTGCGGTATTGAACCTAGTGTCCAAACCCAATATCCGAACCCTGCCAACAGCACGATTAGAATAAAAATAAAAAAGCGAGTATTTGCCTTTTTCTTCATATGATATCCAACTGATCTTACCATAGACTTTTGTGGTTGCGAAGCCTTGACATTTCAGCTTTTTTATGATAAAGTCGCGTCGTTCGGGTAGGACAGATGACTGCTTTGTTCAGCTTCGGTTGGACAGAGAGGAAAGTCCGAACACCGCTTTCTGGGGCAACCCGGAATTCATGGAGAGCCGTTAACGGCGGCCAGAGTATAGCGATGCTGAAGGAAAGGACACGTGCCCTACGTTCACTTCGTAAATCTAGGGAAAGTGCCACAGAGACAATACTACCCCGACAACTGTTGGGGCAAAGGTGAAAAGTGATCGGATGTAGTTTGACACTTCGTCAAACCGCTACCGTTCTCGCGTCATGGTGACATGACGTGTGGTAAACCCTCTCCGGTGCAAGAGCAAGAGTCCCGAAAGCTTTCGGGACGCTGGTAGCTCGCAAGAGGCTACGAGCAATCGTAGTCCCAGATAGATGGTCATCACTTCGGCTTCGGTCGGAGTACAAAATTCGGCTTATCGTTTTGCCCGAACACAAAAACCCCGTCAGTTTTCCTGACGGTGTTTTTGTTTTATCCGCTCATCTATCCATATTCTGTACCCAAATATGCTATCCTATAAGACACAAGAGCATGAAAACACGAAAACACGAGAACAAATTACTAATTGCTAATTACTAATCACTAATTTCTAAACAACATTCGTACATTTCGCGTTAATTCGTACTTTCGTAGACCCTCGTTCGTAATTTCGTACTTTCGTAGACCCTCATTCGTAGTTTCGTAAATTGTTATATGCAAAATTGGAAAATTCTTTTCATTATCGATGATAAACACAGAAAAGATCTGATAGATCGACTGTTTGAAGAAAGCAAACCATCACCTGGTTTTTATCTACTCATTTGTCTGGCTTCAATCATCGCCGCGGTTGGTTTAATACAAAACAATGCGCCCGTTGTAATAGGTGCTATGCTTGTGGCTCCGCTCCTCGCGCCTGTTCTCACTCTCGGATCGTCCATCGTGACCGGTAGATTAGAAGTGGTAGCCCGTTCAATCAAAGGCGTATTAAAAATGATGGCTGTTGTTTTGGTTGTTGGTGTAGTAGTTAGTTTATTTGTCGGCCGCGCTCCTGACACGTCTGCGCTCCTGGTTCGCACCCAACCTCATCTCGAAGACTTTTTCGTGGCTCTGGCAGCCGGCATTGCAGCAGCATTCGCTTATGCACGACCTAACATGTCACCGACCTTACCGGGCATCGCGGTTTCAGTTTCTCTTCTGCCTCCAATTGTAAATGCCGGCATCTTATTCGCAGACGGACAGGAAAGAGCGGGACTGGGAGCTTTCGGTTTATTTGGCATCAACCTCATCGGAATCATCTTTGCCTCAATCGTGATCTTCTCACTAATGAATTTATACCGAGCACGTGGTGAGGCTGTAAAAGTTATTCAAAGAGAAGAGAAGGACGCGAAGGACGAAAAACGTGTCTGAAAAAAAGTAGATGCTAGATGGCGTATTCAATGGTGAATCCAGTAGTAGATTCGGTGGTAACAAGTCTCGATTACCAACTTACAATTTCCAAACATAATTCATAATTCGTACATTTCGCGTTAATTCGTACTTTCATAGACCCTCATTCGTAATTCGTAATCAAGTAATTTCGTAGACCTATATATGCGCATAAGACGCATCGATCTCACATTTACAACACTCCAACTTCCCCTGGATATCCTGGCTCTTTATGCTGCAGGTGTCGGAGCTTATTTGTTGCGGTTCTCGCGCTTTGTTACAGAGGTGCGACCGGTTCTGCAAGACGTACCATTTGCCGAATACATTCAAACGGTCAGTGTCTTTGTGGCTATCTGGATTTTATTATTTATCTTAGCCGGCCTCTTTAGTACGCGACCGCGAAAAGCGTGGAATGAATTCGGACGTATCGCTTTGGCATGTACAGCAGGAACAATGTTGCTGATCGCCATTGTATTTTTTCAGAGAGAAATCGCAACCTCGCGCTTTATCGTTCTGGCGGTTTGGATTTTCTCAATTCTGTTTGTAACATTAGAGCGTCTATCATTGCGCACCATGCGGCACATGCTTTTAAAAGCGCAAATCGGACATAAAAAGGTGGTAATAATCGGTAAGTCTACTGCAGCGGATAAAATCGCAGAGGAATATAAAATGCAGCCTATCCTGGGTTTTACGGTTATTAAAAAATTCGCGGATTGGAATGACGAAACAAAACACGCTCTAGACAAACTACGCAAAAAACAACCTATCGACGTAATAGTGCTGGCTGATCCTGACCTGCCAAAAAGCATGGCACTTGATCTCATCGCATACACTGAGCAAGAACACATCACATTCAATTATCTTGCTGATCTTTTTGCCGCAAGATTTTCTAACATAGAAGTTTCAACATCCACTGGCCTTCCTATTATCGAAGTTAAACGAACGCCGCTGGACGGATGGGGGCGAATCGCCAAACGAGCTTTTGACATTCTCTTTTCTTTAATTGTACTCATCATAACTAGCCCGGTTCAAATCATACTGATGTTGGCCATCCTTATTGAAGACGGCATGCCGCTGATCTTCCAAAATATTCGGGTTGGAGAAGAGGGCGATGCTTTCAAACTTTACAAACTTCGTTCCATGTATCGCAAATATTCGATTGGTCCTCAATTTTCCAAACAAAAAGAACGGCTTGAGCTTGAGGAAAAATTGATTGAGGAGAAAAGCATTAAACAAGGTCCGGTCTATAAAATCGCTGAAGACCCCCGTGTGACAAAGGTTGGTAAATTTATTCGACGCTGGTCTTTGGATGAGCTTGCGCAATTTTGGAACGTGCTTAAAGGCGACATGTCTGTAGTTGGGCCACGACCGCATCAGCCGCGTGAAGTTGAAAAATATCTACCTCAACAAAGACGCGTGCTCGCCATTCGCCCGGGTATAACAGGTCTTGCTCAAATCTCCGGACGCAGTGATTTAGAATTTGAAGATGAAATTAAACTCGATGCCTGGTATATAGAAAACTGGTCTCTCTGGCTGGATCTATACATCGTACTAAAAACACCATTCACCATTTTGTATAGAAAAGGAGTTTATTAAACTCACAAAGGGGTCGTATCTTGAATTCTGCATTTTTTATCAACAATTCTACTTATTGTCGAATTGTGCAAATTAAGGAATCTGCCTATTTCACTATTTGAATAACCACCATTGAGTCGCGCGGAGGCAATGGCTAGATCTCGCTTTTTTTTATCTAAATCTGCTGTTTTGAATATTTCTTCTAAACTTTTTCTTCCAACCATCCTTTCCTTGATTGGTATTTCTTTTATTTTTTCTTTATCTTTAGAGAATTTTTGAATTTTATTTATAAATTCATCAGAACCTAAGACGATCCCCTCTTTAATCTTCTCAAATGGAGAAGGCTCATATAGGCCTCCTGTTACAAAGTTTTGATATCTATTTTTGGCCTTTACATAATAGTTTGAAAATGACCTCAAAATATAATCTTTAGTTAAAAATTTTGGCGTGCTTTCAAGTCCGACAGTCGCGCGATAACTACTCCATTGCCAATCTTTCGGGTCATTTACAAAAGAAGCGCGGACTGGATTTAGAACGACATATCTAGCAACATTTAATAGATAAAATTCCTTTTCGATAATGAAAGCCTTAAATCTTCCCTGAAATAAGTGACCGACCCTATTGTGCTCTTTATTAAATTTTTGTGCATAATCACTATTCAGCGACTTCATTCCAGCAGACAAATTACCGTCAGGAGTTTCTATCAAAAAATGATAGTGATTGTTCATCAAACAATATGCATGACATAACCAATTATCTCTTTTAATGATTTTGGATAATAAATCGAGTATTAACAATCTATCTTGATCAGTTAGAAATATATCCCTCTTTTCATTACCGCGAGCAGTAATATGATAGAGGGCTCCCGGATATTCGATTCGTAATGCTCTAGCCATAATAAATGAGTGCCTATATATACCGCTGCCATAAAAATATTATTTTGTCAATGGGAAAAACTGTGGATGAAAATGCAGAATTCAAGATACGACCCCAGCTAGTCTATTGCCTATCAGATGCAGTCTCTCTAAGATAGCCAAATGAACAGTCCGATTCAGGCGATTATTCCCGGAACTACGAATAATCAGCGCCCGGAACCAAGGGTCGCGCTTGTTCATGATTACCTGGTTCAAGATGGAGGAGCTGAACGAGTCTTGGGCGTACTGCAACAAATGTTTCCTCAAGCCCCAACTTTTGTGCTAATTCACGATCCGGAACGCGTTAATAAACAGTTCAACGATCGAACCATTCATACATCTTTTTTAAACCACTGGCCTTTTGCTAAACGCATCTATCAATGGTATTTGCCGTTTATGCCAATAGCTATTGAGCATCTTGATCTAACCGGTTATGACCTGGTTATCTCTTCGGCCAGCTCATTTGCCAAAGGAGTAATTGCAGCTCCTGAAAGTTTACATATCTGTTATTGCCACACGCCCACAAGATTTTTATGGCAGGAGAGATTGGGATATTTGAATGATCTGCCGCAGCCAAAAATAATGCGTGCCCTTCTTCCACCGCTGCTACACAATTTAAGACAATGGGATCGTCTTGCTGCGGAACGGCCGGATCTTATGATCACAAACTCCAATACAAGCCGCGAGCGCATCAAACGATATTACGGACGCGACGCTCATGTAATACATCCACCGGTTGATATCTCAAACATTCCACTCGGTCATGGTCCGGGTAAATATTGGCTTGCTGGCGGACGCCTGGTTGGTTACAAGCGATTTGATCTTGTTGTGAAAGCCTTTACAAAACTCAACCTGCCGTTAAAAATTTTCGGTATTGGACCGGAGATGAAAAAACTAAAAACCATGGCTGGCTCTAAAACGGAGTTCCTCGGCCATGTGAGTGATGAAGAAAAATCAGAACTTTATCGTGATGCGATCGGATACGTTAGCCCACAGATTGAAGATTTTGGAATTACAGTCATTGAAGCCATGGCTGCCGGCCGGCCGGTCATCAGTTACGGACAAGGCGGAACCAAAGAGACTGTTATAAACGGAGTAACAGGAACTCATCTGGAAGCTCAAGCTTGGGAAGATATTGGAGACGCGATTATTCGATTTGATGCGACAAAGTTTGATCCAAAAACTATTCGTGCTCATGCCGAAACGTTTTCCGTGGAAAGATTCACACAAAAGATGAGTGACTTTATTGATCATGCGCTGGCTAATTGATGCAAGGCCGCTGGCAGATTCCGCCGGTGGAGTAGGTCGCGTAGCACGTGGCCTGGTTGAAGCGTTTGTTGATTTGTATCCGAACGATGAGCTCATTCTCGCAACAACGGGAAGTAATGCTACAAGCTACAAGCTACAAGCTACAAGCTGCAGACACGTCCATCTCCGAGTTCCGAATAAACTTTGGAGTGCTGCTTGCTATTCAGGTCTTACATCTCTTGATCGCGAAATTGAAAAGCGTGTTGGAAAAATAGATGGAGTATTTTTTCCCAACATAGGATTTGTCGGGGGAGTGAAAAGGCCCTACACCTTGCTGCTCCATGATTTGTCTTTTCTAATTGAACCAAAATGGTTTTCAAAAAAAATGCAACTCTGGCATAAAGCTGTACGCCCCAAAGATTTGACATGCAATGCCGCATCGCTCTTAGCTGTTTCACAATCCACAAAACGCGATGCAATTCGTCTACTCGGAATTCCGGAAGAGAAAATTCTGGTAATTCCTGTTATAGCGCCACATCTTGATATGGGGGCTGGCACGGTGCCAGCCCCCGTGCCAGCCCCCGGGAGATATGTTTTGGCGCTCGGATCCAGTGATGTGCGAAAAAATACAAAAACCGCGAGCATGGCGGTGGAAATCCTGAAAAAAGAAAAAGGATTCGAAGATTTAGAATTAGTGTTGGTAGGATCCAATAACCGCGTTTCGGATAATGAGCTCGCTCATCTATATAGAAACGCCGCCGCCTTTCTATATCCGTCTTGGTACGAAGGTTACGGACTTCCTTTGCATGAAGCTGCAAATTTCGGCACGCCATGTATTGCTTCAACCGCCGGAGCACTGCCTGAAACCGCGCCACCGGGCACCATGTTCGTTGATCCAGCAAAACCACAACATTGGGTTGAAGCGCTTCGCACTGTTTTATCCAGAAATTCCAATTTCCAATTTCCAATTTCCAATTTCCAAACGGCTGACGCAGGATCCCGAACCGACCCAGGACGAAATCAATGGCATTTCGCTGCAAAAATATTACGCACCGCTCTAATAAATAAGGCTCTAGACTAGTAAACTCCTTGATATAATAGAGTTATGCTCGTCAACAAAGCCAAAATATCAGATTATAAAATTAAAAAAATAATTAAGCACTTCTGCCATGACATCACGGCCGATAAAACGGCGGGTCTGACGGGCATGAATCGCAACACGATCAACCACTGGTATTTGGTTTTTCGCAAAGCGATTTATGCCTGGCAGCACAGAGAGTTCGAACAAATATTCGGTGAAGCAGAAGTCGATGAGAGTTATTTTGGAGCGAAGCGAATACGCGGGTTTAGAGGCAAGCTCAAACGCGGACGCGGAACCTTGAAGCAGCCGGTATTCGGAATATTCAAGCGGAACGGCAGGGTTTATACGGAAATCGTACCAAACTGCAAGAAAGCTGTCCTTCAGGCTATTATTAAGGGAAAAGTCGATTCTTCAACGATCATCTACTCTGACAAATGGCGCGGCTACGATGGATTGGTAGACGTGGGCTATAACAGGCACTTTCGGGTGAACCACGGCAAAAATGAGTTTTCAAAGGGCAGAGGTATTCATATCAACGGCATTGAGAATTTCTGGAGCTTTACGAAACGGAGACTGGCAAAGTTCAACGGGGTGAAGCGCTACTTCGATCTTCATCTCAAGGAATCCGAATGGCGATACAGTCGTGAAGCTGATGACCTCGAGCGAGAACTATGGCATATTATAAAATGGTACTTAAATTAGTGAGTTTGCTAGTCTAGAGCCT